>Ga0187880_1001374_pt1 | contig 19440 bp, 12 predicted proteins | sample June2016WEW_19_4_FD_132998 | JGI IMG/M metagenome (GOLD analysis project Ga0187880, IMG submission 132998) | Peatland microbial communities from SPRUCE experiment site at the Marcell Experimental Forest, Minnesota, USA - June2016WEW_19_40 | ecosystem: Environmental > Terrestrial > Soil >...
AACCGTGCGGGACAGACTGAAGCGACACCGAAGCAAATCCTCGCTCTGGGACACTCGCCTCCGTCCCAACGCCGATTTTAGGCGGTTGCGGCGCCGTTTACAGCGATCCATCACCATAGCGACCTCCGCGGCTGCCGCAGAAATCCACGCTGCGGCGCGCGAAAGGTGGCCGAACGGCGAAACAGACGCTTCTCGGTTCATCCCAGGCTGCCGGGGGCGGCTGGCAAGCCCAGACGGGGAGGAAACTAGACCCGAACCGCCCGAATTCCCCACAGGGGACACGCGGCTCCGTCCCGGAATGCGGATTCTCATCGGTGTCGCTTCAGACTGTCCCGATCTTCCTCTTTGTCCCGATCTTCCTCCCGATCTTCCTCCGATCTTCCCCTCGATCTTCCCCCGATCTTCCCCGCTTCGTACGAATCGCACTCATTTTATAACTCACCGCAATTGGTCGCGGACCTGGATCGTGAGGTCGGAGGCGGTGTCGCGAATCTCGAGCGGCGCCACGCCGGCCGAAGCGCGGAACGGAGCGGTACGGTCGTTGCCGAAGAAAGCCAGATACCAGTTGCCTGCCGCATCTTGGAACATGGTGCTGTGGCCTCCGTGCGGGACGCCGGCGCGCCGGTGCGAATACGGGCCGAGCAGGCTCTTCGAGACGGCATACATCATGTCGTAAGTGCCATCGTCATGGTTGGAGCCGCCGTTCCATTCGGCAGCCGTGAGGACATACCACTGGCCGATCTTACACATAAAGATGCCCTCGTAACCCACCTGCTCTCCATCCACGGTGAGCAACTCGATCCGAGGGCCGGCGAAACCGCTGAGATCGCGATTCAATTGGCGCAGATAGCACCCTAGCCAGAGGAAGTACGGCGTACCGTCGGTATCCTGGAAAAGCGAGGCGTCAATGCCCGGGCTGACGAATGGATGGTTGCCGGAATAGGCCGCGGTGTACGGCCCTTCCGCTTTCTTAGTCGTGCTCTCGAGCAGCGGTTGGAGCGGTGTCGCATCCGCTGTAGGCGCGAGCGCCGCGTACTCCCGGATAACCGCATGCTGTCCGAAAGCGGACGCACAAAAAAGGATGGATGCGATAACCCTGAGAACGCGACGCCGGTTTCGAGTCACTTCACCGCCTTGTTGCGAAAGGGGACAGACTACTCTGTCCCCAGCCTGAAGTTGTCGATCTGTCGAATCACCCTGGGAATGGACAGAGCCGTCCCCTTTTCCCCACCAGCTCTTAGACATCAGGAATACGGAAACCAGCAGCCCGTCACCTCCGCTCTCTCTCCGGTCTCCTTCATCCGCGAGACAAGGCGTTCGCGAAGATGGTCGAGCTGTGCCTTATAGGGCGCCCTCCCGGCAAGATTGACGTGCTGATACGGATCCGCGAAGTTGTCGTACGCGATCCATTCCACGTACTCTTCGGCTCCGCGGACCTGCCTCCATGACGCCGTCTTCGGCGCCATCGCGGCGTAAGTATATTGAGGGGTTCGCAGCCCGCGGCCGGTCACGAACTCGGCCATCTGGAAGTACACCTCATTCCGCCAGTTCTCCGTCTGCCGGTCGAGCAGCGGCAAAAAGCTGTGCCCTTCCATGCGCGAGGGCACGGCGGCGCCGGCGGCGGCCAGCAGGGTTGGCGCATAATCCACCTGGCCTACCAGTTCGCCGATCTCGGCGCCGCGATCGAATCCCGGCCCCTCGACGATCAGCGGAACGTGAATCGAGCTCTCATGCGGCGACCGCTTGTACTCGGTATTTCGAGTCTTGAAATGGCATCCGTGATCGCTGGTGAAGATGAGAATCGTGTTGCGGTCCAGGCCCTTGGAGGCCAGAATGCGGCGAATCGTCCCCACGGTCTCGTCCATCTTCGCCACGCAGGCGAAATAATCGGAAAGCTGGCTCGGCCACGATCCGGGCAGCGGACCGAGATCCGGCGGCACGAAGGGATTCGGGTATCTTCCGGCATACTCTTTCGGCGGAACGAACTTGTCGATATCGTTTTGGTGATGCACTTCCAGGTACGAAAGCGTGAGAAAGAACGGCGCCTTTGCCGAGGCGAGGAACTTTTCCGCCAGTTGCGTGATGAAGTCCGACCGGTAAGTGCCCGAGAAATGAATCGGCTTGCCGTCGTTATCGTAGAGATCGCCTTCGTACGCATGCGAAGTCAATTCGAGGACGTTCGACGCCTGCCACAGATCCAGGAACCCGCCGCGCCGCTCCGGCGGGACCGGACCGAGCATTTCCTTTTTGCCGGCTCCGGCGCCCGCCAGATGCCATTTCCCGATGTAATTCGCCGTATAGCCGGAGTTGCGCAACGCTCCGGCGAGCGTTGGCGCCGTCTCCGCCAGACCCATTCCGTTCTTCCACACGCCGTGATTCCACGGATACTGGCCGGTGAAGATGCTGCCTCGCGCGGGCGCGCAAACCGGCTGATTGCAGTACGCATTCCGAAAAAGCACGCCGCGCCGGGCCATGGCGTCGAGGTTCGGCGTGAGATTCATGGGGTTGAGCCCCATCGCCCCGATTAAGTCCCAGCGGAACTGATCGGAAATGACGAGCACGACGTTGGGGCGCGATCGCGCTCCGGAGTTCTTCTGCGCGGCCGCCGTCGACAGCGCCGCAAACGGCGCCGCGCGCAGCAATTCCCGGCGTGTCGGCCGGGGAGCGGATTCGTTCATCGCTAACGCTCTCTCCTATCGGGAAACAAACGGTCAGCCCGGAAAAGAACCTTGGTGCGAACCGTATCCATCGAAAACCATGCTTCCGCGGTCACCAAGCGAGCGCGGCAGGTTCCCGTCCGGCATCAGAAAATCAACTTGAGCGCGAACTGGATTTGCCGCGGGTTGCCGGTTGTTGAAGTGATGGTGCCCTCTTGCGCCGAGTTGACGGTGGCGTTGGGCATGCCGAAATGCGGCGTGTTGGTGAAGTTGAACATCTCGGCGCGAAAATCGAGGTGGAACCGTTCGCGAATGGGGAAGCCCTTTCCGATCTTGAGGTCCATGTTGTGGACTCCGGGAGCCTCGGCCACGCCTCGGCCCGCGTTGCCGAAGACGTACTGCTGAGGCAAGGCGAAGGCAGCCAGATTGAACCAGTCGTGGATGCTTCGCTGCCCGGAAGGTAGATTGGGGTTGGTGAGCAGATTCGGGAAGTTGGTGGTTCCCATGTTGGCCAGGTCCACGGAAAGAGTCGGGGTGAAGTAGGGGCCGGATTGCAGGGTCAGAATCCCGCCGAGCTGCCAGCCTCCCAAAACCCAATCCGCGGGGCCGCCGCGATTCAACCAATGTTTGCCCTTTCCGAAGGGCAGGTCGTAGTTGAAGCTGGCCACCAGACTGTGGCGCAGGTCGTAGGCCGCGTTGCCGCGATCGAGCGCGAGGTTGTAGGGATCGCGGATGCTAGAGGTATCGTCGTTCAGCGACATGCCGTTTCCGGTGTCGAGATCGTGCCCCCAGGTATAGGAGGCGATCAATACCAGGCCATTGGAATAGCGCTTCTCGGCTTTCAGCGCGAGGCCATCGTAGTCGACGCTGGCGCCGGGAGGGTACAGAGTGATGGTGCCGAAAAAGGGCCATGGGCGCCGTTGTTGCAGCACTCCCGCTCCCGGGCTAAGCGGCGCGTTGAGATTCTGGGTCCAAGCGATATCGCGCGCGCCTTCGCCGATATACGAAGCCGTGACCACGATGCCTGAGGGAAGCTGGCGCTGCACGTCGAAGAACCACTCCAGCGTGTATTGGTTGGGCTTTTGCTGCTGGGCCACATTGATGGAGGAATTGGAGCGAACCGCGGTGACGGGGAAGAGGCCGGTGGGGAATCCCTGCGACACAACCAAGGCCGGCTGGAACAACTCGTCGGTGGGGAAACTGATTTCGGTCCAGGTGGGCGGTTCGATGAAGTAGCGCGCGCCATCCGCGTCTTCGATGCTGGGCTCGCCATAGTAAGTGCCGAAGCCGGCGCGAACTACGGTGTTATGCGTGGCCTGGTAAGCCAGCCCCAGACGGGGCGAGAAATTATAGTTGTTCTGGACACAACCGCAGTCGCTCATGCTGGTGGGGTAGACCACGGAATAGTTCTGCGATCCATATTGAAGTTCGTACCGCGCGGCGGGAATGTGATGGAAACTCGGCGGGCCGAAACGGTCCCAACGCACACCCACGTTCAGGGTGAGCTTGGGTGTCACGCGCCAGTCGTCCTGGAAGAAGCCGGAATAGTTGTGCGTCAACATGGCTTCGCCCTGGGGGTTGCCGAGCGTCCCACCGCTGGCGTCGCCGAGCAGGAAATCGGCCATCGCATCGCCGGTTTTCCCCCTGTTATTCGGATCCTGGGTGAAGTAACCGGCGAAAGTGATATTGCCGCGAGAGTACCGGGAAGCAAGCCGGTAATTGTATTCGCGCATGAGCTGGACGCCGAATTTCATCACGTGAGTTCCCAAGACCTTCGAAAACGTATCGCTGATCTGGTAGATGCCGAAGTTATTCGTGTTTGGCCAGAAATTCTGGGTGCCGACCTGAGCATAGTTAGTGGGGCCGAACAGAGTTAGACCGGTATCGTTGGCGGAGCCGAGTCCCGGGGGCAAGCCCTGGATTCCCAGTTGCGCGTTGTAATTCACGGTGTCTGGAACGCCCAGCACGCTGTTCACTCGCGAGTATCCGAGCCGCAGCTCGTTGGTTGCCGTCGGCGAAAAGGTCGTATCCAAGTTGCCAGTGATGTTGTTGGCGTGTAGCAGCACGGTTTCCCATTTGCCTCCGGCGGCGGGCAGCGGTAGGTTGCCTGGCTCCAGCTCGTTGAAGTCTCTGTGGCTGTATCGCACGAAGAGCCGCTCGGCGGAGCTGATGTTGTAGTCGCCGCGGCCGTCATATTCATTTTGAACGCTCGTCTGGGGCGAGGAGAAGTAGTAGTTATTGGCGGTATTAGCCAGGTTCGGCTCCGGGTACAGAGCAATCGCTTTTAGGGCGACGGGATCGAAACGGCTGGCCGGGATCGCGTTATTGGGAAACGGCGTGCGGGTATCGCCGCTCGCGACCGCCGTGGTGGTCGCGGGATCGAAGATCGTCGACCGCCCCGCGTAATTGCCGCTCTTCTCCGCGTCGGTCGGAAGGGTCGATATATTCGTGGTTCCCATGTCGATCCTCAGGGATTCCGCGCTGCCGAAAAAGAAGAGCTTGTTCTTGATGATCGGGCCTCCTACTGTTCCGCCGAACTGGTGCTGATGGAACGCCGGCTTCGTCTGCCCGACGGAGAAGAAGTTGACGGCATCCAGGTCTCCATTGCGCAGGAATTCGTAAAGCGAGCCGTGAAGCTGGTTGGTGCCCGATTTCGTCACCACAATCACCGTGGCGCCCATGCGAACTCCGTATTCCGCCGAAACGTTGTTGGTCGCGACCTGAAACTGCTCCACGGCATCGACCGACGGCTTCACCGCTTGCATCTGGTAACCCAGTTCGCCACCGCCCGCGCGGGTGGCGTTGTCGATACCGTCCAGCAGAATATTGGTCTGGTAGACTTGCTGCCCCAGGGCCGCGAAAGAGTCTTCCGAAGAATTGCGCATTCCCGTGGGCGGGGCGACACCGGCGGTAAGCGCCGCAAGCTGCAGATAATTCCGGCCGTTCAGCGGCAGTTGTACCACGGTCTGGTTGCTGATCACCTGGCCGACAGTCGAAGTTTCCGAGTTCAAAGCGGTCGCCTCCGCGGCGACGTTCACGGTTTGCACGACGACGCCCGGCTGGAGGGAGAAATCGACTCTCGCGGTTTGGTTGACGTCCAGCGTCAGGTTCGAGTAGAGGGCCGTCTCGAACCCCTTCGCAGTCGTCTCGACCTTGTATTCTCCCGGTATGAGCCCGGGCACGGAGTAGTACCCGCGGTCGTTCGTGGCCGTCATTGCAGAGACGCCCGTGCGGACGTTGGTAACCTTGACGTCGGCAGCCGGAACAACGGCGCCCGAGGGGTCGCGCACTTCGCCCTGCACGGTGGCCAACTGGCCCAAACAGCAGAGTGCCACGACGGGCAGCAGGAGCACAGCTCGGAACACCGGGCTGAAGCTGTTAAAGCGTTCAAAGATCGTCATGGTCTTATCCTTTTGCGTGGTTCCGCGGGAGTCCGGTTGCGTGGGTGGAATACGGAGATAGCAATCGACGTGGTCTCCCGTCATACGTGAGAACCCCTTCCCGCTTCGCGCCCTCGACCGCAAAGAGGGCCGAGCGAAGCTTCAATAAATATGCGCGGCGCTACCTGCAACCGGCGTTGGGTCGAACTGGCCGGGGCCGGCACGATCATGTTGGCTTTCGAGAGCCCAACCTCGAAGGGTATTGTGAGCGCGGAGGCGGTTTGCGTCAAGAAAACCGTCGTGAAACTAGATAAAAAGTTATAAAATGCTTAGTTAACCGTGGCCGCTCGAACGAAATACCGCTCGGGGCCTTTTGCTATCGAGCCTGCGTTACGGACGTTGCATCGCGGTGGCGAGTCCGTTGGCGTGACCCCTAAAGTCTTCGACATGCTGCTCGTCTTTCTGCAGAGCGGCAACCGGGTGGTCACACGGGAGGAACTCTCGGCCGCCTTATGGCCCGGCCAGCTCATAACCGGGGCCAATCTCAACCAGCATGTTTCCATGCTCCGGAATGTGCTCGATGACGCCAGCGAAGGCAGGCATTGCCTGGTGACGATTCCGGGCCGGGGCTACCAGTGGGTGCTTCCTGTAGAGGTGGAGGAGGGAACAGGGGAAGGATCGTCCGGGGGCTCCCATACCACCGTAAGCGCGGCTTTGCGAAAATGGCTGCGTATCGCGGCTGTGGCTGCAGCCGTTTTGGGCGTCGCGGCTTTTCTTGGCCCGCGCCTTCTTGGACCGGGCGACCGGCCCGCCCGAACTTCAATGGTGACGAAGCATGCGCTCACCCGGCTGCCGGGCAGCGAATACCAGCCGGCTCTCTCGCCCGATGGAACCAAAGTGGCGTTCGTTTGGCGGGAAAATGGCCGGCCCGGAACCGCCGTGTTCGTCAAAGGCCTGGGCGACGAGGAATCGCGGCGGGTCAGCAGCCCGGCCGATTCCGAAAGCAGTGACCCCGCCTGGTCGCCGGACGGCCGGCTGCTGGCTTACCTTCGGTACCGGCCCAACGTGCTGGACGTGGTCGTGCGGCCGGAGCGCGGCGGGGAAGAGCGCACGGTAGGCCGCCTCTACCCAAGCCGCTACGGTCTCGACTGCCGTCACCTGGATTGGTCGCCCAACGGAACCACCTTGGTGGTGGACGACAAGGCCGACCCCAACGAGCCATTCGGTTTGTTCCTGATCGACGTCGCGTCCGGGCTTCGAACCCGGTTGACCCATCCCCGCGAAGACATCATCGGCGATGTGAATCCGCGTTTTTCTCCCGATGGTTCGCGCATCTCTTTCATCCGCATGAACGATTATTTCGGCATGGAAGTGCTGACGATCGACCTCAAGCAACTCAAGCAGAAGGAATGGATCAGGGACCGCGGGGTGATCAGCGACCAGGATTGGTCCGCGGACGGGCGCCGGATTTTCTTCGGTTCCAATCGCGGCGGCGAATATCGGGTATGGACGCTGCCGCTGGATGGAAACGCGGTGTCCCCGACAAGCGTATCCAGCGCCAATCCGCTGCAGATCTCGGTGGCGCGAACCGGGTCAAAGCTCGTGTATTCGGATGTGCAGCACGATCTGAATATCTGGCGGCTGGAACTGGCCACGGCGGGGACGGCCAAGGAGAACTGGACGAGCATCGTTTCCTCGACCGCGGAGGATATTTTCCCGCAGATCAGCCCGGACGGCAGCAAGCTGTGCTTCCGGTCCGATCGCTCCGGGGAGGGGCAACTCTGGGTCAGCGATCTCGATGGGAACCATGTGGCGCAGGTGACCGCCAAGCCGGCGCATCCCGTCGCGGGCCGCTGGTCTCCCGATAGCCGTACGTTGGTGTTCAATGACGCCTCGGACCACCGCATGTACACCGTGGATGCGGCGGGCGGCGTGCCAAGGTTGGTGGGCGGGCAAGGAACGCATCCGATTTTCAGCAATGACGGGCGCGCGCTCTATTTCAACGACAGGGGCATCCGAAAACTCGACTTGAGCAACGGCGAGCAGAGCCCGGTTTTGGAATCCCGGCCGGTTCACCAGAAATTCCTCTCGCCGGACGGACGTTACTTATACTTTAGCGGCGCCCGCACGGATACGAATATCTGGAGATTCGAATTCACCACGGCAAAGCTGGCGAAGCTGGTGGACACCCTGCTGCCAGGCTATTGGGGCGCTTGGGCCATGGTCCGGGAGGGGATCTACTTCCTCACCGGCGACTCGCGATTTCCTGGCGGCGCGGCCATCAGCCTTCGGTCTTTCGCCGACGGCCGCACGCGGCGCATTACCCATTTTCCGGGCCCGTTGCCGTCCATTGGCGCCACCATGTGGTCGCTGACTCCCGATGGACACTATCTCTACTGCGTGAGAGTGGACCTATCCGCCAGCGATCTGGTCTTAGTCGATGGCTTCTTGTGATAATTCGAGCGGAAGGAACTTACGGAGCTTCGCAGAAGTGGAGGGCGGCTCCGGACTTCCGCACGATTGAGCGTCACACGTTCGCTTGCGCGAGATACTCGCGGAGCTTCTTCAGACCGCGCCGCATTTCGCCGTACACCATCTCGCGATTTACTGCGGCTGCTGCCCGGCCATCGGTTCCCCCGAGAGGATATTCGAAGTGGAGTTGCAACACTCAGTATAAGTTATTTGCAGACAACTAGATGGACGGAGTAGTCCGTTGATTTCAGCTCCATTAAGAGCGGATTCTGGACAGCCGGGAAGACTGTAAGTTGCTGAAAAGATGGAGCGGGAGACGGGACTCGAACCCGCGACGTCCAGCTTGGGAAGCTGGCATTCTACCACTGAATTACTCCCGCTTTCTGCGCTTTCCGCTACTTAGCACAATCTGAATCACTTACGTCCCTAACAAATCGTCTATACAGTCTATACTGTCTATCAAATACCCCCTGGTCGGACCCAAAAATAGACAGTAAATTAGACAGTACAGCAGCTTGAGAATGTGATCCAATCACGTTCCCAAATATATCACAGCCCCGCCATACTGTCTGTCGTACTGTCTATACCTCAGGCCGGGCGCCGACGAAGGTCGGTTTAGTCCCCGGCGGTAATATTGACTTTGAGGCGCGATACGCGGATGATAGCAATCAAGGAGATATATGTGTTTTCAAAAAGAGAGATCTTGAAGAAGCCACTAAATATCTTTGTTTCAATGATTTGACAGGGTGACGGAGTAGGAGTATTCTTCATCACCAGAGAAGTTCCCACCTCAAAAAGGTGCACTTCCAGTTAATCAAGTCCGCATGGAGCACTGGCCTTGGAACCGGTGCTCCTTTTTTTTGTCGGTCCAATTTCCATCAATTCGATGTATTCTGACTGTGCAAGGAGTTGCTGGAAGTACCGGTTTCCAAGACGGGTTCGACGCCGGCAGCTCAAGGACGACGATTAACTGGAGAATGCACAGAACCTAGTGCCCTCCAAACCGAGGAAAGGATGTGTCTCGAAAGGCCGCCCGACCTCACAAGTGCTGTTTTTAGGGGGACTTTTCCCCGAAATTTTGGAGGTGTGTCATGACCTCGTCTGTTCCGAAAGTGTCATCGAAGGTCTGCGGGTTAGTCTCTCCCTCAACACTTTACCAGTGTCCGCTTTGTGCGCTTTGTTCTGCCATTCTGAAAGCCACGCCGCTGACGCCGGCCACAACAAAGCAAGCCAAAATCGTGGAGACATGCGGTCCCGTCACTCTTGCTCCACCGGATCGCTGGGAGGAAGAGTTCAGTTCCAGCGAACCACTGCTCTGAAATTTAATACGCAGCATATTCTCATCGAAGAATGAGCGTGGAGACGGCAGTCAGATTAACGGAAGATTACAACGCGAGCAAATCCTCACCGGGATTTTCTGAGATCACCACAATGGAAGGGACGACTCCTTTGGGGCAATTTCAGCATTGTCCTCAAAAGGTGACGGCTCACCTACGGACTCCCCGGCTCCCTGGTTTATACTGCCGCTCCTCCATCCACTGCAACATCGCCGACCGCAGAAAGCGCACGTTGGATTGGATCTTCACATAGGGTAAAAGGCCGCGCTTCACATAGCTGTAGACGGTCTTGACATCGATGCGGAGCAGTTCCTCCACTTCCTTCGCCGTCATGAGCTCGTTCGGATCGATGGCCGCCGGCACGGCTACGTTCTTGGCTCCGAGGCTCTCGATATAGGAAAACGCCTCCTCGGGGGTACAAAACTTCACCTGCCTATACTGCGCGGTGCTGAGCGCCGCCACAAGCGCATGCCGCACCGAAGTCAGAAGCTTCTTCTCGGAAGAGATCAGGATGACCTCGTCGAACCCCGCCGCCAGGCATTTTTGGACATTGCCGGTTTCGTGTTCGGCATCGGTCGTGACCGACACCTCGCAGGCGATCGTGTGGCCACCCTTCTCCAATCCTACATCGACCGATCCTAAGCCGTCGAGAATCTGCTTTTCAATCGTCACGACATAGCCGCGGCCTTCGGCCCACCGCTTGACTAGCTGCTGAAGATATTTGTGGTGTTCGCCACCCTGTCCCAAAGTTCGCACAAGCGAGGGCGTTTCCTCGGGATGATCCGGAGCCGGTTTCGCGGGAGGTAAAGGCACTTCCATCCGGATTCTGGTTTTCCTGCCCGGCGTCCCGGTTTCCATCTCGGGAGAGGCATGGCGCGCGCTGATGATCGCTTCCACATCCTCCCGCCTCGCGGCACATCGTTCCCGCGAGGAGGCCACGACCCGTTCCCGGCGGCTGGCGGCAAGAGCGGCATCAACCTGGGGAAGCGGAACGGTTTTCAGGTTGAAGTCGTACTCCGCCCGCTCCATACGCACGATGGCTTCGCCGACGCTCAGATTTTGCAGGTCCTTGGCCGTAAAGAATGAGAATCCGTCTTCGAGTTTCTTGGCGTCAAAGTCGCCCAAGCGAAAGCAGACGCGGGTATACGGGTTGGAAATCACTGCGCTGGCCACGTCGCCATCGCGAGTCGAGAGCTGATGCAGTTCCTGGTGGGCCAGGACCAGCCCCAGATTATATTTCCGCGCCCCGGACAATATGGCGGTCAAGGACGGCGTGACGAAGTTGTGGAATTCATCTATATAAAGGTAGAACGGTTTACGCTCTGACGCCGCCATGTTCTGTCGGCTGGTGGCGGTTTGGTTGAGCTTGGAGACAACGAGCGTACCCAGAAGATATGAGTTTTCTTCGCCGATCAGACCCTGCGAGAGCTTGGCCAACAGAATCTTCCGGCCGTTCATGATGGCCTCGAAATCCAGGCGGTTCTCCTTTTGGGAAACCATATACCGGATGACCTTTGGCCGCAGGAATGTGTCCAACCGGGTCAGGATCGGACCTTGCGGCTTGCCGGTCAAGAGCGGGAACTCCTTCTGCCAGTAGTACACAATTTCCGAATCGCGCACAGTCCCGAGGAAGCGCTCCCGGAAACCCGGTTCAATCAAGAACCTTCGGAGATCCGAGAGCGTCCCTCCCTCGTCGCTCTCCAAGAAAGCCAGGATGGCATTGCCGAGCACAGTGGTCATCTGGTCGCCGAAACTGGTGGACAGCCGGCGGAAGACCGATACCAGATCCGACGCCAAGAGATTCCGTTCCAGATCGGAGTGAGCCGAGAGAATATTGAATCCGACAGGGTACCCTTCGTCGGATGGGTCGAGTAGCACGACATCATTAACGCGTTCCTCGGGAATTCGGCCGACCACCTGGTCGATCAGGTCCCCGTGGGGATCGAGCACGGCCAGGCCCTCGCCGTTCTCTATGTCCTGGATGATCATGTTCAGGAGCAACGTAGACTTGCCGCTGCCCGAGGCGCCGATGAGATGCATGTGGCGTACGCGCTGCTCGGTGTCCAAAGATACGGGCACGGTCTTGCCGGCGTGATAATTTTGGCCGAGCCGCAGGGCATGCCCGAAGGCCAGGGCCGGCGGCGCTTTGGTCTTGCGCTCTTCCCGCTTCAACTTGACCGACCGGGCTGAGACCGATGGCAAATGAACGAGGGAGACCAATTCGTCCCGGTTCATGAGGAGCCCGCTGCGGCAGCTCCGGCGCGTCACGACATCATTGCGATGCTGCTCGTCGTCATACCCGTCATTTCTGAGCGGGATGAGTTCATTGCCAGCTGCATCGGCGAACTGGCGAAGGGATTTGCCGATACCCTGGGCGATGCGCCACGCCCGCCTGCTATTTGGACTCTGCGCGGCTACGCGAATGACCGCCGCGAAGAGCGGAGAAGATATTTTCTCTGTCGCCAGTTTGACCATGCCGGGATCATCAACGAAGAACGAATCGCCAGCTTCGTCCATGACCGCCCGCAGGATGCTCTCCGACCAGGGATGACGAACGGGAGTAAAGAGGACCTGAAAAAGGGCTGTGTCAGCCTGGTCGAGTTCTGCCATCGCGCCAATGAGTCCGGCCAATGAGTCAGGGTCAAAGCGCTCGAAACAGCGCAGAGGCCGCATGAACTCTTTGGACAATCCGTATTCGACTATCGCCGTACTTTTCCGGCCGCTCTCCTCCCAGACGGCTTCGAGGTAGCCATTGCGCGCGGCGAGTAAGGCTTCCGGAAAGTATGCCTGAAGCTGCTCGCGCATTTGCCGCTCGTCACGCCGGGCGGAGGCGAGCTGCACCAGGGTGGCGTCGCTCGTTCCCACAATTTCGAAGCTCGCCGGCCGGGAAACGTCGCCAAGACTCATCAGGAACTGTCCGGCGGCATCCTTCCCGATCTTGGTTTCCGGCGGCAAAACTGCCTGCACTTCAACGAGTTCCACCACATCGTCCATATACGTTGGCTCAGGCTCGATGTCCTCCGGAGGGCTCGCGGCCGAAAGAGTATTGCGACCTCTAACAAAACCACTGACAAACTTGCTGAGCAGCGTCGGCTTCCGGCCGTCATCAGCCGCCGCTTCCGGAGTTCCCGAAATGAAGTGGCCGAAGAACGGGCGGAACTGCGGCTCAAGAGCGACTGGCTGATCAAAGATCTGCCAGCCCCTGCCCCGCCGTTCCCACTCGTAGAACTGCTGTGTCAGTTGCTGCTCGCGAGTTTCTCCGGAACCATTGGCTGGAGGCATGTCAGGCTGATTTGGCAAAGCTCTCCAGAATCGGCTTGCGTTCGAACTCAGAGATGGCACGCACGCCCTTCCCGGCGGTCACTTGATCTATTACTTCCATGACGGCGTTATGGACCGCATCCTGGAACATCAGAGCCGTATCGATCTTGTAGTATGTTGCCGGATGGAAAGCCTTCTCGTATATCGCACCGATCCAAGGTATTGCCACAATGGCATCTTCGGCTGTGCCACCGTTGTTGTGGACCAGATTGCCAATCAAGGCCAGGACACCCGGAACGGCAATCAGGCTGAGCAAAACACCGACGATGAAGCCGGCTTGAAAGCAGATCATAATGGTGAAAAAAATCAAGAACAGAAGCCCGATGAAGTAGATGAACCACTGTGACGGCAATTCGGTCAGCCACCAGGAGAAAAAGAAGCCCGTTCCGAAGGGTGCGGCACAGATGTCAAAGGAGTGCTTGTCCCGCATGATGCGCAGATATACCCTTTTGGCGGTCAGAAGGCCACCCTCTTTGAAATCGATGCGGACGCTCTGCCTGTCCGGAATTTGACGGCGCTGAATGGCCGCTTCGACGGCGGCGTAGAAATCCAGCGGAGAGGTTTGAAACCCCTCGATCAGCCGGTGCCAGTGAGAAATTACGTTTGGCGTTTTGGCCATTGTCGCACTCCTTTTAAGGTACAGATAACAGGATACTTTAGTCCCATATATACCCAATAGCAAGGCCCGATGTCATTTGAAATATGTGTTTTGGCGCGCAATTCAATGTTTGGGGCAGACAATTGCAGTTCGGTACAAAGTCGTTAGACTTTCAATTCAGGGGCTTTGCCTCGACAATTGCCTGATGCCAGGCGATGACCATGTTACCCATTTTGCCCAGACTAACGCGCGTAACGACCGCCGGGTTTTCGGCATTCGTCGCCGCGACCGCCGCTCCCACATGTGGATCGTCGGGAAAACCGGAACCGGCAAGTCCACCCTTCTGCAAACGCTGGTTGCTCAAGACATCGTCAGCGACGAAGGCCTCGTCCTGCTTGATCCCCATGGTGACCTTGTCGAGCGAGTTCTCCGCGATGTACCGGCCCGCCGCCACAAGGATGTCATCTACTTCAACGTGCCGGACACAGCACATCCACTCAGTTGGAACCCTCTGGATGGAGTACCACCTGCAAAGCGGCCTTTGGTGGCTGCCGGCCTTTTGGAGGTCTTCAAGAAATTGTGGACTGATTCCTGGGGTACTCGTCTGGAGCACATTCTTCGCAATGCCCTCTTCACTCTTCTGGAGCAACCGGAAGCCACCCTCGCCGATATCCTCCGGCTGCTCGACGATGACCAATATCGCAGGGTGGCCGTCTCCAGGGTGACCAACCCGCAAGTACGTCGATTCTGGCAGCAGGAATATGATAACTATCCGGCGCGGTATCGGGCCGATGCCGCGGCGCCGATTCAAACCAAGGTCGGCGCGTTCCTGGCAGATCCGATCCTCAACGGGGTTCTGACCAAGCCCAAAAGCGATTTCGATCTTCGCTCGATCATGGATGACGGCAAAATATTGCTAGTCAATCTGGCCAAGGGCAAACTGGGCGAAGGGCCTTCTGCGCTCCTCGGCTCTCTCTTGGTCTCGCAGATTGGTTCCGTCGGATTGAGCCGGGCGGATATGCCGGAAGTGGCGCGACGGGATTTCTACGTTTACCTGGACGAATTCCACACCTTCACCACCTTGAGTCTGGCCGCCATGCTTTCCGAATTGCGCAAGTACCGGGTCAATTTAATTCTCGCCAACCAGTACCTTTCGCAGATTGATCGCCAGATTCTGGATGCAGTTCTCGGGAACGTCGGCACCGTCATCTCCTTTCGCCTTGGCCCGGCTGATGCAGCCTTCATATCGAAGGAGTTCTCACCAAAGCTCGATGCTTTCGATTTCATGAATCTGCCAAACTACAGCATCTACCTCCGGCTGATGATTGACGGAACGGTTTCGCCGCCGTTCAGCGCGGTGACCTTGCCTGAAATCAGAGGGCCATAGACGGTCAAGTTGCCCCGCCAAGCAACTTTGGCCGTCTTTGCCCTCGTTTCTCACTTGGTATTGTTCCCCCAGACTTCGGGGCTACGCCTCGTTTGTACTTTCACCACTGAGGAGAACTTTCATGCCAGAGGTAACGCTTTTGGCCAATCAAGGAAAACTGACCCGTGAAGAATTGGCTCTGGTGCCGACCCCGTTGGGAACAGCCACCCACCGACCGGTACCGCACATCGACGTGGTCAACGCCCTCGTCGAAACACTCGGCTTCCGCCATGTCGGCGTACTGAAGGAAGAGTACGCCGTGGACAGGACCGGCAACAAGATGTTCGGCGTCATGGAACTTGACCAAGGGATGGATGGTGCCCGGTTCGCTCTGGGCATCCGAAATTCGCACGACAAGTCATTTCGCCTGGCCATCACGGTCGGCTACCGCGTTTTCGTTTGCGAGAACCTGGCCTTTCACGGCGACTACAACCCGGTACTGGCCAAGCACAGCAAGCACCTATCGCTCCAAAATGTCCTCTCCGTTGGAGTGGACAATATGCAACGGAACTTCACACCGATGGTCGAAGCCGTGGAGCGGTGGCGCACTTCGCAACTGTCCGATGTTTCGGCAAAGCTTCTGATTTACGAGGCTTTCATCGAAGGGGCGCTGGAAGTGCCGCACCATCTCGACCGCCGAGTCCATGATTTGTACTTCAATCCCACGGTTGAGGAATTCCAACCGAGAACCCTGTGGAGCCTGTCCAACGCCTTCACCAGTGCGTTCAAAGAACTCGACCCGATTCCGCAGTACCGGGCGACGGGAAAGCTTGCTGGGTTTCTGGAGCGCGCATGACTGTAGCCCGCTTCCCTTTGGGACAGATCGTGGCCACTCCCGGCGCTTTGGCCGCGCTTGAGGAGGCGGCAGACAATCCCGCATCTTTTCTTCGGCGGCACGTCACTGGCGATTGGGGAGAGCTTGACGAGGACGACCGTAAGGAAAACGAAATCTCGGTCGAGCACAGTTTCCGACTCCTCTCTTCGTACACCCTATCAAACGGGACCAAACTCTGGGTCATCACGGAGGCAAACCGCAGCGCAACAACCCTACTCCTGCCATCGGAATATTGATGGCTACCAAACAGGCACCTTTTGTGCCTGTTTTTTCTTGGGTGGCGGCTGGTTCCAAGCCCGAGGCTAAATTCCTGTGAGTGGAAGACCCGATGCAACACAAGCGACAAACTTCGCCGCTTTCCAGAAACCAGGTATATCGTCCAGAATGTCGCATCTGCTCAACTTCAGGATGGCCGACCAGACGCGATCAGACCTTCCACTTTCTGGCTTTGAGCAGGAATTTGATGAAGTGGCCGATTGGCGCGGGTTTCAGGGTGTCGTCTTCTCAGTGCGATTTGCGGTTTAAGGTCACTTAAGCGGGTGAAATCCGCTCAAAAGTACTAGGAGAAATACACCCTACCGGCAGCGTAAAAAAGATATTCAGGCATGAAACAGCCCAAAAAGGGTGTAAAATATGGCTGCTACTAGGTGTCAAAACCGACAACCCGAGCGGCACATTCAAGGAGGAAGTATCATGCTGAAGACACACTCTCCATTGCTCACACTCGTTATTTTGGCGCTCGCGACGACCCTGGCAACTCCAGCTTGGGGACAACCGTCTTACAACGTGGCTGCCGGAAACGGACATTGGCTGATTTCCGGTGTGCCGGTCTCCACCACGCTGCCCACCGACACCATCCCTTTCAACACTCCGCTCTCGGGCACGCGGCGCTGGCACCTCAACTTGATCAACAGTTACCCTAACGCGTTCACCAATCCAACGATCTCCATCTCCACCACCCTCCCGCCGGCAGCGTTTGTCAACGGCTCCGCGCCCGGAACGATCACATGGTCCAATCTGCCAGCGAACGGCGGAATGGTCCAGACGGATTTTGATCTCTCGCAAAACGTCGATCCTAGCTTGCTCGCCTTCACGCCCGGCTTCGACTCTTCCCGCACCGTTTCGCCTCTCATAATTCCTCCCGGCGTCTCGCAGCAAACGGTCACCATCACGGTGACGACACGGGATTCGAGGTACACCAGCAACTCCCTTATCACCCCCGGCGCAGGTATCCAGATCTCCATGCCGGGAGCCAACATCCTCTCCACCACCGGGCCTTCGAATCTTTCTCAGGGCGTAGAGGGTTACTATGGCGGCTTGTCCTTGACGAACCCGCAGCTCAACAAGCCGTACACTTTCTCCGCGCTCGTGCAGGTGACGAATAGCGGCACTTCGCCAATTATCTATAAACCCAGCGTAGCGATAATCGGAATTGTTTTCGAACCAGGTACTCAGAGTGCCGGTGGCAGCGTCACGATTCCAGACAGTCTGCTGGGATCGGGAGGAGGAATCGCCTATTCGGTGGGAACCTCAGTCAATTGGAACGCGGGCATACAGGACAACTACAACCTGATCTACGGCGAAGTGACCGCGCAGCCCCAAGACACCTTGCCTCCTGTAATTTCGGGCATGCCGCCGGCCGGTTGCACACTTTGGCCGCCCAACCACAGTATGGTCCAAGTGGCGACCATCAGCGCCGTCGATGTGGCCTCACCCGGCGTCCCCCCGTCAGGCATGGCATCTTTGAACGTCGTTGCCACTTCGAACGAGCCACCGGACATCCAAGGAGCCGGCAACACCCCGAATGATATCGTAATCACCTCCCTTGGGGGCAGCCTGGGACCCTATATCGTCGAATTGCGCGCCGAGCGTTCCGGCACAGGTGACGGCCGCGTCTATACCATCACGGCAACGGCAGCCGATCAGGCAGGGAACTCGACCAGCTCTACTGCGACCTGCGTCGTCCCACATAACTAGACCAGTAACTCTCTGCATTTCAACCGCGCATTCTGGCTTCTTCGGGCACGCATAGAGGCATGCGATCCGCCCGTGCGGCTGTGTGATCAGCTGCCGGCAAACCCGCCGCTTCCGTGACTACCCGCAGAGCTCGTCGCCTCATCTCAAAGGCTCGCTTGCGTCCACTTGTAGCACGATGAACACTTGTGCCGGAGTGGATATACTTCGCTGCCTTTGTGAACACCGCCCACCTGGTAGGCTTTTGCATATGAAAAAGCATCCGGACGAAGATGAGGTACATCCGCTCCATGAACTCTGTCCGTCATTGACGCCGGAGCAACTGGATCAAGCGGAGGATAACCTCCAGGAATACGTCTCTCTGGCGCTTCGCATCTACGAACGCATCCGAAACGACAAGGCCGCATACGAACAGTTTCGCGCTTTGACAGCGGCGGACAAAGAGGATACGATTCACCCGCAACCAGAAAAATTACCCGATGACTCAACACCACTACCATGAAGGCCTTTTACGGATACATTCGCGTCTCGACCGCCAAACAAGGAGAGGGGGTATCCTTGCCGCAGCAGAAAGAGGCCATTGAGCGGTATGCGGAGCGTAACGGCTACCAGATTTCTCAATGGTTTGAAGAGCGGGTGACAGCAGCCAAAAGTGGCAGGCCGGTTTTCAACAAGATGCTCGGGCTGCTCAAAGCTGGCAAGGCCGCCGGTGTCATCATTCACAAAATTGATCGCAGCGCCCGCAATCTCCGTGACTGGGCAGACCTGATTGACCTCTCGGACAATGGCATCGAAGTGCAGATGGCCACTGAGAATCTCGATCTCCGGTCACGAGGTGGCCGGTTATCGGCCGATATCCAAGCTGTCGTCGCGGCGGACTACATTCGCAATCTCCGTGAGGAAACACGAAAGGGATTCTACGGTCGCCTCAAACAAGGCTTTTACCCGTTGCCGGCGCCCATTGGCTATCTCGATCGCGGCAAGGCTCAGGCCAAGGCCCTCGATGAGGCGAGAGCCCCCTTGATCAAAAAGGCCTTTCAACTATACGCAACCCGACGCTACAGCCTCGTCACATTGCTCGACGAGCTGAATGCACTCGGCCTTCGTAACCGGACGGGCAAACCGCTCTCAATCACCGGTTTATCGATATTACTAAACAATCCATTCTACATGGGGCTCATTCGAATTCGCCGAACGGGTGAACTCTTCCAAGGCGTCCATCAGCCCATTGTTTCCAAGGCCCTATTTGACCGAGTCCAACGGATACTGCGGGAAAGAACAAACACCACGCCGGTTAAACATGTCTTCACATTCCGTCCTCGGGGGTCACCCAAAACCGGCCAGTCGGGGTCACCTGAAAACCGGCCAGTTGTAGACCGCCATCCAGGACATTGTGAGCAATGTCTTGAACGAAGAAAAGAAACATCAAGTCATAGCCTT
>Ga0187880_1001384_pt1 | contig 19371 bp, 19 predicted proteins | sample June2016WEW_19_4_FD_132998 | JGI IMG/M metagenome (GOLD analysis project Ga0187880, IMG submission 132998) | Peatland microbial communities from SPRUCE experiment site at the Marcell Experimental Forest, Minnesota, USA - June2016WEW_19_40 | ecosystem: Environmental > Terrestrial > Soil >...
AATTGCGACGAGATTGTTCAGGCGGCTGACGCCCGCCAACGATGCCGCTTCCCACATCGCGCCCTCAGCGCATTCGCCGTCGCCCATCAGGACATAAGTCCGGTAGTCCAGGTTATCCAACTGCGCGCATAGCGCCATGCCGACCCCCACGGCCAATCCCTGGCCCAACGACCCGGTCGCCACATCCACAAACGGCAGGCGCGGCGTCGGATGGCCTTCCAGGTCACTGCCGAGTTGCCGGAGCTTGAGCAGATCCTCTACCGGGAACAGTCCCGTCTCCGCCCAAGCCGCGTACAGCAAAGGTGCGGCATGGCCTTTGGAGAGAATGAACCGGTCATTGTTGTGGAAATGCGGGTTCTTCGGATCGTAACGCATGTGCCCGAAAAACAGGGCCGCCACCACATCCGCCGCTGAACAACACGAAGTCGGATGCCCGCTCCCCGCCGCCGTCGTCGCCTCAATCGAATGTATCCGCAACTGCTGCGCGACGCCCTTCAAGCTTTCAATATCAATATCGTTCATGAATACTGCTAACTGTATGCGCAGAATGCCAAAAGGAAAGCAGAATTCCCGGGCAAAACCACAGCGACAGGGCGGTATCAAGCTCGCGATTCCAGCTCGGTGTGGCAGGGACGTTTCGCCAAAACGTTCGTGTTTAGTTCGGGCCGGACGCCTCTTACCGGCCATTCTGCATTCTGCATTCTGCATTCACCCCGGGGTGGCTTTGGTGTGGCTTTAGGGTGGCGTTAGGGTCGCACTGGGGTCGCATTGGGGTGGCATTAGGGTGGCTTTGGGGTGCCTATCAGTTGGCTACCAACACGCTTTGGGGTGGCTCTGATGTGGCTCTGATGTGGCTTTGGGGTGGCTTTGGGCGCCCTTCTGCATTCTTCATTCTTCCTTCTGCCTTCGCCCCAGTGTGGCTTTGGGTGGCTTTCCGCGCCTCAAATGTTCGTTGTTCGCTGTTCGATGTTGGATATCGGATGTTCGAAGTTCACCTGCGAGCACCGCCCCTGACCCGGCTCAACCCACGCGTCACTCCTGCGACTGCTTGCCCCACTCCTCCCCTAACTTATTGTCTTTCTGAGTCAGGAAGGCTGTTTGTATGCAGCCATGGGGAATTTGATTTTGACGGGCTCGCGGAAGACGGCGTGGCTGAGGATGAGCTGGCCTTTCTCCAGGCGCGTGGCGGCGGCTTTGATGTCGGGATTCAGGAAGCGGTAGCTGCGCTCGGCCATTTCGGCGGCGTTAGTGCGGCCAAGGAGCGTGGTGGAGCAGTTGCCGGATAAGGGTCAAATGGAAGCGGCGGAACGTTCGAGAGTTGGATTGAATAGAACGTGCCCGCCTGCGGAATCGCGTTCGCCGGGACGAATTGCAGCTCCGCTGTTTGCGCGCGCAGAACCGCATTTGGTCCAAGAACCAACGCCACGGCCAGCACGAGAAGCGCTGCGCTGGCCAATGATAGGAGCCATGCCGGGAAGTTGCCTTGCTGTGTCGCTTTCATAGTCGCTCAAGTATTTCAACTGCTAAACGCGCCGAGTGTCCAACGCGCGAAACTCGGCACTGGAGAGATGATGGCAGGAACCCGCCGGGGGCGCAAGACAAGATTTGTGACAATTGGGGAACGAAAGTTCCTCTCTACCTCTTGCTCTTGGAGAGTGCCTTTTCCTTCCGCAAGTCCTCGGCGTCTTTGACCAGACGCCACAGAGGGACATTCATCGCTTGTGCAAAGCTGTCCGCAACGTTCACCGTCGGGCTTCGCTCACATCGTTCGACCAAGGAGACCATCTTGGGTGACACGTCCGCTCCCTCGGCCAGAGCCTCTTGCGTCAAAAATCGGGCTTTGCGATGCTTTCGCACCACTTCCCCGAATAGTTTCGCAAAGTCTCTGGATAGCACCCGGCCAATTTGCCAGCCGCAGCCGTGACCTTTGAAGGAACGATTGTTCCATTTTTTGGCTTGCAGAATTGCAGAAGAAACCTCTCACTGTCGCTAGTGATGCCGCTTCATATCCAAAACGGATTCTCTCCCGTAGTACTGTGCCACCACTATCGCCGAGTCGTCACCGATAGCGGGGCTGGCAGGGTCATCGGGCTTCAAACGAATGAACCTGAAAAACGCAGTTGAACCGAGGCAGAGGCGCAAAGGTGCAAAGGACGCAACGATTTCGGCTTCTGGGTGCCATTACTCTCTGGGTGAGTGATTTAAGCACGCTTTTCCCTCCGCATCTCTCTGCCCCGTGCGTCCTGGCCACTTGGCGTCTTTGCGCTAACTGCCCTTTATATGATGAACTCTCCAGCCACGACAACTGAACCCCACTCCTTTGCCGATGCTCTGACCGACATCCGTTTTCTCCAACAGCGCGTCGCCACGGCCACCAGGGCCCTGCTCCGAAAGCACGGCTGGCGCTCTACCCGCTTGACCCCGGCGCATGTTTCGCTTTGGTCCAAGAAGCTCCCAGGCGGTCGCACCATCCTGACGGATGTCAACACCGCCCTGGCTTTCGAATCCTCACTCGCTCACCAGCCGCCCGTGTCGCAGGCGCATGGCGTCTTCGGCAAAGCGGCTGGGCGCGCCAAACCATGATTTGGTCCCCGCTTTGGCGATGGCTCAGGGTATGATTAGGGCGATTAATAAACCCAGTTCCCGGAGAGTGTCCACAAAGTGGACAGGACTGCTGGAAACAGTCCCTCGGATTGGCGGGATGCACTATGAGAGTGGCACCGGAGTACTAACTCAGGGTGAATGAGGTGTGTGCCTTGTCCTGGCATTCTTTCCCCATAGTCCTTTCGTCCAGCCATTTAGGGCTTCATGCGATTCGCCAGCAGGGCGTAGCCGCCGACGCGCCACGGCTCCCAGTCCTTTGCGCCGCTCACACTTTCCGCCGGAAGTATTCGATGGTCTTGACCAGCCCTTCGGACAACGGAACTTTCGGCGTCCAGCCCAAGATCTTCCTGGCGCGCGTGATGTCGGGCCGGCGCTGTCGGGGATCGTCCTGCGGCAAGGGTTTGAAGCTGATCCGGCTGCGGGAGCCGGTGGCACGGATGATTTCTTTGGCGAACTCAAGCACGGTCATCTCCGCCGGGTTGCCGATGTTCACCGGCCGGTCGCACGCGCTCATCATTAGCCGGTAGATGCCTTCGACCAAATCGGAGACGTAGCAGAAACTGCGGGTCTGCCGGCCCCGGCCAAACACGGTGAGGGGCTGGTGCTTGAGCGCCTGGCTGATGAAGGCCGGGACCACCCGCCCGTCGTTCAAACGCATCCGGGGGCCGTACGTATTGAAGATGCGCACAATGCGGGTTTCGACCCGATGCTCTTTGTGGTAGGCCATCGCCAGCGCCTCGGCAAAACGCTTGGCCTCATCGTAGCAGCCCCGCGGGCCGATGGGATTGACGTTGCCCCAGTAGTCTTCGGTCTGCGGATGGACCAGCGGGTCGCCGTAGATTTCAGAAGTCGAGGCGAGCAGGAAGCGGGCATGCTTGTTCATGGCCAGCCCGAGGGCTTTGTGCGTGCCTAGCGAGCCTACCTTCAAAGTCTGGATCGGCAGTTCCAGGTAATCAATCGGGCTGGCGGGCGAGGCGAAGTGCCAGACGTAATCCACGGGCACATCCAGGAAGATGAACTCGGTCACGTCCTGCTCGATGAACTTAAAACCAGGATTGCCGCCCAGGTGCGAGATGTTATCCACCGAGCCTGTGACAAAATTGTCGATGGCGATGACCTTGTGTCCGCGCGCCAGCAGCAGATCGACGAGGTGTGAGCCGAGGAATCCGGCGGCGCCGGTGACGACGGAGGTGGGCTTCGGGCGGGAGGCGGCGGTTGGTTTGCGAGTCATGGATTGTCTCGGTTGCGAATCACCCGGGTGCATCATCTCGCCCCCGTACCGGCCAGCACGGCCGGCAGGGTGCGCCAAAGGATATTAAAGTCGAGCCAGAGTGACCAGTTGTCAATGTACTCCAGGTCCAGCCGCACCCACTCCTTGAAATCGGAGACGTTGTTGCGCCCGCTGATTTGCCAGAGGCAGGTGATGCCCGGCTTGACGCTCAGCCGGCGCCGATGGGCCAGGTCATAGAAGCGCTTGACTTCGTCCACCGGCAGCGGGCGCGGGCCGACCAGGCTCATCTCGCCGCGCAGCACGTTGAAGAGCTGCGGCAGTTCGTCGAAGCTGAACTTGCGGAGGACCTTGCCGACGGGCGTGACGCGAGGATCATTGGTCACTTTGAAGACCGGTCCGCTCATTTCGTTCATCGCGGCCAGCTCGTGCTTGAGCTGTTCCGCGTTGGTCACCATGGTGCGGAACTTGTAAATGGTAAAGGGCCGGCCGTTAATCCCGGATCGTTGCTGGCGGAAGAACACGGGCCCGGGGGAGGTGAGCTTGATGAGCAGCGCGATCAGCGCAAATATCGGCCAGCCGAAAGCCAGCGCCAGGAAGGAGCCGACCGAATCCATCAACTGCTTGACCACTCTCGGCCACGAGGAGTCCGGGGTGGAGCGGAAGACCAGAACCGGCCAGCCGTAGAAGTCATCGAAGTTGATGCGCGAGATTTGGGCCTTGAAGAAATCCGCCACCAGCCAGGCCTCGACCCCCTCCAGCTCACACGCCCGGATCGCCGCCTCGACTTGCTCGAAATAGGCGTGCCTGGCGCTGAGGATCACCCCGTTGGCGGAATGCTCGTGCAGCATCTCCACCAGGCGCTCCACCGGCGTCTCGCTCAAGTTCAAGCGCGCCACGATCTCGACCTCCCGTTCCGACTTCGCCTTCAGTTCCGTCTCCATCCGCGCGATTTCCTCGCTCGCGCCGACCAGGATCACCCGCCGCTGGTACTGAGCCTGGGCCATCCGGGTGTTGGCAAACCATCGCAGCACCTCTTCCTTGATGAATACCAAACCGAAGCTGATGAATCCGAACCATACCACCACCCCACGGGCCACCGGCGGCATGCGGAACAGGAACATCGCCAGGACCAACCCGAGGGTCGTGAAAAAGCACCCCTTGAGCAGCATCCACGCGGTAACACGCCGGGCACAGAAGGGCGAACGCGCGTAAAACCCAATCCCCTCCAGGATCAGCGGAGCGGCCGGGATCAAAATCAAATACAGCCGGACGTAGGTCTCGAACGGCACGGTCCACTGCAACAGCCCGAACAGATCGATGATGTCCTGGTTAGAGCGCAAGATGTAGGCGAGCCAGAAACCAAACGCGAACAGGCCCGCATCCATCAGTTGATGGATTTGCATCCGGATTTGGCGGTCGCGGCGCAGCATCTTTTGTTAACCAGCGGTGGATTTGAGCAGGGTTAGGCAGAGTTCGTCGAGCATAATATTCGGCAAACGTCCGCGCGCCAGGATGGAGCGGGTTTGAGCCCGTGATGTCCGGCCTCAACACTAGACTGCTAGGGACGATTCAGGACCGATCGAATCCCTGTAACCTTGGCGGCGCTTTTGGGGTCTATAACTGGGGCGTGGGTGTTTCGGGGCGCCAGGCTGGGGCGAAGCGGGAGGGAGGAATTTGCCGGCGCGGGGGTCGGGCTGGGAGGGGACCGGAGGAGGAGGAAGTGATGGTGTACAGACCTTTCAGCTACCTCTCACCTATCTCTCATCTACCTTTCAGCTAGGCAACCACTAGCGCGGCGCAAAGTCACTGCGAGGGTGCAGCGAAGCGGACGGACTACCCCGTTTCCCAGCAGGCGCACAGTTGTGCCCGCTGTTCGCGACCCTCCGAGAGGGCGTGATTGAGGGAGCGCCTGTCTTGGGGGTTGGCGGAAGGGGTGGTTTCTGCTCCCATTTTGCCAATTAACGCTCCGGGCTGTAAGGTGGATTCGCCACCTTTCGCTCGCGACCGCCAACGACTCGCGCAGTCGCTGATGGGGTATCGGTCCAGGGAGAATCTCACTCAGCAGGCATTCGCCGAAAAACTGGGAGTAAGCCGGAAAACTCTCAATAACTGGGAAAAAGGCCGAACGAGACCAATTGGGAAGTTTTGGCGGGAGATTCGGTCTCTGCTTGTCAGCCACGCGGCGTGACCTCTTCACCACGTCGGCAAATGGGCGTACAAGAACATAAGGCAACGGAATCCATTTCGTTGCCTTTTTATGTTCAGGACGAGTGCCCCCCACTCCGTTTTCCAACGAATTAACCGATTTGGGTGTTGGCGGCGATGCGACTACCCCCTCTCGTACCTACCATTAGAACCAGTGCAGCGGCATCAAAAATGTCAATCAGGGGATCTTCGCCCATCCAGGTGTGGCGCTTGGGTGGCCGCAGGTGTCATATTTGTGGCACCAGATGGAGGTTGAACCGACGAGGTGGAGAGGGCTGGCACGTTGACCACTCGATTCCAAACAGCGGCGGGGGCAGGGACACTGAAATGAAGGACAACTTTCTTATGGCCTGTGGTCCGTGCAATCTCAAAAAGGGCCGTGGATATGCTTGTCAAGCCGCATCGCTCGCAACGCGACCGCGCTCCCCCTCCCGTCGTGGCGTTTGGGAATGACGCGGCGAGAGACCCGGTATGCCCAGGTGACCGAGCCGAACCGAAAGGTCTTCCGGTGTCGGCGCGGAGTTGTTGGTCAGGAAGATGAACGGCGAGCCGGTCGCAATCAACGCCTCGACGAACTCCCCGACTCCCGGGAGAAGCTGGTTCTCCCGGTACAGCACGCCATCCATGTCAATCAGATAACCCGTCTTCATCGTGCATCAAGGTTCTGCGCAAAATCACGGCAGGGTGATCAACAGCATGCCGCAAGCAGTCGGCCGGCAGGCCGGCCACGCTGGCCGGGCTCGAGCTTCGCCGCCTTTGGCCGGCTGGTGATCTCGCGCGGCACCAAACGGAAGGCGCGGCGGTAAATATCGGATCGGAAGACAGCGTTGAGGCCGGCGGGCCGCGCCGCCCACCGCAGGAATTCATAGAGCCCGCCGGTCAGCCAGGCGGCTTTGGCCGCGGTCGGCTCGTTGGCCCGAGCCCGGTAGAAAATATTCAGGCCGTGTAAAGCGTGGACCTGGCTGTCCGTCGGGCCGAAGGGTCCTATCAAGCCCGGTTCGAGGCAATCCGCTGGTGCATTGACGAAGCGGGGCTGGGCGAGCAGTTGGCAAAGGAGCGGTCGATTCTCCGGCTGGTCGCACAGGTAGCAGGCTTCAATGAGGGCGGCGATCAGCCGCTCATGCTCTTCGGCGCGTTCTTCCGCAAAATCTGCGCGCGCCATCAGCACCTTTTCCGGGTGCAGCGGGGCCATTTGGGAGCTCGTGGCGACGCACTCGCCCACTCCCGCCTCTGTCGCTATTGTGATCCAGGGCTCGCCCGCGCAATAGCCGTCGAGGTAGCCCAGCTTGAGCAGCGGGAACATTTGCTCGGTCGGCGACGACTCGATTCGCACCGCGTGCGGAGGTATGTTCGCCGCTTTCAGCCACCGGCATAGCAGGAAATATTGCGGGGAAAGCGGATAAGCCACCCCGAAAGTGTAAGTCCTCAGACTCCGGTCCTGGCGCACATATGCGCCCATGGTTTCGGCGTCCCGCACGCCGAGCCGCGAAAGGGCACGACTGACGGTGATCCCGTTGCCCTCCAGACTCAAGACCAGGCCCGCCACGCAGGCGCGCTTCTCCGGCGTCAAACCAAGCGTCATCAGGAACGGCAGCGTCGCCGGCGCGTGGGCCGCGTCAAGCTAGCCCTGATGGAATTGATTGTGAATGGACCTCCAACTGGCCTCGCTCCGCAGTTCCACCGTCAATCCGTAACGGTCGAATAGCCCAAACTCCTGGGCGACAATCACCGGCGCGCAGTCGGCTTCCGGCAGAAAGCCGACCCGCAGCGCTCTGCGCTTCTTCACCACGCTCAACGCGGCCGATTTGCCTCTGCTGAGCAACTTGCGATTACACTTCATGCGTTTGTCGCAGACCCAGAGCAGCCGCGAGGCCAAACCGCCGCCGCCGAGACTCAACTCTCGCGAAAGTGGTGCTGTCATGGACCCTCACCTTCATTTGCCTGCCTGTTTGGCCGGTTTCTGCGCGATTCCCGAATAGACTGCCACCCGCCTCCGGGCGGACGCCCTCCGCGCCACCGATCACAGGCGCTGCGCAATTTGAGTCTCCCTGAAAAAATCTCCGCAGTTATACCCATGCACCCGGCAATCCGTCTTCCCCGCGCAGTCCGCCAGCCGGCCTGGCGAGGAACTTCTATCGACTCCGCTTCTGAGGCTGATCGTCTGGTCGCGAAGCCGCAGAAACTACTGGAGGCCGAGGCCATCCCGCCCTACAGCCTGAGGTGAACCGGTTGAGCCAGAGCTTGCTACTCGCCCGCCAGCGTGCATAGTTAATCCCACACTGGACTCCGCCGATGGGCAAACCATAGCCAGCATGCGCGTCCGGCATGAGGGCTCCCGCCACGGCCACCGGCAGCAGGCAGGCTCTCGCCATCACCGCCACAATGACCGTCGGCGCGCGGATCACCGCTTGAACGGAGCCATGAGCCGGAGCTTGGCTTCCTCCCCGGGAACGGAGGCGCGCGGGTTGGACTCCAGGTCCCGGAAACGCTGCTCGACAATAGCGTTTTCCGCATCGGTCAGCGCCCCGTCATCCAGCCACTCGTTCGGGGTCAGATTGCCCCAAAGCATCGGACGGCGCGCTCGGACAGACGCGCCCCACCTCCGTCAGCACAGCCGAACGCGTTGTCCAACGCCAGGAAAGGATTTTGCCGTTGAGGTTGAGCCGCCTTTCGGCTAGATTGTCCTGTGGTGAATGCCAAAACGAAGAAGACGAAGGCCGAAGTCCCCTTCGACCCTGTGCTGTTTGCGGCGACCGTGCCGGCGCGCAAACCCACACCCAAAGATTTAGCCGACACCAAAGAACACAAAGACGACGCCATCGAGCCCCAGCAATACGACTCCATGGAAGACATGGTCAAACATTAGTGATTGACCACGATGTAATCGTCTCCTTCTCCATCGGCCCGCACGGCGTCGTCTCCAAATAGCGAATGCGAGCGGGCGCCCTGAGGTAGCTCGTGGGACACGAGCAAGAGCATGTGTGAGTCCTCACTATTGACACTTTCGGATGAGCCAAACTTTACCCGATTTGCAATGGGAGACCCCAAAAGCGGCCCGGCCCTGTAACCCGAGAGCGGCGGAAACCGTGGAAACGCCGGCAACCACACTTTCCCGAGTCCTTGATACATTGCGAGCCGGCGTTCCAAAATCAAACTTCCCGGCCGAGCCAGCAAGGAGGTGCCGGCTCGGGCAGTTCACTGCTTGAACGGAGCCATGAGCCGGAGCTTGGCTTCTTCCCAGGGGACGGAGGCGGGCTGGTGGTCAAGACGTCCACCAACCTGGTGAACTGGAGCGTGTTTCTGCCGAATGTCATTCCCGCTGGGGGTGTGCGGGTCATAGACCTTCCAGTTCTGTCGAACCAAGCGAAGATGCTTTATCGAGCCTCACCGGATTAGAGGTCCCGAACGGGCTGCCAGCGGGAGCGGACACCTTTGCTCTCCTCTTGGCGGCTGCGGCCCCTTCCGCCTGAGATCGTACCGCCGGCTTCGACTTTGCGCCTGACCACTTCCGCTGGCCAAGTAATCATTTGCATAAGCGAACCACATAGCAGATATTCCGCTCAGAGCGAAGCCGAAACAACCAGTATTCCGCATGAGAAACACAACGAGAACCGTCGGCATTATCGGCAGCGGCCCAGCGGGGGCGACGCTGGCGTCGCTGCTCGCGCTGAAAGGCGTGGAGGCGACCATTTTCGACGATGGCCGGCGGCCCGAGCTGATCGTCGGCGAATCGCTCATTCCGGCGATTGTGCCGGTGCTGCGGAGATTGGGCCTGGAGGAGCGGGCGGCGGCGATCTGCCAGTACAAACCGGGCGTCTCGTTCACCTTCGGCTTGGACGAGAAGGTCGATTTCTGTTTTCAATCGCTCGCCCATTTCGGAGGGCCGACCTACGCCTACAACGCCCCGCGCCCGGCGTTCGATCAGTTGCTCGACGACCGGGCTGATGAGCTGGGCGCGAAGCGGGTGCGCGCGCGGGCGAAAATCGAGCGGGTGGGCCAGGACGGCCTGCGGTTGGCCGAGGAGACGCTGGCGCAAGCGCCATGGCTGGGTGGCCGGCAGCCGGATTTGCTCGTGGATTCCACGGGGCGCAGCCGGCTATTCGCGCGTGCGCTGGAGCTTCCATCGGACGTCGGCCCGCGCAAAGACGTGGCCTACTTTGCGCACTACGCCGGGTTCGCCGAATGTCAGCCGCCCGGGCAAGTCTTTATTGGCCGGCTGGCCGCGGGCTGGGGTTGGCGCATTCCGTTGCGCGACTGCATGTCCGTCGGGGTGGTGATGAACAAAGACGATGCGGCGCAACTGGGAACCACCCCCGAGGAACGGCTCGAGGCGGCCATTGACCGCGACCCCGTGCTGGCCGCCGCTGGGAGGGGCCGGCGCCGCCTCACCGAGATCTTCACTTACACCAACTACCAGCTCGTCTCCCGGCGCGGCCACGGGCCGGGCTGGGTGATGTCGGGCGATGCCTTTGGCTTTGTCGATCCGATGCTTTCACCGGGTGTGCACCTGGCCTTGCATTCGGCCGAACTGCTGGCCGAGAGCCTGGATAATCTGCCGGCCTACTCCCGCGAAATGCGCAAGCTCATCAAGGCCTGGATGGTGCTGATCGAGTACTTCTACGATGGCCGCATCTTTGCGATTTATCACAGCGGCATGGCCATCGAGCAGAGGTTCCCCGGCAAGATCGCCGCCGCGCTTCACCGGATGTGTGACCGCGAAATCGCCCGTATGGCCTCGGGACTGTGCACGACGTCGCGGTTTGGCCACGGTATGCTGCAATTCATCTCGCGCCCCGCCACCTGGAAAACCGATCCCGCCCCGCTGGCCATCCGGTGAGAGAATCCCCCGCGACAATTTGACGCCCGTTGCGCCCCTGAACCGGGGAGGGGACGGCTCGTCCCCACATCTCTCAAACCTGTCGTTTCGGCTGGGGACGAGCCGTCCCCACCCCGGCTCAGGGACAGATGTCACGCCTCCGCGGGAGCCGCGTCGAGGACGCCGAGCTTGCGGGTGTGACGGCCATAGACCCACTCGAATACGGGGGGCGTCATGAGGGTGGTAACGATCGCCATCAGCACCATGATGGAGAAGAGGGCCGGCTGAATGACCCCCTTCTGCAAGCCGATATTGATGATGATCAGCTCCATGAGGCCGCGGGCATTCATCAAAGTCCCGACCGCCAAGGCGGTGCGATTATCTTCTCCGTTGAGACGCGCCGCGGCCCAGCAGGCGCCGCCTTTGCCGAGGCAGGCAGCCGCGATGATCGCCAGGGCGATCAGAAACAACTGCTGGGTGTTGACCATGTCGAGCCGGGTATTGAGCCCGGAGAAGGTAAAAAACATCGGTAGCAGGAATACGACGGCAAAGGGCTCGAGCTGGCGCTGGAGCTCGCGGGCGAAGAGTCCCCGCGGCATGGCAATCCCCAACAGGAATCCGCCAAATACTGCATGAATGCCAATGCTGTCGGTGAACCAGACCGCGAGCATGAAGAGCATGAGGGTGATGGCGAGTAGGGTGGGGGTGAGCTGGCCGGCGCGTTCGGTGGCGGTGCCGAGCCGGGCCAGGAGTTTGCGGCCCACGGTGAAAACCAGAATGGCAAAGATCACTCCGCCGCCGATAGCCTTGACGGCTACCATTGGTCCGGCCCCAAAGCTGGCCAGCACAATCGCCAGGATGCACCAGGCCCCCGCATCGCCGATGGCGCCGGCCGCCAAGGCAAGCGTCCCCAAGGACGTGCCGGTCAGGCCGCGTTCGTAGATAATCCGCGCCAGCATCGGAAAGGCCGTGATCGACATCGCGGCGCCGAGAAACAGCATGGCTTCGTAGAGGGTGGCCTTGTCCGAGAAGAGGCCAGGAACCTTTACGAGGGCGACGGCCAGGCCCGCTCCCAGAATGAACGGGGCGGCCATGCCCGCCATCGACACCGAGGCCGCACTGCGCGCCCGCGCGCGAAATGTCGCGATGTCAAACTCGACTCCCACCAGGAACATATAGAGCCCGACGCCCAATTGCGCGCCGACATAGAGGACTTTGAGAGAATCCTTCGGAAACAGCATTTGCTGCAGGCCCGGTGAGATGAGGCCGAGCAGCGAAGGCCCCAGGAAGACGCCGGCGATCATTTCGCCGACCACTTGCGGCTGGCCCAGCCGGCGCGACATGAGGCCGACCAGGCGGCAGACCCCCAGGACGACGAACATCTGGAGAAAGAACGCGATTGAAAGCTGGGGGCCAGTCACAATCGAGTCCCCGGATTGCGGATTCGCATATTGATCTGCGCGGACGAAGTCACTCGGGACACTCCACCACAATCTTGCTATGCGCAAGCCAAGAAAGGTTAGGCCGGATAACGCCTGGCGGTATCTGCTTGCTCGGGGGCACCGTGCCGGAACATGCTGTGGGGCATGCCAATCCCGGCTCCAAACCAAAACGCAGCGTCCACGTCAGCCCCCAAGTGGGGATATAAGGTGATTAAAATCGTAGCCCTAACGCTGTTCAGCCTGGCCTTGGGCTTCGGCTATGACCGGGCCGCACCCCGAACTTATGCACCAGAGCGGGTAGCCGGCTTTTTCACGGGCATGATGCACGGGGCCTTGATGCCCGCCGCCCTGCCGACTCTGGTATTCGGAAAGGCTCTCCCCATTTATGCTCAGAACAATGTTGGACGAGGCTACAACATCGGCTTCATTCTAGGCCTTAATACCTGCGGCACGTTGTTCTTTGGCATCGCCTTCTGGCACCCTAGAAGGCGGTGAGGCTCAGGGAGCTCAATAGAGTCCGCCGCAAAAGATTTCGATGACGCTCAGCTCCCCCCCGGGCCAATAGCAGGTCGGTGGGAATGAAAAGCTCCTCCGGGCCCGGTCATAAATGAGCTTGGCCGGGTGGGCCGGAAGATTCGGATCGTAGGCCTCAAACTGGATGTCTCGCTCCGACTCCACCATGCCAAACAGCATGAGCCCGTGGTTGATCGTGATGCGAGGAAACCGGAAGATGTGCACGGTTGGCACTGAGCCCTGGCTCATACCCTGCCGCAGTTGATGTGCGATCTGTTCCTGGTGCCGCTTCCAAATCGGGAACACCATGCGCCAGTGGCTCCGCAGAAAATAGGATTGCCATGGCGCGCCGCATTCGGCTTTGAGCAACGGTTCGTGAGCCTGGCTTAGGGCGCGCAAGCCGTCATAGCCGGGGATCACTATTCGTTCCGGCGCCGCGCTCGCCCGGCGGGGATTGCGTGAGAGGATTTGACGGATGAGCCGGCGATAAACCTCCGGCTCCGCAATCGGCAAGCCCGGTTCGAACCGGGCATGGTAAAGAAACTGCCGGGCCGACTTGACGACCATGAAGCAGCGATGGGAGTAGGTGGGGGGCGGATGATTGCGGGAAACAGACATCGCCTTCGTCACCGGGTCAAAGCGGTATTGCCATATCAACTCGTTGGCAAAAGCAAAAGTGTCCCTCTCGAACCGAAAGGGGCGGGCGCAGTGGTCTGGCGACGGACCAATCAGCACAAGCTTTTCTTAGGTCCCTGCGCACCCGCGGGGCTGGCCTCCGCTGTGCCGCTCAGGGTAAGTTCGGCGTGCATTACCAGGATGTTCGAGACGAAGGCTGAAGCCTTGGCCTGAACCAAGGGACCCAGACGGCCCTCGATAGAGGCTTCGAGCCGGACCGTTTGTCCGGGCCGGGCGGAACCGAGAATCTTGACCGCGCGCAGCGCGGTGAGCTTCAGTCCCGGCAGGCATGGGATGACCGGATCATTCTGCGCGATTACGCCGGCCAATTGCGCGGCGGCTTCAATCAGGAGCACGCCGGGGAAGATCGGTTCGCCGGGAAGATGGCCGCCCAGATAATATTCATCACCGCGAACCAAATACTCGGCGACGCCCTCCCGGCCAGGGACCAGGCTTAGCAACCGATCCACGAAGCGGAATTCCGGGCCGTGGGGCAGCAACTTGAGGGCCTCTTGCAATGGCCTGGGCATCGCGGTCATTGGCGCAGCGGTTCCACCACGGTGAAATCAGGCGTCAGCTTCACGTCGAACAGCCCCAGGTCCATTGGCTGGTTGAGCACCGTGTTGGTGAAATCGTTACGCAGGCTGGAGCCGTCGGCAAACTTCAACTCGGTCACTGCGATCGCGAAATCGTTGGTGCGAAACGCAATCAGTATCTCACTGATGAATTTGCGGGCGGAGGCGCTCTTGGGCTGGAGCGTCATTTGCAGAAGGGAATTCGTTTCCGCCGCTGAGAGCAGGCGAAAGCGCTCTTCCATGGTGGCCCGATCGCGGGGGAGAGTGGCGTCCATCAGGGCCAGCGCGTCCTTCAATGGACCGGTCGGGGTTGCGCTGAGAGCGTATTTCTCCGCCCGCTTGAGCCGCGGGTAAATGATGAGCAGTTGGTTGGGCTGGCGCAATGCAATGGTCTGCGCCGGCTGGCCCAGCTCCCAGCGGAACAAGCCCGGCGTCGTCACCCAGACTTTGCCAGTGGCAACCAGCGGCTGGGCGAGCACCTTGAGCGAGCGGGTCTGAATGAAGTCGGCGGACCAACTCTGAAGGTTGGTCTGCACGGCGAACCATTGGTTGAACCGCTCGCCAGGATCAGCCGCGTGGGAGACGAAGACCACCGCGCACAATGGAATCCAAATGCAGCGCCGCAGCGCGAGCAAGATGCGCCGCAGCCCGGCTAATCGGGCGCATTTTGACGGTACCACCGGATCGCCGGCCCACTCCCTCTCCCCGCGAGGGACGAGCGGGGAGAGGGCTGGGGAGAGGGGTTTGTGCATGCAGTAACGACGTGGCAGGACACCCCTCTCCCTAACCCTTTCCCCACTCCTTCGTCGTGGGGAGAGGGGACGCCTTTCGGCTGCAATGGCGGTGCGGACAAGATGCGCCCCGGTTATTCTTGCACCTGCGCTTTGTTTGGCCAGATAGGAACAAATTGGTACCATTGGTCCATATCCTCGCGAATCTGCGGCTCGAATGCACGCAGGATTTGCTGGGTCAACTCCCGGCGGGCTTCGCGATTGCCCAGCGCCTTGCGATCATAGGTGAACTCCGGGAGCACTTTCACGGCGAACCCGGCGCGCCGGCGAACGATGGTTACCCCGATCAACGCGCAGCCCGACGCCCGCGCCAATTCCGCAGCGCCAACCGACGCATCGAATGGCTGGCCGAATAGCTCTACTGACACGCCACTCCGCGTCGGTGGCCGATCCAGCGATATCGCCAGGGCCTCTCCCGCCTGAAGTCGTTTGATGACCTCCAGAAAAGCGAAGCTGTCCTGGCCGATGATCAGGGTCTGGATTCTCCAGCGTTCTCGCGAGGCCATCCGCAGTTTAGTCAGCTCATCGTCAGGCTCCGCCAGTGTCAGCACGGTTAACTGGATGCCAACCTCGGCCAGCAGCAGTCCGCCATGCTCCCAATTGCCCAGGTGAAGCGTAATGAACAGGATGCCGTGCCCGCGCTGGCGAGCGGCGCGAATGATCTCCAATCCGGCGGGGTCAGTCAACCAGTCCCGCACCGGCACACCGCCCTCGACGCGCCATAAATCCACCAGCTTGGAAGCGAAGTTGCGATAGAGCCGGCGGGCGGTTTTCTCCGCCTCCGGGCGGTTGCCGGAGAGCGCAGGAAGGAGGTTCTGCACCACCACCTCACGGCGCTGGCGCCCAATCCGGTAGTGCAACTCGGCCACAGATACACAGAATCCTTTCACCAACCAAGCAGGCAGGATTCGCACGATGGCCAACCCAAGCCGCCACAGGCCGACGCGGTAGAAGGAAGAGGGGGCTGGTGTGTTGCGTGTTGCGTGTTGCGTGTCCCGTGTTGCGCCAACGGAACACGCACCACCCGCCGCCGACTTTGGACTTTGGACTTTAGACTTTAGACTTAATGCCACCCACCACGTCGGAAGCAGAAAGACGGCAATCATCATATTGGCGCCGATGCCAACTGCGCACACCTTGCCCAAGCTCGCCATGCCGGGATTGCTGGACCAGGCCAGCGAACCGAACCCGGCCATAGCCGTTCCGCCGCATAGCAACAGCGCCCGCCCGATGGAGCGCCAAACCAGGCCCAGATCCCCGCCATGCCGGCGCAACGCCAGTTGGATGAAGATGCTGTAGTCCACCCCCGTGCCCAACATCAGCGGCAGGGCCATCAGGTTCAGCAGGTTCCAGGACCAGCCGGACACGGCCATCGTCGCCAGCAAAAACACCCCGCTCAACAGCAAGACCGCCACGCCCAGGAGGATCTCGGTCGCCCGGCGAAAGGCGAACCAGAGAGACGCCAGCACGAGGACAATCATGGGCGTCACCAACTGCCACATCTTCCCTCGCACTCGCTTCAGGGTCGTCGTCCCGAGCAATTCCCAGCCGGAAAGGAACGCCTGGTTCTCGGCCAATTGGGCGGACAAGTCAGGCAGAGCCGATGCTTCAACCTTGTTGGTGGCCGGATAGATCAAACCCATTACCAGCCATTCATCGGGAGCCCGCGCCACGAACCGTTTCAGCAGCCACTGGCTCGCCGGGTTGGTCGGCCAGAAGACGCCGGTGCTCGCCCCGGCCTGCGCCCACGTTCGCACCAACTCGTCCGTCAGGACCAGAGCATTGGTGTTGAAGCCTTCACGCAGAGCCGCTTCCCGCAGCGTTGGGCCTTGCCGGCCTAACACCGAGGCCGTCGCCCGGTTGGCAGCCTGATGCTCGGCCCGCGGCCACAGCGCGCTCGGCAGCAAATACGAACCGATTACCTGATTCGAAACCGCGCTGTTGAGCAAGCCCTCGGCGATGGTGAGGCGCCGATAGACGTCGGGCTCTTGCTGGCCCAAGACAATCAGCCAGAGCGGGTCCGCCGGCAGGCCCATTTCCACCTTAATCTCGTCCAGCGCCATCTCCGCCTCGCCGCGTTGTGGCCGCAGTGCGTTCCCGGTCTTATCCAGCCCGGGCCGGTGAAAGCACAGAATGACGCATGCAGTGAACAGAACCAAACCGGTCAACACGAGGGCCGTGCGGCGATAGGGCTTCTTCGTTGGCGCAAGTTCCGTCACCAGCGCCCGCTGCGGCGGGATGAAATAACTCCACCAAGCGGGCGGAATGTGGTCTCGGGGAGGCGTTCGGCGTCCCGGAAACAGCGGCGGCAAATAGATCATCACCATGACCAAAGCCGCCAGGCCAATCCCGATGGCGACGAGCGTGCCCAGTTGCCCCAACCCGGGCAATCCGCCCAGGTTCAGAACCAGGAACGCGCTCATCGTGGTAATGGCCGCCCAAAGAATACTGGGCGCAATCGCCCGGCGGATTTCCGGCACGGAGAGTTGTGGATGCGCCAGCGCTTCCTGGTAGTGGACCACGGCATAATCCACGGCCAATCCGAGCAGGATGGCGGCGAATCCCATGCTGACGACACTGATGGTTCCCAGAACCAGCCCGCCCAGCGCCAGTGTCGCGACCAGGATCAGCGCCAGCAACGTCAACAGCCAGAACATCGGCAGCCAACGCCGGTGCGTCAGCCAAAACAGCAAAGCGATGATCGCGGACGTCCCGACCACCGAGCCGCTCATATCGTGCTGCATGCTCGAGGCGATTTCCTGCACAAACACCGGCCGCCCGGTAAAGCGCACCACGACGCCTGCCCACTCTTCTTTCGCTGGGCCGGCCTGCAGATCGGCCACGACCGCGTGCATGGATTTCAGCCAACTCTCGCACGCGCGATAACTCGTCAGGTCCATCGCTGATTGCACGAAGACCATGCGGAAGTTCCCCTGGGCGGATGCAAAACCCGAGAGCATTTGGGGCTGCCCTGGTTGCATCGAGAGGCCGCCCAGCTTCGCCAGCGCGGGCATATCCAGCAGGTTAAACGGATCGAAGGAGCGCCGGGCCACGTCCATTGGCGACATCGAAGTCGTTAGCAGTTCCTTGGTTTGGGTCAGCACGGTCTCTAGTTGGCTGGCCGCCAGCCGGTTCGTCAGCGCGCCAAAGTCCTCGGGCGGTTGATTGTACCACAACCAGCCAAGCAGCTCGGCCATCTGGGCCGGATCTTCCATCCAGGGCGGCTGCCAGGATACGCTGGCGACCAGGTTGGTCTGTTCCCGCAAGCGAGCCGCCAGCGCACCCGCCAAGCGCTCTGCTTGTTCGGCCTCCGGGGCGCGCAAAGTGAGCACCAGTTCCCGGGCGTTGGTGAAATGCTTCTGGTAAAGCTTCAGACCTTGCACCGTGGGCTCATCGGGCGGCAGCAGGTTGAGGATATCGACGTCAAAGCGGAGCCGCCAGAACCCGAGGCCAACCGCCAGGAGCAGCAGGACCCACCACCAGCGCTTCAGCAGCAAACTCACGGCGCCAGGAAACCCTTCAGCGTCTCTCCCGATCGCGGGTTCTCCAGCCGCCAGCCTCCGTCCGGCTCGCGCTCAAAACGGAAGGGCGGGGCGAGCGGCTGCCCGGAAAGGGCCGCGTATAGGTAAAGCCAGGCAAAGTGAGTGGGCGGCTGCCGGCGCCCGCGAAAACTCATTCGGGCCGGCGGAAATTGGATCAACCAATTGGTGCGGGTGGTTTGGGCCGAAACGAGCGTCATGGGGGTCTTGGCAAACTGAATGAGGCAGCGACCGTCCTCATGGCTGGCCAGCACGACATCGCCGCCGATTTCGGGGTACCCGCGCCGGGGCCGCCACAGCGCCTGGCCTTCCTGCACGCGCCAGCCCGGTCCGGTGGCAGTGAACAATGGGGATTGGCTCGCCGAGCGGCATCCGGCGGACAGCACCAGGCCGACGAGCAGCGCTAACCAGAGCGCGGGAGCAAGTGAACGAGTATCGAACGGGCGCATACAGTTCCGTCCATTCTTGTCAGGGCACGGTTGTTGTGAAAGATTATTCGGATTCCGAAAAGCACAAGGGGCGCAAATCAGGATTTGCGTCACTGTTGTTCTCAGCGCGCCTGGCCGGCCTTCGACTCCGGAATAGTCAATGCCGGCAGCCGCGCTGGGCACCATGTGGCTTTCCCACGCAACCCCTGCCGACGCTTTCCCGACGTCTCCTGCCCCGACCACCGCCCTCAGGCCCTGGGAAAAAGTTGCCGACCTGTAGAATCAGCGGCCAAGCTGCGCCTCGGCCTTGCTCCTTTGCCGTTTGACAGAGTCTCGGTTGATAGCTCCAGCCCAGGTTGGCTCCCCCAAAAGGCCAGCCGCTGGCCCCTCACCCACCGCCACCCTCCCAGCCGATTCCCGCGGATAGGGCGGCAGTCCCTCCGTAGCCTCATGGGAGTCTTGCCGCAGTATCTCTGATCGGGGATCGAATGGCGCTTAGCTAAGGCGTAAAACGCTCAGCGGTAGTCACTTGCAGATAGGCATCGAGTTCCA
>Ga0187880_1001386_pt1 | contig 19350 bp, 16 predicted proteins | sample June2016WEW_19_4_FD_132998 | JGI IMG/M metagenome (GOLD analysis project Ga0187880, IMG submission 132998) | Peatland microbial communities from SPRUCE experiment site at the Marcell Experimental Forest, Minnesota, USA - June2016WEW_19_40 | ecosystem: Environmental > Terrestrial > Soil >...
ACCATCACCGCGTCTCTCCATCTCGACGCCGCGGACATCGCCGTCTTCTTCCAGGTCTTCTGCTCCAAGCTCCTGGACGCCGTCCCGGGTGCCGTCCAGGTCCAGCGCGAGGGTGGCCTGTTCAAGAAGGAGCACCCGATCAAGAAGATCACCGTGCGCGTGGGCGAGGACGTCTTCGAGGCGGAGCTGAGCCGTGGCGCCGTTGCCTGCCGGCACGCCCACGCGGTACGCGGTATCGTTCTCCGCTCCGAGGATCTGGGCTTCGAGGCCTGGCGTCGGGCGCTGGTCAAGGTCCTGGGCGGTCAGGCCCAGGTCAGCGCCGAGGCCCTCGCGGGGCTGCGCTCCGAGGTCACCTGAGCTCCCCACCACCGGTCCATCCCCACCAGGAGGCGCGTCTGAGATGACCCAGCAGGAGGATTCCCCCCAGACGGCCGAGGCTCGCGTGGCGCCGCTGGAGGGATTGCCCAAAGATGCGCTGCGCCGCCTGGGCGAGCTGCAGGGCAAGGACGCCCTCTTCACCAGCGACCTCTCGGTCAACGAGTTCCTGCTGATCAAGGAGGCCGGCTTTCATCCGCGCGGCCTGGTGGTGGGCAGCAGCATCTACCACATCGGCTTCAGCGCCAAGGGTTGGAGCAGCAGCCGCGAGGTGCAGACGCTCACCCAGGCGATGTACGCGGCGCGCGAGCTGGCCATGAGCCGGATGGAGGAGGAGGCCGCGGTGCTGGGCGCGGACGGAGTGGTCGGCGTCCGCCTCGACGTCGGCTTCTACGAGTGGGGCCGGGGCACGGCCGAGTTCCTCGCCCTCGGCACCGCGGTGAGCGCCGAGGACGGCGGCAACTGGAAGACGCCGGAGGGCAAGCCGTTCACCTCCGACCTCTCCGGTCAGGACTTCTGGACCCTGCTCCAGGCCGGGCACGCGCCGCTCGGGCTGGTGATGGGCACCTGCGTGTATCACGTCGCCCACCAGGGGATGTTCAAGGCGATGGGCAACATCGGGCAGAACAAGGAGATGCCCAACTTCACCCAGGCTCTCTACGAGGCCCGCGAGCTGGCCATGGAGCGGATGCAGGACGAGGCCAAGAAGGTGGGTGCCGAGGGTATCGTCGGAGTGCAGATCCAGGAGAAGTCCCACGTCTGGGGGAGTCACACCATCGAGTTCTTCTCGATGGGGACGGCGGTGCGCAAGCTCCCCGACCGCGAGATCGCAACCCCGCGCATGGTCCTCTCCCTGGACCGCTGATGAGCGACCAGGTCGAGGCCCAGCAGCGCCAGCAGGCGAGCATCGAGGCGCTCGAGCGCGGTGGGCTGCCCCTCGCGGCTCAGGAGCGCATCGAGGAGCTGCGCCAGGGCAGGACCGCCTGGACCAGTGACCTCACCGTCTCCGAGATGGCGGCGATCCAGCATGCCGGCTTCGAGCCGGTGGGCATGGTCATGGGCTCCAGCGTCTGCCGGATCGCGGCCCAGTGGGGTTACACCACCGTCTACGGTCTGGGCGGCTCCGCCGGGGGCGGGAGGGTGCGCAGCTACCCCTGCCCGCACGGCTTCTACGGCTACGGGGTCGGCAGCGAGCACCGCCCCGGCTACAACTGGGAGCACCGCTACTACGAGGCCGGGATCACCGAGACCCGCAATCTCGCGCTGCGCCGGATCCTCGAGGAGGCGCGCGGGCTGAACGCCCACGGGGTGGTCGGGGTCCGCATCATCCGCCGCCACCTGGAGGGGGTCGGCAACTCGCTTGAGTTCACCTGCATCGGGACGGCCGTCCGCCGCCCGGGCGGCCCCCAGCTGCGCGCGCCGTTCATGTCCCACCTCGACGGCGTCGCCTTCAGCAAGCTGCTTCACGGCGGCTACGTCCCGGTCGCGCTGGTGATGGGGATCGGGGCCATGGAGATCGACCCCGGCTGCGGCACCGAGTGGCAGCTGCGCTCCTGGTCGAACTCGCGCATCCAGCAGATCAGCGACGGCATCGAGGAGGCGCGCATGCTCGGCATCAACCACCTCGAGAGCGAGGTTGCGGCGGTGGATGCCGACGGCGCGGTCGGCGTGGAGACCGACCTCGCCACCTACGAGCTGGGCGGCGAGTCGATGCTGGTCGAGCTCTTCCTGCTCGGCACGGCGGTGCGGCGCTACGCGAAGGAGCCGCTCGATGAGCCGCCGATGCCGATCATGAGGCTGCGCTGATGTCGGTGATGCCCCACCCGCGCGCCGATGCCGCCCTCGCCTGCCTGGCCGGGCACGGCGGCGACCGTCACCAGGGCCGCAGTTTCAGCAGCGACCTCTCCGTCGATGAGGCGGTGCTGCTCAAGGAGATCGGCTACGAGCCCCGCGGGCTGGTGGTCGGCAGCGCCGTGTACCACATCGGCATCCAGTACGCGAACTGGACCACCAATCAGGAGATGGGCGACCTCACCCGCGCCATGTACCAGGCACGCCAGGAGGCGCTCACCTCCATGGAGAGGCACGCCGAGCAGGTCGGCGGTCAGGGCGTGGTCGGTCTCAAGCTCGAGGTCCAGGTCCACTCGGGTGGGCACCCCCTGGCCGAGTTCGTCGCCATGGGCACGGCGGTCGCCAATCCCGACCAGAAGGCCCGGGGGATCTGGGTCAGCGACCTCTCCGGGCAGGACCTCTACCTGCTGATCCGCGCCGGCTATCAGCCCATCGGCCTCGCCTTCGGCGCCTGCGTGTACCACGTCGCCCACCAGGGGCTCGGCCAGTGGATGGGTCAGCAGACCCAGAACGTGGAGCTCGGCAACTACACGTCGGCGCTCTACGAGGCGCGCGAGCTGGCCATGACCCGGATGCAGGACGAGGCGCGGCGGGCCCGCGCCCAGGGGATCGTGGCCATGCGCATCGAGCAGAAGTCCCACATGTGGGGGAGTCATGTCATCGAGTTCCTGGCGATCGGGACCTCGGTCCGCCTGGTGGCCGCCCAGCATCAGATGATGTCGCCGGAGCTGGTGGTGACCCTCGACGACGAGGTCGCGCCGATCACCGACGCGCCGGCAGCCCCTGCTGCCGGCTCCGAGGGCTGAGCCATCGCCGGGGACCGAGCGCACCGGCCTGCGGTCCCGGTCCCCGCCACCGCGGGGAGGCCGACCTGATGCCATCCGCGGGACATGGTCCCCGGGTCGTGCACGCGCCGCGCGGCACGCAGCTCTCCTGCAAGGCATGGCCTCAGGAGGCCGCCATGCGGATGCTGATGAACAACGTCGACCCCGAGATCGCCGAGCACCCCGACCAGCTCGTCGTCTACGGCGGCGGCGGCAAGGCGGCTCGGAGCTGGGCAGCGTTCGACGCCATCGTGGCCAGTCTCCGGGATCTCGAGAACGACGAGACCCTGCTGGTGCAGTCGGGCAAGCCGGTCGGCATCTTCCGCACCCACGAGTGGGCTCCCCGGGTGCTGATCGCCAACGCCAACCTGGTCCCCGAATGGGCGACCTGGGACGAGTTCCGGCGCTTGGACGCCCTCGGTCTGACGATGTACGGGCAGATGACCGCGGGATCGTGGATCTACATCGGGACCCAGGGCATCCTCCAGGGCACCTACGAGACCTTCGCGGCGGTGGCCGCCAAGCGCTTCGGCGGGACGCTGGCGGGCCGGATCACTCTCACCGCTGGACTCGGGGGGATGGGCGGCGCCCAGCCACTGGCGGTGACCATGAACTCGGGGGTGGCGCTCTGCGTCGAGGTCGATCCGTCGCGGATCCAGCGCCGCCTGGAGACCGGCTACCTCGACGTCCTCGCCGACTCCGTGGACGACGCCCTGGACCGTGCCCTGGAGGCGAAGCGCCGCCGCCAGCCGCTCTCCATCGCCGTCCTCGGCAACGCGGCGGAGATCGTGCCCGAGCTGCTGGCCAGCGGTGCCGAGATCGACGTCGTCACCGATCAGACGTCGGCGCACGACCCGCTGATGTACGTCCCCCGGGGGGTGGGCGCCGACGAGATGCCCGAGCTGCGGGCCCAGGACCCGGCGGGGCTGATCGATCGCGCCCGCCAGTCGATGGCAGCCCACGTCGACGCCATGGTGGGCTTCCTGGACCGGGGCGCCGAGGTCTTCGACTACGGCAACTCGATCCGCGCCGAGGCCAAGCTGGGCGGTTGCACCCGCGCCTTCGACTTCCCGGGTTTCGTCCCGGCCTACGTCCGGCCTCTCTTCTGCGCGGGCAAGGGGCCGTTCCGCTGGGTCGCCCTCTCCGGGGACCCGGCCGACATCGCGGCCACCGATCGGGCCGTGCTCGACGAGTTCCCCGGCAACGAGGCCCTCGGGCGATGGATCCGCATGGCCGGGGAGAAGGTCAGGTTCCAGGGCCTGCCTGCCCGGATCTGCTGGCTCGGCTATGGCGAGCGCGACCGGCTCGGCCTGCGCTTCAACGAGATGGTCGCCCGCGGAGAGCTCCGCGCCCCGATCGTGATCGGCCGGGATCACCTGGACGCCGGCTCGGTGGCATCGCCGTACCGCGAGACCGAGGGGATGCGCGACGGCTCCGACGCGATCGCCGACTGGCCGCTGCTCAACGCCCTGCTCAACACCGCCTCGGGGGCCTCTTGGGTGTCGATCCACCACGGCGGCGGCGTCGGGATCGGACGCTCGATCCACGCCGGCCAGGTGACGGTGGCCGACGGGTCGCCGCTCGCGGCTCGGAAGCTGGAGCGGGTGCTGACCAACGACCCCGGCAGCGGGGTGATCCGCCACGCCGATGCGGGCTACCCGGAGGCGGAGCGGGTCGCCGCGGAGAAGGGGTTGCGCCTGCCGATGCGGGAGCTCGACGCCTGATCCCAGGGAGAGGTGCGCGCCCGCGGGCGGCGGCTGGGGCGGGCCGTGAGCCCGCATCGGGGCCTCGGTGCTGCGCTCAGGGGTGCCGGGTCAGCCGGGCGTGGAAAGCCGTCTCCAGCTCGGCGAGCGACGCGACCGCCCGCTCCCGGACCTGATCGGCATCCTCCTGGAGGGAGGCGATGCGGTCGGCGTCGGTCATCGAGGAGAGATTGATGCTGACGTTGGCCAGACCTCCCGCCACCGCGGCGTCCAGCAGGTGACCGGCGGAGTAGGCATCGGAGACCGCGTTGGCGTTGCCGGCCTCGACCAGCTCACGAGCGACCGGCATCAGGTCGGCGGCACGGCGGGCCACCTCGAGGGGCACCTCCGCGGCCCGGCCCAGCGCCGCCTGCACGGCAGCGGTCCGGGTCGTCTGCTCCTGGTTGCTGGCGCGGGGGAAGCGGAGCGCGGCCATCACCCCGTCGAAGGCGGCGACGTCCCGGTCGGCGAGCGCGAGCAGGGTGGCACCCTCCGAGTCGGCCAGCGCGGTCACCTCGCCCATGCGGTCGGCCAGGTCCTCGTAGCCCTTCCGCCCGGCGGTGAGCCGCGCCACCATGCCGAGCAGCGCGGCCCCGGCGGCCCCGGCCAGCGCGGCGGCCGCCCCGCCCCCGGGGGTCGGCCGCGCCGAGGCCAGCGCCTCGAGGACGCCGCTCACCGAGAGGTCGGTGATGCTCGCCCCCGCGGGCGCTCCGGACGCGGCTCCCGCCGCATGTCCGGCCACCAGCGTCTCGATGACCTGGGCGTCCGGGTCGAAGGCGCGGAGCTGCAGGTAGTGGGCGGCGGATGCGGCCAGCGAGGCCTGCGGGATGAGGCCGACGATCTCGGTGTCGAGGACCTGCATCCCGAAGCTCGCGGCCTCCAGGCGGACCAGCTCGAGAGCTCGGTACGGCGGGGTGATCACGGGGTCGAGGAGGTTCATCGAGACCTCGACGCAGCCGCGCTCGGCCACCGCGAAGCCGATCGCCCGGACGCTGACCAGGCCTCCCGAGCGCTCACGCACCCGCCGCGCCACCTCCTTGGCGGCGCGCTCGTCGCTGCCGCTCAGATAGACGTTGAAGGCGACCAGCGGTGGCCGCGCCCCGACCGCGGTGGCCCCGGCCCTGCCGATGTGGTGGGGGCCCAGGTCGGGGAGCCGCCGGCCCTCGGCCACGTCGGCCCGGAGGCCCTCGTACTCGCCGCGGCGCACCTCGGCGAGGCTGACCCGGTCGGGCCGGGTGGCTGCCCGCTCGTAGAGGTAGACGGGCAGCGAGAGGGTTTCGGCCAGCTCGCGGGCGACGCCGCGGGCCAGCTCCACGCAATCGTCCATGGTCACCCCGCGGATGGGGATGAAGGGGATCACGTCCACAGCCCCCATCCGGGGGTGGCTGCCTCGCTGCTCATCCATGTCGATGAGCTCGACGGCCTTGGCGGCCCCGGCCAGGGCGGCGGCCCGGACCGCCGCGGGCGAGCCGATGAGGGTGGCGTCGAGACGGTTGTGGTCCGGGTCCGACTGGCGGTTGAGCAAGGTGGTGCCGGCGACCGACGTCATCGCTGCCACGATGGCGTCCATCACCTCGACCCGGCGGCCCTCGCTGAAGTTGGGCACCACCAGCACCAGCGACTCGCCCGCCGCTCCGGGTCCGCTCATCGGCGTGATCGGACGGTCAGGCGGGCGATCCGGCGGCCGGCTGGATCCCCTCCTGGTTGAGGATCCCGGTCACCTCGTCGAGGGGCATGTCGTCGCTGGGCAGGATGATGTCGCTCTTGGTGACGTCGGCGCTGCCGAGCACCACCCCCTTGGCCTTGACGAAGGCGGTCACCTCGCGCAGCACGGTGTGGTAGTCGGCGTCGTCATTGGCCTGGACGGCGGCCACCAGCCGCCGGTCGTAGGTGTCCAGGTCGGGCCGGAGGGACGCATCCAGCCGGTACTGGTCGTCGCCGTGGATCCGAACCACGATCCCCTGAGCGCTCAGCGCCGGCGGGGCCGGAGCGGCCGGCGCCGGCAGCGCCGCCTGCTGCTTCATCGCGGCCAGCTTCGCCTGCACGCTGCTGTCCACCACGGTGGCGCTGATCTGGTCCTCGAGGGTGCTGGTGCCGCCGGTGAGCAGTGGGGTGTCGAGCGTCCCGCTCTCCAGCAGGGCGTCGACGGCGTCGGCGTGGGCCTGGGTGCGGGCGATCTTGTCCTGGGCGCGCTGCATCATCATCGCCGCGTCGCTGGTGTGCTCGCCGATCCCGGCGAGCGTGTCCCCGGCGGTGCTGGTGGCCTTGGCAGCTTCGTACGAGGCCTTGAGCGACTCTCGCTGGGTGGCGAACGACTGGACCTTGGCCTGGTACTTCTGGAGCGCCACCTGCAGCTTCTCGACCTGGGCGCTGAGGGTCGCGATCTGCGGGTCCAGGGCCTGGCGCTGCTGGGTGAGCACCTCGGCCTGGGTCAGCGCCTGGGTGGCCAGGTCGTCCTTGCCCGCGGCCACCGCCTTCTGGGCGGCGTCGTTGAACTGGGCGATCCGGGTGTCCATGGTCTTGGCCTGGTTCTCCACGCGCTTCTGGCCGGTGGTGGCCTCGACCAGGGCGGTCCGGAGCTTCTGCTGCTGCTCCAGGAGCTGCTGGTAGGAGAGGTCGATCGCCTGGGAGGGGTCCTCCATCTTGTCGAGGGCGGCGTTCGACTTCTGCTGGACGATGTTGCTGAAGCGCCGGAACACGCTCATCGGGGTCTCCTTCGGGGTGGCAGCCACGCTGCGGGGACGCTGCGAATTCTATGCACCGGGGGTGGGGCACCGGGCCGGACCGCTCGGCTCCCCTGGTCCGTCTCCCCCGCGCGCCGCATCTCCCGACCCGGCCACATCCCCTCCGTCCGCAAGGGGTCGCCGCCTCGGACGCCCTGCCCCGGCGGTGGGTCACCGCAGGTCGAGGGGCGCGGCCACGGCGGCGTCCGCCTCCACCCGGGTGAGCACCCCGGTCGCGACCAGGCGGTCGAGGACGTAACCCTGCCGGCTGCGCGCCGCCGCCAGGTGCTGGAGTGGGTCGAGCAGGCTGGGTGCCTGGGGAAGGCCGGCGAGCAGCGACGCCTGGGCCCAGCTGAGCTGGTCGGGGCGCCGGCCGAAGTAGCCTTCGCTCGCCGCCAGCACCCCGTAGTAGCCGTTGCCGAAGTAGATGGCGCTCAGGTACATGCTGAGCACCGCCGCCTTGGTGTAGTGGCCGTCGAGCTTGAGGGCCGCCGCCACCTGGGCGACCCTGTCGGTGATCCCGGTCCGGCCCCCGGTGTAGATCACCTTGGCGAGCTGCTCGGTGATCGTGCTCCCGCCCTCGTCGACGCCGGTCATCCATCCCCAGAATGCCCGTGCCAGTCCGACCTCGTCGACCCCGTCGTTGGTGTAGAAACCCGAGTCCTCGGCGGCGACGATGGCCTGGGAGACCCGCCACGAGGACTCGGCCTGCACCGGGACCGTGCCGTGGGCGCGGTCGATGGCGGCGACCAGGGCGGGGGCGCCCTCGACAGGCGGGGTGGCGACCTCGGCCGCGGCCAGGGCCGCGGCGGCGATGAGCAGGATGGTCAGACCAGTCCGGAGCGTGCGCCGAGGCCATCGGCGCCGGGGAGTGCGGACGGCGGGGGCGGTGCCCTCCGACTCCACCGACTCCACACCCGGGCTGGCAGGGATCTCCGTCTGCGCGTCCCGGCGCGCGGAAGCGTCTGGCCCGGTCGCCCGGGCCCCGGTCCCGCCGACCCGCCCCGGCTCGGGGTTGCCGGGCGGCTCTGCCGTCGGTGTCTGCAGCACTCTGCCCATCAGAACGGACGCCGTGGATGCCCGGCTACGGTCCGACCGGCCAGGTTCTCGGCCGGAGCCGTCCATCCCGATTGTCGCGCGCGCATCCCTGCGAGCTTGTGGCCCGGCGGGAGTGGCGGCGCCTCGGGCGGGATCCGGACGGCTCCTCGGCGTCGCGGATCACGGGTCGGAACCTCACGGCGCGACAATGCCAGGCGGTCTCCCACGCGAGCACAGGAGCGGGCACATGGAGCTCATATCCATCCCCATCCGCAAGCCGGACGAGGTCAACCTCATCCTCGGCCAGAGCCACTTCATCAAGACCGTGGAGGATCTCCACGAGGCCCTGGTGGGCGCGGTGCCGGGCATCAAGTTCGGGCTCGCCTTCTGCGAGGCGTCTGGGCCGGCGCTGGTCCGCTGGAGCGGCACCGACGAGCAGCTCACCGACCTGGCCCGCCGGGAGATGCTGGAGCTGGGCGCCGGTCATGCCTTCCTGATCCTGCTCCGGGACGCCTTTCCCATCAACGTGCTGCCCGCGGTGCGGTCGGTCCAGGAGGTGTGCGGCATCTACTGCGCCACCGCCAACCCGGTGGAGGTCATCGTCGCCCAGATCGGCCGGGGCCGGGCCATCTTGGGGGTGGTCGACGGCTCCCGCAGCCGCGCCATCGAGAACGAGGCCGAGATCGCCGAGCGCAAGGCCATGCTCCGCCGCTTCGGGTACAAGGCCGGGTGACCCCGGTCAGGAGGCGGCGGGTGCCAGCCTCTCGGCCAGGTAGCGGAGCGCGATCGGGTACCGGTACTCGATGCCCATGTGCCCACCCTCGAACAGCTCGAATCTGACGTCGGTCACCCCGATCCCCTCCAGCGCGCGGCGGAAGGCCTCGCCGCCCAGCTCCAGGTACCACTCGTCGCTGCGGCCGCCATCGATGAAGATGGCCCGGAGCGAGCGCAGCGATTCGGCGTACCGGGGGACCATCCGCACCGGGTCCCACGCCAGCCAGCGCTCCCAGATCTCGGGGATCAGCATGCCGGTGGCGGTGTCGAAGGGAAGGTGGACGCTGCCGTCGGGGTCCGACGAATAGGCGGCGGCCATCGCCCAGGCGTTGGTCAGCTCACCATCGCCGTCCCTGGTCATCGCCGTCCGGGAGCGGAAGTCCTCCCAGAAGCGCGCGTACGAACCCTCGTAGTGGTCGCGGAGGACGCGGGCGCACCTGCGGAAGTCGGGCAGGTAGCAGTTCTCGAAGACGGCGTCCCCGGCGTGGTCGGCCATCCCCCCGAAGAGGTCGGGGCGGAGCATGCAGGTGACCATCGCCCCGTATCCGCCGCTCGACTTGCCGGCGATGCCGCGGTGAGCGGAGGAGGCGAGGGTCCGGTAGCGCCCGTCGACCCACGGCACCACCTCCTCGCAGAGGTGGGTGTGGTACCGCCCGATCGCCGGCGAGTCCAGGAACTGGCTGCCCCCCAGCGACGTCCAGCAGTCGACGAAGACCACCACCGCCGGTGGCGGCGCGCCCTCACCGCTGAAGAGCGCGTCGCAGAGCTCGGGGAAGTTGGGCCGGAAGGCGCTCCGGTTGTGCCACATGTCGAGCTGACCGCTGTACCCCTGGATCATGTACACGGACGGATAGCGCCGCTCGGGCTGGTCGTCGTAGCCGGGGGGCAGGTAGACCTCGATCGGCCGCGCCCACGGGTCGCCGAGGGGGTTGTCCCGGAGGACCTGGCTCTCGACCACCGACAGCTCGAACCGCCCCCGGCCGGTGCGGCGCCAGGGCGATCCGGCGGTGATGCTTCCACTCGGGCTGGGCACTCGATCGGACATTGCGCATTCCCTCACTGGGCCCGGAACACGTCTGAATCAATTGATCCTACCCGCCGTGGACGGCCGCCAGTGCGGCCGCCACCTGTGGTCAGGCGGCGGTGTGGCGGGCAGCCATGCCAGGCGGGGGTGCGACGCCGCTGGCGGCGGTGGTCCGCCGTGGTCAGGCGCGGTGCGGCAGGGGTGCGGCGCCGCGGGCAGCCGTGGTCAGGCGGCGCTGCGGCGGGGTGCGGGGCGGCGGCGTCGGAAGGATCCGACGGGGCGGTGGGAGAGCCCTGCCCGCATCGGCCGCGGGGCGGTGACGTTGGGTGCCGGTCTCTCGGTCTCGGCGAGGTACAGCCATTCGCCGCGCTGAAGGAGGGGTTCCGCGTGCAGCCGGGGCAGGCGCGGTGCGCCCCCGCGTTGCAGCTTCTGCCACTGCTCGGCATCGGCGCCCGAGAGCAGGGTGATCGCCCGCCCGGCGGCGCCGTTGCGGGCGGTTCGGCCGATGCGGTGGGTCAGCCACTGCGCGGTCTCGGGCAGCTCGTAGTTGACGACCAGCCCGACGTGGGGGACGTCGAGCCCTCGGGCGGCCACGTTGGTTGCCACCAGGACGTCGACCTCGCCGTCGCGGAAGCTGCCGATCGAGCGCTCCCGGGCGTTCTGGGAGAGGTTGCCCTGGAGCTCGGCCACCCGCATCTGCAGCCCGTCCAGCTTGTGGGCCAGCTTCTTGGCCCCGTGCTTGGTCCGGGTGAAGACGATCGTCCCCGATCCCGCCGGCTGGAGCTTGAGGAGCGTCACCAGCGAGTCCATGCGCTGGTCCTCGTTGACGTGCAGCACGCCGTGCTCGAGGGTGGGCTCGGCGTCGGCGGCGACCTGCACCCGGCGCGGCTCACGGAGGTGACGGTCGATCATCCGCTGCACCCAGTCCGGCATGGTCGCCGAGGCGAGCACGGTCTGGCGCGCGGATCCGACCGCGCAGAGGCTCATGATCCGCTCCACCTCGCGGGCGAAGCCGGCGTCGAGCATCTCATCCGCCTCGTCGAGCACCAGGTACTCGACCGCGGAGAAGTTGACCCGGCCCTGCCCGACGAGATCGAGGATCCGTCCGGGGCAGCCGACCACGATGTCGGGACCGCCGGCCAGGGCCTGGTACTGGGCCCCATAGCCGACGCCCCCGTAGAGGAGGGCGACCCGCAGCGCCCGATCGAGGCTGGCGATCACCGAGGCGACCTGCAGTGAGAGCTCGCGGGTGGGCCCGACCACCAGGGCGCGCGGTCCCCGGGGCTGGTGGCCACGCAGCCGCTCGATCATGGGGATGGCGAAGGCGAGGGTCTTTCCCGATCCCGTGGGCGCCGCGATCACGGCGTCGTGGCCGGCGAGGAGATGGGGAAGTGCCTCGCGCTGCACCTCGTTGGGGGCTTCGATGCCCTGCCGGGTGAGCGATTCGAGGGTGCGCGGACGCACTCCGAGTTCTGCAAACGATGTCATGGGTTCTCCGGGCGCACACCAGCCTGGCCGTGTAGTGGCGGCTGGACCGCGCTGGCCCCTCTCGGGGGTGGGAAGCGTTCTTGAGGACCCCGCCGGAAGCGGGGGAGAGGGTTCGCCAAGATGCCGTCGACGTGGTCGACTGCTGCCCACGGTAACAGAGACCGGCGCTCGGGCGCGTTTCCGTCATGGATCCGGATTCGGATGGCGACGGCCGGGCACCCCAGTCACCGCCCCAGATGTCGTGGCCTCGTGTGCGCGCAGTCCCGCCTCGCGCCGGCGGGCACGTGCCCCCGAGCGCGGCTTCCCCCGCGGATCACCTCGCGGGGCCTCCGTCGACCTCCAACCCCCGGCTGTGGCAGCGGACTATCCTGCGCGGAACCGTGAGCGAGACACGATCAGCCGAGGGCGGGCCACCCGGAGCCGGGGATGCGCGGACGCCGGATCCGCGCACGGATCGGATGCCGGACCCGCGCACGGGGGCTGAGGAGGGAAGGAGCGGCGCGGCCCCCTCGGCGCGCCGGCACTGGATGCATTGGTCGGGCGTCGCGGTGCCGCTCAGCTACGGACTCGGTGCGGTCCTCCTCTTCGCCAACGCGCTGAGATCTCCGGGTGCCGCGCTCACCGGCAGCAATCCCGACGCCATGCAGCTCACCTGGTTCCTGGCGTGGATGGCGCACGCGCTGACCCACGGCCAGGCACTGCTCTTCTCCCACGCGCTCAACGCGCCGGCCGGCATCAACCTGGCGTGGAACACCGCCATGCCACTGCTCGGCATCATCGCGGCCCCGATCACGCTCCAGTGGGGACCGGTCGTCGCCTACAACGTGCTGGTCTGCGTCGCCGTGGCGACGACGGCGTGGGCCATGTACGCGGCCATCATGCACTTCACCGGACAGCGGCTGGTGAGCTGGGGCGCGGGCCTGGCGTTGGGGCTGTCGCCCTTCATGATCGCCCAGTCGATGGGCCACCTCGACCTCGTCTTCATGGCCTACGTGCCGCTCGTCGCCGTGCTCAGCGACATCATCCTGCTGCGTCAGGACCGGCCCTGGTGGCTGGTCGGCGGCGCTCTCGGGCTGTGCACCGCCGCGCAGCTCTACATCTTCCAGGAGACGGTTGCCGCGGCGGTGGTCGCAGTGGCCGTCGTGGCGGCGGTGCTGGCACTGATCCGCCCGCGGGCTGAGGTGTCGGCGCGCTTCCCGTACGCGATGCGGGCCCTGATCGTGGCCCTGGCGGTCATCCTGGTGCTGGCGAGCCCGCTGCTGGTCACCCAGTTCGCCGGCGCGCAACACCCGACCTTCTATGTGGAGGTGGGCGCGAACGGCCTGGGCAGCGACCTGACAGGCTTGGTCGTTCCCACCTCCAATCAGTGGCTGTCACCCGCCGTCGCCCAGCAGCTGGCGGCCCAGTGGGCGGCCAAGGGGACCGGGCAGGACGCCTACCTCGGCGTCTTCGCATTGGTGCTCCTCGGCGTCGCCGTGGTCGCGCGCCGCCACGATGTCGCCGTCCGGGTTCTCACCATCACCACTCTGGTGCTGCTCGTCTTCTCGCTCGGCCCGTGGCTTTCGGTGGACGGCAGGGACCTCCCCGTACCCCTACCCGATTACATCCTCCAGCACCTCCCCCTGATCACCAACATGGTGCCGCTGCGCTGGTCGTTCTACGCCGCCACCAGCGCCCTCCTCGCCGCCGCCATCGCCATCGCTCGGCAGCCGGCGGGTGGGCTGCGGCGCCTGATGGTCGTGCTCGCGGCGCTGACACTCGTGAGCTGGCTGCCGAGCATGCCCCGGCCGTTGATGCCCACCCCTGCACCCAGCGCGCTGCCGAGCGCGGTGGTGTCGCGAATCCCCGTCGGGACCACGGTGCTCTTCGTTCCCTGCGCGTCGAGCTCTTCGGCCGCGGGCATGTACTACCAGGCGGTGGACAAATTTCACTGGTCACTGGTTGCCGGCTATGCCTACTACCAGTCGGCGGGCTCCCCGGTGGCGGCGAGCCTCTGCGCGTCGAAGTCGCGCGGGACCGTGCCCCAGGGAACCGCCTTGGTGGATGCCCTCCGCCATGAGGGGGTCGGGGTGATCCTGGTGACCCCGAACGCCACCGCCGACGCCGCTCGGATAACCGCCGCGATGGGCCGGGCGCCACTGATCCTGGACCGTTTCTCGATGTGGGTGACCGGCGCGTCCTGAGCCGTTGAGCCCAAACGACAGAGCCTCCGTCGTATCTGTCCACCGGGTCATGAACGCAGGATCGGCAGTGTGTCGTCGCGGATCGGCTGCGGCCTGGCACGGCTCCAAGCCGAGGCGTCGGGCCCGCTTCCCCCGACCTCGTCCGGCTGAGAGGGCGGGTGAACAGGCTCATACCGCCCGGGCGCCGACCGAGGGCGCGGGGGGGGGCCGCACGGCCTGGCCATCAGCGGATGATCTCGACCAGCAGGACCCAGGCGTCGAGTCATCTGCCGCAGGCACCTCGACTCAACGCCAGAGCGCCCGCCATATCCCGGCCCGTGCCGCAGCCCGCCCGATGATCTTGTTCTTGGCCCGGCGAGCGATGCGGCGGGGATTTCCCGATGCCAGCGTCGACACGTCATTGGCCAGCCGGGCCGCCCGGTAGAGGTTCGAGACCAGGCTGCGCCGCCTCACGCGAGGGCCTCGGCGATGAACTGCTCCGCGTCCGTGCCCAATTCCGCCCGCTCCGGTTCCTCGGCCTCGATCAGCCTCAGCAACCGGTGGGCCGCGTCCGGATGGGCGGTGCCGATGGCGAGTCCCATGGACAGCCAGTAGTCGGCGGTCTCCATGAGAAGCGGGTGCACATCCTCGGCGGTCTCAGCTCGCACCTCCGCCATCGAATGGAGCAGGGCCGTGCCGTACCGCCGCCAGCTCGGCTCGTCGATCCGGGAGATGGTGGGTGTGGGATCCGTGGTCATGGCGTGCCCTCGTCGATCGCTCGCGCTCACTGCCGCAGCGCGGAGCAGAACGATACGCGGCCAGGGGACGCGTGGCGGTGCGCCACCCTCCCGCGCAGCTCCCTAGGCTCCGCTCCCTCTCGCGGCTCCTGCACGGCGCCCATCCCGGAGGGCGTCGCGCCGGTGGAGGATCGAGATGGAGTGCTCGCCAAATGGTCATCAGCGCCCGGTCGCCCGCGGCGAGAAGCCTCTCGACACAGGACCAGGGGCGTGGCGCCGTGGCGCCCCGGCCCCCGGTTGGACCGTCAGTCAGGCCCATGGTGAGGTCGACGCCGAGCCGCCGCGCGCGGGCGAGCATCCCGGTGATGGGTGAGCGCGCCGGCGCTCGAGAACCAGGGGTGATAGGTGACCGTGGGGGTGCTCAGGTGAGCGGTGAGCGGCTGCGCCACCGGCGGCGAGGCGAGCGCCTGCACGCCCGGGTAAGAGGCGAGCGCGAACACCCCGCTGGCACTGATGGTGTCGCGGCCGGTGACGATGCCCACCACCGCCAGGTGCGCACCCATGGTCGTCATCGCCGACGCATCGGAGGTGGCCCCGCTGGTCGCGATGTAGGCGGTCGATGGGGTGGTGTCAACCGTCCAGGCCACGTGATCCAGGGTGGTCACGAGGGTGAAGCTCCCCGTGGCCATTGCGGACACGTTGCCGAAGATCGCCCTGGCACCCACTGCGGGGTTGGCCAGCGACCGCGGCATCACGATCACGCTGGCCGCACCGACCGTCCGTGTCGCTGTGATCGTGCCTTTGACCAGCACGTTCTCTCCCTGGCTCACACCCGTCAACGTGGAGAGCGCTGGGCTCGCGGAGGTCGCGGAGGTCTGCTCGCCGTAGACCAGGGTCGACGTCGATGTGGTTCCGACATCATCGGTGTGGGGTTCGGGTTCACCGACGATCGTTGGCGGGATGCAGGCGTGCCCCGCTCACGGCGCTGGCCGCGCGAGAGTTACCACGTCGATGAGGCCTGGGGCGCGGCCGACAGGGGTCACGAGAAGGTCACCAGCGCCCCGGTCCAGACCACCGATGCCGAGAAGGTCCCCGCATAGCTCTGTGCTCCAGCGGTACTCAGGATCATGTAGGCGGTCTGCTCCCCGGAGAGCCAACCCGCCACCGAGGACTCTTCGACCGGGAGCGCGGTGTACCCGGCGCTGGTCCCGGTCAGCGTGGGCTTGGTGTTCCAGCCCAGGCAGGCGACCGCGATCTCGGGGCTCTCCGTGCTGGGCGCGGTTCCGGTGGTGGCCGCGGTGCTGGTCCCCGAGCTGGTCGACCTCGCATCGACCGGCGAGGCGCCGGCGCCTGTGATGTCGAGCACCGTCATGGACAGCGAGGCCGTGGTGGGCAGGGCCACCGATACGGTGGTCGCCCCTCCCAGCGAGTTGGCAGCCTCCCACATCTCCTCGTCGGTCTGGCTGCCCCTGACGACGGCCGTGACCGGGGTGAAGAGGTCCCCGGCATTGTCGGAAACCGACCCCACCTTGACCAGCGTATCGACGTTGCGGACCAGCACCGTGACCACCAGCAGGTCGCCGTTCGCGGTCGGAGTGGTGGTACTGGCGGTGAGCGAGGATGTCGTGGTCGTGCCGGCGGCGGCCCCGAATGCCTGGCTGAGCGCGGGCGCTCCCGGCAGCGGTGTCGGCGTCGACGTTGGCGTTGGCGTTGGTGTCGGGGTAGGCGTGGCGGTGGGGGTTGGGGTTGGGGTTGGGGTGGCGGTCGGCCCTGAGGCGAGGACCACCACGTCCTGCGCGGTCGCCGAGATCTGGGTCACTCCCTCTCCGGTCAGGACCTCCACGGGAGTGAGCTCGGCGCTCTGCCGCACCCCATTACCCACCTGACCCTCGACGTCCCAGCCCCAGGCCCAGACGTCGCCGTCGCTGTCGACGGCGTAGCCGGTGGCCCCGCTCATGGCGATCTTTTGGTAGGTGACCCCCGCCGGGGGAAAGACCTCGACGGGGACGGCCTGGTTGGTCGACCCGCCGTCGCCGAGTTGACCATAGGTGTCGCTGCCACAGGCCCAGACGGTGCCATCGGCGAGCCTGGCGAGGAGCGATCCGTTGCTCGACAGACTGCCCCCCGCGGCCACCTGGGTGGCTGGAGAGGAGTCGGTGAAGGGCACCTGGACCGGCACGTCGGAATAGACCACGCTGGAGCCGTTGCACAGCTCGTCCTCGGCGTTGCCGCCCCATGCGTAGATGGCGCCTGCCGCGGTGAGCGCGTAGGCGTCCTGCGATGAGGAGTAGAGACCGACCACGGTCTGACCCGCCAGCCCGGTCACCTCCACCGGCCCCGTTCGCGTGGCGGTGCTGCCGTCACCGAGCTCGCCGAGGGAGTTGCCCCCACAGGCATAGAGCGTGCCCCCCGCTTCGTAGAGCGCATGGCCGCTGGCCGACGAGATCAGAGTCACGTCGGTGAGGGGCACCTTCACCGGGGTCAGGTACTCCGATTGGCCCATGCAGTCCACCCCGTGGACGTCGTCACCCCAGGCCCAGACGTTGCCGTTGGTGTCGACCGCCAGGGCTCCGGCGTTGGGCATGACGTCGGTGGGCAGGCTGGCGATGCTGACCCCGGCGGGGAAGTTCACCTGGACCGGGGTGGAGGAATCCGTCGTTCCGCCGTCGCCGAGTTGACCGGAGGTACCGATCCCCCAGGCGTAGACCTGACCCGTCGCGGTGAGCGCATACAGCGTGGTGTTCGATGAGGCGACTTGCACCACGGTGCCCGGAATGGGCATGACGGTCGGTGAGAGGTGTGCCTGGGCGAAGGTGTAGCCCCAGTAGTACACGCCGCTGGTGGTGGCAACCGGCGACGCGGCCACGGTCATAGCCAGGATGAGGACCGCCGTGGCCCCCGGGAGTAGCGTCACCCCCAACCGTCTCATTGGTGATCCTCCTCTCTCACCGAAGCCGCTGCAGCATCTCGATGAGCTGCTGGCAGTGGGCGATTCGGGCCTGGTCCCAGTCCGCCGCATAGGCCTTCTGGCCCTGCTCAGGAGTGTAGCCGCGCACCAGGCTGCGGGGACCCCAGTACGCAGGTGTGCACCCTCTGCCGGCTCACCCTCCACTCGGCGGCCACCTCGGTGACCTTCCTCCCGTCACCCGAAGTAGCTGTCAAGCCTCGCCCGAAACCCTGTGACGCCTCAGGCGAAGCCAATTCGTCAAACCTCACCCGCAGCGACTGCGCGAATCCAGAGCCGACTGGGAGATTCGAACTCCCGGCCAGCGGTATACGAATTGGCGAGATCGGTGCTTTCGAGTGCTTCTTCGCAGTGCTGCGTGTCAGTCCAAGCCGCCCGTCACCGCCGTTTTGTTGGTCTGCTCGCTGGTCGTAGCGGGGTCAGTTCCTGATTCACGACCCGGATCGTCGTATTCGGGACGGCCCTCAGGGGTGTCGATGAGGGGACCATACGAGGGTTGGACCAGTGCCGAAGCCACCCGAGCCCGCGGCGGCCCGAGCCCCTATGCGGCCGAAGGGTCCAGTCAGCGAGCCGCCAGCCGCGCAGCCGGATCCACCTCCTGCTCCCGTTTCTCCTCCTGCTCCTTGCGTCCTGCGGCCAGGGCTCCTCCCTCCGCACGTCGGCGGATGCGCCATCGGTGACGTCGAACGCGGCGACCCGCCAGATCAGGGTGATGACAACCCCGAGGCCAACGCCGGCACCAACGCCGACCCCGACGTCGACGCCGACGGCGAGCAGGACCGTCCAGCTCTCCGTCCAGATCGAGCTCGAACCGAATGACTATGCACATCGGAACTACTGTGCCGAAGGTGCGATCGCGGTCCTCCTCTCGACCTGGACCACCTCTGTTCCGTCGATCGACGCCATCGGCGTTGCCGCGCACGTCGTCGAGTCCTATGGGACCATCGGAGCTAACGCGGTACAGGCGATCAACGCATACCTGGAGCAGATCACGGGGACGGCGAATTACGTGTATACCGGAACTCACGTCACGTCACTGCCGCTATTCCAATCCCAGCTTGAGACGGATCTCTCGGGGGACGGACGCTTCACCGCCGCGGGTCACGGGAGCCCGGTCCTCGTGCATGTCATGACCGCCACCCTTCCAGGCTGGGCCGGGTATCAAGCGCAGCACATGATCGCGGTTTTCGGGTACAACCTGGCGGCCGGCACGCCGGATGGGGATACCGTCACCTACGCGGAGAGCGCAGGCTCCGTCGCCGGTCACAACGGCCCTGCGGTGGAGACCATCTCACTGGCCGCGCTCTGGGCTGCGATGCAGAACTACAACACGGACATCACGACCGATCCCGTGACCGTGATTTCCTGACCGACCACATCTGGAGGTGCAACCCGGGCCCTCCACGGACGAGTGCAAGCCTGACCAGCCTGCGGCGACGTGGCCAGCCTCAACACCCAAACTGGTGTTCGGTCCAGGCCAGCGCGCCGAGCGGGTCGCTTCTTGACGATTCGTGTCAGAACCTGGAGCCGATGTGGGCCTTCGGCTGACGCTTGACGCGGCTACTCCGGTTGATCCTTGACACTCCCAGGCTGACATCCTTCACCTCGGGGCTGTCCCCGACGCGTTCTTCTTGCGAATCTCACCAC
>Ga0187880_1001390_pt1 | contig 19336 bp, 16 predicted proteins | sample June2016WEW_19_4_FD_132998 | JGI IMG/M metagenome (GOLD analysis project Ga0187880, IMG submission 132998) | Peatland microbial communities from SPRUCE experiment site at the Marcell Experimental Forest, Minnesota, USA - June2016WEW_19_40 | ecosystem: Environmental > Terrestrial > Soil >...
ATGTTCACCTCACACGAGATGATGAAGCGCCTGAACGCCAAGATGTACGCGGAGGCCAAAAGGCTCGGCGTAAAATACATCATCGGCGGCGAGTGCGGCCACATGTGGCGCGTTATTAACCAGTACATGGACACCATGAACGGCCCTGCGGACTTTCTCGAAGTGCCGGTGTCCCCCGTTACGGGCACTAGATTCGACAACGCCGCCTCTACCAAGATGATGCACATCGTCGAGTTTACCGCCGACCTGATCAAGAACGGCAAGCTGAAGCTCGACCCGACCCGAAACGACAACCTAGTCATGACTTACCATGATTCCTGCAACACTTCGCGCGGCATGGGCTTTTTCGAAGAGCCGCGCTACGTGATCAAAAACGTCTGCAACAATTTCCATGAGATGCCCCCCAACACCATCCGGGAGCAGACTTTCTGCTGCGGGTCGGGGTCGGGCTTAAATAACGACGAGTTCATGGAAATGAGAATGCGGGGCGGGTTGCCCCGGGCTAACGCGGTACGCTACGTACACGACAAGTTCGGAGTAAACGCGCTTTCGTGCATTTGCGCCATTGACCGCGCGGTGCTTACGGCCCTGATGGATTACTGGGTGCCCGGTGTTACCGTGTACGGAGTGCACGAGCTGGTAGCCAACGCTCTCGTGATGGAAGGCGAAACCGAGAGGACCACCGACCTGCGCGGCGAGCCTCTGCCCGGAATGGAGGAGGATAGCGAGAATGAAGATCTATGATGGAAAATATATCCTTGTCGGCCTGGTCATTTTCATCGTGCTGGCAACCTTCCCGGTATGGTTCAATCATGGCAAGGCCGCTCCACCGCCCGATCCAAAGCTGGACACCCCGGTCATAAAACAGATGATCAACAAGCAGTGCGTTTTGCCCAAGGAAGAAATGATCACAGGTCATATGAAGCTTTTAAACGAATGGAGGACGGAGGTTGTCCGAAACAATAAGAGAATGTATGTGGCAAGCGACGGCAAGACCTATGAAATGAGTCTTCAGAACGAGTGCATGAGGTGTCACTCCAATAAGTCTCAATTCTGCGACCAGTGCCATAACTACGCCGGGCTGCAAAAGGACTCCGACCCCTACTGCTGGAATTGCCACATTGCTCCAAAGGAGAACATGTAATGGAAACTGGCAGAAGGACTTTTCTTAAAATCGGCGGCATTTGTGCGCTGGGGCTTGGATCTTTGCAGGTAGTCAAGGCGTTTGGCAAAACTGAAACGCCCAAATTCATGGCAAATCTCCAGGCCCTTACCGCGAAGCGATGGGCAATGGCAATCGATATGAAGAAGTGCTGGGAAAAAGGGCCTCCCGGCTGCAGGGACTGTGTGCTTGCCTGCCACTCGACCCATAATGTTCCTGATATCGGGACTCAGAAGGAAGAGATCAAGTGGATCTGGGACGAAAAGTATGAGAACGTCTTCCCCGGGCAGGAAAGCGGCATGGAACCAGCGGAAATAAGTGAAAAGCCCTTCATGGTCCTTTGCAATCACTGCAAGAATGCCCCCTGCACGCGGGTTTGCCCTACCGAGGCCACCTTTAAAAGGGCAGACGGAATTACCGTGATGGACTATCACCGCTGCATCGGCTGCCGGTACTGTATGGCAGGTTGCCCCTACGGCGCCAGGAGCTTTAATTTCAGAGACCCGCGCCCCTATATCAAGACTGAACTTAACCCCACTTTCCCGACCAGGGACCGGGGGGTTGTCGAGAAGTGCAACTTTTGCGAGGAACGGCTCGATGCCGGAAAAATCCCGGCGTGTGTCGAGGCGTGCAAGTGCAAGGCGCTCTCTTTCGGCGATCTTGAGGACCCGAACTCCGACGTGCGAAAAGCCCTTGCTTCGCAATTTTCATTAAGGCGCAAACCTGAGCTGGGGACCGAACCCGGCGTTTACTACATAATCTAGAGAAGCGAGAAGCGGGAAGCGGGAAACGGGGAGCGAAAGGCGGTTTTTGCTTCCTGCTCCTTGCTCCCTGCTCCCGATCTTAAGGGGTGGGAAATGCTTGAAAGAGCACTTACTGGAAGCACAAGATACAAAAAGCTGCTTGGGGTCCTGCTCGTCTTCATGGGGCTTGGTTTTGCGGCTTACCTCACTCAGTGGAACCGGGGTCTTACGATCACGGGTTTAAGCAGGGACGTTTCCTGGGGAATCTACATCGCGCAGATGACTTTCCTGGTCGGCGTCGCGGCCTCTGCCGTCATGGTCGTACTTCCCTATTACCTGCACGACGTGAAGGCGTTCGGAAAAATCACCATTCTGGGCGAATTTCTCGCCATAGCTTCAGTGACCATGTGTCTTCTGTTTGTCATAGTCGATCTTGGAAAGCCGATGCGCCTGTTGAACATCATCATCTATCCGAGGCCCAATTCGGTGCTTTTCTGGGACATGGTCGTTTTGAACGGCTATCTGCTGCTAAACCTGTTCATCGGCTGGAACGTGCTTGAGGCCGAACGCAAGGGGACTCATTATCCCAACTGGGTAAAGCCGCTCATCTACATTTCGATTCCCTGGGCATTCAGCATTCATACGGTCACCGCCTTCCTCTATGCCGGTCTGCCCGCGAGGCACTACTGGCTGACCGCCATCATGGCCGCCCGCTTTCTTGCTTCTGCTTTCTGCTCCGGTCCCGCGCTTTTGATCATGCTTTCATACCTGGTGAAGAAATATTCCAAATTCGACCCCGGTAAGGAAGCCATAGACAAGCTGACGACGATCATGACTTACGCCATGCTGATAAGCCTTTTCTTCGTCGGCCTGGAGTGCTTCACGGCGTTTTACAGCAATATTCCCAGCGAGATGGACGCGCTCAAGTACCTGTTCGTAGGCCTTGAAGGCCACCACAGGCTGGTCCCGTTCATGTGGCTTTTTGCCATACTTGCCCTGACCGGGGCTGGGCTGCTTCTCCACCCGGATGTGCGCAAGAACGAAAAAATGCTCCTCGCAGCTGCCGCCTGCGTCTTCTTTTCCATGTATATTGAAAAAGGCGTCGGGCTGGTTGTGGCCGGTTTCATTCCAAATCCGTTCGGCCAGGTCCGCGAATACGCGCCGAGCGTCCCGGAGATTATGATCGCGCTCGGGATCTGGGCAACGGGTTTCTTCGTTCTGACCGTGCTATACAAGATTGCCATTTCGGTCAAAGAGGAAGCCGGGGCGTAGAATGTGTTAAGATTGCCCCTCAGACTCCACGCTCTGCGAGCCGATTGGATGAAATAGATTATGGATTGATTTGAAAGCCCGTGCCGCCCGGCGCGGGCTTTCCCGTTTACGCCCCCGGTGCGACTCTATGCCGCCGAGCCGCCGAGCCGCAGACCCCGCCTGCGGAATAAACCACTTAACATTTCAAACATCTTTTGAAAAATTTCGAATTTTTGCGAATTTTGCCTCTGCTTCGACCTCGAAGAATCCCCAGCGTAAATTTGAACGACGGATTATCGCTGGCTCAAGCGTCCAGCCGTGGTTAACTTCGATCTATAAGGGATAGGCTTATGTTGAAGTTTGCGGATGAGTAGCGAGCCTGGGCTCGCTGATGGCTTCAGCTAAAAATGAGTATTTGATCACGCCGCCGGCGTGACCGGTGTCCATCCGGAAACACCGGATGAACGTAGGAGAATTTCACTTATGGGACACCGGCATTTTCCGGTCCGGAAAGGACCCTTTTCGGACGCAAACGTAAGCAAGAGGGTTTTTCGAAATGCATGGTACCGTAAAATGGTTCAGCGATCAGAAGGGCTACGGATTTATCGCGGATGATTCCGGGAAAGAATATTTTGTTCACCATAGCGCCATAGAAGGCGAAGGCTTCAAGAGTTTGCAGGAAGGCGAGAGTGTTAACTTCGAGGTCGAACAGGGGACCAAGGGACCGCAAGCGGTTCGCGTAAAGAAGGGCTGAAAAATAGCGCAGGTGAAAGGGTGAAACGACAAGTCTGCCTTACCCTTTCACCTGGTGCACACTTAACGGGTTCATCCCGACGGGCAGGGGCTCGGTTTGTCGATCTACTTGTCGCGCACTCGGGAGAAAGATGATGCCGGTTTCTGCAGACGACACTCGTTTTGGTCATTCAATCGACTCGGTTCCCGGACTTCTTTCGTCATGGAGCGGGCATGACGGATGGCATCAGGCTCGCTCCACTGAGAGAGGTCGCCGACTGGTCTGTGATGATTAATTTTTGAGATCTTATGCAAGAAATAATTCTGCACTAAATCGTTCTTGACTGCCCCTGCGCAATGGTTTATCTATGCGCCTGGTTGCAGCATTATGCCGGATTGAGACCCATTTGGCTTTTAGTGCTGCGAACACAAAAATCTTTTTAGAGGTCTTACCCAGGCCCATAACGGATTTTTTTACAGCCCGCCAAAAGCGGGCTTTATTTTTGTGGAGCACACTTGAAAAAGGCCCTCACTATAATTCAACTCGCAATTGTTGCAGGCATAGTTATCTACGGTACAGTATCGCTTTATCGGGGCGACTTTCAAGGGGCCTACGCGACCTTCCCTTTTCTGCTTTTATATTATGTCTGGTTCGTGGCCAGGAAACGTCGAAAAGATCCGGAGGAAACCGACGACCAAATGGACCCCTGAGTAACCTATCAAACGTCGCACAAGAACAGGAAGCCTATGTGCCCGCCCCCGGCGTTGCTGAAAACCCCAGGCAAATCGTTTTGTCCCGCCCTCGGGATGTTCATTTCCCATTTATCCGCCACCCCTGAGGAACAAAATGTTATAATGGCACTGAAAGCCGGGAAAACCTTTGACAGATTCGGCCGGTTTCGGGCGGCGTGGTCCCTGCCTCGCGGAGCGTACACGAGATTCATTCTGCAATGCGAATCAGCAAGCCGGTTAAATTAATCGTTATTTGTGCGGCTTTGGCCTTTGCGTTTGCACGTTGCGCCAAGCCCCTTTTTCGCCAAAGGATCCATCCACCGAGTGCCCCGAAGACATCGCTTGCAGAAAGAATCTCTGCCGCAAGACACCCCGGAGTTCCAATTATTTATCGGTGACCTGCGGATGATCAGTCTTTGCGTGAAAAAATTTTATGGCCCCGCAAGGTGTGAAGAATTACGGTGCTGGGCAAGCGATGAACGTTTAAATGTCACCGCCTCTCCCTGGCTTTGTGTCCTCTGCCGCCATCCCTGCGAAAGCCGGGACTCTGTGGTGGATGTGATTTTTTGGTTTTCGCGCCATTGTTTTTCATATAGAGTTCGGGCGCGAATCAAGTCGATACGGTCGGAAGGGGCCCCACTTAGTCATTATTTACTGATTTACAGGAGCTTTATGAAAGTCTGCATCGGAGCGGATCACGCCGGTTTTGAATTGAAGGAGCTTCTCGCTTCCTCTCTGAGAGAGGCGGACATAGAGGTAGAGGACGTTGGTACGAACAGTCCCGATTCGGTCGATTACCCGGTATATGCCCTTCGAGTCGCGCGCGCGGTGAGGGGTGGCCAGGCGGAACGGGGCATCCTGGTGTGCGGCAGCGGTATAGGGATGTGCATAGCGGCTAACAGAGTGCCCGGAGTGCGGGCCGTGAACGGACGCGAGCCGTTCGAGGCGCGCATGAGCCGGCGTCACAATGACAGCAACGTTTTGTGCCTTGGGTCCCGTTTTATCGGCGTTGACCTGGCCCTTGAAATAGTGCGCGAATGGATAAAGGAGCCTTTCGAAGGCGGCCGTCATAAGAGACGCATCGATCTGATCGACGGCCCAAAGGCCGAATGACTGGTATAGGTCTTATACGACTAATAGGGCATATTTTCCCATAGGGAGATCCAAAATGACATTCCAGGAACTTATTGCCGCCCTCGACAAGTTCTGGGCCGACAGGGGATGCGTGATCCAGCAGCCCTATGACCTCGAAGTCGGCGCGGGCACGTTCAATCCCGCCACCTTCTTGAGGGTTCTCGGGCCGGAGCCGTACAATGTGGCTTACGTCGAACCGTCCAGGCGGCCGACCGACGGCCGGTATGGGGAAAACCCCAACCGGCTCCAGCACTACTATCAGTACCAGGTGATTCTTAAGCCTTCTCCCCCCGATTCGCAGGGAGTATACCTGGAGAGCCTCAAGAGCTTTGGCGTCGACCCCCTGGATCACGATATCCGCTTTGTCGAGGATGACTGGGAGTCGCCCACCCTGGGGGCCTCGGGCCTAGGCTGGGAAGTCTGGCTCGATGGGATGGAAATAACGCAGTTCACATACTTTCAGCAGGTCGGCGGCCTCTCCCTCTCTCCGGTCAGCCTGGAGCTGACCTACGGCCTGGAAAGAATCGCAATGTACCTGCAGGGGGTCAACTCAGTCTACGACCTCATTTGGAGCGGCAATGTCACTTATGGCGACGTGCACCACGAGGGGGAGGTGGAATGGTCCCATTATAATTTCGAAGAGGCTGACGTGGGCATGTTGCTCAAGCTCTTCGACATGTACGAGGCTGAATCGTTGCGTATGAACGGGCGCGGACTGGTCCTGCCCAGCTATGACTATACGCTCAAATGCTCTCACGTGTTCAATTTGCTTGATGCGCGGGGTGCGATCAGCGTAACCGAAAGGACCAACTATATCGCCAGGGTCAGAAACATGGCGCGGCTTGTTGCGCACGCCTATTACGCCCAGCGCGAGAAAATGGGATTTCCGCTCATGAACAAGTTCTGAGTTTTTAGTTAAATTAACTCAAAACCAACAACTAAAAACTCTTCAAAGGTGAACAGATGGCGAAGACCCTGTACATAGAGATTGGAACCGAAGAAATACCGGCCGGCTACATCCTGCCCGCACTGGAATCGATATCTTCCCGGATGGCCCGGTTTCTGGATGAAAACCGCATAGCGCATGGTGAACCCACGGTCGCCGGCACGCCTCGCCGGCTCGTGTTGAATGTGCCGGATGTGGCGGATTCCCAGCAACCCGTCAGGAATGAGGTCATCGGGCCGCCCAAAAGCGCCGCATACGATGCTCAGGGAAAGCCAACGAAGGCTGCCGAAGGTTTTGCAAAAGGTCAGGGCGTAAGCATTGGGGACCTGACAACAAAGCAGACGCCCAAGGGTGAGTATCTTTGCGTCTTTCGAGAGGAAGCCGGTCTTGCGGCCCGCGAACTCCTGGAAAAAATGCTCCCGGACTTCATCGCTAAAATTCCATTTCCCAAGTCCATGCACTGGTCTTCCTACAGTGAGACTTTTGCCAGGCCGATCCAATGGCTGGTAGCCCTTTTGGGACAACAGGTCTTGCAGTGCGAATACGCCCGTGTGCGCTCCGGGAAAAAGTCGATGGGCCACCGGTTCATGAGCCCCGTGTGGATCGAGGTGAGCGACTTCGAGAGCCATCGCGAAAATCTAAGGAAGAACTACGTCATCCTTGACATAGCTGAAAGACGTCAACTCATCCGGCAGGGGACGGGAACGGCTGCCGCAGGGGTAGGCGGCAAGGTCCTCGCAGACGACGAGCTTCTGGACGAAGTCACACAACTGGTCGAGTTCCCTCAACCGCTCGTCGGACAGTTTGAAGCCAAGTACCTCGAACTTCCCCCCGAACTGCTCATTACGGTCATAAAGAAGCACCAGCGCTACTTTGCCGTAACGGACGGCGCCGGCGCGCTGCTCCCATATTTTGTAACTATTTCCAACACGGTCCCAAGGGATTTCGCACTGGTGGAAGCGGGCAACGCAAGAGTAGTGAGGGCGCGACTCGAAGATGCCCGCTTCTATTACAGGGAAGACCGCAAGGTGCCGCTCGTCCACCGGGTCGAACAGCTCAAGGGGGTCGTTTTTCATTCGAAGATAGGAACGAGCTACGAAAAAATGGAACGCTTCAGCGAGTTGGCCCTGATGCTGGCTGAGCGGGTTGCCCCGGAGCGTGTGCCCGAGATTCGCCGCGCAGCTTTGTTGTGCAAGGCCGATCTCGTGTCGGGCGTGGTAAGCGAATTTCCCGAACTCCAGGGGATAATGGGAAGAACTTACGCGCGGCTCCAGGGCGAGCCCGAAGCAGTTGCAGAGGCCATCTACGAACACTATCTGCCAAATCGCGCGGGTGGGCCGGTCCCTTCGCGAATCGAAGGCTCGCTTGTCAGCATCGCCGACAAAATCGACACAATTGCGGCCTGCTTCGGGGTCGGGCTGCTTCCCACCGGTACGGCCGACCCGTTTGCCCTGAGGCGCCAGACGCTTGGAATCATACGAATTGTGCTCGAAACTCCTCTGCACATTTCGCTTGCCGAGATCATAGACAGGGCGCTCACACTGCTTTCAAATAAACTCATCCGGCCGGCGGAAAATGTGAAACTGGACATAACGGCCTTTTTCGAAGGACGCCTTCACCATTACCTTGCAACCCTCGACGAAGGGTTAAGCACCGATGTGATCGAGGCGGCGCTTTCAGTGGGCATAGACGATCTGCTCGAAGCTGTCGAAAGGACCAAAGCCCTCGCCCGCTTTACGGCAAGACCCGGCTTCAGCGACTTGGCGGCAGCCGTTAAGCGGGTGGCCAACATCATCAAGGAGCCCGAGACTGCGCCTGTTGACGCCTCTATTTTCAAAAACTCCGCCGAAGGCCTGCTCTTCGACGAACTGGTAAAGGCCGAAGCGGATGTGGGCAGCCGGCTGGTCCGATCGGATTTTGCCGCTGCGATCGAATCCATGGCCCGGCTCAAACCCATGATCGATTCCTTTTTCGATTCCGTGCTCGTTATGGACAAGGACGACTCGGTTCGACGAAACCGGCTTGCACTGCTCACCCGAACGCGAGACCTTTTTGCCCGAATGGCGGATTTCCACAAAATTCAAACCCCCTGAGTGTGGATTTAAGATCGCAAATACTTACCTTTACCAATGTCGGACGACGGAACGCCGTGGACTTTCCGGATGCGCGCCGCTGTCCGCCTCATCTATCTCATTTGCGATTTTCTTAAAGGAGGGGATTTACAATGCTGGATAAGCGCACGCTGCACATGAAGGTCCAGGAACATTGCGATTGCTACGCCAACACCGACCCGCTCAGCGAAATGGCCGGTCTGATCAAAGAGCAGGATTCCGAAGAGGGTGCTGTTAAATGGCTTGCTTTGGCCGTTTTGCATGGAATTGACAGAAACGCGGAAAGAATCTCTATTCGCCGCACGGCCGAAGGAGGAGTTTCGGTAACAGCAAAATATCGCAAAACCGAACTGCCCAGCCCTCCGGCACAGATCGGACGGAAAGTTTTTGATGTGGTGAAGGGAATTACGCACATTGAAGGAGATAAAGGAAAATCGCCTGTTGTGATCGGCATTCGCGACAGCAGCATAGAGCTTGAAATGAAGCTCGACCGCGACGGCGCCAAAGGAGAAGAGGAAGTCGTCCTGAAATTTCCCGATTAGAGTGAAAAAACTGACGCGGGGATGCGGGGACAAAACCCTCTCCTCTTCTCCGCGTTTTTGCAGTTCCTGTGTGCCCGCGTCACCGTGTAACCGCGTGCGTCTCCCCAAGCTTGAACCTTGGCCGGCAGAAGTTTATCCTCGGGAGTCCCGGCGGCATTTCTTGACGCAGGTATGCACTCCTCCCTCAAATCAAACTTCACTATCCCGCCGTCAATCCAGCTTGTAACCGGAGCGACAGAAGTATAAACTTATTCGGGAATACCCGATTCTACCGGCAGTTTCCGGTTGGGATTTTTGACTCGAAATCTTTTTTGACCAGAGAAAGCATTTTTCGTCCCGGCAGGTTAATCAAGGGTTCCTGCTCCTGCTGGAAAAAAAAGGGGGGAACATCATGAGTAAAAACATGGATACCAAGAAAGATGGAAAGAAAAAACCAGCTAAGAGCTTAAAGGAAAAAAGGGCAGAAAAGAAGGGCAAAAAGGAGACCAAAAAGTAAAAAGTTTTGTGCGCATATGGGTAATCCAATGAGTACCCCCATAGCGCAAATCCTTCGTGACGCAAAGGTATACAAAATCCTCGAGGGGGCCGTCGAGCATCATGAAGATGATCCTCGCGGCCGATGCACCGGGGTTGAAAAGGCCGACAGATAAGCTGACGGCACGCGTCCGCATTGGATGGAAACCTCCGGTTAGGTCTGGAACAGGGAAGAGAAGCTTTTGCAGTGCCGGGGATCGCCGGAAGCATGCGCAGCAAAGATGCACACCGGCTTATCAGGCAGGGCGCCAAGCTGGTTGAATACTCCGAAGACGATCTGGAGGAAATTCGACCTCTTATCCGTCCTGCACAATCCTTCCCGCCCCCTGCTGTCTCTTCTGCCGCCTTTTCTAAAGGCGGGCAGGGAGGATTTGGAAAACCTGCCGGCCCCGAACAAACAATTCTTTTGAGAATTACGGATAAAGTTCCGAAACATGTTGATGAAATGGCCCAGGAGGTGAATATGCCGGTCCAGCGCGCAGCGGCGATTCTTCTCGAACTGGAACTCAGGGGGCTTGTCTCTCAGTTGCCGGAAAAGTATTTTATTTCTGGAATATAATTAAGATTAAATCGAATTAGAGTGTTCTGAAGTCAAAGTCACAGCTGATAATTGAATCTCCTATTTGCGAAACCGGGCATCCCCCCTCGCTTCCCTTATCCCCATATGAAAATCATGGCTAACCGGAAAAACCGTACTTCCGGAAATCTTTTTTGAGCAATACAACATGCGTTAGATACCACGTTCCTTGTGGAGTGTAACCTCGTATAAACAATTCCTCACCTCAATGGAGCTTACAATGAACATTGCTAAGAATTTGAAGCGGGCAAGTCTTTATTTTCCGGAAAAACCTGCATTGATATTCGAAGGTAAAACCTACACCTATCAAGAGATCAACCAACAGGTGAATCGTGCTGCCAATGCTCTTAAAGCCCTTGGAGTGGAGAAAGGCGACCGGGTGGGTCTATTTCTGCCCAATGTCCCGGCCTTTATAATCAGCTACTTTGCCGTCGAGATGCTGGGGGCGATTGCCGTTTCCATCAGCTCGGCATCAAAGGCAAGGGAAGTGAAATACATAGTCAATGACTCAGGGTGCAAAGTTCTTCTCACGACTTCCGACTTGCGCGTGGAAGTCCCAACAGATGAATTGCCGACTGTGAAAAAGGTGATCACTGCCGAAGGCGAAGCCGGAAACGATCTTGATTTAAACAGTTTTATGGCCAAGGCGGATGCGAATTTCCGGCTTATGGAAATGGACCCCGACGATCCGGCGGTAATTCTCTACACATCGGGTACCACTGGTTTTCCAAAAGGGGCGGTGCTGACACACAAGAACATAGTTTCCAATTCGGCTTCAGCGGCCAATCACTCCGGAATTGTTCCTGAGGATCGAATTCAACTGTTTCTGCCCCTCTTCCACGTGTTTGGCCAGAATTATATCATGAACGGCGCTTACTCCAGGTGCGCCACTATCGTCCTGCATCGCAGGTTCGAACCTGAACCGGTGCTCGACGCCATGGCTTCGCACCGCGTGACGATGCTCTTTGCCGTGCCGACTATTTATATACACTTCATCAATATGGACACCTCACGGTATGACCTTTCCAGCCTTCGATACTGCTTCACGGCTGCGGCGGCAATGCCACGGGAAACAGCCCTTCAGTGGAAAGCAAAATTTGGAATGCCCACCCATGAGGGATATGGATTGACCGAGAGCTCGCCCTTCGCCACATACAACCATAACTATCGGCATAAACATGGCAGTGTCGGAACACCGATCGAGAATGTGGATGTAATGATTGCCGATGATGAGGGCAACGAACTGCCTCCGGGGGAGATTGGAGAAATAGTCATCAGGGGACCTAACGTGATGAAGGGCTACTGGGGCAAACCTGAGGCTACTGACCAGGCGATTCGCAATGGATGGCTTCGCTCAGGCGATGTCGGAATGATGGATGATGAGGGATATTTCTTTATTACAGACCGCGTAAAGGACATGATCAATGCCGCAGGATTTAATGTCTATCCCAGTGAGGTTGAACAGCTCATTTACCAGCATCCCTCGGTGCAGGAAGTAGCTGTTTATGGAGTTGCCGATCCGGTAAGGGGTGAAACGGTCCATGCCAGTATCGTTCTGAAGGATGGTCAGTTAATTGATGAATCGAACATAGTCGAGTTTTGCAGAGCAAATATGGCGGCATACAAGGTGCCAAGAAAGGTTATTTTTACCGATCAATTACCTAAGAATGCGGTAGGCAAGATCCTAAAGAGGGTGTTGCGGGGAGATAATTGACACAGGTGCAATTCAACTTCAAGTACCTGGCCATTCTGCTCAAGATTGCTACGGTTGAATAGGTTCAGCTGCAGCAGTTTGAGACCCTGGGTAAGACTCTGTCCCAGTTTTGCTTTGAATTTGTAGAAGGCCAAGAGCAGCAGCATGACGAGCGCAATCCAGACTTGAGTGAGCACGGCGCTTGTGCTCGTGCAGGACGGGCTTTAATGGCCTACCTAGGCCTGTCTCCTTCGCTGATGGTGACACGTTTTCGAACTTTCTTGTAAAGCGTGGCCCTGGTGATGCCTAGAAGTTGTGCCGCTTTTGTCTTATTACCCCCAAGAGCATTTAAAACATTTTCAATATGTTCCATTTCTATCTGATTAAGCTCCAACTTGGCTTTTTTCGGCTCCCTCCCGTCGTGTCTTATAGTACCGGGCTCCTGAGTTAGCAATCCTTCGGGAAAATCACTCGTGATTATTTCCTGTCGATCGGTACTCAGGAGAACAGCCCTTTCCAAAACATTTTTCAGTTCCCGGACATTCCCCGGCCAGCCATAGGATACAAGCAATGCCATCGATACGTCTGATAATACCTTTTTGTTATTTCCTCTAGCAAATTTTTTCAAAAAATAGTCTGCAAGAACGGGTATATCCTCCGTTTTTTCCCTGAGAGGCGGTAGATGAATGACAAAGGCGTTGACTCTATATAACAGGTCCTTACGAAACCTGCCTTCCTCCACTTCCTTCCCAAGTTCTCTGTTTGTGGCGAAGACGAAGCGAACATTGACCTTTGTTTCTTTTGTATCTCCCAGTTTCACGAAGGTGCCCGTTTCAAGAACTCGCAGGAGTTTTGATTGTATGTTGACTGCCATGTCGGAGATCTCGTCGACGAAAAGGGTGCCGCCATTTGCCAATTCGAGGAGGCCCAGCTTATTATCTCCAGCCCCCGTAAATGCCCCTTTTCTATAACCGAAAACTTCACTTTCGAAGATAGTCTCCTGTAACACACTGGAGTTAATCGCAACAAAGGGATTGCCTGCGCGTGGACTCTGATCATGAATAGCCCGCGCGGTGAGTTCTTTTCCTGTGCCCGTTTCCCCCTGGATGAGGACTGGAATGTCTGACGGGGCCGCAATCGAGATGAGCTGTCTCACCTTTTCCATTTTTTTACTGTCCCCGACAAGCCTGTCGTAAACTTCGATCCTGTTGAGCTGTTGTTCGAGGACAATAGTTTTCTCTCTCAAGAGCTTTTTCTCGTATGCATCCAACTCTTCTGCTCGTTTGCGCTTTGTAATGTCGAGCATTGTCCCGATTACTGCAGGTCTGCCTCGATAGATAGTATAGGAACCGTATGCGTCGAGGTTGATGATTTCTCCACTTTTCCTGACACCCCTGAACTCGTAATGCAGTGATTGCACCTCGTGGGATATCCTCTTGCGAATGTTTTCCTCAACTAAAGGCCAATCTTCGTGGAATACGGTATCTCGATACCCAATCTTGTCTGTCATCTCCTCAACCGTATAGCCGAATATCTCACTGAAGCTGGGGTTGGCGTACTTTATAACCCCCTCCTGCAAGAGATAAATGCCGGCTAAGGACTTCTCAGCCAAATCCCGGAACATTCCCTCTGAATTATGTATTGATTCTTTTGGAGCGTTCCGTTTCCTCAAAGCGCGTTCGATCCCCTTTTTCGTCTTTGCGCTCATTATTCACGTCCTAACCAGCCAATCCAGGCTCTGTCTATAATTGGATGCCGATAGCCTTCCAGATGTCACGTTGGCCGATATAAAGAATGACAGACTCAAAATCCAACACGATCAAACAAAGAGCCAATCGGGATTTTATTTGATTATTTGCAAACTTAACATTGCGCGAACTGGGCAGTCAAGCCCAGATGGAAAGGAGACCGTCTAATTATTATACGGAATGTATATTTTTTATACACCCCGCTTATCCGTTCTTTTAGGAGTGGCTGATATTACAAGACATTTTAAGCGAGACACCTTGGCATTGAAATTGCCTACTAAGAATATGTTCGATATTCCATAATTCCTTAATTCCTTACGACTTTCCACGCTCTAATCTTCCTCCTCATCGTTAGTTCTGGTGAGCCATATTCGGACAGCCGGACAGGCTGGATGGGATTACCCTGCGATACAGTCCACCTCCGGGGATCCCAACAAGCGCATTCATGATCTATCGCGGCAAGCAGTCACTGAAAATCACATTTTTCTTATCGATTTTTAAGAAGGAGTGAGACATGTCAAACAAGACGATGAGTGTAAGGGAAGTATTTGATTCCAGTCCTTTCTCGCCCTACCAGGTCTGGATCAGCTTTCTCTGTTTCTGTGTGACGCTCATGGATGGATTCGATCTGACAATGATGGGCGTGACGATGCCCAAAATAGGAGAGTATCTCAAGGTAACTCCCGCCCAACTTGGATTGGCGGTGAGCGCCGGCATGGTCGGGCCTTTGGTTGGGGCCGTTGTTTTAGGCATGCTTGCGGACCGTTGGGGACGCAGGAAGATGCTTTTTATGTCCGCCTTGATTTTCGGCTTCTTTACGATCCTGATCACACAAATCCAAAACGTGGAGCAGCTCGCGCTGCTTCGTTTTCTCGCTGGAGTAGGGTTGGGAGGGGCGATTCCGAACGCGCTTTCTTTTGGTTGCGAGTACGCGCCGAGCCGCATGCGCGCGACCCTTACGACGTTTATGTGGGCGGGCATGGCATTTGGCAGCGCCATTAATGGGCTTCTGGGCGCGTGGTTGCTTCCGCTTTACGGGTGGCGGTCGCTTTTTATTGTTGGAGGCATTGTGCCGATGATTATCTGTCTGATGGTGGCGATGCTCCTGCCCGAGTCTTTGGAATTCTTAGTCAAAGAGGGAACAGACAAAGAGAAGATTCGCAGGATTATCTCCAAAATTGCTCCGTCTTTGACCCGTGGAGAGGAAGTCCAAATTTACTCATCGGAGCAAAAACTTCCTGGCGTGCCGGTCAAACACCTCTTCATGGAAGGTCGAGCAGCGACCACCTTCGCCCTGTGGATAGCTTTCTTCGCGAGCTTTTATTTAATCTGGATCATCCTTGCCTGGGCGCCCACCCTGTTAAAACAGAGCGGGGCCAACATTCAACAATACAGTATGGCGTTTTTCTTCATCAATCTTGGTTCCGCCCTGGCCATAATCACGATTGGCCGGCTTATGGATAAATTTAACCGTTTCTGGGTTGTGATTGCGGCCCAGGTCCTCGCTTATCTCAGTTTTGTGATGTTCGGATTTTCCGCCGGCGCTTCTTTTACAGTGGTCTCCGCTGTATCGGTTATCTGCGGGTTTTTTATATTCGGCGCCAACGCCGGGGTGGTGGCGCTTGGAACCGTTTCCTATCCTGTTGACATCAGGGCGACAGGGCTTGGTTGGGCTTATGCTGTTGGCAAGATCGGAACAATGGTGGCGCCGGTTGTAGGCGGCTATTTCATTACGATGAAATGGGGCGTGCAGGCCATTTGCAACATTAACGGCCTGGGGGCTGTTATCGTCATGGCGGCTGTGTTTTGGTTGCATAAACACCTCTCCGGACACACCTCACAGGTATCGGCAAAGATCGAATCCAAAACTGGCCCTGCTTGATGCCCCCGGGAGAAACTTAAATGAAGAAACTCCAAATGGTGAATACCCAGGTGGACATTAGCGAACGTGAGGACGGAAGTGTTATTATACAGAACAGGACGCCGCTCTCAGAGTATCCCGCCAACCTTTGTACTTGGCTGCATCAGCATGGGGCCAGCCTTCCGGACAAGCCCTTTCTGCTTGAACGCGACTCCCGAGATCAGTGGAAAGGGTTGACCTTTGCCGAGATGCTCAAAAACGTCAATAAGATCAGTAATGGACTGCTTGCTCTTGGGGTGGACGCCTCCCGTCCCGTAGCGATCCTTTCCCAAAATTGCATCAACATGGCCCTTTTTCAATTGGCGGCAATGCAGATCGGCCTGGCGGTAACGCCCATCAGTTACGCTTACTCGGCGCGTTCTGAAACCGGCTCGCATATCAAACACATCCTCGACGTTGCGCAACCTACGATCCTGGTGATGTCGGATTCCGATTTGCACATGCCCAAGATGAATCAATGGGACCTAAAGGACTTGAAACTTTTTGCCTTTACCAACAGCCAAAAGCATTCGACTGTTCTTCCTTTTGAATCGCTGTTTGATGAAAGGGAGACACTGTCGCCGAAGGCGCAGTCGCGCTTTGACGCTGTCACGCCGGGCACCCTGGCCAAAATACAGTTTACCTCCGGGTCGACCAATCTTCCCAAAGGTGTTCTGGTCACCCACGGCATGCAGGTCAGCAACCAGGTGGGCATCGCTCAGATGTGGCCTTATGTGAACAGTGAGGATGTGGTCGTGGACTGGCTGCCGTGGAACCATACCTTTGGCGGGAATAAAATCTTTAACATGATGCTCATGCACGGGGGCACTTTCTATATTGATAACGGAAATCCCACACCCGCCGGTATTGAAAAAACCATCAAAAATATCAAGGACGTAAAGCCGAGTATCTACTTCGGTGTGCCTTTATCTTTCATTAACCTTCTGGCCGCCATGAAAAAGGATCGTGACTTGAAGGCCGCCTTTTTCAAAAACCTGAAGTTCAACTGTAACGCAGCCGCGGCATTGGATCAGACCACCTACGAAGGGATAATAAAACTGAGCGTCGAGGCATGCGGCGCCCCCGTGCCTTTTTTGGCCGGCTGGGGTTGTACGGAAACCTCACCGACCGTCACACTGGTTTGGTGGGAGGTTGAAGACACCCGAATCATCGGTCTTCCCATTCCAGGTGTCAAATTGAAGCTGGCTCCGGACCCATCGGGCAAAAGAGAAATAAGGGTTTGGGGTCCAAACGTTACCACTGGTTATATGGCCAATCCTGAGGCCTCCCGTGCCATTTTTGACGAGGAAGGATATCTTTTGACCAGGGACGCCGGGAAATTTCTCCATCCCGAAAGACCTATGGCAGGCCTTGTCTTCGACGGTCGAACCTCGGAAGATTTCAAGCTGGCAACCGGTGTGTGGGTTAACAATGCGCGACTTCGGGGCAGTATTCATGCGGTTGGGCAACCGTTTTTGCTCGAAGTCGTTCCTGCCGCTCTCAACCGAAGGTATTTGACTTGTTTAATTTACCCCAATATTCCGGCTATCAGAAAAGAGTTGGGCGGCGTGAGCGCCGATTTCCCGGATGATTCCGAGTTTCTCAAACGACCGGAAGTTACTGAACTGTTTCGTGCCATTTTTAAAAAGCATAATGCCGCAAACTCCGGTGGCTCATCCCGTATTGAAAAGTTTCTGCTGTTGAGTGAACAGGCACGGTTCGACAGGCATGAAACCACTGATAAGGGCTATATTAATCAGAATGCCGTTCTGACCAATTATGCGAATCTGGTAAACGACCTGTATGAAGACCCTCCTCCCGATCATGTAATGTCGGTCGATGAACCGTGCGCCGCTGCCCGGATTCAAGCGAACAATTCAGTATAGGTGGGTCCGAGAAAAATTCAAATCAGGATTGCGAATTTCCGAGTAGTTATAATGTGACTACTACTTATATCAAATTCCGAGTTGGACTGGAATGACCCGCCACAGGTTTCGGACCTATAGAAGGGAGGTGATTTTCGGGACAGCAAAAATGAAATGTGAGGACATGGGATTTACCGGTAAAACGCCAAAATGCCATGGGAATTTTCCACCGGCAATTTCAATACGGAAAACAAATACGGGGTGAAGAATCCTTTTGTATCCCCATCATTCGATAACCTTAAGAACACGTAATTGGGAGGAAATCATGAAAGTACTTCACACAGGATTGATTGCTGTTTTTTGCTCCCTTTTTGTCCTTAGCGCTATTCCCGCGCTGGCGGAAAAAACCCCCGAAGAGCTCGCCAAAGAATCCCAGGAGGCCTGCGTGGCCAGCGCTTCGACAAAGCCAACGCCCCAGATGGTCATTGACAAGGTGGAAAAGGCAGCCGCTCTTCTACAAAAGGAGGGTAAGGCAGCTTTCCCGAAATTCCAAGGAAAAGACAGTGAGTTTATTTTCGCCGGCACCTATATCATTATCACAGATCTGGCGGGTACGATGCGCATGCACCCGATCATGTACAAAATGGACGGCAAGAACGTTATAGACGCCAAGGATTCCAACGGAAAACTCATTCAAGTCGCCTATAATGAAGTCGCCAAGACCAAGGGGGCTGGCTGGGTAGACTATATGTGGCCCAAACCGGGAGAAAAAACAGCTTCCCTTAAGGTGACCTACGTAAAACTGGTCAAAGTTGAAGGGGAGGATCTCATAGTCGCCTGCGGCATATGGGATGTTCCCCCGGAAGAGGTGCAGAAACTCGAGAAATGATTATAGCGCGGCCCCGAGTGGTTCCCCTTGTGGCAATCGCGGGGCCGCCTCCATGCGCAGGTGCCCTCTTTGCTGTCGTATATGGAGCGGGCGATAAAGTTAAACGCGCCAAAAATGGCAAAAATGAGGAGCGCCTTTTATATGATTATCGGGCCAAGCGAAGTATCCTTTTCCGAAGAAAATATTCTAAGAAACGGGGTTATTATCCACTCAAAAGCTCATTTCTGGCACTGACACCGATTGCCTCTACCGGGTGGGCTTCCCCCGCTCCAGAGACACTGAAAGCCCAAGGCCGCACCGGCGGACAAGGCCTTAATTTGCCCATAAACACGCGGTACGCGGCACTGAGGTTGCGGCGGCAGGAAATCACAGTATCTTCGTCTTCACCTCCACCTACCCATCCGGGCCGATACGGACCCCAACACTCCACTAAATATTTAAGCATCTGCAATTACAACAGATTTTCGATTTAAATTTGGAAATTACGCAGTAATGATGTTACTTTAAAAGATCAGCTGTAAGTAGTAGGTTAGTTTGGAGCACTACGTTTGGATTAAAGAATGCATCCTCAAAATATGATGATAAATAGTAGGTCTGGAGTTTACCCGGGGGTTTTGATCCGGAGAGACAATGGGGCCGGTGCGGTTGTTGCATGACTGAACTAACTTGTGATTCAGGGGAGTTAAATATGGCTGTAAAAAAAATTCTCGTCGTCGGCGCTGGAAACATGGGAGCAGGAATTGCGCAGCTCTGTGCCCAGCAGGGCTTCGAAGCAAC
>Ga0187880_1001391_pt1 | contig 19297 bp, 19 predicted proteins | sample June2016WEW_19_4_FD_132998 | JGI IMG/M metagenome (GOLD analysis project Ga0187880, IMG submission 132998) | Peatland microbial communities from SPRUCE experiment site at the Marcell Experimental Forest, Minnesota, USA - June2016WEW_19_40 | ecosystem: Environmental > Terrestrial > Soil >...
CACGGCATCCGAGTGGCGGCGATCCGAACCATGCCAACAGTCCCATCCGCTTCGCGCCTTATTGCGATCAAGTGCGGGTGCTGCAACCGCTGGCTGGGCTGGATGCTTGTAAAGCCGCATGTCTTTCGGCCGGGCCGCATTGCATCAAGGCTGTGTCCGTGGAGCAGGCGGTTGCCGCCGTGCGCGAGTTGCTGCGGAGCGATCAGTCTCTACCGTCGTGCATCCAGGCGAAGGTGTCGCCTCCGCATAGTGACCATTCTCGCCCGGCAATTGATCCTGCCGCGGTAGTTGCACTCAGCAGAGCGGCAGAACTTTCCAAGGTCGCAAGGAACAGGGCAGGGGACCTGCCTTGAAAGACCAGCCATGCCCTCAACGTGCTTGCCGGCATCCCGTTACGGTCGAATCGCGAAGGCGGTGTCGTCCGGCGCTGCCGCGAGGCTGCTGTCGGCCGCAATCACGCTGGTGTCGTTGCCCCTCGCCGTGCGCTACCTGGGCGCCGAACGCTATGGCGTGTGGGCCACCATCACTACGAACGTAGTGTGGATCAGCCTGCTGGACCTCGGCATTGCCAACACATTAACCAACAGCATCTCGCGGGCCTACGCGCTCAACGACAAAGCTTCCGCAGCGCGCTATTTCAGCAACGCGTTGCTGGTCACTGGAACCATTGCGGCGGTTGTGGGCGGAGCGTTTGCCGCTGTCTCTTTTCACGTGAACTGGATGAGGTTGTTCAACGTGAGCGCGAACGTGCCGGCGGCCGAGGTGCGAGACACGGTACTGGTTGCGGCCGCACTGATGTTGCTTGGCCTGCCGTGCAACTTAGGCGCGAAACTCCTCGCTGGCTATCAGGAGCTGCATCGCAACAATTACGCCGTATGCGCCGGAGCGGTGGCGGGCGTGATCGGGCTTGTCCTGGGCATCGCCCTGCGCGTCTCGATGCCGATGCTGTTTGTGATGTCGGTGGGATGCCTGACCTTCGCCAGCCTGGCCAACCTGATTTTTGTGGTCACGTGGCACAAGCCGTGGCTTCTGCCCAGGCCTTCGCTGCTCGACCGCTCGACCAGCAGGGGACTGCTTAGCTCCGGCTCTTCATTTTTTCTGATTCAAGTGGCGGCGGTGGTGGTGTTCAGCTCCGACAATATCGTCGTCAGTCATTATCTGGGAGCGGCGGCGGTAACGCCTTACAGCGTCACCTGGCGACTGGTGGGACTCGCCGCGGTACTACAGTCGCTCATTTTTCCCGCGCTCTGGCCGGCCTACGCAGAAGCTTATGCCAAGCGCGACTATGGCTGGATACGGCGCACTTTCTCCCTGACCATGAAAGGCACGGTCGCGCTCAATCTGTGCTGCGTGGCTTTACTAATTGTTTTTGGTCGTGCATTGATTCGCATGTGGGCGGGTGCGGCGGCCGTGCCGACATTTTCCCTGTTGCTGGCGATGGGGGTGTGGGCGCTGATCAGCGGATTCATGAGCGTCGAATCCTGTCTACTGGCGGCCCTGAACCGGATCCGTGAGCAGGCCACACTGTCCATCGTGGCGGCGATAGTGAACATTGCGTTGTCCATCGCGCTGGTGCGGCACATCGGCTCGCTGGGCGTGATTGGCGGAACGATTTTGTCTTACCTCCTCGTGCTCGTAGTGCCGCAAAGCGTTATTGTGCGCAGGTTGTTTAAGGAGGAACTGGCGGCTGAGGGGGAGGCGCTCTTCGCCTTTCGCTCGTCGCTTTTAGCCAAAGCAAAATTCCTTTAAGACTTGTCCAAGATTCTGAGTTCAGGGTAGAAGAACTTGAAGTGCGCTGTCCGGCAAAGAGCGAAAAGCAAATAGCGAGAGGCGAGTTGTTTCACCCTACTAGGAATGGATTGCTGGCGCGCTCTTCGCCGATGGTGGTGAGCGGACCGTGTCCCGGCACAACGATGGTCTCGTCGGGCAGCGCCAGCACGGGGCCGTGCAACGACTGCATGATCTTTTTATACGAGCCGCCCGGCAAGTCGGTGCGGCCAATCGAGCCCGCGAACAACGTATCGCCCGCGATCAGCTTCTTCTGGGGAGCGAAATACAGGCAAATGCTGCCTTCGGTGTGACCCGGCGTATGCAGAACGTCCGCGATCAGGCTGCCCGCGCGGACTTGGTCGCCCGCGCCGAGGCTGGCGTCGATCACCACCTTATCCGGAGGGGGCATGCCGATCCATGTCGCCTGCACGCCCAGCATCTTCAGCAGAGCGTGATCGTTTTGGTTTAGCAGAATGGGCGCGCCAGTCAGTCGCTTCAGCTTCATCGCTCCGCCCACGTGATCGATGTGCGCGTGGGTGACGACAATTTGCTTCACCGTCAGCCCGTAACGCTGCACCACGGCCATCACGTCTTCGATGTCATCGCCGGGATCGATGACCATGGCCTCTTTGGTCTGTTCATCGCCGATCACCGAGCAATTGCACTGCAGCGGGCCGACCGGGAAGATCTCGTGGATCATGACTCCAAACTACCACGAAGCAGGGTGGGGATTCACCGCCGCTGGAAGTACCTGCTTGAGTCACCCGACGTTCTGAAGTAAACTCCGCAACTTAGACTTGGGTATCAGCAGACGAGGCTGTACCGAACCACTGGACAGGAGCAGCCGTTGGATCGCATTCGGTTCATAACGCATCAGGACCAGCGTGTCCTATTGGTGGATTGCAGTCACTGCATGGCGGGTGAGGTGGCCACGATTGCCGACCTGTTGCCCGAGTTTGTCACCCGCGAGCCACTGGGATCGGTGCTGTTGCTGGGCGATTTCACCGGGGCGCAATTCAGTCGCGACGCAGTCGAGCATATTAAGATCTCAGCAGTCTTCGATCGCCCTCACTTGAAGCGGTCGGCTTGGGTGCTGACCGAGAACCTTCCCAAAGCGTTCTACGATTCCATCCGCACCTTCTCCGCCCGCCAGATCCCGACGTTCGCCACCCGCGAGGAAGCGATGGAATACCTGGTGAGTTGAGGCGGCACGAAATTCAGAAGCAATAATGTATTTGGCAAAATGACGGGAGGGGGCGGGAGGTCGCAGGAGATGGCGGGACGCTGCCCTTATTCGGATCGCTTATGATAACGCCTGTGGCTGTTGAAAAACTCGCTTGCAGAGATCGCGCAGAAAATTCGTTGCACTAGGATGCCCTATAAAGGATTTTCTCCGCCCCGGGTATACATTTCTGGTCACCCATTTTGAGTCGATTTTCGGAAAAAATGGACTTTTTCAACACCCACGCCTGTTCACAACAGTTACCCTCAACCGCGGTGCTCGTGACCTGCGTCACTCCTCTGTGCCTGTCTTCAGTGGTGTAATTGGCTGGTATCAAGCAGAGACCTGAGCGGAGACAATGGTGAATCTTACACGTGTTGCACTACTCGGTAGCCTTATCGGGGTGATGGCCTGGGCCGCCCTCGGTCAATCGAACACAGCCAACGATCGTGTCGAGGGTAAGGACATGCACGGCCTGATCGTCTATGGTCAGGGATTTGCCTTTCTCGCTAGTGAACCGAACGATTGGGATACTGATACCGGACAGGTCGCCAGAGAGTACGGCGTGAACGCTATCTTTTTTCCACGCGCACAGTCGTCCCGTTCCCATCATGTAACAATACGCGTCAGGTTAAATAGCAAGACGACCGAAGACCCACAGCAAAACATGACGTTCGATATGAATCAGTACAAGAAACAATACCCGAGTACACAATTCACGGACTTGGCCGTCAAGCATCCAGATTACCCGACCGCGACAAAGCTGTTTTATACGCGGAACGAGTTCTACGAGTACGTAGCGTATGTGAACCCCGGATCGCAGTTTAACTTGGTGTTTTCTGTGGCGATGTCGAAAGAAAAGGAAGCCGCTACGCAAGACGAACTCGCAGCGTTTGATCACGTATTGCGCTCATTGAAGTTCGTCACACAGGACGTGCAAGGGCCACCAAAGCAATAACTGGCGTAAAATCGCCTTGTCGTAAGTGATCCGGGCTTAACGACTTTTTCGTTGCCTCTGGCACTCCCGCGTTTTCTTTTCCTCCGCCTCGCACCTGAGCAATTCCTCTTTTTGAAACGGTGAGCACTTGGCGCACTGCGTTGTCGAACCGCTCGAATGCGCAGGCAATATAGGAGTCCTTCGACTCGCTGCCCTCGGTCAGGATGACAAAGTTATATGGGATGACGGTCGAGAGAGTTCGTCATCTCTGTTGCGCAATGACAGGGCGCGTGCGAGAGTGAGCGGTGGAGAACCACGCCTCGTGAGCCGCTGAATGCCCTGCTTGCTCTATTGCGTCACCCAGCCGAGCCAAATCGTGATAATGGCAGCGGGAGTGTGCGACGGCGTGGTCGAGTCGCGTGAGATGCTGGAAGTGCAGGTGTACTGGAGCGAAATCGCCAATCCTGAAGCATGTTTAGGCTCGGCCGAATCGCTAAAAAAAGCCGCGCTGCAATTTCACCAGGTGCTGCGCGAGATCCTGGCGACCGCGACTCCGATTCCGTTTCGTTTTCCCACGCTGCTGGAAAACGAAGATGGAATCGAGACACAACTCGCAGAGGGGCAGGAACTGTATCGCGAAGCCCTGGAGCGGATTGGCGATGCCGTGCAGTACGAGGTGGTGGGCAGCTGGGCTGAGGATGAGCAGGTTGATCTGGCGACACCGGTCAGCGGCCGAGAGTATCTCAAGCGACGTTCGCAGGCGGCAGGACGGATCGCGGCCATCGACAGCAAACTGAAAGGCGTCACCGCCGGCTGCGTGCGCGAGTGGCGGGCACGGCAGGAGCGCAAGAGCCATCGCTGGTTCGCGTTGGTGCCTCGGGAGAGCCGCGACCGGTTCGTCGCGTCGCTGCGCAGCGCCGGACCGTCCCAAGGGGTCCGGCTTCGCTTGAGCGGGCCTTGGCCTCCAGGCGAGTTTGTCACTCCGCGAGGGGAACATGGATAGCCCGAAGCCGAAGAGGCCGTGCGGATGGGACGGCCGATGATGGAAATTCCGGTGCAGCTCCCCGCAAAGCGCCAGCGTTAGATCAAAGTCGTCATTCCACATCCACAAATTCGTCATCGTCGTGCTCTCCGCCCGCCATCATTTATGATAGGAGTGCCCCCGGGAGGCAAACGCCGGCGTAGTCGTTACATTTCCCGGCACTGCTGCTGGCGCGCTTGTCGCACTGGGATCTTAGTGGCCAGCGGCGATGACCCTCCGGAAGGAGGCACACATGTCTCGGATTCGTTTCATCCTCTCTTGTGGCTTGCTGGCGCTTCTTGCCACCAGCGTGGCTTCGGCGAACAGCATCGTCAAGATCCGCATAGATGACACTATTCAGCCGATTACGGCCGAGTACATCGACCGCGCCATCGAACACGCTCGCCAGACCAACGCTGACGCCGTACTTATCGAACTGAGCACGCCCGGCGGTTTGCTGGATTCCACGCGTACGATCATCCAGACGATCCTGGCGTCGCCCGTTCCGGTCATCATCTACGTCGCCCCCAGTGGCGCGCGAGCTGCTTCCGCAGGCTTCTTCATCCTCGAAGCCGGCGACGTTGCGGCCATGGCTCCCGGGACCAACACCGGCGCGGCGCATCCCGTCACCCTCGGTGGCGAAAAGATGGATGACACCATGAAGGCCAAGGTCGAGAACGACTCGGCCGCTTTTATGCGCTCCTACGTCGGGCCTCGGGGACGCAACGTGCAACTGGCGGAGACCGCGGTGCGCGAGTCGAAGTCGTGGACCGACCAGGAAGCTTTGCAGCAGCACCTCATCGACGTGGTCGCTCGCGATCAGAACGACTTGCTCCATCAGCTCGACGGCCGCATTATCAAGCGCTTCGATGGCAAGACGGCGAAGCTGCATCTCGCGGGGGACTCGATCGACGAATTGCCCATGACGCTGAAGCAGAGAATTCTGGATTTCCTGCTCGATCCGAATATCGCCTTCCTGGTGCTGGCAGTCGGCGCGCTCGCGCTCTACGCCGAATTCAATCACCCAGGTGCGATCGTACCCGGAGTGGTGGGGGTGGTTTTTATCCTGCTGGCGCTGTTTGCGCTCAACTTGCTGCCCACGCAGTACGCGTCGTTCACCCTGATCATTGCCGCGTTTGTGCTGTTTGCCCTGGAGGCCAAATTTGCGACTCATGGCATCCTCGGCCTGGGCGGGATAGCTCTGCTCACAATCGGTGGGCTCCTGCTGGTGGATGGCCCAATTCCGCAAATGCGGGTGCAGTTATGGACGGCGCTCGGGGTCAGCGTGCCGCTGGGTCTGATCACGGTGTTTCTGATGACGATTGCCCTGCGGGCGCGACGCAGCAAAGTCGTCACCGGTCTGCAAGGCATGATCGGCGCGGTGGGTGAAGCACGGACCGACATTGATCCGGAAGGCAAGGTCTTTGTCCAGGGCGAGCTGTGGAACGCGCACGCCCGCTCGCGCGTTGGCCTCGGCGAGCACGTCGTGGTGCGCAAGGTCGAGGGTCTGGATTTGGAAGTGGAGAAGCAAAGATAGCAGTCAGCAATTAGCATTCAACCAATGAATTGTCGTCCTGAGCGAGGTCGCCGCGGCGACCGAGTCGAAGGATCTGCGGTTTTCTTAGCACCGACGAACCGCAGATCCTTCGACTGCGCGCCCGCCCGACCCGCAACAAAAGCGGGTCGGAAAGACCGAGCGGGCGCTCCGCTCAGGATGACATCGCTGACAGCTGATGGCTGACAGCTGATGGCTGACAGCTGATGGCTGACAGCTGATGGCTGACAGCTGATGGCTGACAGCTGATGGCTGACAGCTGATGGCTGACAGCTGATTGCTGACAGCTGATTGCTGACAGCTGATTGCTGACAGCTGATTGCTGACAGCTCGCCTGTTACCAAGTTAGGTAACTCGTCCAATTGGTTCTACAATCTTCACTAGTACCCGTTCTAAACTTCTAAATAGCGGAGGCGCCCCGTGCCCGGATTTTCTCTCGCTTTCACAATAGCCGTTGTTATTGTCGTTCTTTACATCATCAACTCGATCAAGATTCTGGCCGAGTATGAGCGGGGCGTTATTTTTAACCTGGGGCGTTTGCGTCCGGAGCCGAAGGGTCCAGGCATCATTCTCGTGTTAGCACCTGTGCAGCGCCTCGTGCGGATTTCGCTGCGGCAGGAGGCCTTGGAGGTTCCGCCGCAAGACATCATTACTCGCGACAACGTCACGCTGAAGGTAAACGCAGTCATCTTTCTGCGCGTGGTCGATTCCAACAAAGCGGTGGTCGCGGTTTCCAATTACATGTACCAGACATCGCAGTTTGCGCAGACCACGCTGCGTTCGGTGCTGGGCGAAGTCGAGCTCGACGAGTTGCTGGCCCACCGCGAAAAGATCAATTTGCGCTTGCAGTCCATCCTGGACCAACACACCGATCCCTGGGGTGTGAAGGTGACCAACGTCGAGGTCAAGCAGGTGGATCTGCCGGAGACCATGACGCGCGCCATGGCCAAGCAGGCCGAGGCCGAACGCGAGAAGCGCTCCAAGATCATTCACGCCGAGGGCGAGTTTGCCGCGGCCCAGCGCCTGATTGACGCCGCTCACTTGCTTGCCCAGGAGCCCACCAGCATCCAGTTGCGATATTTGCAAACGTTGACTGAAATTGGAGTGGAGAAGAACACCACCATCATCTTCCCGGTGCCGGTGGACTTGCTGGCCGGACTGCTGAACCGGGTGCAAGCGGCCCCGGCGAAAGTGGCAGGCTCCGGGCCGCCAGAGAAATAGCGAGGAACATGAGGACCATGGCTTCTGACGACACGGAAATAACCTTGGGCATGGGAAAACTGCTGGGGCTATTCTTTCTGCTGGCAGCCATTTGCGGGGTCTTCTTTTCGATTGGCTACTCGCTGGGCAAAAATACGGGGCGCGAACAGGCGCTGAATGATCAGCCGGCCACCGCTGCGACGGAGCCGGCGGCGATTGCCTCGGGAAGCAGTCAGAACAAGCCTTCGGCTGTAGTGGCGGTGAAAGCAGAGGCCGAGCCGGCGCCGCAGGAAGCAACCTCCAATCCGCAAGGCAATCTTACGTTCTACAAAGCGGTGCAGGAGACGGGAGCGCCCTTGCCGCCTAAGGAAACACCTTCCACGGCTCCGGCGAGTGCGAAGGCAGCCCCGGAATCGGCGGTCGTGACAACGGCCAAGAGCGTAGCCCCGCCAGCTGCAGCGACCGTCAGCCCCACGCCTCAGCTAACCCGCCCAGCTCCCGTGACCGGCCCAGGGACAATCGTGGTGCAGATCGCCGCGATTTCGCGGGAAGACGACGCGGTCGCGCTGGCGGGGGCGCTGCGGAAGAAAAACTACAACGTCTTCGTGGTGAACAATCCCATCACCAACGACAAGCTTTACCACGTGCAGGTTGGCCCGTTTACCTCCATCCAGGACGCCGAGGCGATGAAGGCCAAGCTGACCGGCGAGGGCTACAACCCAATTGTGAAGCGATAGCTCTGAAGCCAGCGGTAGCACCCCGCCGTCTATCGGAAGTCCCGGCAGGCTTCTCAACATACCCCGTGCTCCCCAGAAGAAGAAACGCCGGAGCCAAGTAACAGCATCGACGAAGGCTCAGGAACGGAACCGGTGCTCTCCCCATAGTGAATTGGCAGGCAGTATAAGTGTGTTCCCAAATGTGAATTAGTTCCCATTGTAGGAAGACCCGCATGGCACGGAAAGCACGGGATCTCCCGGCGCGGTCTTGTAGTCTGGAACCGCTCTAAGCCGCCGCCCTGGTTGTGCCGATAACCCTTACGTGCAGATTCGCAACGAGGACGTAAGACTCCAGCAGCGCTGCGCCGGAGCGACAAGAGGAACCTCCCTGCTGGAGTTTGCCCTGGTTGCACCCATGGTTTTCCTCTTGTTATTTGCCGTGTTCGACTTCACGCGTCTGTTTTACGTTGAGATGACGCTGCAGAACGCGGTGCGCACGGCGGGACGTTACGGTGTCACAGGAAACCACCTTCCCGACCCAAAACATCCGGGCCAGAACCTGTCGCGCGTGAGTTCGATGATTCAAGTTGCGCAACAAGCAGCCGTCGGTCTTGATGTCTCCAACATGCAAATCTCCAGCACCGGCGGGGGAAAAGGCAGCGCAGGCGGTCCGCAAGACACGTTAACAATCTCCCTGACCACCAATCTGAAACTCATGACACCTATTGTCGCCCGGTTCTTCAATAACGGTACTTATACATTTACGGTGGCCGTCAGCTTCAAGAATGAGGCCTTCCCGCCAGGCAATACCACTTAGCGGAGCGAATCACGATGGCAGCACCTGGCCGCGATCACGCAAGGCGCAACCCGCAAAGGGCGAACGATTCTGGGCAGGCGCTTGTGGAATTTGCCATATCGGCAACCCTGATGCTCACCCTGGTATTTGCGGCGGTTGATTTCAGTCGTGCCATCTTCATTAAGGAAGTAATCACAAATTTGAGCGGGGAAGGGTCGAGCATGGCCTCCCGCGGCTCCACGCTTTCCGCTACCGCCTCCGCCGTGGTTGCAGCATCGGCGCCTCTTAACCTGAATCTCAATGGGACCGTGATCGTTTCGTCAGTTTTCAACAACAACAATCACCTTCAGCTCACAGGACAAGTATCCCAAGGTGGAATGGGGGCGACTAGCCAAATCGGACATCAGATTGGTGGCGCAGCTATCCTTCCAGCCTTGGTCACTCCCCAACTCAACCAGACGGTTTATGTGACGGAGGTCTTCTACAAATACACGCCGATCACGCCGATCGGCAAGTTTTTGATCGGAATCGTATTGCCATCACAGTCCTACGACGTGGCGTACTACTGATAAGGAGGCGAAAGAGTGAAACTCTCCAGTCGCAATCGGAGCAGGGAGAACGAGCGCGGGCAGGTCGTTCTCCTGGTAGCCGTATGCTTCACGGTTATGCTGCTGTTCATGGCTTTGGCGATTGATGTGGGATTCGCTTATGTAACGAAAGCAAAGCTGTCCAAGTCTGTGGACGCCGCCTGCCTTACAGCCATGAGAAACCTTGCTCAAGGACAAACAATAGCCAGGAATCTGGCGATCAATTCGTTCAATGGCAACTACAAGGTGTCCAGTCTTGACCAGAATCCACCCACGGTGACCGTGAGTTTTTCTACGGACGCCTACGGCCAAACCCTGGTCAATGTCAACGGCGCAGCCACCATCCGAACCTTCTTCATGCGAATGTTGCCCAATCGGAAGACCTTTTCCGTCAGCGACAGCGCCCAGGCGACACGCGGCAAGCTAGTAATGTCATTGGTATTGGATCGCTCGGGTTCGATGGTTAGCAATGGCGGGTCGACAGCGCTTCCTCCGGCGGTCACGACGTTCATAAACTACTTCGACAACAACAACGACGAGGTCGCAATGATCAGCTTCGCCTCCAATGCGACCATAGATGTGGCGATCGGCTACAACTTCATCACCCCGATTACCAATGCAGTCAACGCCATGAAAAGCAAGTTCACCGGCGGTACCTTTGGTCCGGGCGGCCTCACCGACGCGAAGGCCCAGAACGACAGCGTTACTGTGCAGCCGGGACAAAACGTGGTCAAGGTTGTGGTCTATTTCACCGACGGATATGTCAATACCATCCAGGACAAGCTGTCTTGCTCTGGAACGCTCACTCTTTATAATTACGGAGGATACGACTCCGGTAGCTCGGTCGACGTTTTCGATCCCACCACAGGAACCTCTCTTGCGACCTACGACGGGGTTTCCAATTGGACACCCTCGAACACTTGCCTAAAGAATGTGACCAAGTTCACTTCCGCAATTAATGGGCAGTTAAGGTCCCTGAATCGTACCAACGTCACCGCGGACGCCAAGTATCGGGCCCTTCAAACCGCGACCGCCATGCGCACCGAAAATCCCGGCATGTATGTCTACTCCATTGGGCTGGGGACGAGTGTCGATCAGGCTTTTCTGCAACAGATCGCTAACGACCCAGCCAGCTCGACTTACGATCCGACCCAGCCGGAGGGAGAGGCGGTATTTGCCTCCAACTGCCCATCCAGCCAGTGCAGCGCTGAATTGCAGCAAGTCTTTCAGACTATCGCCGCTAAGATTCTCCTCCGTCTCACGCAGTAAGATCCATCAACTCGTTGTTGATGGCACATCGCAGAATGACCATGCCATCCTGAATCTCGTGACGGGATCGGCACGTGGCATTTAGCTCACTTTGCGGGCCGGACTTTTACTTTCTTGCAGGACCTCTCGTATGTCGATGGGTGCATCGAGTGACCCACCATGGCCGTCGCGATCGAAATGCGCGGCAGCCTCTTCGGCGTACTCCATCGACGGAACGGAGATTATCCGCGATTCGCCGGTGATCAGCCGCGCCGAGCGCTCGTAAGTGAGATAGCTCCACGCCCACTGGAACATCACGACCACGCGGTTGCGGAAGCCAATCAGAAACAGGATGTGGATGAACAACCACGAGAGCCAAGCCAGAAAGCCGGAGATGTGTACCTTGCCGAATTGTGCGACAGCCGCTGCCCGGCCAATGGTCGCCAGAGAACCCTTGTCAACATAATGAAAAGGTGCACGCGGGTTACCGGCCAAATCAGCCGCAATCTGGCGCGCCACGCATCTGCCCTGCTGCATGGCCACCGGAGCGACGCCCGGCAGCGGCTTGCCTGTTGCATCCTTCATGCTGGCAAGGTCGCCGATGACGAAGACCTCGCGTTGTCCGGAGATGCTTAGGTCAGGTTCGACCAGCACTCGTCCGGCGCGATCGACCGGCGCGCCAAGCGCAGCCCCGAGAGGCGAGGCCGATACTCCAGCCGCCCACAGCACGGCTGCCGCCGGCACCACCTCCTCGCCGATACAAACTGCACCCGGTCGCACGTTCGTGACGGCGGAGTTCGTACGCACCTCGACGCCGAGATTTTGCAGTTGCCTCACAGCGCTCTGGCGCAGATCGTTGGGATAGGCGCTCAGCACCGATGGTCCAGCTTCGACCAGCAGGACCCGGGTCTTCGCCGGTTGAATGGTGTGGAAATCCTCGGGCAGCGACTTGCGCGCGATCTCAGCCAAGGTCCCTGCCAGCTCGACTCCCGTGGGCCCGGCGCCCACCACCACGAAATTCAGCGCCTGGTGATGGCCGGTCAGTGCGGCTTCTCGCTCTGCCAGTTCGTAGGCCAGCAGAATACGGCGGCGCATTTCCAGCGCATCTTCGATGGTCTTCAATCCCGGAGCGAACGTCTCCCACTCGTTATGCCCGAAGTAGGCGTGGGTTGCGCCCGCGGCAACGACGAGATAATCGTAGGGAAGCTGGAATCCCTGCAGCTTGACGATGCGCCGCTCCAGGTCAAAGCCGAGCACTTCGCCCAACAGAACTTCCACATTCTCATGTTTGGCGAGGATCTCGCGTATGGGCGCGGCGATTTCTGCCGGCGATAATCCGGCGGTCGCCACCTGGTAGAGCAGGGGTTGAAAGGTGTGATGGTTCTTGCGGTCTAGTAGGGTGATCTGAACGGGCAAACGCGCTACAGACTTAGCGGCCTCCAACCCGCCGAATCCCCCTCCCACGATGATGACGCGCGGACGAAATTTCCCAGCCATAGCTCTACTAAATGAGATGCGCGGCTATGGTCCGACGGAGCAAGATCTAATATGAGGTGAGACCATCGAAATCCTACTTAATGGAATAGCCGGCCCCTCGCCAGTGACCATCCTTCTCCAGCGTCATGGTAACCGTCTCAATCGCCCTTTTCTTGTGCTCGAAGCTGGTGTCATATTTCAAGAGGGCATACTCTGCGTCCGGGACTCCCGGCAATTGCGTTCGGTATTCTACGGATTTCATCGTTCGGGAGAGCACTGCGCCCAAGGGGCTGCGCGTCGCCCGCAGCGTTTGTTCATAGTTACCCTCGGTAACCTTAATTTTTAACGTGGTTGAGGCCTGGTGCCAACTCTTCGCGTAGGCGTCGAAGTCCAGCAGCTTCAACCAGTCGGCGGCGGCCTTCTCGGCAGCTTGCGTCTTGTCCTGGGGAAACGCTGCGGTTGTAAGGGCGAGACAAAGTATCAGGAACGAATAGTAACAGCGCTTCATGGCCGTTCTCCTTGTGCAATCCACGAACGATTGTGCGCCGGTGGCGATCAATGCGCAATGCTTCCGTCGATGGCGGCGTGCCGATTTTTGCTATGGTAGATTAGTGACTGTGGGCCCGTAGCTCAGTTGGTAGAGCAACGCACTTTTAATGCGTGGGTCGCAGGTTCGATTCCTGCCGGGCTCACCATGCCGTTCGGTATTCACCCTTCCTTTTGGTTCACGCTGGTATGCGTTGACTCCGTTGCGAAAAACAGATAACGGCAGCTTGATGACGGTGCTGTCCCTCAGCTTCCTTCTGGGGATGGCCGTGGCCCTGGCGGTTTACTTCGCGTGGAGGCTAAACGTGGGAGGACTCCAGGCGCACGGCTTCCTGACCGCAATCGCGCTGAGCATCTGTCCGCCGTTTGTGTTGTCACTGGTGATTGGACCCATTCCTGATTCCGATCTTGCGCTGGTGCTGGTCGTGGGTACCATCGTCTTCGCCAACGCGTTTCTCTACGCCGGCGTGGCAGCAGGCGGCTACTTCGTCTTCACGCTTGCGGCAAAGAAGAAAGTGCGGCCATAGGGTCACGCGACGCGTGGCCGCGCGCATCACTGGCAACCGGTAACTGACGGCTGATAACTGGTTATCCAGCTGGTTGCTGCTGCGTCATGCAGTGCAGCGCGCCCAGTCCCCAGATCAAGTCCCGGCAATAAATTCCGACGATCTCGCGATCGGGAAATACGGCAGCCAGGGTATTGAGCGCGACGCGATCGTTGGGGTCGCTGAATACAGGCACAAGCACCAACTTGTTCGCGATGTAAAAATTGGCATAGCTGGCAGGCAAGCGCCGTCCACGAAAGTACACGGGAGCTGGCATTGGGAGCTTGACCACGCGCAGCGGATGGCCCGACTGGTCTGTGCTCTTCTTCAGCCAGCGGAAGTTGTCGCTCAAGGGCTCGTGGTTGGCATCGGCAGGGTCAGGCTCGTACGCCGTCACTACCGTTGTTGGCGTAACGAAGCGAGTGATATCGTCAACGTGGCCATGAGTGTCGTCGCCGGCGATGCCGCGGTCCAGCCAGATCACTTTCTCCACCCCCAGGTAGTCGGCGAAAAGTTCTTCCAGTTCCTCCCGCGTCACGCCCGGATTGCGCTGCTGCACGTCGCTCAGCAGGCACTCTTCGGTGGTGATGAGCGTTCCGCATCCATTGACGTCGATGCTTCCGCCCTCCAATACGACTTGGCGCGGGTGCCCGTTCACTTTGACTTCCGGCTCCCACGCCGGCACGCGCAGCCGATTGGTGATTTCACCCGCAAGCATCGCGTCGAGCTTCCAATCGTTGTACTTGGCCCAGGCGTTGAAGCGCCATGCGGTGGCCGCCACCGCAGGGAAGTCTCTGGTGGGGCGGGAATCGCGCCGCAGAAAGATCGGGCCCGAGTCGCGTGTCCAGCCGCGATTGGTGGGAATGGGGTGAAAGCGAATTGTCCCGGCCGGTTTGCCTGGCGTCGCGAATCTTTGCGGCAGAACGTGCGCGCGAATCAGCAGCTCGCGGACCTTGGCTTCCGCCTCCACGTCCTCGACCAGAACGTTGACGCGCTCCACCCGCGCCAGATGCCGAACGATTTCCGCATACACCCACGGAATGGGCTCGAACCTGCCGGGCCAATCGGTCCGGTTGTGCGGCCACGCGATCCACGTTGCCTCGTGGGCCTCCCACTCGGCTGGCATGCGGTAGCCGAGAGCGGTAGGGGTTTGCGAAAATTTCCGAGGCTTGAGCATGCGAGCGGCTATACCAGGAATCTCTGCGTAATCGGGCCGTACGCATCCACGCGGCGATCGCGCCAGAAAGGCCAGTTGCGGCGAACCTCCTCGATCCGTTGCAGGTCCACCTCCGCGATCAGCACCTCTTCTTTGTCGTGAGATGCCTGGGCAATAACCTGTCCAAAGGGATCGGCGATGAATGATCCGCCCCAGAACTCAAGTCCTTTGCCGGGCGCAACCTTGCCGCGAATATTGCCGGTCTCAAAGCCGACGCGATTGGGCACGGCGACGTAAACTCCATTGGCGATGGCGTGCGCGCGCTGCATGGTCTTCCATGCGTCGTATTGCGCCTCGCCGTACTGCGCCTTCTCGTCCGGATGCCATCCGATCGCCGTGGGATAGAAGAGCACGTTCGCGCCCTGAAGTGCGGTCAAGCGCGCTGCCTCGGGATACCATTGGTCCCAACAGACCAGCGTCCCGATCTTGCCGGCACCAGTGTCGAAGGCCTTGAAACCCAGATCGCCTGGCGTGAAGTAATACTTTTCGTAATACAGGGGATCGTCGGGAATGTGCATCTTGCGGTAAATGCCGGCCAGCTTGCCATCGGCATTGAGAATGGCCGCAGTATTGTGATAGATACCGGGAGCGCGCCGCTCGAACAGCGACGCGACGATCGTGATCTTCAACTCACGCGCCAGATCGCCGAGGCGCGCCGTCGCGGGACCGGGGATGGACTCGGCCAAATCGAAGAGAGCGATGTCCTCGCGCTGGCAGAAATACTGCGTCTGAAACAGTTCGGGCAGGCAGACAACCTCGGCGCCTCTTGCCGCAGCACCGCGAATGTGGGCAATGGCGCGCTCCAGGTTCTGTTCAGGCTCCGGGGTGCACGACATCTGCACGACGCCAATCTGAAAGTTTCGTTCCGCCAACACTTAGCTCCCGTGCGAAATGCATTTCAAGAATAGCATCCCGCGCGCCGAGGGTTTGTGCGCTGCATCAATTGTTAATCCATTATGACAACTCTCCTTGCGCGTGCCCGCGCATTGACGGAGGCCGCATTCAGCCTGTAGCTTCGATTGTTCGACGCTTTCCGGTCTGACGCCGCCGTAGCGGAGGAAGGGATGAAACAGCTTGTACTCATGCTTGCGTTGTTTCCGGTGCTCGCATTCTGCGTTGCGGCCATTTTCGAATTGAGAGCAACAACCAAGCCGGCAGGCAAACTGCGCAATCTGATTCCAGCAATATTGGGTCTGGCCGCATTCGGCCTTTCGTTAGATCCGCAGGGGATCTTACACGTGTCCCCAGCTTCCTCCGTGACACTTAGTCGTGTCATGACGCTGCTTTCTGCCATGATCGCCTGCTCCGGTGTTTTCATAACTTACTCGCGCCGGAGCACTGCGGTCTGGATGGCGTGCGGCGGCTTAGTAATGTTGTTCTTTTGGATTTTCAATCGCGTGGTGGTCTGACGATTCATGTGCGATCCTGATGTCATTCCGACTGCGCGGCCTCACGCCGCGAGTGGATGAACCTGCTGTCGCGTGAACAGCAGGTCCCTCCACGCGGTCCGGACGACAGCGCTGGTTTATCGAGGTAGATCTTGGCCGACGAACATCACAAGACGCCCGGCGCGGGCATTGATCGCAAACTCCACGATCCCATTTCCGACAAGCTGATTCCGCTGGCGCCGCTCGACCTCTCGAAGATCCACACGGTGGATGACCTTGTCCGTGCCATGGGCAACACTGCATTCACCGGGCGGCAGGTAGGACAAGGCGCTGAAGTCCTGGAAGCCATGGCTCGCGACCAGGACTGTTTCGTCGTGATGACACTGGCCGGCGCCATGACGGTTGCGAAGCAAGGGCTGATCGTCACTGACCTGATCGATCATGGAGTGGTGAAGGCCATCATCTCCACCGGAGCGCTGATGGCGCACGGCCTGGTTGAGGCTGCCGGGCGATCGCACTTCCGCTACGACCCGAAGATGGACGACACCGAACTCTACGAAGCCGGCTACAACCGCGTGTACGACACGCTGGAGCCGGAGACCAACCTCGATTTCGTCGAGACCATCGTCGCGCGTATTCTGAAAAACTGGGACCACAACGAGGTGCTGTGCTCGTACAAATTGAACCGCGAAATCGGGTGCTACCTGAGCGAGCACGTGCAAGATCGCGGCATCCTGAAGTCGGCCTACGAGAAGAATGTGCCGGTGTTTGTGCCCGCGTTCAGCGATTCGGAGATCGGCCTCGACGTCGCCCTGCACAACCGAATGCGCCGCAAGAGCGACATTCCTCCGCTGCGCTTTGATCCGTTTGAAGACCTGGAATATTACGCGGAAACACTCTTAAAGCAGGAACGCCTGGGAATTTTTACCATCGGCGGCGGTGTACCCAGAAACTGGGCGCAACAATTTGGTCCATTCATAGAATTGCGCCATCGCCGCGGCGGGGAAGACCTGCCATTGAAGCGCTTCCATTACGGCGTGCGCATCTGCCCCGAGCCGGTGAACTGGGGCGGCTTGTCGGGATGCACCTATAGCGAAGCCGTGTCGTGGGGCAAGTTCGTGCCTCCGGAAGAGGGTGGCCGCTTCGCCGAGGTTTTGCTGGATGCCACTGTCGGACTGCCGCTGATCGCGGGCGCGGTGCTGGAGAGGATGAAGACGAGGGGTTAGTGGCTAGTGGCTAGTTTCCAGTCACGGCTAAGTTGCTTCTCACTTGAAACTCGAAACTTGAAACTCGAAATTGGGTTTTGTGATGGTCTGCAACTAATCACTAGCCACTGACCACTAATCACTGCCTCCGGCTCCGGTTCAGGCCCGGCAAGGTCTAAACTCCGGAGCCGGCGCAGGCTTCCGCGGAACTTTGGTTCGGGCCCCGTCGTGACGCGGTTTGAAACTAGCCACTATTCACTACCCACTAGCCACTACCCTTCACCTCGCGGAATGTCATGTTCGCTGCCTTGCTGCCTGTTCTACGTTTCCAGTCGAAGAAAAGTTCAGCATACGATTTGGTGATGTAGTCCGCCGGCTTCACGCCCAGCTCGCGAGCGATGCGATCAATCCAGCGTGACTTGCCTTCGATCTCAGCGACGTCACCGATGGGTGTGTGGTCCAACACGACATGCCCTTTGTTGTCGCTCCATTCCGCACGAAACTTTTCGTACACGAAAGACGGCGAGTAACCCAACGCGCGCAACATGGCATCCATCTGCTTGCCGTCGGAAACACCCGTCTCCAATTCGCCACGAGATTTGTGTTTCCCGAGCTTGACCTTGGCTTTGTGCGTCAGTCTCCATTTTCCGCCGTAGTCGCGCAGGCGCAGTAGTGCGCCCTTGCGGCGCAGCTTCTGGCCGGGAAGATCGTACAGGGTATTGATCTCGTGGGTGGATGGCGTCTGTTCTTGAAACTCAAGCTCGCGCAGCTTCTGCTCGAGCGCTTTCAGATCAGAGACGAGAAATTTGATTTCGACTTCCTGCGGTGTGGCCATGAGGAAAGTGTAAATCAGGAGACCCCTTTTCGCTGTTCGCCAGATACGCTGGCCTCGCAGCACAGCTTAGGGCGGGAGCACCTAAGGCACCGGGGGCGCGGTCATCTGACGTTGGCTTCTTGGCGAATAGTGAAAAGCGAATAGCGAAAAGAGAAGAGCGGCCTTTGTCAGCTTTCCCGCTCCACCACAAACTCCGGCACCCACAGCAGCACGCGCTTGATCTCGGAATCGGGGAAGGTGCAGAGGGCCTCGCGCGCTTTGTTGCTGAACTCAACCGCCCGTGCGTAGGCGGCGTCGATGGAGCCGTTGCGGCTCAAGATCGCGACAATGTCGGCAGGCGTGATGCCGTTGAAGCCGCCGTTACTCAGGACAGACTCAATCGTCTCGCGCTCGGTTGGCGTGCAGTGCTCCAGCGCGTGCAACACCGCCATGGTAGCCTTGCCTTCGCGCAGGTCGCTGGCAACCGGCTTGCCCAGCACTTCTTCGGAGGCGGTGAGATCGAGCACGTCGTCGACGATCTGGAAGGCCATGCCGAGGTTGCGTCCGTATTCGGCAAGCCGCTGCTGATCGGCTTCGCTGGCGTTCGCGAGGATGCCGCCCATCTTCATGCAGACCGAAAACAGGCAGGCCGTTTTGCGGTAGATGAGTTCGAAGTGCTCGTCCATCGTGATGGTCTTGCCCAGCCGCTCGATCTGCAGCAATTCCCCTTCGACCATCGCTTGGGTCAGGTCGATGAGCGCGTCGAGGATGTGAAAATTGCGCTCCTGCACGGCAATCTTGAATGCCTGCATGTAGAGCCAATCACCCGCAAGCACGCATTTAGCATTGCCCCATTGCGTGTTGGCTGCAGGGCGGCCGCGGCGGGTCTGGGCTTCGTCGATGATGTCGTCGTGGACCAAGGTCGCGGTGTGGATGATCTCGACCACCGCTCCCAGCTTGATCGCCCCGTGGCCGGTGTAGTTCATCAGCTTGCAGGAGAGCAGCAGCAGCGCAGGACGCAGCCGTTTGCCGCCGCCGGCGCGGAGGTACTCGCC
>Ga0187880_1001393_pt1 | contig 19284 bp, 19 predicted proteins | sample June2016WEW_19_4_FD_132998 | JGI IMG/M metagenome (GOLD analysis project Ga0187880, IMG submission 132998) | Peatland microbial communities from SPRUCE experiment site at the Marcell Experimental Forest, Minnesota, USA - June2016WEW_19_40 | ecosystem: Environmental > Terrestrial > Soil >...
CTATTAGAAGAAAAATCATTTTCTTTGGAAGTGAAATCTTGGTTTTAGTCACGCCTGTCCACGAGAAAAGGGCTGCAACCGCAAGGATTTTGAGGAAGAAAAGCGCCATGACGGGCCCGACAGCTGACGTGATGGGTTTAAGCAGCGCATAACTGATTCCCCACGCAACCATCGCTATTAGCGCATCGGTGGCGCCCGCGGACCAATTGCCCCGTTTGATGCTTTTTTTGAGGTCGGCGAAGTTGGTTGACGCGAAGAAGACGCCGATGAAGACGGCGATGACGCCTACGATTTGCAGTGGGGTTAATGCTTCGGCGAAGAGGAAGAAGGCGAGCAGGACGGTTATGACTGACCAGCTGGCGGTGATTGGCGCCACAACTGACACGTTGCCTTTCCCGAAGCCCCTGTAAAAGAAAACGTAGCCGACTACTCCTGAAATGCCCGCCAAAACCGTTATGCCTGCCAGTTCGGGGGTAAAGTTGGGCATCTTGAAGAACAGGGCTGCGACGATCAGGATGGGAAGAAACGCGACGGTTTGGTTCAGGACGATGCTGGTCTTGTAGCCGACTTGATCTATGGCTTTCTTAGCCAGGAAGTCTGCCACGCCCCAGCTTACCATCGCAGCTACGGCAAGAAGTATTCCCGAGTCTAAAGCCATGTGTCCCCTCTGACCCCGTTTTAGCCAATACATTTGCTTGACAAGAATTTAAAGCTAAAACTCTTTGCACGGGGTATTTGATGAATACAGGTTCAAAAATGCGTTGAAAAGTTACCTGTTTGGCTTTTGAGAGGCGCCTTTTCCGCTGTCAAAGTTTGCAAGCAACTGTTTCATCTCTCGCATGTTTGCCTGTGTTGTGGTTTCTTCCAACGCCTGAACAAACGCTTGCAGGTGTGCATAAATGGCAAAGTCGGTTGGGTCTCCCTCTTTCGGTATTTTGCTGTCGAAACTTGACAGGATCGTGGCCATTTCATTTTGAATTTTGGCGTATATTCCGAATGCCGCTTTCAAATTGGGATCGTCTAGTTTAGGCTCAAAGAATTGCTGGGGGACGTCATACTTCAACGCGGTTGCACGGTAAAGTTTCTTTTCTAAATTGCCGACCTTTTCCACTCCTGATACCTCTACCAGCTTAGCTTTCATTAGCTTCTGCATTCTTCGCCAAACCTTGAGGGTTGGAATGTTCAGTTCTCTTGAGAGCTCTGTGATTGAGTTCGGCGACATTACTAATTTCTGAAGGATTATTTGGTTCAGAGCGTCAGAAACCAGGATTGTTCCTTTGGCGTCAAGGATTTTGAGCATTTTCATAGCATGAAAACGATTTCAACCACCTTAAATAGGTTTCATAGGCTTCTCTGTAAGTGTTTACTGGGGAAAAAGATGATGAACACGCACGTGGAAGATAAAGAAGTTTCGTGGAAAGTCCTTGACATATCGGTTTATGGAACTGTCACAGCGCAACCAAGCAAAGAGCCTCGCCCCGCCGTCATCTTTGTTGCTGGTAGCGGTCCAACCGACCGAAACTGGTGCTCGCCATTCTTGCCTGGAGCAAACGGCACTGCAAAACTGTTGGCTGATGCTCTTGCAAGTCAAGGTTTTGTTACTTTGCGTTACGATAAGCTTGCGTCAGGTCCCCGTGTGAGGGAGAACGTTCCTAAGCTTGTCGGCAAAATAAGCATGCAGAGCCATCTGGAAGAACTGGCGGGAGCGGTTGAAACATTAATCGCTGAAGAGAACGTTGACCCGGGTCGTCTTTTTGTGTTAACCAACAGTGAAGGGGCTATCCATGCGGTGAACTATCAGGTGCAAGCTAAAAGTAACCGTTTCAAAGGGCTGTTACTGACAGGCGCCCCAGGCAGGTCGGTCGGTGATTTGGGTCGTAGCCAAATCTTCAATCAAATCAAACATTTGCCCAACGCGGAGGCACTTATGAAGCCTTACGATGACGCCGTCGCCGATTTTTTGGCTGGCAAACCCATGACGATCGCTCCGTCTCTTCCTGAAGGCATAAAACTGCTGCTTCACAGCTTAGAGAACCCAGCTAATCTGCCGTTCGCCAGGGAATTATGGACATACCGCCTGTCCGACCACATTGGAAAAATAGACGAGCCCGTGCTGGTGTTAATTGGCAAAAAAGACATTCAGGTTGACTGGAGAATAGACGGAGGCTTATTGGAGGAGGCAACCGCCCAAAAAACTTCCGCTTCCTATGTTTACCCTGAGAACGCCAATCACGTGCTAAAGCATGAAGAGAAGCCTATGGAAGCAATAAACGCACAGTACGCTGCTATAAACTATAACGCCCCCGACGCGAAGCTCGATGAAGAAGCCGCAGACGCAATTCTTAATTGGCTAAAGAAACATGGGCAACCGTGAAAAACTGGTTACGCGAGTCCGCACGGGAGCAAACGCGAGACTCTTAGAGGCGCGTTTCTTTTTGTTGCTTAGCATCCGGCTTTTGTGTTCTTTCGGTCGATGTCTTTGATGCGTTTGCTTATGACTTTCTGGACGTCCGGGTCTTCTTCGGCGTGTTTTGCCTCAACCAACAGGTTCTTTGCCACGCCAAGGCTTCTTTCCCCGAAGATTTTGGCGAAGTTGCTAGATCGTTTTTCCAGCAGACGCAGGTACCTCGGCAGGATACACACGAAGTTCAATGGGTAACGTTTGCCCCTGTCTAGGTCAACGACGACGAGTTGGACGTTGCTTTCAACTTTTCGATTCCCTCTCTTGAGAGCGTAAAGTTTCAAGTTCATTTTGCCCACCAACCGTCAACTTGCCTCTTCTGTGTTAACTACAGGTTCAACTCTTCTCCGCCCTTAATTCGCCCCAAGCGAATATTAACTTTCTTGCGAAGCCCAACCGAGCACTTTGTCAAATCGGTTTCCTAGAACAAATCACAAAAAGCAGCCTGTCAGCGGCGATGGATTTTTGGGTTTTTCGGGCAAAACCTCGGCGCTCGGAGGTAAAGAGTTAAAGCACGGCTTTGATCTGTAGATTCAAGTTGAAAATGCAGCCTTCAGTTTTCAATTTGCTCGCTAAGCCCGTCCAAAAAGCGTTAGCTGAGCTTGGGCTTTCGGAGCCGACTCTGCCGCAGACCTTGGCGTTTCCCGCGTTGCTCAAGGGTGAGAATCTGCTTTTGGTTGCTCCGACTGGCAGCGGAAAGACCGAGGCGGTTCTTCTACCCATATTCTCAAAGCTGCTTGAACAAGATAACCATGGGCAAAGGGGCATTCGGGTTCTTTACATTACTCCTCTTCGCGCCTTGAACCGTGACATGGAGAAACGGCTGATTTTTTGGGCACAGCGGATCGGCATAACCGCGGAGGTTCGGCACGGCGACACGGAGCAGAAGACGCGGAGGATGCAGGCTAAGAAACCGCCGACGCTGCTGGTTACCACGCCCGAAACGTTGCAGGCAGTTCTTCCTGGAGCGCAGATGCGGCGGCACCTCAGGAACGTCGAGTTCGTCATCGTTGACGAGGTGCATGATTTGGCTTCAAGCAAACGAGGCGCTCAGCTTTCCTTGGCGCTTGAACGGCTACAGTTGGTCACGGGCAGGGAGTTCCAGAGAATAGGCTTGTCGGCAACGGTTGGGAACCCGCAGGAAATCGCCAAGTTCATCGCTGGAACCCGCCGAAAAATCACGGTGATACAAGCGTCGCCTGAGAAAAGCTACCGCTACAACGTTGAAAGCCCCTCGCCGACGGAAGCCGATTTTGAGTTAGCAGGCAAACTGGAAACTTCGCCTGAGGCAGCCGTAAGGATCAGGCGGATTCTGGAGCTGGTTGACTCGCATAAGTCAACGCTTATTTTCGTTAACAGCCGCACGGTCGCGGAGGTTTTAGGTCACAAGCTTCAGCAGCTTCACCGCGACGACATCGCCGTGCACCACGGGTCAATCAGCAAGGAGGAGCGGGTAGGCATCGAGGACGCGTTCAAAAGCGGGCAGCTTAAAGCCATCATCTGCACGAGCACTCTGGAGTTGGGCATCGACATCGGCAGCGTGGACTTGGTTGTTCAGTACATGTCGCCGCGGCAAGTGAACAGCCTCATCCAAAGAGTCGGCAGAAGCGGGCACAGCCTGGACAGGGCTTCCGAAGGCACAATAATCACCGTGTACCCTGACGACACGCTTGAAGCTTTGGCGTCAATAAAAAACGCGAAAGGCAACATGATCGAACCCGTTCCGATGCACCACAACGCGCTGGACGTTCTCGCTCACCAGATCGCAGGCGTGTTGATGGATCTTGGGGAAGTAAACTTTGAGGAGCTGGCGCGTTTGATACGCAGGTCTTACCTGTACCGAAACCTCGGGAAAACCGAGTTGCTTGACCTGATACGCTTTTTAGACAGCCTAAACCATTTAAGATTCAACGAGGAAACCCAAGTTTTGACCAAGACACGCAGAACCCGCGAGTACTACTACAGCAACCTCTCGATGATTCCAGACGAGCGAAGGTACCCAGTCATAAACATCCTTAGCGACCGCAAAATCGGCACCTTAGGCGACGAGTTCATGGCGCTGCACGCACGGGTGGGCTTGAACTTCATCATGAAGGGCAAAGTGTGGCGCATAGTGCAGATCGAGGAGGAAGCGGGAACCGTCCACGTCTTGCCATCCGAGGACCCATTCGCGTCGGTCCCAGGGTGGGACGGGGAAATCTTGCCTGTGCCCTTTGAGCTTGCCCAGCAGACAGGACTGACTCGCCAAAGAATCGCGGAAGTGCTAAAGGAAACGGGCGATGCCAGTGTCGCGGCTGAGGTTTTAGCTAAGGAACTGGGTTCAGACAAGGAAAGCATGCTTAACGCCATAGCGGAAGTTGACGAGCAAATCAGGCAGCATGCGCCGTTGCCCACTGAGAACCATGTTGTTTTGGAGGTCTACGACAAGTACTTGATCGTTCACGCCTGCTTCGGCGAGCTAGTCAACAAAACGTTGGGCGGAGTCTTCGACAGCGTCCTATCCGAGTGGGAACTTATCACGGGCTGGTGGACCGACGGCTACAGAATCCTAATCGAGCTTGCAAGGAAACTGGGCAAAGACGACATCACCGACCTTCCCAAAACCCTGTTCGGGCTCAGCGACGAGGCAGTTGACCACGCGTTCGGGCGATATTTGGAGGCGAAGTTCCCGTTCGGCTACAAGATGAAGGCTGTGGCTGAACGCTTCGGCGTCTTGCCCCGTGGAAAAACCATGAGTTACCAGCGGCAAGCCGAGCTTAAAGCGCAGTTTGACAACACGCCTGTTTACCGCGAAACCATCCGTGAAGCCATGATGGAGAAAGTTGACTTGGAGCGAGCCAAGCAAATCATGCGCGACATCGCCTCTGGCAAAATCAAAGTGTCCACCTACGTTAGCTATGAAAAGCCGACGCCTCTAGCTTACCACATCCTATCTAAATACGCTGACGTTACCGAGCTGATGGCGCCCGAACGGGTCATAGTGAACAACATTGACAAACTCAAAATGGCAATCGATGCCAGAACCATCGCGCTCATGTGCATGAAATGCGGGCAATGGACAGGACAAGAAAAAATCAAGGAGCTGCCGCCAGAGCCAAAGTGCCCCAAATGCGGGTCAGGCTTGTTGGCACCGCTTTACCGCAGCCAAGACGTCAACAAACTGCAAGGCGACCTAACGCGGCGAAGGGAAGGCAAAGAATTGACGCCTGAAGAACTCAAAGAACTCAGCCAAGCCCGTCGCAAAGCTGATTTGATTTTGAGCTACGGAAAAGACGCGGTGCGGGCGCTGCAGGTGAAAGGCGTCGGTCCTGAGACGGCGTCGCGGATTTTGGGCAAGATGCACGCGGACCAAGACGGGTTCTACATGGACCTGCTGAAGGCTAAGGTTCAGTACCTGCGGACAAGAGAATACTGGGACAAGTAAAACTGAAGGTCTTGAAGTTAACAGAGAGGGAAGCGATTAATTTCTCTTACAACATCAAAATCTTGATCATCGCTAATTATCGTGTTTAGTTTTCTATTAATCGCTGAAGCGACATGGATGGAATCGCGCGGTTTCAAACCATATGAGCTCATTACCCTTTGCGCTTCACTGAGGATGTTTTCGTCAAAACTTATGAATTGTAGATTTACGAAACCAAGCAGTTTTTGGCCCTCGTTAATGCTTTCATTCTTGCCCAGCGTCTTTCTTACTGCCCAGACCACTTCATCCCACGTTAGCGTCGACGTAAACGCCGGAAACTCGCCTTTCGCTATGCCCTTCAAGATTTCTGCAGCGTTTTTTACTCGAATGTCTACTTCTTCAGCGTATAATATTGGGTAAATGAAAACATTTGAGTCAATGTATGCGGGTTCGTTCTTCCACTTCATTTTCTATTAACTCTTTAATGTTTATCCATTTCTTCAATTTTGGGGCTGACGTTTGAGTGAAATATTCCGCGTAACTTCCGTTAATTTGAGGTTTTTTTATGACTATTTCTTGGTCGCGCATTTCGAGGGTAATTTCGACCCCCGGCTTTAACCCAAGGGCATCTCTCATTTGTTTTGGGATTACAACTTGTCCTTTTGGTCCAACGTTTCTCTTGAGCGTGCTATCACCGACATACCAATTGGTTCCACTATGATTTATACTTTCCAACTATTGAGTTATACTTTTCCTCTCGGGCGGGCCTTTGCCCCGTCATGGGGACAAGAGAATATTGGGACAAATAGCCACCTTTTTGAAAAAACGCCGTTATCATGCTGTGTTAAGTTGGGAAGCGGGTTTCTTTTGCGATAAGGATTTTAACCCTGCCCAAACCTATGTTTTAGGAAAATTTCGATGACAGTTAAAGCCGTTTTGTTTGACATGTTCGATACCCTCGTGATAATCAAAAAGAACCATGATTTTTACAGTCCATCCACGATGCACATGTACAGGTATCTCAGCGAAAACGGCGTGCCCGTGCCTTTGGACAGGTTCCAGGAGGCGTACGACAAAGCCCGCGAGGAACTGTACGCGAAGGCTGACCCGAACCTTGAAGAGCCGCACTTCAACGTTCGAATCGCCCTAACATTGAAGATGCTGGGCTACGACTACGATGTTTCAAGCCCGCTGGTCTTGGCTGCCAGCGCCGCCTGGTGCGACGAGTTCGTGAAGTACGTTTGCCTCGACAACGACACCCCTCCCCTCCTACAGGGCATAAGCGGCAGGTACAAGCTCGGCATCGTTTCCAACTTCGCCATTCCAGAATGCGTCTACAAACTGCTCAAAACGTACGGGTTAGACGGGTTTTTCGGCGCGGTCGTGGTTTCTGGAGCGGTCAACAGGCGTAAACCCAGCCCAGAAATCTTCAACAGAACGCTCAATGCTCTGGGCGTGTCCGCGGCTGAAACGGTTTTCGTAGGTGACACGTTGGATGCTGACGTTGAAGGTGCCAAGGCGGCTGGCATGAGGGCGGTTTACTTCAAGAGGCGTGAGGAGAAACCGGTTGAAAGTGTCGTTCCTGACTTTACGATAAAAAGTTTAACTGAACTGCCGCAGCTGCTGGAGCAGATGTAGGACCGTAACCATTCAAATTTAAGACTTTTTATAGGCAGCACAATTTTTTTCTTGGGCGAGAACGTTTTAATTTGTGGCAAAAACAAAAAAAGCGGCGAGGAATGAACTCTATTTTTTGAAAAATTTGAAAACTTGGTTTGGTAAAAGAAAGGAGAGTTAAGCTCTTTTATAGTCTCGGTTCTTTTTTGCCAGTCATGTATGCCCAGGCGCCCACTATCGCAACTGTTAGGCACGCACCTGCAAAGCCTGAAATCAGGTAGGTTGTTGCTCCAGCCAATGCGGGTAAAGCTGCGATGATCCACGGGATGAAGAGCGTTGCGGTGACTTGAGCTATGATGCCTGCTACGAAGCCTAAAAGAGCTATTAAACCGAATATTTTTAATCTGCTGTTCATTTAATTCACCTTTTTGATTTTAGATTGCATCACGGCGCTTTTTAGTCTAACTTACACATTTGTGTCTAAACAGATTAGCGCTCGCATCATCTTTAACCTTTACAGAGCAAGCCGAATGGACTTTTTTTTAGCGTGTATATCTGTACGTATATACGTGCATATTCTTAACATATTAACAACGTATAAGATTCTACTACGCATCCTCTCTTGTCAGAGGTAATCAAATTGTCAGAAAACTTCTCAAAAAAGTGGGAAAGCAAGCGGGATGACACACCATTCCAAAACCGCATTAAAGACGCAGTAAAGCCGCCGGGGCCGTTGAAGCCACGACTTGACTTCGCCGTCAGACGCATCGAGCTTCAAGTGCAGAAGCTTGATCAAGCAACCGACAGGTTCAGCCAAAGAGACAAGGCAATCTTCGCCAGAATCGTTGACGCATATGCAAAGCATGACAGTGCACGCGCAAACGTTTTCGCCAATGAGCTAGCTGAAGTTCGCAAGATGTCAAAGTTGATCATGAACGCTAAACTCGCGCTTGAACAAATCACTTTACGGTTACGAACAGTATCAGAACTTGGCGACGTAGTATCAACCTTAGGTCCAGCCGTAGGAGTTCTACGTTCAGTCAGAGCCGGCTTAGTGAGCGTGTTCCCAGAAGCAGAGAATGAACTGGGCGAAATCGGCAACATGCTCAGCGGAATAATGATTGAAGCGGGACAAGGCAGCGGAATGACACTTAACTTCGACACCGTAAACGAGGACGCAGCAAAGATTCTCACGGAAGCAGCAACAGTCGCAGAGCAGAAGATCAAAGACAAGTTCCCAGATCTGCCACCAGGAATGCCAGCAGCCCCACAAACAGAGAAATCAACACAGGGTTTCTAAAATAGGAGGATAAAACACAATGTCTAACTCCAATCTTTTTCTTTATATTGGAAAACCAATCAAAAACGAGTATGGACGAGTAATCGGAAAGATTGCTTCATTCGCATTAACTCCAAGCGGGAAATTTGACGCTGTTTACCTTGAGTTTGGTGATGGCCAATTCACGAAACAGCCGATGGAAAGCTTACGCTTTAATGGTGCTGAAGTCACATTTGTCACTAAAATTAAGTCGCAGGCAGGCATCTTATGCGACCACATTCCTTTAATCTGGCGCAAGGACCAAGCCTTAAAAGATCTTCTTGACAAGAAAAAGATCACGCCTGAAGTCTTCCAAGACCTGCACTCCAGCTTCACCAGCGTTTTAGCCTCGCTTAAGAAAGACGCGCAGGTGATCGTTGAAGAATCCGCGGTGGAAATTGAAAGGTGCAAAGATGAAATAACGTCCTTAAGCTACGCTATCGCTAACCTGGAAATTGAACACGAAATAGGCAAGGTAGATGAAGAAAACTACAAGTCTGCGTTTGCGGCTCTTCAAGAAGCCCTTAGACGTGCAACTTCGGAGAAAACAGACTACGAACTTACGAAAAGCAGGGTTTCAAGCGTACTGTTAGGCGACACGCAAGACGCTCTGCAGAAAACGAAAACTTACGCTGAACAGGTGAACGCTGCAGCGACGAAGCTGCCTGAACCCCCCGTTGTTGTTTACGTTAAAGAAGTAGCAAAAGCCGGTATCTAATCGCGGACAAAAGTGGAGACGTAACGCTGGAGGGATAAGGTTTGAAAGTTTTAAGCAACCTGACCCCTTCTCCTATCCGTGAAGTCGCCACCAAATCGATCACCACCCTTAAGATTCAGCAAGGCAAACTTGAACAGGCCAGTTTCCGACTAAAAGAAAGAGACCGCGTACTTTTTGAAACGTGCATGGGCGCCCTGAAAAAGAACAACCGTGAAAAAGCCGCGATATGCGCCACGGAGCTGGCTGAAGTTAGAAAGCTCGTAAAGTTTCTCTACAACGTCCAATTAGCCATTGAACGGGTAATCATGCGCTTGGAAACGATTAGGGAGCTCGGCGACATCGTCACCGACCTCAAGCCAGCCCTGCGTCTGCTTCAAGGGGTTTCTCAAGAGTTGTTCCAGGTTCTTCCTGACGTCAGCTCTGAACTTGACAGCGTCAACTCCGCGATCCAAGATACGCTGCACGCGACGAAGCTTACAGCCGACGAGGATGTGATTCCTGTCGGGAGGAAAACGGAGGGCGGGGAAGAAATACTTAAAGAAGTTTCAAACTTCATGCAGCAGAAAATATCTGAAACGCTACCTGAGCCCCCGATTGGAGCGCCCAAAGTGCAGGAGAAAACGCCCATCAGGGAGATGGTTGCGCTCACCGCTACTTCTTCGCAGATGATCGGGCACAAAACCACTGAGGAAACAGGGTTTGACCCGTCGAAGGCTTTGTTCTCTTACAAGAAGCAGGAGATCAAGGAGTTCACAATGAAGGTTCAGAACCCCTCTCTGGAAGATGTCCTGCTGGAGTACGTGCGTAAAACTAACGGCGAAATCGATCTGAGTCGATGTTCAAGTGAGCTTCAAACTTCAAACGAGGAAATTGAACGTGCCCTTGAAAGTTTAGGGACGAAGGGAAAAATAAGAATCGAGTTAAAATCGCCTGAATAGACGAGAGGAGAAAAACAAAAATGAGCGCTTCAAACGAACTTGAGAAAGCGGCGACAGCGTACGCGTTGGATGCTGTACGCTTAGATAAACAAGGGCAAAAAGGAAGAGCAATAACCCTGTACCAGAAGGCAATCGAAGCCCTCCTGCAGCTTGTGCAGCTTTACCCTGAATACGGCTTGAACAAGGTGTACGTTCAGCGAGCAATTGCGTATCAGGAAAGAATCAAGGCGTTGCAGGGGGCTGTTTCTTCCGCTGAAATGAACGAGGCAAGCAACAGCGACGCCGAGGGCGGAGGCGCAACTATGGATGCCAGCGGCGGAGTCTCGAAGCCGAACAACGAGGAGCTCGTCATGACCGAGAAACCCAAGGTTAACTGGGATGAAGTTGTAGGCTTAGACGTCGCCAAAAAGGCAGTTAAAGAAGCCATTGTTTACCCAGTTCAAAGACCTGACCTGTTCCCGCTGGGGTGGCCGCGTGGCATACTGCTTTTCGGTCCGCCGGGCTGCGGCAAAACTCTTTTGGCAGCAGCAGTTGCAACAGAGATCGACGCCAACTTCTATTCGATTGACGCTGCATCCATCATGTCTAAGTGGCTTGGAGAAGCAGAGCAGAACGTCGCTAAACTGTTCGGTACCGCCCGCAAATCCGCAACCGACGGCAAACCAGCCATAGTTTTCGTTGACGAGTTAGACTCTTTGATGGGGGCGCATACAAACGAGGTCGGCGGAGAAATACGGGTCCGTAACCAGTTCCTGAAAGAAATGGACGGCATAGTTGACAAGGGCAAGAACCTTCACGTTTACGTCATCGGCGCCACGAATAAGCCTTGGGATTTGGACTGGGCTTTCATCAGGCGGTTCCAGAAGAGAATCCTGGTTCCGTTAGCCGACCATGGCACAAGGCTGAACATGTTTAGGGTTTACACAAGCACCCTGCAGATAGCAAGCGATGTCGAATTAGACGAGTTGGCAAGGCTCTCCGAAGGGTTTTCGGGAAGCGACATACGGGACGTGTGCCAATCAGCACAGCTCAGTCTCATCGGAGAATTCTTCGAGTCAGGCAAGGCAATGGACAAAGAAGCAAACCCCAGAGCCTTAACCATGAGTGACTTCCGCCAGATCCTTGAAGAACGCAAGCCAAGCGTTTCACTTGACATGCTGACGGCTTACAACCGCTGGTTCGAAGCGTTCAAGGCATTATAGTTACGGGGGGCAAAAAAAACAAGACCGAAAACGGGTTGGGTGGAAAGGTTTGGAGAATCATATTTTTTTACGCTCTCCCTTCTCCCCCTCAAATTATCTCCAAACCCCACAACCCATTAAAATTTTTTCAGCCTTCAAAATCCACGTTTTTTCCTCTTAGCGCAACCTTAATCTTTTCGAGGGCACAGTCAACGTTAAATATTTCTTGCGCACTCTGGAATGTTTATGACATATAGACCTCAAGGCGGTTCATCCAATCGAAATGCAGGGCGGCAACTTTCGAAATCCGCGCGTGAAAAGAAAGCGAAGGAGAAGAAGCAGCGTAGCGCCGGCAAATACCTGGAAGAACAAACCGAGGTTTCACCGCAAGACGCCGTTGAAAAAACGCTCGGCAGCTTAACCAGGCTGGGCAACCAGATTTTCGCTCTTTCACCCTTCAGCCAATACTTCGACCCTTGGCTTGTCAACCTGCGTCAAGTCGTCTCCGAGTTCGAATCAAACCCCGCTATAAAAGTCGACGAGCAGTTTGTCAAGGAACGCGAGCAGGTTTTCCTAGACGTTGAAGCAGCGCTTGCCGAATGCAGGATTCAAGAGTCAAGCATGACTGGAGAAGCCAAAGAACTTTTCGACAACAATCATCTTCTGGTGGAAACAGACAAGGAGTACGCTGAAAAAACAAGGCAGCTAAGCAACAAGCGTAACTCAGACGTTCAACGTTTAAGCACCGAGGTCCGCGAGTTGGAAGACAGTGTGGCAAGCCAGGAAGAAATCAAAATCAGCTTTTACAAGTTCAAGGCCAAAAAACAAGCGGCGGAAAAACTTGCTCAGACAAAGCATGAGCTGAAAGCTAAGAAGAACGAGTTGGAAATGACTCTTTCAAGCTTCACGGCTGACCAGGAGAAACTGCATGACGCCTACGAGAAGAAGAAGCAGGAAATTACCGATAAAATCGACAGCTTACACAAAGCGCTTGAGAAACTTGAAACCGACACGTCCGTGACCCCGCGGCAAGCGGCATGCAACGTGTTGGCTAACGGCATAAACGCTCTTATCCAGCGGTCGCCGTCCACCAGCCAAACGTAAAAATGCGATGATCTGTTCCTAAGCGAGGGCGCGTGGCTCTGAAACAAGACACAAAATGGAAACAAGAAAAAATCAAACGGCGAAAAGCCATTTCGATGGTTAGCTAACTTTAAGCTGGTTTTCGTTCAGCTGGCTTACGGTCGGCTGCTCTTGACCCATCAGGGTCTTCAAGGTTTTTGCCTCTTCCCGCAAGGAAGCAACCTCGCTTTCTAAGGCGGCGGCTTTCGCGTCAGCCATTCTTTTCAGCTCGTCAATCTCTTGGAGAAGACTCTTTTTTTCAGTTTCTAAGTTCTTGATTTTCTCGATTGTACTTTGAAGGCTACTCATTCCCGTTACCCCACGGCGGTAATACATTGCCCCGATGTACACTTAAGACTTTTGCAAGCCAACGGCGCTTCAAGAAAGTAGCAGTGCAATGTTTTGCGGAAATCACCTGCGAAATGTGCGTGAAAAGTCTTCGTTCGAGGCGTCACAAAATGATGCTGTTACGTTTGATAATGTAGTTTTTATATATAGGACTTTGCAGATTAAACATGCTGTTTAACTTTCATATTGTTGGATTGTGGCTGGATGAGAAAGACCATATTTAAGAAGCTGGAAGCTCAAGGACTAATCGCCAATTACAACCGCTTGAGAAAAAACCTTCCGCCGAAACTTCCCGACCGAGTTTTTATCTGGGATGAAACCTTCCGTGAAGGCATCAAAGCGCCAACAGTTTACTTAACCTACGTTGAGCAGGTTAGGCTTGCAAAGTTGATGGATGAGGCAGGCATCGCCGTAATCAACGTTGGGTTTCCAGCCCTGTCTGAAGATGAAAAACGCAACGTCAAACGCATTGTAAACGAAAGTTTTGGTAACGTAAAACTCACCGCTTCGGCTGAACCCACCAAAAACAGCATAAACGCGTGCTTGGAATGCGGAATAAAGGAGATAACGGTTGAATCCCCGATTAACGGCTTAAACTTGCAGTACAAGCTGAAAATGACTAAAGAGCAAGCTTTGCAGAGACTGTCCGAAAGCATAGATTACGCCAAGAAGCATGGGGCCGCCGTGGATTTTGTTCTGGTAGATGGTACGCGGACCACGCTGGAGGATATACTGCAGGTTTTTGAGGTTGCAGCCAAGGCTGGGGCAAAAAGCTTGGGATTAGCTGACACCGTAGGCTTCATCAGGCCGCTTTCTATGCGTTATTTGATGGCTCATATTCGTGAAGGGTTGCCTGACTCTATACGAGGGAAAATTCCGCTTTCAATTCACTGCCACAACGACTTCGGCTTGGGTTCAGCTAACACGTTAGCAGCCATGGAAGAAGGCGTCGCGTACCTGCACACATGCATCGCTGGCTTCGGAGAACGCGCAGGCATAGCCCCCTTCGAGGAAGTTGTGACGGCAGCCGAGCTTCTCTACAACATCGACACAGGCATAGACATGGGAAAAATCTACCGCATCGCTCAGACAGCCGAAAAAGCGTTCGCCTTGCCCATCCAGTTTCACAAGCCAATCATCGGCGAAAACATCTTCACCCATGAAGTAGAAGAAGAAGTAGAGGAGATGATGGCGCAGCCGCTGCTCTACGAGCCGTTCCCGCCTGAAATCGTCGGCAGAGAAACAACGATTTTCATAGGCAGAAGCACAGGCCAAACCCTCATCCAGAAGCTCTTGGAGAAGGCTGGAATCCGCGCTTCCCCGCGTCAAATGGACGAGCTTTTCCGACGCATCAAGGGTCCACAGGAAAACCTGGATAAAGGCGAAGCCCAAATGACCTACTACCAAGTGAAGAAGCTGATGAAGGACCTTCTGAAGGGCTACACGATGGATGAGTTCTGGCGTTTAGTCGAGCAAGTGACGAGGCAGAAGCCGAAGATTCCTAAAAACGAAAAAGCACCACCGCAAACGGCTGACCAGTTGATCCATTAAGCCTGGCGCACATGTCCTGCTGCTTCTTCAACTTCTTCACGGCTCATTTTTCGCGGGTAATTGTAGATTGGACCGCTAGGTTTTTCATTGTAGAAAGGTCGGTTGCAGCCTGGGCAGCCTGAAGTGCGAAATGGCGCGCCAGACTTGACCGCCTCCTGTAGGGCTTCTTTCGCCAAGCCAAAACTTACAATTTTGCCTTCGCCGCCGAAACGCATGCCGTCAGCCCGCGCCAGCCCATTAACAATCAAGAACCTTGCAAGCTGCACCCGCCTGTAAGATTCGAGCGCTGGCGGCGAATTTCTCTCCAATGCGGTTCCTCGAACGGGCGTGAAAGCGAAAAGAGCTGGCAGAACACCCATGTCAACGCACCTCTGAATGATCTCGGCTGCTTCCCGCTCGGTTTCGCCTAACCCAACAATCACGTGCGTGCTCACGTTTCCTTTGCCGAAAACCTCCAGCGCCTCGGCGAGCATGCGGAACTGGCTGTCCCAACTGTAGGAGCCGCCTGCCCCTTCACCCTTAACCGTGTCAAACAAGGCTTCGGTCGCCGCGTCCAACGCCACCCCCAGCCTGTCAACTCCCGCCTCCGCCAAAAGCTCGATGTTTGCCCTGTTAAGAGGCTGGCAGGAAACCGAAACGGGAACTGCTGCTTCCTTTTTTATTTCTTTGACGAGCGCTTCAAGATGCGCGAAAACCTCAGGGTAGTTTAAGGCTTGGATGCAGACCCGCTTGATCTTTTCCTTCTTGAACCCGTTGCCGAGCGCCGCCACGACGTCTGGAGTTGGAAATGTTGGCCACGTGACTCTGGACAGCATCTCGGCGCTGCTTTTGCTTCCTCGGGCCTGCGGGCAGAAGCCGCAGTTTGCCGTGCACTTGCCCAGCTTGTAAGTCATCAGGTACCCCGTCGTCGGCTCCGCATCCAACTTGCCCTGCGCCAACCCGAGGACTATGGCGGTGCCTGATGAAACACGAACCACATCGGGTGGACTGCTAACCAGCGACTGCTTCATTTGCTGTTTCCTTTTGTAACTGGGCAAACGAAATATGTAATGTTACCGCTGGTTTTATCCGTTAGTCCCGAAAGCCCTTAGGCATGTCTTGGAACCTTTTTTCTATTCCTTTTCGATTCTTGGATCAAAAATAGGGGTCTTCTTCCTGTTTTTTCTTAAGAGCAGCAAAAGCACCGCTATCACGGTCAGGCTGATTGCCGCTCCGTAGGCGGTTCCCTCAAGAATCAATGTGACATTTAACGCCGACGTTGACTTGCCGTACAGGTCTATTTCCACTTCGTGGGTGCTGTGGTGATAGCTGAAGTGCAGCACGTAAGAGTCAGCGGTTGACGTTATTGTGAAGCTTGCTTGGGCTCCATCAATGTACGCACTGATGCTTGAAGTGTCGTTCACGAGGGATTTAGCTATGTACACGTCAGCGTAGCCTCTGGTTCCCGTTGGTCCCGTGACTGTGAAGCTGAGTTGACTGCTTGTCGAGTTGAACGCCAAATCCGTCACCGTCGAGTTTGACGAGACTGAGAACACGTCTTGAACGTTCACAGAGTCGGTCGGGGTCACCACCAGGTTAACCACGGTGCTTGTGCCGGGAAGGGTCGCGTTTCCCGCGTAAGTCGCGTTAAGCACGTAGTTCCCAGAGGCTGAAGGCAGCCACTCCGCCAAGAAGCCACCGTTCAAGTCAGTGTCTACAGTGGTGAGGTTCAGCCAGGAGCCGCCGTCAGTGACGCTGTACGCAAGCAGGATCGGCGCGTCTGGAACGCCTACGCCATCGTCGGATAAGTTGCCGCTTATTTGAACCTTGAAGTTTGACAGCGTCGCGGTGCTCTGGCAGTAAACCGCAAGCTTGGGGAAGGAAGGCGGCGGCGCAGAGTTCGTGGTCATGTCTGAGGTTCCAGCAACCTTCGTTTCATAAATTGCCGCGCCTTCAGGCGTCATAACCACGACGCGGATGGGGTCTCCGGGCAGAAGTTGCCATTGACCGCCGCTGTCGTTAAGCGCTGCTCCGAAGCCGCCTAGCACTATCTCCCCGTCTGACCAGCTTTCCAGTATGACGCCGATGGAATCTGCGCCCGTAGTGGGTCCGTCCTGAGTGCCTGCTTCCCAACCGTACCATCCGTCGTCATGGATTTGAAGGATGGGTGTGCTGCCGCTGCCCACGGTGTCGATGGAGCCGTCGCCGAGGCTCATGGTTTGGGGTTGAGTGTCGCCGAAGCCGCTGCCTTTAATGACGATTTTCTGCACTATGCCCGTCGAAATCTGGCTAACCGACGAAATCGTTGGACCGCCGCCGTTGCCGCTCGGAGTTGGCTGCGAGCCGAGCACGCTGGTGCTATAGGAAGCCACGTGCCCCGACATCTTCACGAGGATTTGGATTGGGTCTCCAGGCATCAAATTCCACCTGCCCTGCCCCGTTATGCTAAGCCCCGTTCCGAAGCCGCCGAGAACGATTCTTGTGTCTGACCAGCTTACCAGAACTATGCCGACTCCGTTTCCTCCATAACCAGCCGTCCAACCGTTAATGAGGCTGTTATCGCGAACCTGCATCGCGGGCGTTGAGCCGCCGTCGACAGTGTCAACCGAGCCATCGCCTAAACTCTGGGTTTCAGGCGGGACGTTCCCAAAGCCGCTGCCCAAAATGGTTATTGTCTGTAAATTAACGTCGGCAATCGGGCTCACCGAAGAAATAAACGGCGATCCAGAATTTCCAGATGTTGCGTTCTGAGCTGAAACCAAACTTAAACTGCCGACGAGGAACAGCCCACCAAGCATCAAAATTATCAAGGTCGTACTTAGCAGCGTTTTATTCATGGTTGCATCTCTGATTAACACGCGCCCCGATGGTCCTTATAAGAGCTTGCTTGAAATCGTTAAAAACCAAGTTCGAAGAAAATTAGGAGCGTTTCCTCGTGAAGCTTAACGCTCGGCTTACAAGCGACACCGAGAAGAACCCTGCGAAGGCATACTGTACGAAACTGAACATGGCTTGTGACGGGAAAACAAGCGTTAAAACGACGCCGATATAGAGCGCGCTGCCCGTATACCTGCCTATGGGGTCGTAGAGTTTCTTGGCGTAAAGGCTTGAGGCTAAAAACACGGTGAACGAGACGGCGATGAGAAGCGGCAGCCACGCGGGGTAGATGCCTTTTAGGCAAAAGAACGCGTAAACGCCGATGACGAGGACGAAGTCGGTTGCGGCGTCGTAGTGGGCGCCGAAATTCGTTGTCACCTTCAGTTTCCGCGCCAAGAAACCGTCAAGCAGGTCGGTTAGGGCGGAGGCAGCAAAGAGGGTTAGGCACAGGGCGACGTTTCCAGCGTTGTAGAAGTACAGGAAGAGGGGCAAAACTGCGATTCTGAACGAGCTTACGACGGCGGGGATAAAGGTTAATTTTCGCATCAGCTGCACTTTCGGCGCAATAGCTTACCTTACCTTGTTTCCATATGGTTAAATGTCTGCCTATCCCACTGTGGCAGATTCAACCTGAAACCTCAAAGCAGAGTTAACGCATGACCTCAAAAGTTAAATCGGTCAGAAAATAGAGAATGCAAGCCCTTAGACGCCTTCCACGCCGCCCTGACACGTTGGCAAAACTTAATTATCACAACCTTCTAGGTCAACTGGGTTGAGCGATGGCTAAACTAGGCGATTTAGGATTCAAAAAAGACGCGATTGTCGAAACCATAGTATCAACCTACAACGCGGATGGAGAACCCAACGCTGCACCCATGGGCGCGAAGCTGATCGACATGCGGCATCTCGTCTTCAACCTTTATAATTCGTCAAAAACCCTGAGCAACATAAAATCAAGCAGGTGCGCGGTTGTAAACTTAACAGGCGACATAGAGGTTTACTACAGGTCAGCCTTCAAAGAAGCAAACCCGAGCGGCGTGCTGCCGAAGGAGTGGTTCTTAAAAGCCGAAGCGGTTAACGCGCCTAAACTGCGCATGGCAGAGGCAACCGTTGAAGTTTCCGTCGCTGACTTGGCTGCGCAGGGCACCCAAAAGACGAGGGTGCTGTTTACGGTGGAGCAGGTGAACGCAACCCAGAAATTCCCGCAGGTGTACTGCCGCGCCTTCGGAGCAACATTGGAAGCCATCATCCATGCGACCCGCATAAAAGCCTTGGCGAACGACCCAGCAGAACGGGAACACATCGCTGAGCTGTTGGAAAGGGTCGCGTACAACAACGACGTGGTTAACCACGTGGCTCCAGACTCTTCTTATAGCGTGGTCTTGGCTGACTTGATGGAAAGAATCGGAGTTTGGGTTCAAAAATGAAGGTGTTGCTTGTAACCAGCCAGTTGGCAAAAGAAACTGTTGAACGATGCGCCAAAGAAAGCGCGGTAAACGCCGAAGTGATTGCGTTGAACGTCGCCGTCGCCGCTTTTCTGACTCCTCAAACAATCATTGACGCCCTGAAAAAGTTCAGGGTGAAAGGTTACGACTTAATCCTCACACCCGGTTTAGTCAATGGGGACACTTCCGAAATCGCTGAAGCCGTCGGCACCCCAACTTTTAAGGGTCCACGCTACGCCGCCGACCTTCCAACCGTGCTGGATTCAATCGGGCAAATCAAGCTTTCAACAACTGTGCCAGCCTGCGACCTGATCCGCGAGAAGCTC
>Ga0187880_1001394_pt1 | contig 19266 bp, 22 predicted proteins | sample June2016WEW_19_4_FD_132998 | JGI IMG/M metagenome (GOLD analysis project Ga0187880, IMG submission 132998) | Peatland microbial communities from SPRUCE experiment site at the Marcell Experimental Forest, Minnesota, USA - June2016WEW_19_40 | ecosystem: Environmental > Terrestrial > Soil >...
AAATCTCATCGCATTTGTTTTATTCTCTGCGTTATATAATGCTGTAGCTTGGACAGCTCAAGCGCCGAATCAAATTTGTTAAAGCGCGAACCGAAAACAGGATCTTTGCGAATCTATAAATCGTGGGAAGCCGGGGCGGCCGAGGGCCTAACATAGGGGGAGCTGAATGAACAGAACTCGCAGATAAAGCGCATGAGGAGAATCGCCTGTTGAAAAAAAGTGGACCGGTCGGGAATTGAACCCGAGGCCTCTACCATGCCAAGGTAGCGATCTACCCCTGATCTACCGGCCCTTCTCTGCGCTCAGTTTGCCTTAAGTAGACTGCCCGAACACTTCAACAGCGTTTTTGGCTCAATGCATATAAGCATTGCTTTGCGAGAAAGAAAGATTCGCGCGTCGCCGTCTGCTTGAGGAGCAGACAAGAATTGTTATATAATGCATTCACCTATAGGCATTGCGCTGCCAACGAATGGGCCCGTAGCTTAGCCAGGTTTGATTCCATCCTGTTTTGTTTCAGGACGGAGAATATGCACACGGCTGATAACCGTGAGGTCAGGCGTTCAAATCGCCTCGGGCCCATCATTTTTGACTGCGCGAGACGGCAATTTATACGCCAAACCTTCACATATGGCGACGACGCGTTGATCGTCGGTTTTTACTACGATCTTATAAAGCGCGGTGCTTTTTCCTGAGCTCTCTTCCACAGCCTCTGCTATTAGCTCTGTGTTAACTTGGACTGGCCGTCGGTACGCGATGTGGAACGACAATGCGACTGCTGTCTGGTCATATGAGTTACAAGCAGCTGCAAATGCTGCATCAGCGAGCGAAAAAATCAAGCCTCCGTGCGCAAAGCCATTAAAATTGAGCATTCGTTCAGCAACTGTCAGGTTCGCTTGAGCGTAGCCTCGTTCGATTTTTGTAATCTGAATTCCTAAAAAGCTCGAATAGCGGTCGCTTTTCAGCTTTCCCAAGACGCTGCCGAGCTCATTATTTTGAGTCTTTCTTCCAGGACTCATCACAATCAACTACCCTACGCATTCTTGTCGCTCTGACGTTCAGCTGCACCGGCCCTGTCTATCCGCGTGCACCAATTTGCGGGGCTGGTCTATGGGCCGAAACCGCTAAGCCCTAGTGTACGTGTATTTTGGGTTTTGGAGGGTTACGTATCTACTGTACGAGCTTAATCTGGCTTAGGCGCGGTTTTCGCAAATATTTCATCTATCTTAGCTGCCACTATGAAATCGTTTTCAGACAACCCTCCTATGTTGTGGGTCGTAAGACTGATTCGCACGTAGCTATAGGACACGAAAATGTCTGGATGGTGCCCCTCAGCTTCTGCCAGTTGTGCCACTTCATTGATGAAGCGCATCGACTCGATGAAGTTTTTAAACCTGAAACTTCGCACGATCTTTGTTGTGTCTTCCAGCTTCCACTTGGGCACCATGGGTAGAAGTCCATTGATGGTCTCCAGGTCAAACGGTTGCGTGCCGACTTCGCACGGTACGCAGTGTTTCTCCGTTAGACGCGAAGCGTCGGTAGTCTCTTCGTTGCGCATCTTCAACACCTTCTGAGTCTTGCGTCGTTGTATCGCTTAAGGTTATTGGAAACTGTTAGCACGACACTTGGGTGCAGGAGTACGTGACGTCACTTGGGGGCCAGAATTTTTGTAGTAAGTTTCTGCACGAAAGCGCTAAAAAAAAGCTTTGTCGCGCGTGCATTATCGCGCTGGACCATTGGCGCGTTTGCCAGTTTCTGCCTCTTCGCTCAGACGTGGAAAAGCTTGAGCGAGGTGCTCAAGGCCCCCGGATTTCTGATTGGTGCACAGCAAGCGGGTCTTTTCGAAGTAGACTCTTGCAGGCGAGGGCCGCTGGCAGAGTAAATTTATTAAGGCTCAACGAGCACTTAAGAAATGCGTTAAGTGCAAACTCGCAGGATGTGCCTATGAGGGTGTTTTATGCTGCTAAGCCTGCCGAATTTGAAGCAGCGCTAGTCGAAAAAGGAGTGAGCTTCGAGCACCCGGACGATGATCCCGTGCAGTTTCGCGTTGCGGATAATGACGTAGACGTGGTGGAGAAAATTGCGCGGCGACTGACGATTTACGTCTATTTGAAAGACGAGTATGTTACAAATGCGGCGGCCCTTGGCGATCGTTATAAGGATTCGGCCGACCCCGAATAGTTCAATTGAACGATCCTCTCGCGATCGTGCCGATCAGGGATAACCGCTGTGAGGCCATATGCGGGGGGTGCGATTCGAACGCACGAACTCCTACGAGAATAGGCCCTGAACCTATCGCCTTTGACCTGGCTTGGCAACCCCCGCGCTTAAGGCGTCCCACTGTGTGATTTACGCCGTGATATATACGTGTTGCTGCCATCGCCGAGAACTGAAAAAAGCATTCAACTGGGTGTTTGAGGGCAGCTCAGATACCGCCTCGCTGAGATATTGCCGCAAGCGTTTCTTTGGCTCCTGAAAGTAGCCAAATTGAATGATAATTGTTAGCCCACTTATCAGCGCGATCTTTCTCAAGAACGGCACCGAAGTCCACACTATATCTTTATACGTATTTAGATAAAGCAACGCATTTGTTTTGTCTGGCAGCTTTGACTAGCTGTTGTCAACGGAGGCAACTTGAGGTTTCTTAGTGTTCACTAAAGTTGGTTCACGGCTTGCCGCTGCAGTCGACCTAGACACGGACAGGAGAGACCATTAACGTGAAAGGAATACCTTTCGCTTCAAAAAAAAGCTTGCCTTGGGGCCCGCTTTCGACTTACAGTCCCCTTGTTGCGATTTTAGCCCGTCGCTCGGCGTGGGAGGTACCACACGGCCCCGGAGACTTGAAAATCATGTGCGTAGTGAACGTGAGCGTCGACATATTGCTCGAGTGCGCTCCCATTTCTCGGAAGCGACGCTGCAACGAGTTTCACATCGTTTGTAGGCTTGGTCGGTATCGTATGGAAGCGGTAGACGTCTGCGAGCAAGATCATCGTGTTTGGAAAAAGAATCAGCAGAACCCAGACGGCAGCAATAGCTTTCTTGTGATGTAAAATCAGGTTCACGCTCGTCTTCAAACTGAGCACTGCTATCTTTATGTACGATATATCAATTATTAAGACTGTGCCCCCCGATAAGCACGGGGTGCGCAAACAACTATGGAAATTGTGGTTTTGAGAGTGGGTCATCGCATCGATCGTGATCGACGTGTGACCACGCACGTGGGTCTGTGTGCCAGAGCGTTAGGAGCCCAGGGAATGCTTCTCGCAGCTTCAGACCGCTCTGTCGTTTCTACAATACGCGATGTAGTTCAACGTTGGGGCGGGAACTTCTGGATTCGCGATAACGCCAACTGGAGGCGAGAGATCGTAAAATGGAAGCGAGAAATGGGCACGGTCGTGCACTTGACCATGTATGGAGAGAACCTTCCAAACGCGATCGGGCAACTCGAAAGCGAGAAGCTTTTGGTTGTGGTAGGAGCGGAAAAGGTACCTCCAGACCTCTACCGACTTGCGGATTACAACGTAGCGGTCACGAATCAACCGCACTCAGAGATAGCAGCCTTAAGCGTCTTTCTCGATCACCTCCAGGGGGGGCAGGAGCTCAAGGCGGATTTCGAAGGGAAAATGAAGATCATCGGCAACACGAGTAACAAGGTAGGTGTGAAGCGTTCTGAGCAGATCAACTAGCAGCGCCGCTCGAAACGGCGGAGACCAGCGGATCCTTGTCGTAGGATATAACACAAGGCATATAATTTGCTCTGCGAAGCGGGCAGGATACTATGTTGAATCCGTAAGCCACTACAAAGATCGTGACTTGATCAAATGCGGTGACGTAACGCGTTTCATAAGAGACGAGTTCCCTGGAATAATCTCCGACTCCGACTATGCCGGCGTAAAAGCGCTCGTTGGGGGCTTGGACTACGACCATGCAATACTAGCCGCAGGTTTTGAGACACTTGAAATCCCGCGCACGGCTGGAAATCCTCCGTCGCTGTCAAGCTTCGTTAATGACAAAGGTCGCATGAGAGACAAGCTCGAATCCTTAGGCTATTCAGTCCCTAAGCATTATAGGTTAGAAGAAAATTTGCCATTTCCCGTCATTCTGAAACCGAAGCGAGGTGCGGGTGGATTTAAGAACATTCTGGTCAAAGATGAAGAGCATCTCCAGAGGAGCATTGAACAGTATCATGAGAACGGATGGGGAGATGACTTCCTCGTTGAGGAATACGTTCGCGGTATAGATGCTAGCTCTTCGGTGTTGTCTACCGGCACAGAGGCGGTCACCGTCGCAATAAACGAACAGCTTATCGGTCTGCGGAGTCTTGGTCCGATGCGGCGCTTCAGCTTCTGTGGTAGTTTGACTCCGCTTAAAACCAGTTATGCGAAGGAAATCGAAAGAATTTCGAACTCGCTAGCAGTCGATCTGGGCTTGGTCGGTACGAATGGCATTGATTTCATCATCGGTCCAAGCGGTCCGGTCGTAATTGAGATCAATCCGAGATTTCAAGGAACTCTCGACACGATCGAGGGATCACTTGGAGTCAACCTGGTCGAGGCCCACATTAAAAGCTGCCAGGGCGAACTGATCCCCATCACAAAGTATCGGAGATTCTCGTGCCGCATGATCTGTTTTGCGGAGCAAGATTTTCAAGTTACGAAAGCGTGCAACCGCGCGCATTACATGGATATCCCACAAAAAGGGGCTTATATCGAGCGCGCGAAGCCGATCATCTCGGCTATCGGATATGGCAAGTCGAGAGATTCTGCGTTCAACAACGCCGCGTGTTACATAGAAGCTGCAAAAAAGGCTTACCAGAGCTGAGTGGTGCCATGGTGGCCCCCTCGTGCACAAATACACATCATAAGTAGGTATAAGATACTTTAACGCACAAAAATAATGTGATGATTAACGATGTTGCCGTTCAAGGCTATTTGAAGAATCTTGTCGGAGATGACGGCTTGGAAATGATTGAGCGTGCGTCTATTAACGAGTTGACCGACGAAAAAATAGCTGAAGAAACGGGTTCGAACCTTAATACGGTAAGGCGGACTCTGTACATCCTTTATGAAAACCGACTAGCAAACTATCGACGTGAGCGGGACAAGGACAGTGGGTGGCTCACGTACTTGTGGAAAGTTGATTTGAGCGACATTTCGCGCAATATGGACGAAGAGGCACAGAAGCTTATTAGGAGACTTGACACGCGTTTAGACTTTGAAAGACAGAACGTTTGCTATACGTGCGAAAACGGGTGTGGTCGTTTTCTATTTGAGACAGCAAGCGACTATGATTTTGTCTGCCCCGTTTGCCACGCGGGACTTGATTATCAAGATAGTTCTGTTTTGGTCGATGCGGTAGGAAGAAAGCTGGAAGAGCTGAGACGTGCCTTCGAGTAGCCTCCCCTCGTACGACAGAGCGTTTCAGCTTCTCAAGGAAAGCGGCTGCAGCGACGGACTCATACAACACGTAGAGGCTGTCTCTAAATACGCGGTCGAAGTTGCCGAATCTCTAGCGGATGCGGACGTGGCGCTTGTCCAAATTGGTGCGCTTTTGCATGACATCGGCAGATGCAAGACCCACGGCATTGAGCACGGCATTGTAGGCGGAAAACTGTTGCGGAGCTTCGGAGTCGACGAACGCGTCGCAAAGATCGCTGAAAAACACGTCGGTGCTGGAATAACAGAGAGAGAAGCTGTACGCTTGCGTCTCCCCCTTGGAAACTACATCCCAGAGACCCTCGAGGAAAAAATCGTCGCCGCCGCCGACAACCTCATAGAAGGAACGCGGAGAGTCACCATTGACAAGGCAGAAGCTGATTTCCACGCTAAGCTCAACGGAAATCCAGCTGCAATTCGCATAAGAAGTCTTCACGACGAAGTTTTTGGCAGCGCCAAACGGTCTGTCCCCGCAGCGCGTGCGAAGCAGTGAAGATGAGAACGATTCATCTTATGCAGCTCGTCTGCGGTAACGCAGGTAAGGCAGCCCGATCGTTCGAGGCGATGCTGCGCAACGACCTAAGTGGATTGCGCGTCATATACTCGCTCACGCTTACCTCGTGGATCTCGGTGACTATCACCGGGAGTGAAGAACAGGTTGCCGGAGATTTATTGGTGAGGCAATACGGCGAGTTGCGCGACCCCCGACCGGGCGATATCGCACGTGCTTGGGTGGCGGGGATCAACGATGATGGCATTGCCCTTGACACGGGCTGCAAACGTGTTTTGGTGCCTTGTGTCCGGCTTGAACCGTTCGGGCGTGGCACTGTTGAACAGATCGCCTCCAGATTCGGCTTGATTCATTGTTTGCCCCTGCAGGTCCGGCTAGTAGGAGAATTGGACGCAGAGTTTACAAAAAAACAAATCGACGCTTTGTGGCGGTGGAGAAAAGGGACCGACCGGATAAATGTCAACAATGCTACCCGCGCGCAGGTCCACGCTGCTCTGAAACGGAGTGGCCACGCACGAGATGTCTACGCGATCGAAAGGCTCGGCATTTTGGAGCACTCTATCGTCTGTAAGAAAGGGACTGATGCACCAGGCTTGGTCCCGCAAATCGGCCCTTACTTGGAATCAGAGCTGGCATGTGTCAGAGGCGCCCGAAACGCTCGCTAGCCGCCTCTGTGACCTGCTCAGCTATTCGAAAGAGCGCCTATTTTAGAAGACCGAAACGCCTTTGACGCTTGCAAGTTGCAGGAGCTTGTCCACAAGCGAACCGGGAATGCGCGTGTCGCAGATAATCGTCAGCTTGGGTTCATCAATAAAGTAAGGATCATCAGTCACGGCCTGTCTGATGCGCACATCAAACGCTGCAACAGTCTCTGCAACTTCTTCGATGATGCCTATCTGCGTAGCATCTTGAGGCGTTATGACGATTACGCCAAGTCCCAGAAGAGGCGCAACGTCGCGGAGGAATATCAACGTTTTCACGTTTGAAAAAAAGCGCTTGAGCATGTCGTCGCCTCGAATAGTGGCAGTTGCCTCGTCGACCGCTCTCCGATCGACTTTGGCCGCGCGCGAGATTTCGGTGTCAGGGATCCTAATGGTGCCCGAGATAACCTCCCCCGCACTGTTCACTTGGAATCCGTGCTCAAGCAAAACCTCTGCAACCCGCTCTTGAGCGGGAAACTTGGCAAACCTTGCGAGCACTTCACTCCACATAAGAAGCAACTTTGTAAAGCTTTTTAGCTTGTACTCTAATGGATGATACATACAAGAAGCTTGTGCACACTATGCGGCTGGACACGTATCTCGTTCGGGAAAAGCTTATTGCATCGCGCTCACGCGCACAAAGGGCGATCAAAAGTGGGTTTGTTACAGTTGACGGAAGGACTGTCGTGAAGGCTTCGTTTGACATCACGCGTCGCCAGTTGGTTACCGTTGGCGCTGCCGCGGACAACCCTGCTGGGTATTGGAAACTAAGAGGAATCCAAGAGGCGTTTGAGCTGATAAAAGCTGGTGACGCCGTACTCGACATTGGCGCGAGCGCGGGAGGCTTCTTGTCGTACGCGGTGGAACTAGCGCACGAAGTCTACGCGGTCGAGTTCAGTTCGTCATGCAAGCCATTTCTTGAGGCGGTCGCAGGAAGGTATCCCGGCCAGGTGACTATCATTTACGCTGACGCATTTTCTTTTGATTTTGGCCGTCTTGGGGTACGTTTTGACGTTCTGTTAAACGATATAACAGCGGAACCAACCGATGCACTTAAGCTTCTCGCAAAGTTGTCAGCGGTTCTCAAAACGGGAGGGCTAGTCTTGCAGGTTTTTAAAGGGAAAGTAGCCGAACAAGCTGTAGGAGGTCTTACGACGCGCATCGAGGATGAAGGCTTCAAAATTGTTAAGCTGTTTAGCGCGCAAAAAGACGAGCTTTACGTCATCGCTCAAAAGAAGAGGGATGATCGAGACGCCGAGGAAGGGATTTGAACCCCTGCGAGGCAGAAGCCTCACCAGCTGTCCGATCACGAGACCTCCAGGCTGGCGCCGTAGTCCACTTGGCTACCTCGGCACATCAGATGCGCCAGCCGGGATTCGAACCCGGGTTTGAGGCTTGGCAAGCCTCAGTGATAACCACTACACTACCAGCGCAAAAATCGAGCATGCGATCATGCGCTGGTATCTATATAAAAGTTATCAGCGCGAGAGCAAGGCATTTCGCGCTGGTTTAGCGAAGGAGAGCTCACGATTACTGCGAGGTCAGCTTAGGTAACTTACGCCTTCGAGCTTGAATTTCAGCATATAAACGAGGGCTTCAATTTCGAAGATGGATGTGAGCGTGTCATCATAGGCGATTACGACAGTCGCGTTGTTGACGTTGATCTCTACGTCAGCGACCCCATGCTTATTTGAAAATGCGTTGCTTAGCGCGTCGGCATTCGTCTGCTCGCTGAGTTCTGCGATTTTGAGCCGTATTATCTTCAGGTGTTCTATGCGAGTCAAAGAACCACGTTATTTACAACTTATTCATCCTTTATAAAACGCGCACCGACACTGCTTGCGCGGCTCCTCTCATTCCGCTTTTGTTTGCTCCTGCTTTGTTCGGGGGTCATTGCGTAGCGCGTCGCGATCGCAAAGTATAAGCTGAAAATTCGTAGAGAAAGCCTATGGAATATCAAATCTTCTACAAACCCACCTACAGCCTCGCAGAAGTCAAACTGTCAGATGGCGAAAGCATTCAAGCTGACCGGCGATCTATGGCCTACATGAGTCCGAATTTTAACGTGAGCACCGGAATCAAGGGAGGGGTCCTCCGTGGGCTTAAGAGAACCGTGCTCGGCGGTGCTGACATTTTCCTGAACACGTTCGTAGCGCAGGGCGACGCGGTCGTCGGCCTCGCTCCCCCTTACGTCGGCGATATCGCGTACAGAGAGATAAGGGATGAGACGCTTCTTGTCCAAGGAGACAGTTTCTTAGCGGGCTCGCAAAGCTTAGATTTAGACACGAAGTGGGGCGGCGTCAAAGGGTTCTTGTCGGAGACGGGGCTCTTTTTCGTGAAAGTCTCTCAGTCCGGGTACGTGTTTATTTCAAGTTTTGGGGCCATTCAAGAACGAAGAATCGACGGACGGTTCCGCGTCGATACCGGGCACATTGTTGGATTCACTGAAGGCCTTGAATGGAAAATTGGGACTTTTGGAGGTGTTAAATCGACTGTTCTTGGTGGTGAGGTACTGGTTACCGAATTTAACGGAGAAGGGACCGTCTACATACAAAGCCGGAGTGAAAAGATGTTCGTTGACTGGTTGACGCCGTTGCTGCCGGAGCAAGAGAAAAAGTGAAGGCCACTTATCTCCTCTAACTGTTTTGAAATGTCTCAACCCTTTGCGCCTGCGCATCGGCGCTCACGGTCAAGACACGTCGCGCAGTAGAATGCCCGCAGCCCTCGGCTCGTCCGCATCCGATATCCGAGGCGGCGTACGGGAAGGAGGGCGATGGCCCTATCGAGGTGCGTCAGGGCGCCCCCGTCAGCCGGGCGATCGCGTCGACGATCATACGATCTGGAATGTCGCTACCGGCGAAAAACGGTGCAGATCCGTTCATCGGCGGGTGTCAGTATAGGGGGCAGAAACCGGAATTTTTTCGGGTTATGGTACCGGTCGACCTCGAGAGCGATCGGCCTTCAGAAGGCCGATATACGCGTCTGCCCAGCCTCCGGTCACTTCGATGAGCCCCCGAAAACAGAAGGAACCGGCCCCGGCTGCGGTGGCTTTTGACAAGAAATTTAGAGTGCCCCAGCCCGGATTTGAACCGGGGACAACCAGATCTTCAGTCTGGCGCTCTCCCAGGCTGAGCTACTGGAGCGTCACTTGCGGGTGAATCCCGCCTCCCCGATTTGAACGGGGGACATGTCGGTCTACAGCCGACCACTCTGCCAGACTGAGTTAAGGCGGGTGACGACAGTATTGCGATCGTTATTACTTATTATTTACTGTGTTCCGTGAGCGACGTTATAGTTTCAGAGTGGTTCTGATTCTGGTTTCGGGGCGTTTGAGAGCGTTATGATGCACGGCTTAGTTTAATAGATTTATGCATTTTTTTTATAAAAAAGCGATAGCAAAAGTTTAATATTGCAGTAGGGTGATTCACAGTCAGACGAGAAACAGACATACGTCTGACACTAGACAGCTTTTTGTAGCCTCTGAAGCAGACAGAAGTCAGCTCTTCGTCTGACACCACTACGAAAATTCAGATGGTTGCTATGGAGCGAATCACCCTGAGATTGCCGAAACAACAGCTAGAACTCATAGATAAACTGGTAGTAGCAGGCGAATTCCCCTCGAAGAGCGAAGCAATCCGTGCAGCTGTTCGAGATCTGGTTGATACCCATTATGAGAAGCTCCTCAGCAGAAAAGAACGAAGTGCGGTTTTGATTTAGTACAGGTGGCGGTATATATGCAAAGTATTGTTGAAGAGGCCTTGCGACGATGCGAAATGGAGAAGCAGCGACCTCAGATGCTTGAAGATGAAGAAGAAGAGGAATTTGGAGCCCCTCGAATACTCATTGTGGGCTGCGGCGGGGCTGGCAACAACACGGTCAACCGACTCTACAATATAGGAGTCGACGGTGCCGAGACCATTGCGCTCAACACTGACAAACAGCATTTGGACATGATCGACGCTGATATCAAGGTGTTGGTCGGCAAATCGATTACCAAAGGGTTGGGTGCAGGTGGCGATCCTGAAGTCGGACGGTGTGCGACCGAGTTAGGTCGCAGGACGCTGGAAACGCTTCTTAAAGACACCGATCTTGTATTTGTTACCGCGGGGATGGGGGGCGGAACTGGCACAGGCGCTGCTCCGATCGTCGCACAGATCGCGAAAGCTCACGGCGCAATCGTCGTGGCAATGGTGTCGACTCCATTCAACGTGGAACGCGCGCGGCTGATTAAGGCTGAAGAAGGACTTGAAGACTTGCGGAGAGATGCTGATACGGTCATTGTTCTTGATAATAATCGTCTGCTTGAATTCGTGCCGAACTTGCCGATTGACCATGCGTTTTCAGTGATGGACCAGATCATCGCAGAAACCGTGAAGGGCATCGCTGAAACGATCACACAACCTTCATTGATAAACCTTGACTACGCAGATGTCAGAACCATCATGAATAGCGGCGGCGTCGCCGCTATGCTAGTCGGTGAATCGCGAAGCCAAGACAAAGCGCGCGACGTCGTGCGTGAGGCATTCAACCATCCGCTCCTTGAAGTTGACTTCCGCGGGGCAAAAGGCGCGTTGATTCATATCACAGGCGGACCAGACTTGACGCTGAAAGAGGCCGAAGAGATCGCTAAGGCTTTGACCTCCCAGTTGGATCCAAACGCTAACGTCATTTGGGGTGCACGGATTCAGAGAGGGTACGAGGGCCGCGTGCGCGTGATGTCGATCGTGACTGGCGTGCAATCTGCTCAGGTGTTAGGGCCGACTTATGACGAGCTATTCAAGTTTCAAAGCGCAAAACAAAGCGCCAGCGGGACCAGAAAAGAACCGCGCGTGAGAGACTTCGTCCGCGAATTTGAATCCGGTGAGATCGACAGCATCCTCTAAGGTGCTCCTGCGCATTTAACACGCCGCTGGCTCGCGGCTCATTTGGCCGCTTTATAGTTCGAACGCAGCCCTCTCAGGATTTCACAGCTCTGACAAAGCGCTTTGACCGCGGGTTCTCCGCACTGTACACAGTGACCGAGCTGAAACGGCTCACGCTGCGTTAATCCCAAGATCCTTTCAAGGCCCTTCACGAGCGCGTACTTGGTGCCTGGGTGCTTAGGCTCTAGCTCATTCAGCACGCTGCGCACCTCGGCTCGAAACACCCCAGCAGAGAAGCGGCACTCGTCAAGGCTGATGGGAATTCCCTTGAGAACCGCGTATAGCGCGACTTCTTTTTCTGGCACATATTTGAGCGGTTTGACACGTCGGACCAGTCCTTCTTTGGCGGGGTGATCAAGCCGCAGCAGCCGATTAATGTCTCCACGCAAATAATTCATTAGAACTGTCTGCGCCTCGTCATCGAGATTGTGGCCTGTGGCGAGTGTCGAGGCGCCGACCGTTTTTGCTATGCGATTCAGGAGTGAGCGTCGGAGGATCCCGCAAACCGTGCACGGACGTTCGTGTAAGCGATCGATTCTTACGTCCAAGTACTCCTCAAACGAAGCCACCTGCCATCGAACGCCGAGCTCTGCGATGAGCATTGCTGCTGATTCAAGAGCCTTGTCGCGGTATCCTGCAATACCTTCGTCGATAGTGATGGCCACAATTTCAACGCCACGGCGTGAGAAAAGGTCATTTAATACGGTTAAAACTACGGCAGAGTCCTTCCCGCCGCTGAACGCAACAGCGAGCGTGCCTTCGATTCGTTTCTTTCTGATCTCTTTCTTGATCTTCTTTTCAACGTCGGCGAAGAAATGCGCCTTGCAAAGGTGTAGTCCTGAATATCTCTGAAATAGAACGGCAGGCGCGCTACATTTATCGCACTTCATCTCGTGTACCTTTCCGGATGAACACTAATAAACTGTTCCGCAGTACAGAGAGAAACGGAGGCTGGCCATAAGGCGGAGAAGATGCTTCAAGATATCGCACGCGAATTTACGGAGTTGGAGCGCTATGATTTTCGAGTGCTGCAAGCGGTTGAAACCGGCATGCGTTTTTTTGACTGGGTTCCTGTCGATGATCTGCCTAATTACGCTCGGCTGCCGAGAGACGAGGTAGATTATCGAATCAAGCGGCTTTCCAAATATAAGCTCGTTGAGCGGAAAACGGCCCATTACGTCGGCTACAAGCTAACTTTTGGTGGGTATGACGCCCTTGCCATTAATACGCTTGTTCGGCGCGGGGCTATAAAATCTCTCGGATCAAAAGTGGGTGTCGGGAAGGAGTCTGATATTTACGACGCCGAGCGTGAAGGCGGTAGGATCGTGATTGTGAAATTCCATCGCGAAGGTACGACGTTCCGGCACGTGAAACGATCTAGGGGATATTTCGGTGAGGCCGAACGATGCTCGTGGATGCTTGCGTCTAGGCTCGCAGCAGAAAGAGAATATGAAGCCATTGCCACTCTCTATGGGAACGTCGCCGTTCCAACGCCGATTGCGCACAACCGACACGTTATCGTCATGGGACTTGTAAACGGTCGAGAGATGAGCAACACTGCGCTAGGAGACCCTGTCGCCATTCTTGAAAAGATCATTGCGCAGATTAAGTTGACGTATGAGCTCGGCATTATTCACGCCGACCTAAGCGAATACAACGTAATTGTATGTGCCGACGGAAACATCGCCCTGATCGACTGGCCGCAATGGGTCCCAGCGTCGCACCCCAATGCCGATGACTTGCTCTATAGAGATGTGAGGACGGTCCTGTCGTATTTTGCTAGAAAATATCAAATAGCAAGACGAATAGAAGATGTTTTGGCATACGTAAAACAACGCGATCGAGGTCCCGCACAACGTTTTTCAGGCTAGCGGAGGCCTATTTGGGCCCGCGTTGGAGGTGCGACGCAATTTCGACCACTAACGAAAACGGCGGGAGTTTAGTTGCGTCAAAGAGGACGTACACTATCGTCGGCGTAGATCCCGGAACAACCGCCGCTTTTGCCGTTTTGGATTTGAAAGGGCGGCTCCTTAGAACCGGTAGCTCAAGATCTTGGGGGTTTTCTGAGCTCGTGGGGTTGCTAATTGAATCGGGACACCCGCTTATCATCGCCACGGACAAGAATCCAGCTCCCGGAACTGTCGAACGGATAAAGCGAGCTTTCAACGCGATTCTGCACACACCTGCTTCATCACTTTCGCTAGAACAGAAGCAGCGCGACACGAAGCTTTTCGACTATTCAAACGAACACGAACGTGATGCGCTCGCCGCTGCAATTGACGCAGCCAGAAGCCTCAGAAACAAGCTTGAAAGTGTGCAGAAGAGAGCTCCCGCCGACGTTGAACTTGACGAACTTCAGATGCTTGTTTTGCGCGGACATACGGTTGATTCTGCTATCAATTTGCTCAAAAAGCCCCTAGCGCCGATGGAGGATCACGTGCAACGCCAAATTTCAGCCCCAGAGAAGGATCTTTTAGGTCCCGACATTCTCTATCTCAAGGCGATCATCAAACGACAAGACGAGCAAATTAATCGGCTTTCGAGCTACGTCGCTGATCTGAATGAATCGTTGCAGCTAGGCCAAGAAAAGGTCTCTAAGCTGCAAAACAAGATTAATACCATCCGGTCTCAAGACGCAAAAAACTTGAGGAGGGATAGGGAAGTTACGTTCAGGCAAAAGGAAATCGATCGCCTTTCGGCTGAGCTTGTACGCAGCAAAAGGGTCAACGAGGCCTTGCAGAAACGCATGCAAGAGCTGAAGCAAATCGGGGCAACTGAGCGTAACAAAGCGGTCAAGGCAGTCAAAGTCGTCAAATTCTTCAACCGAGAAGCGATTCAGGCCGCGGATGACCAATTTGGGCTGAGCCAAGACATCGTCTTGTTCGAGGACGCAAGCGGTGGCGGCATCGCTGCTGCTGAATTGTTGGTCAACAAACGAATACGCGCCGTCGTCGTTAGAAACGAAATGTCGCACGTAGCTCGAAAAACGTTATTTGAAGCTGATATTCCTATTTTTTCGATGCGCGAGCTCGCATTGGATCTTTCTGGCACTTTGATGACGATCGACAAGAATGCGTTAGAGCTTATGATCGAAAAGGGTCAAACAGAAATCGCGAATGCAAAACAACAGGAAGAGCTTCGCCGGCTTGAGTCGCTTGTTGAAGCGTACAAACACGAGCGAACCATAAGCATCCAGAAAAAAGATTGATGCGGCCGGTAGGCTCATAGAGCGCGTTTTCGCTCAGCGATCAAGCACAGGAGACGTTCATGCGAACGCGCACGGACGGTTTCGTAGATGCTGTCGCCTCGAGAGTCTATTGCTACCAAAAGAGGCCCAAAGTTGAGGACTTTGAGTTTCCACACAGCTTCCGTGGCGCCGAGCTCCGCGTAGTACACATCTAAGACCTCCACGATTTTTTCGCGCGCCAGCATCCCGCAGCCTCCCGTGAACGCGAGATACAAGTAACGACCAGCAAACGAAAGGGCAACTTCTTGAGACATGCCTCCTTTGCCGATTATCGTCGTCACGCCATGCTTCACAATGGAGGGCGTCTGCGCGTTCATTCGCGCACTGGTCGTCGGTCCTGCCGAAACAACACGATACGTTTCCCCCTCTTTCACTATGAGCGGCCCGCTGTGGTAAATGCAGGCGTCCTTCAAACTGAATGGGAGGTGCGGGTCGGCAAGCATCCTATCGTGTGCTTTGTCTCTAGCTGTGTAGAGAACCCCGCTGATATAAATGACGTCGCCAATCTTGAATGGGGCGATATCTGTTGGCGATATCGGGGTGTGCAGCACGGTTGACATAGCGTTTGATCGATCCAAGCTACGACTCCTCGTTATAACTTGATGCTGAACCTAGCCTTTCGATCGGCCCAGCACTGGATTGCCACTGCTACAAGAAGCATGGCGGTGTGACACGGGGCCTGTTCGACGAAAACGCGCAACACAGTTGTGTCGCCGCCAAGGCCCATCGATCCGATGCCTAGTTCGTTGATCTGTTCTAAGATCTCTGCTTCAACGGGGCTCTGCTCTTCTTCTAAAGATCTCAACAGCGTTCTTTTCGCCAGACGCGCGCAGCCGTCAAACGTGCCTCCGATGCCTAGCCCCACAATAATAGGTGGACACGGCTTGCCGCCACTTTCCCATATCGTGTTGAGGACGAACGGCCCAACGCCTTGAAGAGGCTCCAGCATAGCTAAAGCGCTTACGTTTTCTGAACCTGCGCCTTTGACCAGCACGGCAACCGATAGCCTGTTCCCTTCGCTGACGTCACAAATCATATCGAAGAGCGGTTCATCGCAGCTCATTCTTGTGAGCGGGTAAACCGCGTGTTTTCTGAGAGACACTGCGTCAGTCGCACGCTGTACAGCAGTTGCAAGTGCCTCTTTCAGGCCGAAATCGATGTTTGCTTCTCGTCCGATCTCTACAAAGAAGATAGGAATGCCCGTGTCTTGGCACATCGGAAGACCAGCAGCACCAACTAGCCTGACGTTTTCAAGAATTGCCCATATCTGTTCTTTGGCCAGATCGTCTGATTCGGCCTTTGCTGCTTTGGCGAGTGCCCGCGTAACATCGCGCGGCAGACGTGTCTCAGCTTCTTGCAGTGCCTGTGCCGCGTGACGTATAAATGCTCCTCTATGAGACGGCATTAGTCACTCAAGATAATCCATTTGGGAACGCTTCAGTTCCTGCCGTTTTCTTTCAAGGAAACTGTAGACCGCAGCGTGTTTGGCCCCTTCTGCGAGCATTTCGATTGCTGTTCTCACCGTCTGAATCTGATCGATGTACCCGATCGTGCTCACAGTCTTTCCGTAAATAGACACGTTCGCGCCCGTCAGACTCTCAAGAGCCTCCCGCGACTTTCCCTCTTTTCCAATTATGCGTCCCATAATCCGTTTGAGCTCCTTGGGCGTATCGGCGACCTTTGATAGGTCGATGATGTCGAGGGTAATCTGTTCATCCTCGAAAATCCGGAAGGCCTTTTCTGGGCTAAAACCGCGAGCGATCGCATTAATGACTTCTGTTGCCTTCAAAATGCCGAGGGAATCACTCTCGATGGTGACCGTCCCCTCGGCGCTATCGATGTCAAGTTTTACTGTGCTTTTTTCCTCAATCTGCGCTTTCGTACTGCCACCGACGCCAATGATGACCCCTATGCGGTCTTTGGGAACCTTTAAATACTCCCTCATTTGGTGATCTCCCTCAAAACTGTGATGGCTGAAGCCCGCACTCCGGCTTGATTGAAGAACTTCACGACGTTGCTGACGTCCCGCTGCAGAAACTCTTGTGCACGAGGGTGCTGCACAAGCACGGACTGGCCCATATCGATGAATACCGGCTCAGCTTGATCGTCGACTAGTATGTTGTATTCACTGAGGTCGGCGTGGACCAAGTGTGCATCTTGATAAAGTCTCTTCATGAATTCGATTGTCGCGTCGTATACTTCTTTGACGTTTTCTAAGCTCTCTACGGCCTGCTTCAAAGGCGGACAAGCGACGCCGTCTTGGCCTATAAACTGCATGACGAGGACATTCTCCCTATATTTGAGCGGCTCGGGGACTCGGACGCGTGCTTTACACGCTCGCGTTAAGTTCCGGAATTCTTTTTTTGTCCACGCGAATACCACGTCCTTTTTGGTTCTCCTGACGTTCGCGAACCTGTAATCGCCCAGTATGTAGTCGTGCATAGCCTTAAAGTCGCTCGTTTTTATTCGGTAGATTTTGATCGCAAGCTCACGTCCGCTCGGTCCTATTGCATGGAAAACGTTCGCTTCTTTTCCCGTCGAAATGGGGCCACCAAGCGCTTGTATAAGCCCGGTGCTCGCGAGGCGATATAGGGTCTTTAGGGTTAGCTCGTCGAATACTTCGTCTCGAACCTTGAAATCGTCTGCTTCTTTATCGCGTGCCCGTAGCTCGTCAACCTCTCTCTCGATGCGTTTTATCTTATCGTCAATCAAATCAGGCACGTCGGTCATGCTTGTTTGGAGGGCTGAGAAAGCCGCTGTTTCGCGGCAACTACAAGTACCCGCTCTTCTTGAGCCACTCAACTTGCATTCCTTGATATCGCCAGACGATGTCCGCTTTATCGTCTTGAAAATTCCACGGCACCATAACTATGACATCGCCGACACGTAACCAGACGCGTTTTTTCATCTTGCCGCGAATTCTCCCCATGCGAGTTTTGCCGTCTATAGACCGGATTCTCACCCTGTTCGCGCCGAGCATGCTTTCTACGATCCCGAGGATCTCCCCCTCCTCCTTCTGTGGCAGTCTCACCTTAGTCTGCGGTTCTTGACTCAAAGAAACACCTCGTTCGCAATATGGCTCTTCTTTTTTCCGTCGAAATAGTTTAGACGCTGTGTATCGCGCTACGAATAGGTCCTATGATTGCTTCGATATACGTTGCTGCACCGTTTTTGAGATCCAGCGGGTGAAGCTTGCCGGCGGCGTAATCCAGCTCGAGCGCGGAGAAGTCCTCGTAACAAATCGGGCCGCCGAACTTTTGGGGTCGCTCGAGCTCGACGTGCTTGAATTGAGGAAAGACGTAATACTGGTACAACTGGAGGATAGGGTTTTCCTCCGGCGTTCGCGGCGGGCAGTAAGCCGATTGAATCTTCTTCTTTATGGACTCAGGCGAGTCTTCGACGGCAACAAGGTTGTTCCTTGACGAGGACATTTTGTTCGCGTCGAGGCCGAGCAGGATTGGCGTGTGGACGCAGACAGGGGATCTAAATCCCATTGAATGAAGCTCTTCTCGCGCCAACATGTGAATCTTGCGCTGATCGATCCCGCCGACGGCGATGTCAATGTTTAAGTATCCTATGTCTGCTGTTTGCATAAGCGGATAGATCATTTGAGATACGACCGGGTCCTCCGCGTTTCGTGACACCTCGTCCATGCTTCGCCGAGCGCGGTTCAGCGTTGTGTGCCTCGCTAGTTTCAGAATCAGCTTGGTGTATTCCGATTCAAGCTGATAATCGCTCCCGCGCACAAATCTCGTGCCTTCAGCAAGGCCTAAAGCGGAAAAACACTTCTGGTAGTGGTCCGCCCAGTCGTGGATTTGATCCATCGTCCCTTTTTCGTTCAGGTATGCGTGCAAGTCCGCGAGCAGCACAATGACTTCGACGCCGACTGATTGAAGATCAATGAGCTTATACGCAGTTAGAAGATGTCCAAGATGAAGTTCTCCGCTAGGTTCATAGCCAGCATAGGCGGTAATGTTTGTCTCATTGTCGAGAAGGGCAGCCAGCTCGTCTTCGGTTACGGCCTCTTCCACGTTGCTCATGACTTGTTGGAACTTCACATTGATCACGTTGGTCGAATTAAATGTGCGTTTAAAGGCCCTATGGAAATAGACGCGGTCTTGCTTGTAATACGCCTAATGGAGGACCTCATATTTATTTAGCTCGGTGCCATTTGTTCTGTGCGTCCCAAAAGCCAATTGCCGCGCGTGACGAGCGATAGCTCGACTCGGTCAGTTCACGCTGGCGCAATCTTCTTTGGAAAAAAGTTTATTACGCCGTGATGGTAGAATTGGACGAGACGCTAGTCCCTCACGCGACTAATGAGTGAACTGCCCTTGCAATCTCAGAATCTAAGAGATGGGCCTGACCGGATTTGAACCGGTGACCGCCCGGTTATGAGCCGGGCGCTCTGACCTGGCTAAGCTACAGGCCCGCTGACGCCGCCAACAGGGCT
>Ga0187880_1001396_pt1 | contig 19246 bp, 15 predicted proteins | sample June2016WEW_19_4_FD_132998 | JGI IMG/M metagenome (GOLD analysis project Ga0187880, IMG submission 132998) | Peatland microbial communities from SPRUCE experiment site at the Marcell Experimental Forest, Minnesota, USA - June2016WEW_19_40 | ecosystem: Environmental > Terrestrial > Soil >...
CAGGGTGAGGGAGCGGATGCAAGGCGCGTGGCGCGGCCCATAGTGGGCACTATGGGCAAGCCATGCAACGCCGCAGACGCCCCTCCCCCTGCCAACCCTTCGGGGAGCGGGCAGATTACTCAGACAGGCTCCTAGCGGCGCGCCGGCGTGGTGGGAGCGATGTCGTCCGCCACCATGGAACGCAGCCTTTCCACCGCGAACTCGACGAAGGCCGACACCGCCGTCGGAATTTGGTGGCCGCTCGGCAGGACGATGTTGAAGTCGGCGCCATGACGGCGATAGTGGGGCAACACCTGAACGAGGCGGCCCGCACGCAGCTCCGGGGCGATCAGCATGGCGGGCAGATGCGCAATTCCGAAGCCGGCCAAGCAGCCTTTCATGAGGATCCGTGAGCTGTTGGCACTGAACCGCCCAGCGACCTTCACCTCTTCGTCGCCCTCTGGTCCTTGCAATGTCCATGTCACGCGGCTTTGCCGGCTCGACACGGTCAGACAATCGTGTTCCGTCAGCTCTTGGAGCGTCCCGGGGCTGCCGTGCGCCGCCAGATAAGCAGGGCTAGCAACCAAACTGAAATATTGCGACGTTAATTGGCGAAACGCGAAACGGGTATCCCGGGCGTTACCGCCGCGAAACGCCACATCGATGCCTTCATCGATCAAGTCGGCGCGCGCATCGTTCAATACGAAATCCAGCCGCACGTGAGGATGAAAACTCAAGAATTCGGCTACCCACTCGATGCGAAACAAATCCAGGAAATCCGCCGGCGCCGCAATGCGCACCGATCCGCTCGGTTTGTCCTTGCCGCTCATCAAGTCCTTGCCGGCTTGCAGGACTCCGTCGACCGCCGCGGCGCATCGATCGAAAAAGGCTTGGCCGGCTGCGGTTAGCGTAAGCTTTCGAGTCGAGCGCTGCATCAGGCGGGTATCCAGTGTCGACTCGAGTTGCCGGATCCGCCGGCTCAAGGTATTCGGCGGTACGCTCAATTGCCGCGCCGCCTCCGCGAAGCTGCGCGCTCGCACCACTTGCACGAACATCCGCACCTCATTGAGGTCTAGCATCGGATTACGGGTATCCACGGCATAGTCTGATCCGATTATGCCACCTAGTCAGGGAATGCACGGTTGCTTATGCTGCCGGCGGCACGTACCGAAGCGTTGGAGATTCAAATGGCGAAAGTATTGGTTCTTTACTATTCATCTTACGGTCACATAGAAACCATGGCGAATGCGGTAGCCGAGGGTGCGCGCTCCGCCGGCGCCACCGTCGACATCAAACGCGTGCCGGAGACCGCGCCGGCGGACGTTGCCAAGGCGGCGCATTTCAAATTGGACCAGAGCGCACCGATCGCCGCGATCGATGATCTCGCAAACTACGATGCCATCATCGTGGGCAGCCCCACGCGTTTCGGCCGCCTGTCCTCGCAAATGGCCAGCTTCCTCGACCAAGCCGGCGGACTCTGGATGCGCGGCGCATTGAACGGCAAGGTCGGCGGTGCATTCACCTCGACCGCGAGCCAGCACGGGGGCCAGGAAGCCACGTTGTTTTCGATCATCACGAATCTATTGCACTTCGGCATGACCATCGTGGGCCTGCCCTATAGCCATCAAGGACAAATGACATTGGATGAGATCGTCGGCGGCAGCCCCTATGGCGCGACCACCATCGCGGGCGGGACCGGCCAGCGGCAACCCAGCGCGCTCGATTTGGAGGGAGCGAAGCACCAGGGCAAGCTGATTGCCCAAACCGCGCAGAAGTTGTCCGGCAAATAGCCAGCGCGCGGCGACGCTTACGCGCACACGTGCGGTTGTCGCGGGCACGCGCCGCTGCGCGGACAAATGACGCTGGCTTGCGTCTCGAGCGCATCGGCGATCCAGGCGATATTGAGCACTTGCGAAGCGGCACGGATATTGGCGGCCGCCTCGGCCGGAATCTTGCCGTCGCCCCCGCCACGGCTGCAGGAATCGGCCACGGCCGCCACGACGCTCTCGCCGTCGAATCCCTGCGCCTCCAACGCCGGCAATAAATCGACACCCACCGACAGCACGTGCAATTCATCGAGAGCATCGCGCGTGAGCAGCGAATGACAGCAGTACAGCCGCGCACGTTTTCCATCCTGCATGACGGATATCTGGGACTTCGGCTTTTGCATCAGCGGCCTCGCTGCGGGGTTTTCCTGCAACAGCCGAAACACGGCCCAACGCGGACACGGGTCCGACACCAAACTCATGTTGCCCCAGGGCAGCGGGATACCGTTGCCGCGATAGACCGCGCGCAAGAACCCTGGAGGATAGGCATCGAAAAAATGCCAATGCCGGTAGGGGGATACCGCAGTCATCCGGCGCATCACCAACGCGGCGGTGACCCCGAGCTTGCGGCCGGCAGACACGCTGTGCGCCTCGCGTATCAAGAAGCGGCGAAACGGAACCCGCGGGCACAGCAGGGCGCCTGCGAAGAAGCTGCATTCGAAATCGCGCCACGCGTAGAGGACGTCCTGAGCACCCATGCCGGCGGTCGAATTCGATGTCACGCCGTCCCCCGAGTGCATGGCGCTGTGAGGTGAGATGGCCCCGTCGCCGTTGTGCAGGATCTTGTGTCCGATGAAGAACGCCAGTTCGTATTTGAGGCGTTCCTCCTGATTGCGCAGACGCTTGTTCACCAGGACCGTGCCCGGCGCCTCGAATCGAGAGCGGATCAAGGCGTCGCTCGGCTTACGCGCCGCGGCGCCGGCCCCGCCGTCGAACCATTTGATCTGTAGATCATGCCGCTTGCAGATGGTCATCAAGGCGTCGAGCGTCAGCGGCATTTCTCGCTCGCCGCATTCCTCCGCCGCACGTTCGATGTCGGGGAAATTGTTATGCCGAGTTTCCTGCCACACGCGGATCAGCAATTGTGCAAACTGCCGCCCGGTGGTGCCGGTCTGGGACAGCAACTCGGGGAGCGCGTTCTGCAGCAACTCGTGCGAGAACAGGAACGCGGGTTCCAAGGGCATGGCTTCCAGACCGCCGCGTGCGCGTGGTGACGGCGCGACCTCGACCTCGGTATTTTCGTCTAGGAACCAGCGCGCATCCTTGCCGAAGATGCCCGCCAACATGTCCAACATCTGCGGCGAAGGCATGCGCTTACCGGTCTCCACCATGCTGAGATACGAGACCGAGGGGGCGCCCGCCGCATCGATTTGCACGCAGCGCGCGGACAGTTCGTCCAGCGTGAGACCATTTCGCTTGCGTAGCGAGCGCAGCTTCGCGCCTAGAAAATGCCCCTGCCGAATCAATCCAGCCATGCCCGCCCTCCTATACATATTATCAAGTAATGTGAAATTCACATTGTGAAATTTCTATTGTGTAAATATCCAGTTCAAACACTTTAGTCTTAGCCCATGTCGCGACGCAAGCTCGCGGGTTTCATGACGCATAGGAGATTTAAGATGGTTGAGCAGAAACACGCCGATTCGCGCTGGCGCGGAATCGAGCGCCCCTACACACCGGCCGATGTCGCGCGTCTGCGCGGGTCCGTGCGCATCGAATACTCGCTCGCGCGGCTCGGCGCCGAGAAATTCCGGAGTTTGTTGCAGAGTGAGCCGGTGGTCGCCGGTTTAGGGTGCATGACCGGCAATCAAGCCGTGCAAACGGTGCAAGCGGGGCTCAAATCGATCTACTGCTCGGGTTGGCAGGTGGCCGGCGACGGTAACACCGCCGGTGAAATGTATCCCGATCAAAGTCTATATCCGGTCGACTCCGTGCCGAAGATGGTGGAACGCATCAACAATGCCCTTCTGCGCACCGACCAAATTCATCACATGAACGGCAAGTCCGAGATCGATTGGTTGGCGCCCATCATTGCCGACGCCGAGGCAGGCTTCGGCGGCAATCTCAACGCATTCGAACTGACCAAGGCACTGATCCGCGCCGGCGCAGCGGGCGTGCATTTCGAGGATCAGCTGTCGTCCGCGAAAAAATGCGGCCATTTGGGCGGCAAGGTGCTCGTCTCCACCGGCGAAGCCATCAACAAGCTCGTGGCGGCGCGGCTGGCTGCTGACGTGCTCGATGTGCCCACCTTCATCATTTCGCGCACCGATGCCGACGCTGCCGATCTGTTGCTGTCCGATCATGACCCCCGCGATCGCGCATTCCTCACCGGCGAACGCTCGGCCGAGGGCTTTTTCTACGTGCGCGCCGGCATGGACCAAGCGATCGCCCGCGGCCTGGCTTACGCTCCTTATTCCGATTTGATCTGGTGCGAAACCTCCAAACCCGATCTTGCCCAGGCGCGCCGCTTTGCCCTTGCGATTCACGAGAAGTTCCCGGGCAAGCTATTGGCCTACAACTGTTCTCCGTCCTTCAATTGGCAGGCCAAACTGAGTCCGGCCGCCATGAAGAGCTGGCGCGAGGATCTGGCCGCCATGGGCTATCGCTTTCAGTTCATCACGCTCGCCGGCTGGCACGCGCTGAACTTGTCCATGTTCGAACTGGCTTCGGCGTACAGCGCCAACGGCATGTTGGGATATTCGCAGCTGCAACAGCGCGAATTCGGGCAGGAAGCGGCCGGCTATCGGGCGGCCAAACACCAAGCGTTCGTCGGCACCGGCTATTTCGATGCTGTGCAGACCGTCATCAGCGGCGGGGAACATTCCACCGGCGCCATGGCGGGCAGCACCGAAGCGGAGCAGTTCACGGCGAGCCGCGAGCCTACCGCGGCGCCGAAGCGCGTCGTCGCCTGACGACCGTATGAGCGCCGTGGCCGCGCACGACACCGTATCCGCAAAAGACCATGCGGGGACCATCGCCGAGCATTTTCGCGCTTACAACGAAGAGTTCGGACGCATCACGCGGCGCGCGGCGCTCAATTTCCTCGCCGAGGACTGGCAGTCCTCGCAGCAAGACGCGGTGGCGCGCATCGAGCTTTACGAGCAGCGGGTCACGCGTTGCGTCGCCGCCGTCGCCGGCGAGCTGCGGAGCCGGCGCACCGATGTAGCGCTCTGGTCGGAGATCAAGCGCGCTTACGAAATGCTTGTGGCGCGGCGGCCCGACAGCGATTTCTATCGCACGTTCTTAAATTCTGTCAGCCGCGAGTTGTTCGGCACGGTCGGCGTCAACACGGAGGTCGAATTCTGTGCGACCAATGTGGGGCGTGCGTCCGGAGCGGTGCCGCTGCGCGTCTACCGCATCGGCGGATCATTGCCGTCGGGCGTGCGGGAAATAATCGCCGATATGCCATTCGGCGCTGCCATCAACGATCAGGATGCGGCGGTCCATCGCATCAGTGCGGAAATCGGCCGCTACTTCGAATCGGGTCGGCAAAGCGGCGCACCGGAATCCATCGAGTTGATCGAGCCCGTGTTCTATCGGGGCATGCATGCATTCGCGGTGGGACGTCTCATCGGCGACAGCGCCATTACGCCGCTCGTCATCGCATTCACGAACTCAGCGCGAGGCGTCCAGGTCGACGCCGTCATGATGTCGCGCGCCGATGTGGGCTCGCTGTTCGGCTATGCGCGATCCTATTTCCACGTCGACCTGCCGGTGGTCAGCGCTGCCATCACATTGCTGCGCTCATTCATGCCGCGCAAGCCGATCGATGAGTTGTACACGGTGCTCGGCCGTGCCAAGCAGGGCAAGACGGAGCGCTATTTCGCTCTGCAACGGCACTTGAACACCTCCATCGACAGTTTCGTCCACGCGCCCGGTGAACGCGGATTGGTCATGATCGTGTTTACCCTGCCCTCGCACGATCTGGTGTTCAAAGTGATTCGCGACCATTTTGGCGCCCCGAAAACCTGCACACGTGCCGACGTCATCGAGCGGTATCACTTCGTATTCCGCCACGACCGCGCCGGCCGTCTGGTCGACGCCCAGGAATTCCGCCGTTTGCGTCTGCCGCGGCCGCGCTTCATGCCCACGCTCGCGGAAGAACTGCTGCGCGATGCCGGCCAGAGTTGCCGCATCGAGGGCGAGGATCTGATCGTCGAGCATTGCTACATCGAACGGCGCTTGCGGCCGCTCCATTTATTCTTGCGCGAGGCAGAACCCGCGGCCGCCGAGGCTGCCATCATCGATTACGGGAACGCCCTGCGCGATCTCGCTGCCAGCAATGTATTTCCGGGGGATCTTCTCCTCAAGAACTTCGGAGTGACCAGCCATCGGCGCGTCATCTTCTACGACTACGACGAGCTGTGTCTGCTCACGGACTGCGTGTTTCGCGACTTGCCGCAGCCTAGCTGCGAGGAAGAGGAGACCAGTGCCGAGCCCTGGTTTCACTGCGGGCCGCACGACGTCTTCCCCGAGCAATGGCTTCCGTTCCTGTCAATTCCACCCGCGTTACGCGAAGTGTTCTTGACGCACCATTCAGAGCTGTTGACGGCGGCGTGGTGGCGCTCGCAACAAGCCCAGTCGATGGAGGCTCACCCGTTCAGGCTGCCCGGATCGGCAACGCAACAGGAAATGCATCGAACGGGTCAGCAGGGCTCACCGAGCCTTGCAGCATTGCATCGGTGAAATGGTTGTTAGCGCTCATGGCTGAGCACGACGAACGATCGCGGCGCCATATCGACAATTCGGTTTCGCTTGACGGCTTCCTGCTCCAAGGGGAGGTTCGGACGCGCGGTGTCGAATGCCACCTTCCAACCGGCATGGTACAACTGATAGGAAATTCGAAATGCCACGGGCTCGTGGTGCGCATTCAGGAGCAAGAGAAAATCTTTATCCTGAACGGGCTGCCCTTCGCTGTCGCGGATTTCCGGCGCCATGCCGTTGAGAAACATGCCGAGCGTGCGCATCCATCCGCCACCCTCCCAATCCCTCGCATCCATGCGTTTGCCGTCCGCGCGATACCAAACGATGTTCTTGTCGGGATGGATCGCGTCCGGATCGTCATCGTAAAACGCATAGCGATGCAGGTTCGGATGCTGTTTGCGGTAACGAATCACGCGTTGCGCGAAATGGAGGAAGTTCGACCGCCGCTCGTCCAGGTCCCAGTGGCACCACGATAGCTCGGAGTCTTGGCAATAGCCGTTGTTGTTGCCTTCCTGGGTGCGGCTCAACTCATCGCCGCCGGAAATCATGGGAACGCCCTGCGCCAGCATCAACGCGCACCATAGATTTCTCTTTAGCCGCTCGCGCAACTCGATGATGGCCGGGTCGTCCGTGGGACCTTCCGCACCGCAGTTCCACGTGTGATTGTCATCCGCGCCATCGCGGTTGCCCTCGCCGTTGGCGGCGTTGTGTTTTTGTTCATAGCTCACGAGATCCTGAAGCGTGAAGCCGTCGTGAGCCGTGACGAAATTGATGCTGGCCGAGGGCGCGCGGCGCGTCGTTTCATAAAGATCGGCACTGCCGGCGAGCCGGGTGGCGATCTCCGAATGCTGCCCCATGTCGCCCTTCCAGTACTTGCGAACGGAATCGCGGTATTTGCCGTTCCATTCCATCCAATTGGGCGGAAAATTACCGACCTGGTATCCGCCGTCACCCAGATCCCAGGGTTCGGCGATCAGCTTGATGGGCGCGAGAGTCGGGTCCTGATAAATCGTGTCGAAGAAGGCGCCGAACTGATCGAAGTCTTTGAGTTCCCGCGCCAGCGCTGAGGCAAGGTCGAAGCGAAACCCATCCACGTGCATTTCCGTGACCCAGTACCTGAGGCTGTCCATCAGCAACTGAATGGGGTGCGGGTGCATCATGTTGAGCGTGTTGCCGCACCCGGTGAAATCCATGTAGTGACGGGCGTCGCCGGGAACCACCCGGTAATACGCCAGGTTGTCGATACCGCGAAACGACAGCGTCGGACCGGCGTGATTGCCTTCTGCCGTATGATTGTAAACCACGTCCAGAATCACCTGGATCCCGGCGTTGTGCAGGTCCTTGACCATCTGTTTGAATTCGCGGACCCCGTCGCCCGGCACTTCGGGATTGCTTGCGTACCTGGGCTCGGGCGCGAAAAATCCGAGGGTGTTGTATCCCCAATAATTGCGTAAGTTTTGGTCCAGTAGATGACGATCATTCAGGAAGTAATGCACCGGCATCAGTTCGACCGCCGTGACTCCCAGCTGCTGCAGGTGCTTGATGACGGGTTCCGAGGCCATGCCCGCATACGTGCCGCGCAGCGCCTCGGGCACCTCCGGATGGAGCATGGTCATGCCGCGCACATGAGCCTCGTAGATGAGGGTGTCATGTGCCTCATAGGCGGGACGGTTCTCGCCGCTCCAATCGAATGTCGTGTCGACCACCGCGGCCAAGGGAGCGAACGGTGCGCTATCGCGATCATCGAACGCTAGATCGCCTTTCGGATCGCCCAGCTTGTAAGCGAACAGTTCGTCCGCCCACTCGAGCGGGCGACCGATGACCTTCGCATAAGGATCGAGCAACAACTTGTTGGGATTGAAGCGCAAACCCGATTCAGGCTCATAGGGTCCGTGGACGCGATATCCGTAGAGCTGCCCGGGAGTCACGCCCGGAAGATAAATATGCCACACGCCACAGGTCCGTTCGCGTATGTGAATGCGCTGTTCGTTGGTTCCGGCGCTATCGAACAAACACAACTCCACGCATTCGGAGGCATCGGAAAACAGTGAAAAATTGACGCCGCGACCGTCGTAAGTCGCCCCTCTCGGAAAGGGCGACCCGGCGGCAAACCTGGCCTCGACCGGCCTGGCCGCGGCGCCATGATGGGATGGCTCGTGTTGAGCGGGCGATGTGGTCACTTAGGATCGATTGCCGGCGTTCGCGGCATCCTTGGCCGGCCACACCCAGTTCCTGATCTCGGGCATGTCCTCACCGTACTTGTCGATGTAATGCTTATGTTCGATCAGCTTGTCCTGCAGCTGCTGCTTCAGATACACGCCCTGGCTGCCGGTTTGCGGCAGGCGATCGATGGTATCGATCACGAGATGGAAGCGGTCGAGATCGTTCAGGACCGTCATGTCGAAGGCCGTCGTGATGGTGCCTTCCTCTTTGTAGCCCCGCACGTGCAGGTTCGCGTGGTTGTGGCGCCTATAGGTAAGTCGGTGAATCAGCCACGGGTACGCGTGAAACGCGAAGATCACCGGTTTGTCGCGGGTGAACAGCGAATCGAAATCGTCGTCGCGCAAGCCGTGCGGGTGCTCGCTGCGCGGCTGCAGCTTCATGAGATCGACCACGTTGACGACGCGAATTTTCAGCTGCGGAAGATATTGGCGCATGATGGACACGGCCGCCAACGTTTCCAGAGTCGGCACGTCGCCGGCGCACGCCATGACCACGTCCGGCTCGCCCTGTTGGTCGTTGCTCGCCCACTGCCAGATTCCGATCCCTTCGCTGCAATGTTTCACCGCGGCATCCATCGACAACCATTGCGGCGCCGGGTGCTTTCCGGCAATCACGACGTTCACGTAATGCCGGCTGCGCAGGCAGTGATCCATCACCGAGAGCAGGCAATTCGCGTCCGGCGGCAGGTACACGCGGACGATTTCCGCCTTCTTGTTGACGACATGGTCGATGAAGCCCGGATCCTGATGCGTGAACCCATTGTGATCCTGACGCCATACGTGGGAACTCAACAGGTAATTGAGCGATGCGATCTTGACGCGCCAGGGTAATCCGGACGTCACCTTCAGCCATTTTGCATGCTGATTGAACATGGAATCGACGATGTGGATGAACGCCTCGTAGCAATTGAAAAGACCATGCCGGCCGGTGAGCAAATATCCTTCCAGCCAGCCTTCGCACTGGTGCTCGCTCAGCATTTCCATCACTTGGCCGGTGCGCGCCAAATACTGATCGTTGACTTCAGTGGCCGCCTCCCACTGCCGATTCGTGCATTGGAACACCGCTTCGAGACCGTTGGAGACCGTTTCATCCGGCCCGAAGATGCGGAAGTTGCGTTGCTCTGAGTTCAAGTTCGCGACATCGCGCAGAAACGGCGCCAGTACGCGGGTGTCGCCGATGCCGGAGGTGCCGGGTGCGAGCACGTCGACGCCATACTCAGTGAAGTCCGGCATGCGCAAATCTCGCAGCAATTTACCGCCGTTGGCGTGCGGGTTGGCGCCCATCCGCCGGTCGCCGGTGGGGGCAAGCGCGGCCAGTTCCGGCTTCAGCCGCCCGCCGGAATCGAAGATCTCCTCCGGCCGATAGCTGCGCAGCCACGTTTCCAACTGCGCGAGATGCTCGGGGTTCGTGGCAGGATCCGTGATCGGTACCTGATGGGCACGGAACGTCCCCTCAATGGGCACGCCGTCGACCATCTTCGGACCGGTCCAGCCCTTCGGGGAGCCGAACACGATCATGGGCCAGCGCGGCCGCTCGGCAATTCCGCCGGTGCGCGCAGCGGCTTGAATGCGTTTGATCTCATCGATGACGGTATCGAGGGTCGAGGCCATGGCCTCATGCATGACGGCCGGTTCGTGGCCCACCACGTAATGCGGCGTCCAGCCGTAGCCGCGCAACAGCTGATCCAGTTCTTCACGGGAAATACGCGCGAGTATCGTCGGATTCGCGATTTTATAGCCGTTCAGATGCAGTATCGGCAGCACGGCGCCATCCGTCGCGGCATTCAGAAATTTGTTGGAGTGCCACGATGTGGCAAGCGGCCCGGTCTCCGCCTCGCCGTCACCGATCACGCACGCCACCACGAGACTCGGATTGTCGAATACCGCGCCGAACGCGTGGCTCAGCGAGTAACCGAGTTCGCCGCCCTCGTGGATGGACCCGGGACATTCGGCCGACGCATGGCTGGGAATCCCGCCGGGGAATGAAAATTGGGTGAACAGCCGTTTGAGTCCGGCTTCATCCTGTCCCACGTTGGTATAGATCTCGCTGTAGGTGCCCTCGAGATAGGTGCCGCTCACCACAGCCGGTCCACCATGACCCGGACCGGACATGTAGATCATGTCCAAATCGTATTTCTTGATCGCCCGGTTGAGATGCGTATACAAAAAATTTTGGCCGGGCGTAGTGCCCCAATGGCCGAGCAGCATGCGTTTGATATGAGCCACCGCCAACGGCTCACGGAGCAGCGGATTGTCGCAAAGATAAATCTGCCCCACCGACAGATAATTCGCGGCTCGCCAATAGGCGTCGATTGCCCGCAAAACGTCAGGCTCGAGCGTTTTCTGTCTTGTTGTGGGTTGCGTCATGAGTCAATCCTTGGTCGTATCCCATCCAAGCACGCATATCGTCGAGCTGGCGATCACGGACTCCTCATCGGTGCGTATGACACGCACGGCGACGGATCCCGTATCGGCCGACACCAACGGTGCGCTTTTCGCATTGCGCGCCTCGCTCAATTCAATTCCCAAAAATCCCATGCGCTCGCAAATGCGGGCTCGTATGGTCGCTGCGTTCTCGCCGATGCCGCCGGCAAACACCAGCGTGTCGATCCCGCCGAGGGCCGCGGCAAACGCGCCGATCCATTTCTTGATTTGGTAGCAGAACAACGCCACCGCTTCGGCTGCGCGCACATCGTCGGCTTCCCGCGCGAGCAGGTCGCGAATGTCGGAGCTGGTTTCCGACACCCCCAGCAATCCCGATTCCTGGGTGACCATATTTTGATAGGCCGCGACGTCCATGGCTTCGGTCGCGGCCAGGAAACTGATGACACCCGGATCCAGGTCGCCCGTGCGCGTGCTCATCACCACTCCCGCCGTCGGCGTAAACCCCATGCTGGTGTCGATGCACTTGCCGTCGCGTACCGCGGCAAGGCTGGCGCCGTTGCCGAGATGCGCCAGAATCACGCGGCCTCGGGCCGCGGCTGGATCGCCGAGGCGTACGAGCTGCGCCATCAGATAGGTATACGACAAGCCGTGAAAACCGTAGCGCTGCACGCCCTTCGCCTCGTAGCGGCGCGGGATGGGCAGAAGCGTGGCGACGCGCGGCATGCTTCGGTGGAACGCCGTGTCGAAGCATGCCACCTGCGGCAGCTCAGGATGCAAGCGGCTCACGCTCTCCATCAGTTCGATCTCGCGGGGAAGATGTTCCGGGTCATACGGCGTAATCCGCTTCAGCTCGGCCAATAGCTCGGGGGTGACCCGCTCCGGATTGGAATGCTGCATGCCATGCACTACACGGTGCCCGACCGCTCCGACCTTGGCGAACAACGGATGCGATGCAAGCCAATCCATGAGGTAGATCACGGCCGTCCGATGATCGGCAGCGTCCATCTTGATCTGCGTCCGTGATGTCGTACCGCGCTGCGGCTCATCCACCGTCAGCGTGGTGTCGCTCAAACCGATGCGGTCTATTTTTCCGCCGAGCACTTGCCTCGAGGCATCATCGGCATCGTAGAACGCAAAGCGGATGCTTGAAGAACCCCCATTGATCGTGAGCACATTGCGCATCCGCGAAGTCTGCCACAGTGTTCATGACAAGTTATGCGTAGAGGCGCCTAAGGGTGTAGGACAAATACCTACGTACGCCCACGGGTTGTACGCGACCGCAGCGCCCATCAGACTACGCGGCACATTATCCGCTGGGAAAATTGCATGACCTATTATCATTCCGTTGTTTGGATCGATCATCACAAGGCCACGGCCTGGCAGTTCACGTCAACCGATGAACAGCACAAGGTCGTTCATGCGCACGACCAGCACCAGAAAGTGCATAGCCGTAAGAGCACGCACGGCGATCCGAAGCATACGGCCGATGCCAAGTTTTTCGAGGAAGTGGCCCAGGCGCTCGCCGGTACACACGAGATTTTGATTATCGGGCCTGCCCAAACCAAACAGGAATTCGCCGCGTTCCTGAAAGAGAAACATGCACCGCTCGGCAAGGGCATCGTAGCGGTTGAAAACGCCGATCATCCCAGCGATGCAGAAGTACTCGCCTACGCGCGGCGGCATTTCAAGGCGCTCGATCGAATGTTCACGCCGGGCGCTGCCGCACCCGGCGCCGCCACATCCGACGCCTCGCCGGCGTCTTAACAAGGGCACCGGCAGACCCGGCCGGCGCGCCTCAAGGCCGCAGCGCCAGAAGCCAGGCCGAGCACAGCAGCAGTAGTGCGATGGACCCCGCAGCCATCTGGAATGCGGCGCCGCGTGCGCGCGGCAACCCAGCGCGAGCGAACGCCCAACCCAGTGCAGTTCCGGCCAAAAATCCCAGCAAATGACCCAACACATCGACGTGTTCGTTACCAGCGCCCAACAGCGCCAGCAGACACACGCCGGCGAACAGCGGTGCCCAACGATACAGCCGACGATCGCGCAGATTGAGCCGTTGGCCCCATCCGAATCCGGCAAGCATGCCAAGCCCGGCGAATACCGCCGTAGACGCTCCCACGGCACGGTGCCACGGTGGTGACACCCACATGTCGATGGTATTGCCCGCGGCACCCGCCAGCAGAATGCCGAGCCACGCGAAACCCGGACCGAACATGCGGCCTGCGAGCACGCCGATGCCGACGCCGAACAGAAGATTGCCGAGCAGATGCTCTTGATCCAAGTGCAACGTCAACGCAGTGAATGCGCGCCACCACTGCGCGGCCGCACCGGGGGTCGATTGCAGTGCGCCGGCGTCGAACCAATCGACATCGAACAACTGGATCCCGGCGCAATAAGCCACCAAGATGAGCACGACGGCATAGACGGCGGCGCCCACGGCACTACCGGCAAACGGAACGACCGTTGCCGGCACTTCGCGCCGCGGGGTTCGCTCGGCCGCGTAGCGCATCAGCTCATCGTTCGCGGTGTCCGCCGCGGTGGGCGCAACCAGAAGCACCCAGGCGCCGCCCGATTCGATGCGATCGTACGCAATTCCCTTGGCGTCCAGCACCAAGCCGAATTCGAGGCCTTCCGCCTTCGAACCCCGAAACACGGTCACCGCCGGGGAATGCGCATGCCCGGGACTCTCGCTTTGCGTTTCATCTTGCACTGGCTCGGCATCCTGGGGCCACTGCCGCTACAATTCAACATCAGCGCTCATATCAACCAGGAGAAAACCCACATGTTCAAGAAGGCCCTCGTCATTTCTGCCGTCGGATTGTCTATTTCCGCGGCAACGCTCGCCGCCGACGCCGGGCGTCACTATGTGCCGGCCCCCGCGCCAACGGGCAGTGGGCCTGCAGCGCCGTTCAGCGAGGGTGTCATGGTGGGAGGAACCTTCTACGTCGCGGGGCACATTGGCATGGATCCGGCAACGCAAAAGGCCGCGGCCAGTGTCGACACCGAAGCGCATCTCGTTATGGATGCGGTGAAACAGACGCTGAGCGATGGCGGGTTATCGATGGACGATCTCGTGTCGGTGACCGTGTACTGCACGGACTTGAGTCTCTATGACTCCTTCAATGCCGTGTATCGCAGCTATTTCCACGGCCCGTATCCCGCCCGCGCCTTCATCGGCATCAATCAACTGGTGCGCGGCGCGCACTTCGAAATCGCGGGTGTCGCCGTCAAGTCGCGCGGGGCTGCTCGGTGAGCATCCGGTAAATCTTCAGCACCTTCGGAACATAGGCCATGGTTTCGGTGAACGGCGGTATCTGACCGCCGTTCCGATCCACCGCGTCTTCTCCGGCGTTGTACGCAGCTAACGCAAGCCGGACGTTTTGGCCGAACCGGTCCATCAGAAATTTCAGGTAACGTGCGCCGGCGTGTATGTTTTCTTTGGGATCGTACGGATTCGATACGCCGAAGCGGGAGGCGGTGGCGGGCATGAGCTGCATCAATCCGACGGCGCCGCGCTTCGACACGGCGCGGCAATTGAATCCGGATTCCACGACGATCACGGCGCGCAATAAGTTGGGTTCGACAGCCGCCGATACCGCCGCCTTTTCGATGATGGAATCATACTGGGCAGCTCTCGCGAGCATCGTCGCACTATAGTGTTCGCCGCTCCGGGTGAAGTCCTGCGGCGACAGCACCAATAACTTGTAACGGTTGCTGTCGGGTACGTCGGTATAATGCTTGACGCCGTCCGCATCCACATACATATAGATGCGCGAATGAGCGCCGGCGCCGGCAGCGGCCAGCAGGGATGCAAACAACAGAGCGGATTTGAGTCCCATATTGTTAAACGGTTTCCTGTAGGGACAGGTTAGCGCGATCCGCCGCCGCACGCTGGGACCTACATCACTCAATCGACATCGGTCTCCAGCGGCTCGATCAGCTTTTCATCATTGTTGCGCGGCGAATTGACCCGGGAACTGACCGCATAGGCTACCATGCGGTCCGCAGCGTAGGCGGTCAGAGCGGCAGCGGCCTCGGTTGGGCCGGCCGACAACCACGCCTCCCGCATCTCACGGGTGAGGATCGCCGGCATGCGCCCCTTGGTGTTGTGAATGCCGGCCATCAGGGCATTGGCCGGCATGGTAATGATGGCGCATGATTCTACAACGGTGTCCGCATCCGCGGGGGAGCGCTCCCAAAGACCGGCAAACCCGAAGACATCTTGGTCCTCGACGTGAATGTAGAACGGCGTCTTCGTGCCGTCGGCATTCACATGCCATTCGTAGAAGCCCAAGGCCGGCACGATGCAGCGTTGAGCGCGCGCCCATGGACCGCGGTAGCTCGCGCTCGACTGCAGCGTCTCGATGCGCGCATTGAATGTGCTGTATTTGCCGGGTTTACCGTGTGCGAAGAAAGGCACGAGACCCCAACGCAGCAAGGCGGCCATCGGCCGGCCGTCGAGCCACCGAATGACGGGCACGGTCTGCGAAGGCGCTGCATTGAAGTTGGCGGGAAAGCGCCATTCGGTTCGCACGAGGTTAAACTCGCGCTCGATGGAGGCTTCATCCGGACTTACATAGCGGCCGCACATCGTATTATTGTAACGTGCCTCTAAAATCAAAATGGAAATCTCCGCGCCCTCGTGTCCGAATCCCCCGATTGGAAACAAAAATACCGCGACTCGCTTCTGGAAATGGAAAGCGAGGAACAGCGCTGGCGGCAAATCGAACAGGCGTTGCGCCGTTTGGTCGGCCGCCTGTGCGCTGCAGGCATGGGCGTGGACCCGCAGCTCGACGACGAGTTGGTCGCGCTTGCGGCGGCGAACCGCCGCAACGCCGATGCTGCGGAACTGGAGAAGTTGGCCGAATCTCTGACGACCGCGGTGGTCGCCGTCGATGCCGTGTCACCGGTACCGACCATCGTCATGGCGTCCCCCGCCGTGAAACGCTGGGAGTCGAGCTGCGTTGCAGCGGGCAAGATTCTTCAACGCGTGCAGTCCCTGGGGCCGGAGCATGCGGCTGCCAAGGAATTGATCGCGCGATTGGCAAAGGCCAATTCCGACGCCGAGCTCGCCGCCATCCTCGAGAAGACCGCAGAGATGATCCGAACCCACGGCGATGCGCTCGCGCGCGACCGACTCCAAGCGGCGGCCGTGCTTGCGGGCGTCACCACTCGTCTCGAAGAAATGGCGGGCTATCTGACCGCCTCGGGCGATGAAGCGCGTTCACGCTTTACCGATACGGCAGCCGTCAACGAGAACGTCATGTCGCAGGTGCGTGAGCTGACGGCCGAAGTCAACAGTGCCACCGAACTTCGCGCGTTGCAGACCTCCGTGACCGCCCGCCTCGAGATGGTGACGCAACAGGTGCTGGATTTTCGATCGCGCGAGGAGAAACGCCTGTTGGAGCAAACGGGGCGAGCCGAGCGCATGCGGACCCGGATCGATGATCTGGAACGCGAAACGCAGGATCTTCGTTCGAAACTCGACCGGGAAAAATATGGCGCCAGGCACGACCCATTGACTCTCGTGGGCAATCGTAAATCGTTCGACGAGCGCTTCGCCCAAGCCATGGCAGTGCGTTCACAGAACGCCGTACCGGTAGCCGTGCTGCTGTGGGATCTGGATGACTTCAAAATGATCAACGACACCTACGGCCATCGGGCCGGCGACCGCGTGCTCAAGAGCGTAGCGACGTGCTTCGTATCGGGGTTGCGCGCCGAGGACTTCGTTGCACGCATCGGCGGCGAGGAATTCGTCATGTTACTGACGGGCCTGCCCTTCGCAAAAGTCCAGCAAATCGCGGACCAGCTGCGCCGGAGCGTTGAAGCGCTGCGGTTTCATTTCAGAGGCACGCCGATTCAGGTAACCGCCTCCTGCGGCCTTACCGACCTGCGCCAGGGAGATTCGGGCAACGCGGCCTTCGACCGCGCGGATGCCGCCCTCTACCAAGCCAAAAACGGCGGGAAAAACCTCTGCGTTGGGGCCTGAACACCGGCTAACGGAGATTTAACGTGGTTAGGCGGAATTCTGCACGGATTTTTCGGGCCTCACCCCCTAGAATCTCCCTCCGACCCCCCTCATGGCTGCTGGCAATCATGAGCGATGGCGAATTTGTGCAATGCAGCATTTAGGAATTCTGTAAGCCATGAGCGTTCCGAAAACAGTCCTGAGGGAAGCACTCCCAGAATCGGCTATCGCGATACCCCGCGGCCAGGTCGCCGCGTACGCCGCTGACCGTCGCGCACTTGGGCTGCGAGCCTGGATGCTCACGGCCGTGCTGTTCCTGATTCCGCTCGTCACATATTGGCCGGCGACTTTTCACGATTACGGTCTGCGCGACGATTACTCCAATCTGCGCGAGGCGCACGAGGAACCGGGAACGGTCGTGAAGTTTTGCGCGTCGCACGCCCGGCCGATCTACGGTTGGCTGCTGCAAGCGACCTATGGCCAGACCAGCAGCGTACAAAACCTGCAATGGATGCGCTTTTCCGCCTCGCTGCTGCTGGGTGCGATCGCCTTGGTCATGTTCCGCGGATTACGAGCCTTAGGCTGGTCTTTCAACGCCAGCTTGTGCTTTGCGATCCTGTTGGAGTTGGTTCCGTCCGCGCAGGTCATTGCGGGGTGGGCGGTTGGTTGGCCCTATGCCGCCACCGCGTTGCCCGCGATCGCCGCCTTCTTCACCGTGGAAGGCGCCGTGGCGGTTGGAGTCAGCGCCGGCGTCGGCCGGAGCGTGGGCCAGTGGCTGATGGCGCTGGGTCTCATGGTGGTCAGCGCGCTCATTTATCAGCCGAGCGCCTTGTTCTACGTCGTGCCGTTGGCCGGCGCGCTGATTGCACAACGGCGCCGCGGGCTAACGCACACCACGCGCTGGCTCGGCGTCCATTTGGGGTTCGTCGTGGCCGCCTTGGGATTCGCCTATTGCACCATGTCCGCGCTGTATGCCAGCGGTGTGTTCGTCAAATCGGGACGGATCGCATTCGAGCAACACTGGGGCGAAAAAATCGCGTGGTTCGTGCAAGAAACCCTGCCCAATGGGCTCAGCCTGTTGGTCTTGAACGACAACAATCAGCGCGACCACTGGTTGTATGTGGGTTGCGCCGTCCTCGTGGGCGTACTTCTGCTGGCGGGCCTCATCATGGAATGGCGGCGCCATGGACACGCGCGCGGCATCGTATGGGCCGTCGGGCTATTCGGTCTGCCGGTCTTTGCCGCGGGGATCAGCTTGCTGGCCTCGGAACGCTACGCGACCTATCGCACCATTCTCGCGATGACCGCCGTGCTGCTGTGTTTCTTGGTCGCCTCCGTGCGGGCACTGACCGAGCGGTGGGGAGCGCCCGGCCGCCGGTTACTCGCGACCGCGGTGATAGCGCTCGCAGTTTTCGTTGCCCAACATCACGTCTATGCACTGATCGCGGTCCCTCAAGGAAATGAGTGGCAACTGATCGTCAACGGGGCGAAGCAAGTGCATCTGAATGCGCCGGCCCGCCCGCGAATATTCGCGATCGTATCGTCGCCGAAGGACATTTCGACGGCGAGCATCTACCACGACGAGTTCGGCTCGTTGTCGTCGAATTCCGATTGGGTGCCCAAAGAGATGTTCAAACGAGCGATGCACGATTTACATTCCGACGTCCCCAATCTCGAATCGCGCTACGAATTCTCTGAAGGCTACAGGCTACCCTCCGGCCAGCATTTCGACGTCATCATCGACATGCATCAGCTGCGCCGCCTACACACGGACAATTGACGCGCCCCGCCTCTACACGCCGAGAAAGTCGCTGATTCGGCCGCGTGCGATGGCGGCGCGCACTGCCAGCGGCCATGCTGCATGCAGTGCGATCGGTTTTATTCCCGTAATCGGCATGTCAAAATCGCCGGAAGGATCGAGCAGTCGTTTCGCGATCTGCGCGCCCATCGTCGTCGCCATGGCAAGACCTCGGCCGTTGTAACCCAGGCATGCGATGAGACCCCGGACCGGCTCGTGAATGTGAGGATACTGATCCCGGGTCATCGCCAGGCGACCGCCCCAGGCGTGCGTCCACGCGACGCCGCGCAATCCCGGCCAGAGCTTTTCTGCGTAGGCCAACAAATGCAACAGGGGCGCGGTGGATGCAATCTCATGCTGGGGA
>Ga0187880_1001403_pt1 | contig 19204 bp, 17 predicted proteins | sample June2016WEW_19_4_FD_132998 | JGI IMG/M metagenome (GOLD analysis project Ga0187880, IMG submission 132998) | Peatland microbial communities from SPRUCE experiment site at the Marcell Experimental Forest, Minnesota, USA - June2016WEW_19_40 | ecosystem: Environmental > Terrestrial > Soil >...
CGCCCTGATATGGCCCTGCTTCAGTCGCGTTCATCCAGTCGGGTATCATGGGAGTTGTCGATAGTTGGTGCCTGGCGATATGGCGTTAAGTTTGACATATTTGACGCCCTTTAATGCCATCACGGTTTCAGCGACCTGCCTGATGGCCTCTCCGTCACCGTGCAAAACGATGATCTCTAAGCAATTCTCAAGGTCCAGATGCACGTGCACGGAAGACGTGATCAGCCCTATATGGCGGTGCTGTATCTCAGTCAGGTCATCAGCCAGCCCTCGCTGGTCGTGCTCGTAAACAAGCGAGATGACACCTACCCGTTCGCCCTGGACCTCATTCATCCACTCATAATTTACAATATAGTTCCTTATGGCATCTCGTAAGGCCTCTGAGCGGGACGAATAGCCGCGCTTCTCGATAATTTCGTCGAACCTCTCCAAGAGATCGCTAGGTAAGGACACGCACGTACGCTCCAATTGCTTGCTCATCAATTTCACCACTTAATGTGTAATACTTCTGTTACAAAAGTATTACTTCCAGCCATAAAAGTCACAAAAAGAGATGAAGGATAATGCATAGACTCTCGAATATTCATTATTGGTTCACTGCTTTAGGCCGTTTCTTCCTGATCTTCCTTGTCTTTTGTTAACTCTCTTCCGATCAGGAAAAATAATACGGCGAGGACGCCTACCCCTATGATTGCCGCTAGGTAGTATCCCAAGCTCTGGCCAATGAAGGAACTCGCCCAGTTGGTGCCGTAATCCGGTATCGGAGCATGGTACAAACCGCTCAGGCTGGCGAAACCGGCCGGGACGTACCCTATCAACGACTGTAGCTCATTGACGCTCCACTCACCGTATGCAGTGCCGCTTGCAATTATGCCGAGGGGCACTAGGATGACGAGTATCAGCAACCAGATCAGCAAATTTCTTAAAACCTTTTCCATGACCTTCACCTTGTGTCAAGCTGGTGCCGCGGTAACCCTCGATTTTGACGCTGATTCTATTGCTTTGTAGTTCCATATGATGCTTGGATCGTTCCGCGCAATGTAGGCAAACGCCACTGCCGTGACGACCACTTCGATAATGCTGAAGAAGAACGCATGCCCGAACACCATTGCCGGCACCGTTATATTGAGCCCATACGGCATGTAGAGTGGCACGCCGGTGGATGAGACATTAATTATGGGTTGGATGCCCATCTCAAAGCCAGCGCAGGCCGCAGCGACTGTCAAGCCCAGCCACCCACCAACTCCCGCGCCAATGATTCTCCGACGTTCAGTGATCTTCGTCTTTCCGGCGATAAACGCGTAGGTATAGTACCCAACGAAGGGTATGACCACGGCCATATTGAAGCAGTTCGCGCCAAAAGTCGTAATCCCTCCGTCACCAAAAAGCAAGCACTGTATGAGAAGGGCCACGGATGTCGTTACGACTGCCGCCCAAGGCCCCAATATGATTGCGACCAACGCGCTGCCGACTGCGTGTCCCGTACTTCCGCCGGGTATGGGCACGTTGAACATCATGATGACAAACGAAAAAGCGGCTGCAAGTGCCAGATATGGCACCTGTTTTGTTCTGAGGTTCGTCTTTAACCATCGTCCCGCGTAATACCAAATCGGGATCATGATAAGCCACAATGGTATGTACGTATTCGGCCCCAAATAGCCGTCTGGCATATGCAATTAACTCACCACGCGAAGATGTACTGATGGTTATAAAAAACTATCGAATAGTATTACGAAACACACACTTCTAACGCAATAGTAATAACGCTTAGCTTGCAAAACGGTTAAACACGCCGCCTCGCTTGCCAGACCTCAACGGAAGCTGCGTTGCGCTGCTAACTGCAGTCGAAATGAAAAACCTGCAGACGCTCAGCGACGCGTGCATTACGACTTTCATTACTGCTGGTCTTACAAATCCGTCGTCATTTGGAACAATCAACATAATTTTGGTATCTTCCGCGAAGCTGCGCGAGGGGGCGATGGCGGGGGTGATAATTACAGCGCCGAAGCGAAAGCGCGTGCTCTTCTCGATTACGGGTTCAATTTGACCGGGACGACAACCGACGCAGTGGTGATCGCATATGAAAACTGCGGTGAGGGTGAACCTATTTTGTACAGCGGGCTCGCTACCCGTTTGGCAAAAGAGTTACGAAACTCGTCAGAATTGGAGTAAAAGACTCACTGAAAGCTCATTATGGAAGCGATGACGCTGAAGCGTGGCTGCTGATGGGGATAACCAAAGCGCAAAAACGTGATGAAAGTGAAAGAAAAGAAGAAAAAGGCTGACGCCCCATGCCGAGCACGACACGGACGGAAAAACGGATATACCGCCGTCTTCTCGAATCTTGCGATATGTCATTCTTTTGCCAAAAGGTCATATGGCGAGGGTGTCACTTTTTGAAGCTGTCTGACCTCATTTAAGGCTACATTAAGATTTTGGACTTTCTGCAATTAATCGGTAACGCCGTAGTAGTTCATCCACGTTAGTGAATTTGTTGCCATTAAGCAGCAAGTACTGCACAAGACCTCTAGCTATCGACTTTGCAAAATTGCGATCATGTCGAGAGTCATCTGTTTTCAATTCGTGCACGCACTCATGTCTTTTGTCGCCCAATAGTCGGGCGTTATAAGCATCATATTAAAAACTTTAGAAGCGCGGCGCTGCGTGCGGTGAACTGGGCCTATATATATCGGTTAGGATCACTTTGATATGGTCACTAACGTGAAAGAACAGAGCGCGAGTCGAACCGCCGAGTATATGGCGTTGTTCCGAGCCCTTGAGTCATCCCGGCGTCCGTCACGTATTTGGCTCTTCGATGATGCTTTTGCCTATTTCTTTCTACGGCCTGCGTTGCGAGGTGTCGTGGGTGCTTCTGCCCGTGTATGAAGGGCTACGAGTTTCACAGAGTCGTTTTTGCTCGCTCGCGGTAAATTGCACGAGCACTTTACACGTACGGGCGCTCTGCAGGCCTCTTGCTAAGTGACAAGCTTGAACTCTACCGAGAGAAATGCTAGATTAGACAACTTCTGGCGAGTGACCAGCCGTCTCGCCAGATTTGCGAAGTCGGTGAAGTTAGACGAGGGTCGATCTACCCGATGTAGAACCAACGTTATTTATTCCACGACTTGCGGGTTTCGCGCTAACGTTAAGGAAGTTGTTATGGAAAAAAAAATTCGCCTTTCGGAGGTGCTTTGTTTAGTCTTGTTCTTATCCTTAGAAAGCAGGCAAAGCAAAAAACCGCGATAAATGGGAAAGTGTGGGCTCTTTATTAACAACGTTCTTTTCTTTGGAAGTACTGTTTTTGATGGGCTTTTCCATTTTGACGCGCGGCCGCTTGTAGACTAATCCTCGCGGTTACGACACGTGCCTCAGCCTTGGATCAGAAACTATCAAGCGATGCTGCATGCAAAACGGCGTATGGTAAGCTCTCGTTATTTGCCATTCAAATCTGGTATCTGGGGGTTAAGCCAGACGCTATCCTCACTCCGCTCTATTGGCGATTCTCCTCTTCGCATAGCTTCCACATGTTTTTTAAGCCTGTTCGTTGTCAGTTTTACCGAGATTCCAAGCAGCCGGCCTTTTATCAATCCGCTGCCATTTTTATCAAGACGTCGCAATAATTGTGGGACAACGTGTAAATCGTGATCTAAGCACTCACCCATAAGTTGCCAATGCTCGCGCGTCATTTTCTTAGCGGTAAATGTCTCTTTGCAATCGAGGGACGACCCACGCATCGAAACAAAATTCATAGGGATTATGAGCGATTTTGTCGCAATCGATTTCAATTCTTCGACGAGTTCAACGCTCTTGATCACATCGTCTGCGGTCTCACCTGGAAGCCCATTGATCATCGTCGCTGCACAAACCCAGTCGTTATCGTCGAGTATGCCGAACGCTTGAGTGGCGATCTCGTGCCATTTTTCAATTGACGAGGGCAACGCCTTGTTCTTCATATACCGCGCGAGCAGCCGTACACTTCCGGTTTCCAAGCCAGTTTGCGTACCTATCCAATCCTGATCAAGCTTCGAGCTGCATATCTCAGCGAGTGCGCTGATGAGTCCAGGGTTGTGATACACAGACGCAAGGGCTACGTGACTCGCACCGATATTGTCAACCCCTTCAACAGACACCACGCGCGTGAAGAGTTTCAAAACGCGTTCTGTATCCGGCACCATGCCTGTCGCGCCATAGCGCAGGACATCCTCTGAATGGAGGAGTATTGAGCTCTGGCCTGCCCGTGCGTTCGTTTTGACATCCTTTTCGATGTGGTCAATGGGCTTGTGAATTACTTTGAGCATGTTAGGCGTGCAGAAAGAGCACCCTCGACCACATCCTCTTCCGATTTCGACTAATCCATGGATCGTGGCACCGATGATGTTAGGTATCTCCTCTAGGCGCGGGCTCTTCCCAGTGACGATTCTAGGCACCTCCTCCCCGGCAAGTATAGATCTAAACATTTGGGGAATCGTAATTTCGCCCTCGCCAAGATGCACGTAATTGATGTTCAATTTGTGCATCGTCGCCTCATCCGCGAGCTGCCACGCGGCTTTGCCGCCGGCAACCACCACTCGTTCCTTCATGAGCGGTTTTTGCATAAGCTCAAAGAACTTGACCCTGTTGTAAGGAGGGCCGCGATTGACCAAATCGATGACCTCAGACGTCGGCGGATTGATGCCAAGAAAATCGTGGCCGCTTATTGCTATTATCTCGGTGCTGCTGCCAACCACCTTCTCCAAGTCGTGCGGGTGCACGACTGCCACCGCATCCTCGCCGAATTCCTTCGCCAAGCTTGCTTCTACGATCCGAAGACCGAAGTCCGAATAGAGCGCTCGCAAATTCGTTCGTGGCACCGGTGGCGCCCACACGCGAAAGAAAAACCAGTCCGGAAGAATCCCTTGTGGCATGCAGGTCGTGAACCCCACAAACATGCCTCCGCGGTACCGACTCATCATCGTTTCATCGGCAGTAAGCACAATTTTGGGGCTGTCGGTTCGATTTCGAGCTGGCAATTTCGTCATAGATCTGTAACACCTAACTTAAGACATACTGCGAACGGCGTTTGTGACAGTTGCTTTAACGGGGCTCAGCACGAAGTCCATCTGCTTCTTTGCGATGGCCCGAGTTAAGAAACGAGGCGCGCATATATAAGTTGACGCACGCATTGACAAGCGACCGCCGTAGATCTCCTGTCGAAAGGGGGCTTGTGCGTGCGACAGGTTTTGCAAGGGTGAACTGGCCTCCAATCGTTTACCATAAGCTCTATATCGTAATAATCGATGTTTTCATACAGCTCGGTTCCAGCGGGTTGTCACCGAGAACATCGCGAAATCTGGGTTTATCCGTTTGGCGAGATTTATGGTATCGATGATCTTTTGGCGATATCTCCAGGCAACCCGACCATAAACGATGCCGTCGTCGCATACTCTTATTTTTTAAGCACGCCGAACGCGTCAATCACTTGATCAGTTGTGAATCCCTTCTTTATAAGTTTCAACTTTTCGTTTGATGCGACTCAATCCCAGAGAAAAGGCCATTCCGACTTCGCTGAGTCTGCGCAGCAAATCCTCGTCAATGGAGTCCACACGTCCGGTGCAGGACCAATCAAATTTAAGGCGGTCTCTTCCACTAAATTTGCAAATTCGAACGCGCGCTCCTTGTTGAGAATGAAATTATCATCGAGCATTGTGACGTTTTCATAGCATTGAGCGCCTGCTGAGCTTATTTTATTTCCATGAAAGTATGTGTGCCAACCCAATATTTAGTCCTTTTTCGCTTATGATTCGCTAAGTTCGTCCTCAGTCGTTTTTTTTGCTTCTCCCACCATTAAACACACCTCGAGCATGATTAAATAGTTAGAACGCCTAATTATTAGGAGTTGCAATTAGTATGACCACAGATCTAGAAGAATCCGCTCGCAAGCTGCTTGAAGTAGTTCCATTAATTATGCAAGATATACGATCTGAGATGCGTAGTCGACGGTCATTTGACTTGACGGTCCCTCAGTTCCGCGCATTGGCTTTTGTGAACCGCAATGAAGGCTCTTCACTCTGGGAGGTGGCACGTCACGTGGGGCTGACCCCCCCTTCCACGTCTCGGCTTGTGGACAATCTGATCGCGCGCGGTTTGATGGAACGGAACGACCATCCCGCTGATAGACGACGCGTAATGCTCAACGTCACAGGTCATGGACTGGCACTTTTGCAGGCCTCTACCCAAGGGACTTTGTCATATCTAGCAGACAAACTGAGCGGTGTGGATGCTGACGATAGAAAACTCATCGATAAAGCCGTGGAAACGCTGCGAACTGTCTTCGCTGCTAGCACAGGAGAGGTGACTTAAGCCATGTTTATCCTCACCACAGAGAACCTTACTAATAGCGTTGAGGAGCCGAAAGCCGTCAATGACCTGAGCGCTCCTCCCAGCGTCACGCTCGACGACGACAGGAAGCCAATTCTTGTCGTAAGTAACCTAAGCAAAGCGTTCGGCAAGGTTACGGCAGTGGATGTCATCAACTTCGAGGTGTTTGAGGGCGAAATCTTCGGGCTTGTCGGCTTGAACGGAGCCGGGAAGACGACAACGATGTTAATGGTGTCATCTCTTCTAAATCCTGATTCCGGCAGCGCTACCGTGTGCGGTTATGACGCCGTGAAGGAGAAGGACGGCGTGCGGCGTTCTATCGGGTTTGTATTCGAGGAAGAGGCCGTTGACATCTACCTTACTGGCAAACAGAACCTGGATTTTGCGGCACGCATGTACAGTCTCTCAAAAGAAGAGCGGGAGCAGAGGGTGGCTGAGGTCTTAAAGACCGTTGGACTTGAACAGCACGCGAATGGGAAAGTAAAGGATTATTCCGGGGGGATGCTGCGAAGGCTTGAGATAGCGAGAGGAATGCTGACCTCTCCTAAGGTCCTCCTGTTGGACGAGCCGACGATAGGGCTGGACGTGCAGACGCGACGATACCTCTGGGATTACCTCCGACGAGTGAACAAGGAGGTGGGGGCAACTGTTCTTTTGGCTACGTCGTATCTTGACGAAGCCGATTATCTCTGCAACAGAATAGCAATTTTGCACGAGGGTAAGATAATAGCGTCAAATACCCCTGAGGCCCTAAAAGCATCAATCGGTGAGAATCTAATAACGCTTAAGGTATCAAAGGGATCTCACGAAGAGTTCGCTGAAGTGCTAGTCGGTGAGGATCTGATAATGCCTAAGTTATCAAAGGACTCGCAGGAAGAGTTCGCAGAACTGCTGCGGGAGATGACCTGGGCAAAAAACGTTGAAAGTGCCGAAGGCACGTTAGTGCTGAGCCTTACGGACAAGCGTATAGGGATACCCGAGATCGTGAGAATGGCCAAAGCACACGGATTTAGAATCTCTTCTATAAAATCAAGCACGCCAAACTTGAACGATGTTCTATTGCATTACGCGAAAAAGAACGTAGAGGAGCTCGGTTAATGACGGAAGACGTAATAGGCGTACACGAGCTTACGAAGAAGTTCGGCGACTTTGTTGCGGTTGACCACATCAACTTCACCGTGAAGAAAGGCGAAATATTCGGGTTCCTCGGTCCAAATGGAGCTGGAAAATCAACGGCCATAAAGATGCTGACCACGCTGCTGCATCCGACTTCAGGTTCCGCTGAGATCTGTGGGTACGACGTGGTAAAAGACAGTGACGAAGTCAGAAGGCATATCGGAATTGTTTTCCAAGACCGGTCCAGCGATGAGTATCTGACGGGCAGACAGAACCTTGATTTTCACGCACGAATGTACGAGATGAGCAAGGAGGATAGGGAGAGCAAGATAGAGAGCGTCCTTGATTTGCTTGAGCTGAAAGGAAAAGAGAACATCAGGCTTCACAATTTGCCCGAAGGCGTTCGTCGTCGATTTGAGGTGGCAAGAGGCTTCATGACTCATCCTGATGTCGTGTTCCTCGACGAGCCCACCATCGGATTTGACATAAAGGCGAGGATGGATCTGTGGAACCAGATCAGGAGGGCGAGGGAGATCGAGGGAGTAACCGTTTCGCTCACTACGCATTTCATAGAGGAGGCGAACTATCTCTGTGATCGCGTGGCTATCATCGACAAGGCAAAGATAATAGCGCTGGATACGCCTCAAAAGCTGAAGGAGGCTGTGGGGTCAGACTTAATCTCTCTTCAAATTGCTGACGGAGGGGCGAGGAGGGCCACGTTCATGGAAAGGGTACAAGAGCTCGACTGGATAGAGCGTGTTGAGGAATACAGCAATTCGATACTGTTAAATGCGGAACGCGGCGAGGGACGGGTGGCCGACCTCATAGATTTTGCAGATACGCATGGATTTGTCATTACCTCTATAGATGAGCATGAACCGAGCCTCGAGGACGTCTTTTTGTACTTCACCGGTAGGACGATACGAGAGGCTGAAGGTGGATAGATGAGATTGGAACCAAACGCGAGGGGGGTGGCAAGGTAAAATGGAAGCGCAGGAAGTAACTAAAACGGAAATGCAGAAAGTAACGCACAGACCCCTATTTGAGCGCGAGCCAATTTACAGCATGTGGTTGCGGGAATTGATACGATTCTCAGGGATGCGATCGCGGATTCTCGCGACATTCGCCTCGCCGTTAATCTGGCTTCTTTTTTTGGGCATCCCACTGAGTCAGATCTTTTCAAGTGGAGCGAGCCAGAGTATAGTAACCGGGGGATTGCCCTTCTTCGCGTTCATCGTTCCAGGAATTGTCTGCATGGGCTTGCTATTCGGGGGCACGAATAGTGGTGTCACAGTCCTCTGGGACAAGGAGTTCGGTTTCTTGAAGGAAGTGATGGTCGCTCCTGTCCGTCGCACGTCGCTCATGATAGGCCGGAGCTTAGGAGCGCTGACGATCGCGATCATTCAGGCGCTTGCCACGCTAGGAATTGCGCTCATCCTCGGCACATGGTTTGGTTTCAGAATAATTAGCGTCGCGGGTTTCCTCTTGGCGTTGGGCTTCGCGATTATTACCTTCTTTGCCTTCGTTGGTTTCGGCTTGACGCTTGGCGCCATGATCGAGAACACCGAGGGGTTTACGACTATTATACGGATGATAGAGTTTCCGATGTTTTTCCTGTCTGGTGCCTTACTGCCAATTACCGTCATTAAGGGCATTCCTGTCTTGTATCAGCTACAATTCATCAACCCGCTTACGTATGGCGTTGACGGGGTACGGGGGCTCCTTACCGGTGTATTCTACCTTCCGCCATGGCTTGATTTAACTGTCATTGTCGCTTTCGCACTGCTATTCCTTTTCTTAGGTGCCTATACATTTTCTAGGATGGAAGTTGACTAAATGTAAATTTGCCCGGCTTCAACGGGTAACACGCACTGCTGGTCGCAAGGCTTTGTAGAGTTCCATCCGGAGGCTAGTTTTTGCTACTCGACTAATAATCGGAAACGTGGCAGATAGCACATTGAGTGCAGGAGCGTCTGTACTGGAGGCTTTCAGGAACAAGCTTCAGCACGGCGTAGACGGCGCCCGTATTGTCATCGAATCCAAGCCGCCTGCGCACTTGCGTATGAACCCTCTTCACTTGCGGGTACAGAGACCGATCTTACAGATTGTGTGGGGTTATCAGGAGCTAGCAAACTGTTAGCCAAGGCATCCGCTAGACGGGCAGCGCCTAACGAGCAGGAAAAGGCTAATTCTCAGAATAACTGGTAGTACTTCTCGAGCTCTTTGTCGCACCTTCCGCGCGAGCTCTTCGCCATGCATCTCGCTATTCTATACAGTCGTCGCCGTAAGTCGCGTGAGGTTAGCCATGCTACGCGCGACCTAAAAAAGGCGAACTTATCCCCGACCTAGGGTGCTTTTTTCGCCTTTTCTATTGCCTTCGCGGCAATACCAGGCGTCGCTGCTAAGGGAATGACGGGCGTGAACTCAGGGTACGTGCCGAACTTCTTCGACACAATGAGCATGAGCTCTGTCATTTGTGCCTCATCCAGATCGGCTACCATGAAAACACCGCGCAGGCCGGCCTGTGTATACGACGCCTCGGGCGCGAACCTATCCATGACATATCCAATGAGTGGTCCAGGCCCCCCTTCTTCGAAGTCTAAGCGATTGCCCACGTCGGCAGGAATCTCGAAATACACCAAGTAACGCACGATTGATCACCTCTCGCATAATTCAACGTGCAAGCATAAGTGCTTTCACCCGGGTTTGCGCGCTTCGCGGGCGCCAAAATGGCTGCGAGTCGTTCCGCAGCTCACTCAGTAGGCAGCGTTGGCGGAGCGCTGACGACACGTAGGCCCGGGATGGTGGCTGAGAGCTGAAAATTGCTGCCAACTGTCACAGTGCCGGCACGACGCCCCGAAATTCGTTCGACGGTAAAGCTTGTTTTTAGTACAGGTCTGTTCTTCCATCTTGTGCTGGTCGTGATCGGTCGATTGGACAGTCGCCGACACGCAGCTTCCTAGAAAAAATAAGAGATGATTGCGATAATTAACGCAATAAGGCGAGCGCACGGGCGTGGTACTCTGACGATGATTGAACGACGCAGCGAAAATTAAGAACTGGTCATAGAAGACCGGTATGCAAAGCTTATTTATGTACTAAAAAGATTTTTATAGTACAATGATGTATATTTTCTAACATAACTTGGAGCGATTATGGGTGAATGTTTTTGGCGACACCGACACTTTAACCGCACGCACGCCCGTTCGTGACGCGTGTTTTCATCGAATTCCTTATCGTTCACCCGCGTCAATTTTCTTCAAATTGAGCGCAGCGCACGATTATGCGTTCCTGCTCGAATCGCGAACCGGTCTGGGAAACACCGCTCAATACTCCTACGTCGGATGTGACCCGACCACAGTCGTGCGCGTCAAGGATGGTGTCACCACCGTCAATCAACGTCAGGAACACGTGCAGGACCCCTTAGAAGCTGTTCAGAGTCACATCAGGCTGAAGCGGCATGCACAGCATCGATACGGATTCCTCGGCGGGGCTGTCGGCTATCTCTCCTACGATGCCATCCGTTATTGGGAGCGCCTCCCGCAAACGGCCGTTGATGATCTTAGCTTTCCTGACCTCGAGATGGGCATCTATGACGACGGGATAGTTCTCGATCACGTGCGCCGTGAGGCGTTCTACTTCCACCTCGAGGAGAACCGTTACGAAGAGCTCTCTGCCCTGCTGCGTAGGCCCTGCACGGTGGGCGACGTTGCCATTGCGCATCCGCGCCTGAACGTTGGCAAGGCGCGGTACACGTCGATGGTGGAAAAGGCGAAAGCGTACATCGCCGCTGGCGACATTTTTCAGGCGGTCCTATCGAAGCGCTATAGCTTCGCATTTTCCGGCGATTTGGCACCCGTCTATCTCACGCTGAGAGCGATGAACCCCTCGCCGTACATGTTCTACCTTAAAATGCAGGACCGCGCCATAATAGGGACGAGTCCTGAAACCCTCGTAAAACTCACCGATGAAAGGATCGAGAGCTATCCTATAGCAGGCAGTCGCCCGATTACGGGAGACCCGATAAGAGATGCTGAGCTGACTGAAGAACTTCTTAGCGACCCAAAAGAGCTAGCGGAGCACGTTATGCTCGTCGATCTGGCGCGCAACGACGTAGGGCGTGTTGCCGAGGCGGGTAGCGTACACGTTCCGGCGTTCATGGACGTGCAGCGTTACAGCCACGTGCAACACATCGTCTCTCTGGTCGCTGGGAAATTATCCGGTGGCGCTGACTGTTTTGACGTCTTGCGTGCTGCGTTTCCGGCGGGCACGGTGTCAGGCGCGCCTAAAGTTCGGGCTATGGAAATCATCGAAGAGCTTGAGCCCGTCCGGCGCGGACCGTACGCGGGTGCGGTCGGGTACTTTTCGTACAACGGCGATATGGATTTTGCGATCACCATACGGGCGCTGTTTGCGAAAGGGGGCACGTGTCACCTGCAGACGGGAGGGGGCATCGTTGCTGACTCCGTACCTGAGAACGAATGGACGGAAACGGAACTCAAAGCTCGGGCGTTACTGAAGACGCTTGAGAACATAGGAGGCACTGTGCGATGAAGGTTCTTGTCATTGATAATTACGACTCGTTTGTGTACAACCTCGTTCAAAACGTAGGCGAATTAGGCGGAACCCCGCTCGTTTACCGAAATGATAAGTTGACCCTCGAAGAGGCGACGGCACTCGATCCGGATCGGATCATCCTTTCGCCAGGCCCGGGCACTCCGACAGAGGAGCGCTTCTTCGGCGTATGTTCTGCTATCCTCGAGAGTCTGAGCCCGACGACGTCGACTCTCGGGGTGTGCCTCGGGCATCAGGGAATCGTCGCCGCCTTTGGCGGTCACATCACAGCTGCGCGGCACGTGATGCACGGCAAGGCAAGCTACATCCGGCACTGCGGCTCAGGGCTCTTCGATGGCATTGAGAATCCTTTCGTCGCCACCCGCTACCACTCCCTTGTCGCGGACCGCGCGTCGCTCCCGCCGTGCCTCGAGGTAACTGCCGAGGCGTGTGACGACGGGGAGATCATGGGGGTCCGCCACGACACGTACCCGATAGAGGGGGTACAGTTCCACCCCGAGTCCATTTTGACCGCGGCCGGCAAGCGCGTTATCACCAATTTTCTCAAGGGGGGGAGAGCGTGATCAGGGACAGCATAGCGAAGCTCGTGAGCGGAGCGAACTTGACACCTCTTGAAGCGCGTGCCGCCATGCTCGAGATGCTGTCGGGCGCGGCGACAGAGGCACAGATCAGCGCGTTCCTCACCGCTCTTTCGATGAAAAAAGAAACGGTAGAGGAGCTCTCTACCTTTGCGTCGGTTATGAAGGAGTTCTGTCACCTCATCTGTCCGAACGTCAAGGGGCGGATGGTCGATACATGCGGCACAGGCGGTGGGGGCCTAAAAACCTTCAACGTTAGCACTGTTGCAGCTTTGGTCGCGGCAGGTGCGGGCGTCACTGTTGCAAAGCACGGAAATCGCTCCGTAACGAGCAACAGTGGCAGTGCAGACGTGCTCGAACAACTCGGGCTGAACCTGTCTCAAGAGCCAGCAGAGGTCAAAAAAGCCATTGAATCAATCGGTATCGGGTTCATGTTCGCCCCCCGGTTCCATCCAGCAATGGGCGCCGTGCTAAAGGCGCGACAAGAGATCGGCGTGCGGACAGTTTTCAACCTTCTCGGGCCACTCATCAATCCGGCGAACGCCCAAGCGCGCCTCCTCGGCGTCGCTGAGCGGGCGTGGGTGACGCCACTCGCCACAACGTTGATGGCTCTCGGATGCGATGAGGCCATGGTTGTCCACGGGGTCGGCGGACTTGACGAGATCTCGCTGTTTGGAAAGACGGTCGTGGCCCGCGTGACGGGCACGAGCCTTACCCATCACGAGCTGAGTCCTAGAGACTTTGCCCTCGAGTCGGTCAAGCCGAACCAACTTTTCGTGACTGATCCGCGACAGAGCGCTCGCCTAACGATCAGGTTGCTCAACACGAATCCCCGAGTCCGGGAACCAAAAATGGGCGTCACTCTCGCCAATGCGGCTGGAGCTATCCTCCTAGGCGGTCTAGGTGACGATCTCGCGTATTGTGTCGAACTGGCTGCTGAATCGATCGCAAGCGGTGCAGCCTATGGAAAACTCAGGGCACTCGTCCAGCTCTCTGGCGGGAACGTTTCAGTGCTCGACGAATTGGAGAGGTCGCATGCCTGATTTCTTTGACATCCTCTGTCGCACCGCTCACAAAACCATCGCGAGCGGGTATTACTCCCGGTTTGCGGGGCGCGACGAACCGGCCGATGCTGCGCCCACGCTTCGTTTGAGTGAGTGCATACGCAGGTGTGTGCGTCTTCCGCTGATTGCCGAGGTTAAGGTGGCGTCCCCGACGATGGGACTGGTTCACGTCGACGCGGGAGCAATTGCGCGGCAGATGCAGGCAGGAGGGGCCATCGGAATTTCTGTAGTGACCGAACCGCGTTTTTTCAAGGGTTCGTCTCACGTGCTGGGCACTGTCCGAAGCCGCGTCTCGGTCCCGCTCATTATGAAAGACTTCATTGTCAGCGCCTGCCAGATCGAAGCCGCACGAGACGCCGGCGCGAGTGCTATCCTGCTAATACAAGCGCTGTTTGACCGAGGTTATGCCACACGCGAATCTGAGGACTTGATTGAGTTCGCGCACGCGAGCGGCCTTGAAGTGCTCTTGGAGGCGCATACCGACTCAGAATTTGAGCGGGCCTTATCTACTGACGCAGACCTTATCGGCATTAATAACCGGGATCTGAGGACGCTAACCGTCGATCTTATGACTACGAGGGATATCCTGGAAAAAGTCTCCGTAGATAGGAGGGTCGTCGTGAGTGAAAGCGGCGTCGAGACCCCTGAAAAGGCCCTGTTTCTCAAGCGATGCGGGGCGGACGCGTTGCTGGTCGGTTCTGCTTTCATGCGGGCTGATGACGTGCGTCGAGCGGTACACAGGATGGTGAGTGCGGCGTGAGGCGAGTGCGCGTCAAGGTCTGTGGCATAACGAACCGAGAGGACCTCGAAGCAGCCGTCGATGCGGGCGCGGACGCGCTCGGCTTCGTCGTGGACGTACCTGCTTCACCGAGAAATATATCATTGGATCGCGCACGGGACTTTGTCGAAGCGACGCCGCCCTTCGTCCAGAGCGTGCTCGTTTCGGTTTTCGACACCGTTGATCAGCTCGAGACGCTGTGCTCGTGCGTGGCCCCCGATGCGGTGCAGGTGGCAGGCACGCTCGCTCGAGACGCTATTGGTGAGCAGCTCCGCGGCATTCGGGTGATCCAGGCCATCGCGGTGAATGATGAGGTGGACGTCCTCCCATTCGCGGCGCACTGCGATGCTGTTCTTACCGACTCGTGCGTTCCCGGCGCACACGGGGGCACGGGGAAACCTCATAACTGGAACGTCAGCCGGGCCATCAGGGAACTAATCGCGCCTACCCCCCTCATCTTAGCGGGAGGCCTGACGCCGGGCAACGTTCGGGCAGCCATCAAAACGGTGCGCCCTTATGCCGTTGACGTTTCAAGTGGGGTTGAGGCCCGCGCAGGCATGAAAGATCCAGCGAAGATTCGTGCGTTTATCGAAGCGGTGAAGGAGGCATCTGATGGACTATAACCATTATCCGGTGAATGGCAAGTACGGGCGCTTTGGCGGCAGTTTCGTCCCTGAAACGTTGGTAGCGGCACTTGCACAGCTCGCAGAGGCATACGCGCGTCTTCGCGTAGATCACGATTTTCAAAAGCAACTCAGCGGATATCTTTCGACGTTTGCGGGAAGGCCAACTCCCTTGTACTACGCGGAGAACCTCTCCACAAAACTCGGCGGTGCCAGGATTTACCTCAAGCGCGAGGACCTTGCTCACGGCGGCGCCCATAAGATTAACAATACGCTCGGTCAGGCACTGCTTGCGAAGCGTATGGGGAAAACACGCATCATCGCCGAAACAGGAGCAGGGCAGCATGGGGTAGCTACATCTATCGCGTGTGCGGCACTGGGGCTCAAATCTGAAGTCTACATGGGGACTGAAGATATGGAGCGTCAGAAGCTCAACGTGTTCCGGATGGAGCTGCTCAACGCAGTGGTGCGCCCGGTGGAGCTCGGATCGCGGACCCTCAAGGATGCGATTAACGAAGCCCTGCGCGACTGGACCGCCAACGTGCTAACCACGCACTACCTGATCGGTTCCGTCGTTGGGCCTCACCCTTATCCCATGATCGTTAGGGACTTCCAAAGCGTTATCGGGCGCGAAATACGCGAGCAAATGACGCGACAGGTCGGGCGCCTTCCGGATGCGCTCGTCGCGTGCGTTGGAGGCGGCAGCAACGCGATCGGCACGTTCCACCCGTTTCTCGATGAGGACGTCGCGATGCACGGCGTCGAGGCCGGAGGGGCGGGGCTAGCGACTGCACAGCACGCAGCGTCGTTGTGCGCAGGATCAGAGGGAGTATTCCACGGTATGTTGACCTACCTGCTTCAAGACGTCGACGGGCAGGTTCAGCCTACGCACAGCATTTCAGCCGGCCTCGACTATCCCGGCGTTGGCCCCGAGCACGCGTTTTTGAAACACGAGAACCGAGTCATCTTTAGTGCCATCAGCGACACGCAGGCGCTTGAGGCCTTCCTCGAACTGTCGAGAACGGAGGGTATTCTGCCTGCTTTGGAGTCGGCGCACGCCGTTGCTCATGCCGTGAGGCTCGCGCCTACATTAGATACGGACGACGTTATCGTTGTTACGCTTTCAGGCAGGGGCGACAAGGACGTTGAGGTGGTAGCGCGCCACGTGGGGGCAGACCTATGAGTGCCATCGCCGCGACGTTTCGCGAATTAAAACAGCGGAGCGAGGGTGGTCTCATCGCTTACGTGATGGCAGGCGATCCTACACCGAAGCACACCCTGAAAATTGTCGATGCGTTAGTCGCCGGCGGGGCCGACATCGTTGAGCTCGGAATGCCGTTCTCCGATCCGATCGCCGACGGTCCGACGCTGCAACGTGCAGCTGGGCGGGCGTTGGAAGCAGGAACAACCCCTAGCAAGGTTTTTGACCTTGCCCGCGCGATAACAAGGGCGAACGAGGTGCCGGTGGTAGTTATGACGTACTACAACATCGTGCACCAGATGGGCGTCGAAGCGTTCTGCAGCGCGGCGGAACAAAGCGGCGTGAACGGTGTCATCGCCCCGGATCTTCCTATCGAAGAAGCGTCGCCGTATAAGGTGGCCGCGACGCGGCACGGCATTGATACCATCTTCCTCGCTGCCCCATCAACCTCAGCGGCGCGATTGGAAAAGCTCTTGACAGCCTCGTCGGGTTTTTTGTACCTTGTTTCAACGAACGGGATTACTGGCGCGCGGAAGCTCTTGCAGGACGCGAGCATCGCTAGTATACTACGAACCGCGTCAATCATTCGAGGGAGAGTTCCATTAGCGGTCGGATTTGGCCTTTCGTTGCCTTCGCATGTCCGGCAGGTGATCGACAACGGAGCGAGCGCGGCCATAGTAGGGAGCAGATTCGCGCAGATTGTAGAGCAGAATCTGGACGACGAACATAAGATGCTGAAAGGGCTCCGCGAGTGCGCGCACACGCTAAAAGGCAGCACTTTGCAAGCGTATGCCCAAACAGGGGAAGCTTGATGATCCGAACCAGCGGGCTGCCGTTGATCGAGCTACGATGCTTTCCCGGTTCGTGCGACTAAATCCGTTCAGGAAGGAGCCCGATATTCGTGTGTCTACTGGATAACGGTCGCACCGGCACGGCGGGTGCGCGTCCAAACCGACGTCAGCCGTGAAGCCGCTGGCAGCCAAAGAAACTGAGCCTTGGCTTACCTCATTTCGTGCCCCGTGCTATAAATATGCCGAGGTCAGCGCAGTTGTCAGTGGAGTCCGATGGCACCCTCGCTCGCTCTCCAGTGCGGCTCACCATGACGTCTTTCAGCCCCGCTTCGGCAAACCACGTGCGCATATCCCCCCTCCTAAATCCCATCCATCGATCGGTGCGCTCCTCCGTTAGAAATACGAACGCGTGCTCATCGAGGTCAGTGATTATGAGCGTGCCCCCTTTCTTGAGAATCCGTGCCATCTCACCTATCGCTGCTGCCGGGTGCATCACGTGGTGGAGGCACATGTTGGCAAAAACGTAGTCCACCGCGCCATTACGAATGGGGAGGAATTCGGCGCTCCCGACGCAACAGTGCAGGCCCGCAGCACCGAACGCCTTGCGCCTGAGTACTTGCAGCATAGCGAGAGACTCGTCGATCGCGAGCACCTCCACGCCGTGCGCGATGAGCCCTTCGGTGATAAACCCGGTTCCTGCTCCAACATCAGCAGCTAGCTTTCGCCGCTGCACCCGTGCCTCAGAAAGCGCCCGGTCTCGCACCCTCTCAGAGAAATAGGTTCGCCGCATATCGTCCCAGCGTGGGGCAATCTTGTCAAAGTAACCTCTCTCGTGCATGCTCTCCCCTTCTAGCTTCTCTCCGTGGGCACGTATCTTGATCTCCTTTTCCTCGAGAGCAAGGATATCCACTTGCATCAGGATACACGGTGACTCCGTCCCGTTTTCTTACAGATGCGGCATGAGTCATCAGCCTGATGCGATTACGATGAAGCCCGCCACCCGTGTGCGACACACCTATGAATGCCTAACAAAACCATTGCGGCTGTCCACGCATCGTTAGCTGTTCGCTCGTTTATAGGCTTAGCTGCCTTAAAACTAATACACCCTTCAGTGTGGCTGAAAGCGCGAGCTGGTGACGACAGGGCCAAACAGCGTCCACAGACTTCGTGGCATTAAACTCGCAAGTGAATAATACTTGACCTTCCTCTCTCATCACTGTAGTCCATGAACCGCTGCATATCTGCGTTCAACGAATCTCGTGGGATGTCTCTAAAAATCGGAAACTGGTCTATCAGCACGATGCGGCCATCCCACTTTGTAATTTCACGCGCGTCTTCTACCTCCCACGCGTCAACGCCGCTCCGGAAGGACGTCCTGAATCCGCGCATGACCTCCAGGGTCTCCTTATCGCTGAGCTGATTCCACCACGCTTCGAGATCAGCCCACGCCTTACTTTTCGGCTTAGTCGGGAGCTCGAGCGTGGCTATCATGTCGTTCAACTTCTCTTTCTGGCCTTGAGGTGCTTTTTTCCACCACTCCTTCATTGCATCCACCAGCGCTGTTCTCATAACGTCCCGTTGCTCCGGCGACAAGATATTCATCCACGCGCCAAAGCCATCGGCTGATCGTGATATGACGTTAAACACGATTTCGCTGCCGTCGAAATTGTCCGCCAACATCGAAAAAAACTGTTTTACCTGGGACTCTTCAAAGAAATGGAACACCCCCCCAGCTATCATGAATATCCCATCCTCGGTATACCGAATATCTTTACACCAGCTCGGATCCAAGAAGGATTTCGCAATGTATGTTACCCTGTCAGGTTCCGGCAGCAGCTGTCTTCTGATGTCAATGACCGCAGGGAGGTCGAGGTCGTACCAGTGAATCAACCCGTTATCAACGCGGTAGAAGGTCGTGTCCAGTCCTGCTCCGATGTTCACGACACATGCGCGGGGGTGCTCTATGATGTAGGTTTTGAGCTTTTCGTCAAACTGCTTTGCCCTCAGCGTAAATAGACCAAATTCTGGCAGATTGAGCTTATGAGAAATACTGAACCAAATACCATGGAACGGCAGATCATCACTCGTTGAAAAGTCATAGTCAATTTTTTCAACGAGCTC
>Ga0187880_1001409_pt1 | contig 19142 bp, 17 predicted proteins | sample June2016WEW_19_4_FD_132998 | JGI IMG/M metagenome (GOLD analysis project Ga0187880, IMG submission 132998) | Peatland microbial communities from SPRUCE experiment site at the Marcell Experimental Forest, Minnesota, USA - June2016WEW_19_40 | ecosystem: Environmental > Terrestrial > Soil >...
CAGCATCAACGGCGGACTGGGCCAGGCGCCGAAATTTCCCAACACGTTCGTGTTCTCGCTGTTTCTTCGCGTGCACGCGGCCGACGGCGACGAGGCGATGGCGGAAATGGTTCGGCACACGCTGTCGAAGATGGCGCGCGGCGGAATCTACGACCAGGTCGGCGGCGGATTCCATCGCTACAGCGTCGATGAGCGATGGCTGGTGCCGCACTTCGAAAAAATGCTCTACGACAACGCGCTGCTGGCGCGCCTGTACCTCGACGCCGGCCGCGCGCTCAATGAGCCGGAGTTTCTCGGCGTCGCGCGCGAAATCTTCGATTACGTTTTGCGCGAGATGACAAGTCCCGAGGGCGGCTTTTACGCCGCGCAGGATGCGGACAGCGAGGGCGAAGAAGGAAAGTTCTTCGTCTGGACGCCCGAGCAGGCCGACGCGGTCCTTGGTCCCGAGCTCGGCGCGATAGCCCAGCGCTATTTCGACATCACGAGCGAAGGCAATTTCGATGGCGCGAATATTCCGCATCGCACGATCGAGCTCGCCGACGCCGCGCGGATGTTCAAGATTTCGGAAGATGACATGGCGTCGAAGATTCGCGAGATTCGCGACAAACTGTTCGCGGCTCGCGAACAAAGGGTGAAGCCGGGGCGCGACGAAAAGGTCCTGGTGGCATGGAACGCGATGATGATCGGCGCGTTTGCCGAGGGATATCGCGCGCTGCACGAGCGGCGGTTTCTCGAAGCGGCCCAGCGCGCGGCCGATTTCATGATGGCGTCGATGTGGGACGGACGCGCGCTCAAGCGCTCGTTCAAGGACGGGGTCGCGCGGCACAACGCCTACCTCGAAGACTATGCGCAGTTGGCGGGCGCGATGCTCGACGTGTACGAAGCGTCGCTCGACGCGAAATACCTGGCGCACGCGCGGACGCTCGCCGGCGTGATCCTCGAGCGATTTATCGACCAGGAAAAGGGCGGATTCTTTTTCACCTCGGACGATCACGAAGCGCTCATCAGCCGCTCCAAGGCGGCTTTTGACGGCTCGACGCCGTCGGGCAACAGCGCGGCCGTGATGGCGATGCTCAGGCTGCACGGCTACACCGGCGAGGAGCGCTACCGGGTCGAGGCGGAGCGGACGCTCAAGCTGTTTCGCGAATTTATCGAGAAGCAGCCGTTCGGGTTCTCTCACATGCTCGAAGCGGTCGACCTTTACCAGCGCGGACCGACCGAAGTTGTGATTGTCGGCAGCCGCAACTCTCCTGAACTGATCGAATGGACGGAGCGGCTCGGCCTCATCTACGTTCCGAATCTTGCGATCTTTGTTTCCGTTGCGGACAATGCTGACGCCGGCGCCCAGTCCGGCTTCATCCCCGAGCAGGTGCGCGGCAAGCGGCAAATCGACGGCCACGTGACTGCTTACGTATGCCGCGAGCACACGTGCACGCCGCCGATTACGACGTTCAAGGATCTTCAAAAGGAATTGGCCGACTAGCTCGGGTGATGGACCGCGACGCGCACGACCTTACTGCGGCAGGCGCAAAGCCGACGCCGCATTTCCCGCCAATCGTCGTGAACCGTGCGGCGCGCCGCCGGCCGGATGCGCGGCTGCGAGTTGTGCTGCTCAACGCGGCTGGCGGGCGAAAGTTCCGCGAAATCCTGGCATGTCTCAGGCGTCCGCCGCTCCAGAGCGCCGATGTGATCCTGCTATGCGAGGTCAATACGAGAGTGAGGCGGAGGCCCGGCCGTGACCTTGCGACGGATCTCGCCGAGGCGCTGGAGATGAGCTGCGCGTACGTTCGCGAGTTCGGTCTGAGGCCCCCGGGGATCGAAAGCGAAATCGTCTCGTACATGGGCAATGCGATCCTGAGCGCCGCGCCGTTCGAGGACGTGGCCGCCGTCACGATGCACAGGCCGCCCACGCCCATGGCGTGGCCCAGACGCAAACGGCGCTGGTCGCGCGTGGGCGGGCCAACGGGAGTGGTCACCAGAGTGAAGTTCGGCGGCGAGGAGTTAACCGTCGGCGTCACGCATCTGCACAGCCGCTGCACGCCGGTCGAGCGCGCGCGCCAGATGGCGAGTTACCTGGAATCGTTCCCGCCGGCAGGCCGCGCGATTTTCGGCGGCGACCTGAATACGACCACCACTGAGCTATCGAGCGGGGCGTTGATATTGGCAACGGCGCGGCAAATGATCGCGAATCCGGACCGGTTCCACTCGCCTGAGTCATACGAGCCCCTGTTCGGCCATCTACGAGAGCACGGACTCGAGATCGAGGGCGCCAACGTGGCCAATCGCGCGACTTTCACTTTTTCCGGACTGATTCCGCGATCGATGAGGCCAAAACTCGATTGGCTTGCAGTCCGCGAGCTTCGTCCGATCGCGGGAACCGCGGCGGTGGTGCCGCCGCGGTCTCCGATTCTGATGCGCCGCGCCTCCGATCACGATTTCGTGACGGTCGATCTCGAGCTGTAATCGCGGCGCGCGCCCGTGAAAAAGTGAAATCGTTTCGTTGTGCTACGCAATCTCCGGCGGAGGCGCGAGCGCGCCGCGCGCGCTTTCATAAGCGGCGGCCACGCGAATTACCGCCGGCTCTCCAAACGGACGGCCGATTACCTGCATCGCAATCGGCAGTCCGTCGGGCGAAAGACCGGTGGGAACAGCTATTGCGGGTTGACCGGTCGAATTGAAGGGCTGCGTGAAGCGCAGAATCGCCGCGACGACCTCCACCGCGTCTTCGCGCGCCTCCAGGATTTGAGAGGCGCCGATTTTGGGCGCGACGATCGCACTGGCCGGTGCGACCAGCACGTCATGATCGGCCAGCACTGCTACCGACTCGGCCAGCGTGCGCGCCCGGGCGCGCTGGGCGCGGATGTAGCTGGTGGCGTTCATCATCATTCCGATCTCGAGTAGCCGGCGAACGTCGTCGCCATAGTCGCGGGGACGCGTGCGCATCCAATCCTGGTGAACCTCGAGCGCCTCGGCCGAGGTGATGATGCTGTTCATGAAGGCGGCCATCGGGAGCGAGGGAATCGTCACGTGGTCAACGGTCGCGCCGAGCGATCGCAGCGTCTCAAGCGCGGCATTGAACGAGTGCGCGACGTCGTCGCTCAGTCCGTAGTCAAGTTCGCGAATCACGCCGATGCGCATGCCGGAGATTTGGCCGCCGACTGCGGCTGAGAAATCGGGCACCGGCTGGCGGCTCGAGGTGGAATCGTTGCGGTCGGCGCCCGCGATTACTTGCAGCATCATCGCGGCGTCGCGAACCGTGCGCGTGATGGGGCCGACGTGATCGAGCGTGGAGGCCAGCGGGATGACGCCGTAGCGGCTGACGCGGCTCCAGGTCGGCTTCAGCCCGACGCATCCGCAAAGCGCGGCGGGAATTCGAATCGATCCGCCGGTGTCGGTGCCTATGGTGGCGGCGGCGCTGCGCCCAACGATCGCAGCGGCCGCGCCGCCGCTCGAGCCGCCGGGGATTCGGTCGAGCGCGTACGGATTGCGGACGATTCCCCAGTGCGGATTCGACGACGTGATTCCGTAGGCGAACTCGTGCAGGTTGAGTTTGCCGAGCAGCACGGCGCCGGCGCGCTTGAGGCGCGTCCATACGGTCGCGTCGTGATCGGGTTTGAAATCGGCGAGGATTTTCGAGCCGCCGGTGGTGCGAAGCCGGCTCGTGTAAACCAGGTCCTTGAGCGCAATCGGCACGCCATGGAATGGCCCCCGCCATTTTCCGGCGGCGATTTCGGCCTCGGCTTTTTTCGCCGCCTTGCGCGCGATCGTGTCGGTGACGGTGATATAGGCGCGAAGCGATCCGTCGGTTTGTTCGATTCGGCCGAGGTAGGCCTCGGTCAGCTCGACCGGTGAAATGTCGCGCGCGCGCAGCTTGGCGGCCAGGGTGGCTACATCGAATTCGAGCAGTTCCTGAAATGGAATCGACATCGCAATAAAATCCTCGAAGTGAGTATCGAAGCGGGGGTTACGACCCGGCTTTGGCGGCGCGGGCCGCCTCGGCCAACAGGACCGGATAGCTGAAGGGCGTCTCGATCCCGGCAAGACCGATCGAGCCCATGTGCCCGGCCAGTGTTAGCATCGCGCCCGCACTGTGCGCGATTGCATCCGCGTCGGCGTCGGAGATTTCGTAGCCGTAAAGATCGCGCATCACCTGTTTGACGGTTTCGCCGGTAACCAGTGGCATAGTGTCGCTCCGATTCTGACTATTTCAGTTTGCGCGCCGATTCGATTATCAAGTCGCACACGCGGCGCGCGTCTTCAAGCGCAATTAGCCGGCAGCATTCGGGCCATCCTATCCAATCGGCAGGGACGCAACGGACCGTGAACGGCAGATATCCTGCTTCATATTCTTAGCAGTGCAAATTTGCTAATTTCCTCGCCCGCTGCGGCGGTTGGGCGGCATTTTTGCTCGGGAGGGGCGTCGATGTCGAACTATAGTGAGCCATGTTTCGGACGAAGCCGGGTTGCCACGCTGGTGATCGCGCTATGCGCGATAGTCGTGACGAGCGCGTGCAATCCGCCACTGCCGGGAAGTCCCGCGGATTTGCTGATGCGGGCGGCCATGTCCTCGGACCCGACTGACGCCGCGCCGGAAGACGACGCCGAGTTGTCCGCGTCCGCGCCGATCCCGGTGTCGGGCGACGTGGTCCTGATCGGCGGCTGGTCCAAGGGAAACAAATCGACGGCCAGCGCAGAGTTCTTCAATCCGGCAACCAAAAAATTCAGCAAACTTGGTTCCATGCCGCTTGGCGAGGGCTTGGGCGCGGGTGCGCTGCTCACCTCGGGCGAGCCGAATACGGAGATACTGGTGGCAGGCGGCTTCGGCGGCAAATCAAAGTTCAGCAAGAAGACCGTCAGCAATACCATCACCGGCGATGCCACGACCCAACTTGAGATTTTCGATCCCACGACCGGAAAATTCACGGCGGTCAGCGCGCCCTTGCTGAATGCCAGGGTTGGCGCGACCGCGACCGCGCTGCCGTCGGGGAAAGTCCTGATCGCCGGCGGCAGCGACACGGCCGGCACTCCCACCAACACGGCCGAGGTTTTCGATCCCGCGACGGGAGAGACCACGGCGACGCTCAACAACATGAGCTCGCCGCGCGCGTTGCACAGCGCGACGCTGCTGGGCAACAACACCGTGCTGATCGCCGGCGGCATGACCGACAATACGGGAGACCTGACCAACAGCGCCGACATTTACGATCCAGTTGCGAACACCTTCACCGCAACCGGTCCAATGCTCGAATCGCTCGGCGCGCACGCGGCGGTTTTGCTGAACGCCGACACGCTGACCGGGCAGGTGCTAATCACCGGCGGGTTTACCGGCGGCAGTTCGGCCCTGCTCGCCGATCAGAACGCGGAAGTCTATGACCCGATTGGCCAGGTGTTCAATTACACCGCCAGCTACATGAACAACGCGCGCGCGTTCCATACCGCCACCGTGCTTGGCAACGGGCAGGTCCTGGTGGCGGGAGGGTTCAGCGCGTTCGGCGCGACGGTCGCGGGCGACAAGCTAAACGCCCTGTATGGGGCCAACCAGAACTCCGCCGAGCTTTTCGATCCGGATACTCAGGCCTTCACCTGCATCAACGGGACGGCGTCGGGCGGCGGTTGTAACGCCGCGATGAAGATGGGGCGCGGCGGGCATACCGCAACGCTCTTCACCAGCGGTGCGCTCGAAGGAGAGGTGCTGATCGCCGGCGGACTCGGATCGAAGAAACCGGACGGCACGGCGACCGAGTTGAAGGAAGCGGAGCTGTTCAATCCTGTCACCAGTACCTTCACGGCGACGGGTTCGCTGAAAGCGGCGCGCGGCCTGCACACTGCCTTCCTGCTGCCGTGAGGCGGCGGGCGCCGGCGCGGGCGTTTTCGGGTGTGGCTAGCGGCATTCGAGGACTCTCCCTGATCTCGTGCGTCCGAGGTTAGCGGAGGTCGGAAGCGATCGCGTCAGCTAAATTTTATCGACGGCGTCAAGGATGATGCGATAGACCTCGCCGGCGTTTTCCAGGCCAACCAGACGGTAGCACTCGGGCTGGCCGGGAGGGGTCAAAACCGACGGATTCCAAAATGGCCTGTACATGGCGCGTCGCGTGAACTCAGGCAGTGCTCCGCGGAGTTCGAGGGTGTTTCCCATGCGGCGCAGCGTGAGCATCGGAGTATTCAACTTGTCGAGAAAGGCCGCCGTGACTTGTTGCTCTCGAAATCCAGACACGATGATCACGCGTTGATTGGTGACGCCGTAAAAAGTGTTCGACAGATAGGAATGGAAGACGATCGCCTCCGCGATCAGCACGCCGACCAGCACGGCGAGCAGAATTGAATTGGTGTCGGCACGCTCGGCAAGGCCGGGGCCGAGCGGGATCGAACGCATCACGAGCGCGGCGATCGCAACCAGTATAATCGCGCCCGCGCGCCATCGAAGAGCGCTGGTATCGCGCGGGCGTCCGCACCAGAGCAGCTCCTCGCGCGCGAGCAGATGCGGATTGACGACGGCGGCCGCCTCAGGATCCATCGATCACTTGACGACGCCAGCGGCGCGCAGCGCGGCGATTTTTTCGGCCGGGTAGCCGAGGTACTCGCGAAGGATCTCGTCGGTGTGCTCGCCGAGCAGCGGAGCGGCGCGGTCGATCGCGGCGGGGGCCGCGGCAAACTTCGTCAGCATTCCGGTTTGCTTCACGCGGCCCCATTGCGAATGCGACAACTCGGCGATCAAATCGTTGGCGAGGACCTGCGGATCGTCGAACAATTCACCGATATGATTTACCCGCGTAGCCGGGATGGCGGATTTCTTCAACGCTGCGAGTGCGTCGTCGCGATCGAGCTTGGCAAATTGATCCGCGAGCGCCGCCGCGAGCGCGCCCTCGTTCGGTTCCGCCGCGGCCGCATCCCAGTTGGCATTGGGCAGCCCCGGTAGAATAGTCAGCAGCGCGTTCCATTGGGGTTCATCGGTTAGCGAGATGAATAGCCATTTGCCGTCGCGGCTAGAGTAGGCGCGCGAAAGGGCCGAGCGCCCGCGATACTCGGTGCCGCCATTTTCCATGTCCGGCCGGCCAGGATAGAACGCGAACTCGCCGGCCTGAAAAGCCATCGCGGCTTGCAACAGCGAGGTCTCGCATAACTGGCCGCGTCCGGTCCGCTGGCGCGCACGCAGCGCGAGCACGCATCCAAACGCGGAGAGCATCGCGGCGCCGTAGTCGCAAATCGCGCAAGTCAGGTACACCGGATGCCCATGATGGCCGCCCTGCGCCGCCATCACGCCCGAACGCGCCTGCAACAGCGGATCGAAGCCGGGCTGATTGTGCTCGGGTCCGCGATTTCCGAAGCCGTTGAGCGACATATAGATGATGCGCGGGTTGCGCGCCGCCAGGCTTTCGTAATCGAAGCCGAACTTGCGCATCCGGCCCGGGCGCAGATTCTCGACCACGATGTCGGCATGGTCGGCGAGGCCATGGATGATTTCGCGGCCTTGCGCGGTCGCAAGATTAAGCGAGATACCGCGCTTGCCCTGGTTCCAGCCGAGGAAGCCGAAACCGAAATGGCGAAACGAATCGCCCTCGAGGCTTTCGATCTTGATGACCGTGGCGCCGAGTTGCGCGAGTAACATCGGGCCGTACGAACCCGCGATGTAGCTGGCGAAATCGAGCACGGTGACGCCGTCGAGCGCAGGGCGTTGCGCCGGGCGCAAGTCTTTTCCCGGCGATGGGTTGCAGGCTGGCTCTGCAAGCCATTGCAGCGCCGCGCGATCGTCGCCGGCCCGGGGAGCGGGACCGGTGATTTCGCCGGGAGTGTCGCTGAGGAACACGGGCAGGCCCATCTGAATCATGCGGCCGAGCGCGGGGTCGTCGATTTCAGTGCGCATCCCGAGCGCGCGCGTCTGTGGGTGATCGATGAAATCGTGGCGGGTCATCACCGGGGCGCACGGGACGTCGTATTCGCGCAGGATGCCGAGCCATTCGTCGCGGGTGCGCGTGCGGATGATCGGCTCGATGATGTCTTTGAGCGGCTCCCAGAACCAGGGCGCGATCCCCCACGGCGCATCTTCGAAACGCTGGTCGGCGACCAGATCGGGGCGATCGATCGCGATCGCGAACTTGCCCCAGAAGGTCGAGTTGCCGCATGCGGCAAACAGGTATTTGCCGTCGGCGGCCTCGAACAAACGATAAACCGGAATCGGTCCGAGAGGATTCAGCGGACCCTGATAGAGAGTGGTCATGGCCTCGCTACTCAGGATTGAGCCGGTCTGGAGCGAGAACGCGCCGGCCAGAATCGAGACTTCGACCGCGTCGCCCGCTCGATCGGCGCCGCGCGCCACAATCGCGGCGACGGCCGCAGTCGCCGCCATCACGCCCGCCGAATAACTCGCCGCGGGAAAAACCAGCGCGACGGGATTGCCGCTGGACGCCCATTGGCTGCCGGTGATTCCGCCGCGGGCGGCGACCAGGTCGTCGTTCGCATCGAAGTCGGCGTCGGGGCCGCGGCTGCCCAGCGCAGGCACGCCGAGCGCGATCGCGCGCGGATTAATCCGGCGAATCGATTCGGCGTCGAGACTCAGTCGTTTCAGCCGGGCCGGCGTGAAGCCGGTGACGACGATATCAGCCCATCGAACCAGCTCCGCGATTCGAGGCTGCGACGGGCGATCGTCGAGGTCCAGCTCGAGCGCGCGCTTGGAGCGGTTGAGGACGTGGAAGTGCGGCGTGCCGCGCTCGCGCGAACCGCCCGGCGGCTCGACCTTGATGGCGCGCGCGCCGTTTTCCGCCAGCAGCATCGTGGCGTAAGCTGCGCCCAGGTGAGAAGCGAATTCAACGATGTTGATTCCGTCGAGTGATTTACCCATTGAAAATTGCCAAGTGATGTTTTGGGAATTGGATTGTCGTTGAGCGGAGGCGGGAAATGCAAACGATCGCGGCAAAGCGCGAGCATGCAGCGGAATCGGGGTCTCGGCGGCAGAATTCAACCCACGGACACGCCGGGTTCATCCTCCCTTAATGTCCGATGCATAGCTTCTGCCCGCCGGATTCGGATCGGCGCAACGGATACGACTAACTTCGAGGCAGGTTCAAAAGATGATCAAACGACGACTAATCGTGGCCCTTTTCATAGTACTGGCGATCGCCGGGATCGGCCGCATGGGATTCGCCGACATGTTAGTCAATGGCGCCGGCGCCACGTTCCCGTACCCGATCTATTCCAAGTGGTTCGACGTTTACGCGAAAGAAAATCCGGGCATCAAGTTCAACTATCAATCGATCGGCTCGGGCGGCGGAATCAGGATGCTGTCGAATGGCACCGTCGATTTTGGCGCGAGCGACGCTCCGATGACCGATCAGCAGCTTTCGGAAGCGCCCGGTAAAATTCTGCACTTTCCCTCGGTGATGGGCGCGGACGTGGTCGCGTACAACCTGCCCGGATTTACGGGCACGCTGCGCCTGACGGGTCCGGTAATCGCGGACATTTATTCGGGCAAAATAACCAAGTGGGATGACGACAAGATCAAAGCGCTGAATCCGGGCGCGGCGATCCCGTCGCAGGACATCGTCGTATGCCACCGCTCGGACGGCAGCGGCACGACGTTTATCTTCGTCGATTACCTGTCGAAGGTCAGCCCGAGTTGGGCGTCGGATGTGGGTAGAGGAACCTCGGTCAAGTGGCCGGTCGGACTCGGCGGCAAGGGCAACGAGGGCGTGACGGCGCTGGTTCAGCAAACGCCGGGCGCAATCGGGTACGTCGAGTTGATCTACGCGCTCAACAACAAGATTCCGTACGCCGTATTGCAGAACAAGGCGGGCAACTGGGTGACTGCGAGCCTCGATGGCGTGACTGCGGCGGCGTCGTCGGTGGCGGGCAATATGCCGGCCGACTTTCGCGTGTCGATCACGGACGCACCGGGCGCGGATGCGTATCCGATCTCGTCGTTCACGTGGCTGCTCGTTTACCAGAAGCAGACGAAGAAGGATGTCGGCGAGCAGATCGTGAAGTTCCTGCACTGGGCGCTGACGGAAGGACAGAAGGACGCGCCGGAGCTCAAGTACGCGCCGCTGCCGGCCGAAGTCGTGCAGAAGGAAGAGGCACAGATTCAGCAGATTCAGCTTCCGTAACCGGATAGTCGCAAGCATGCAAAGAGGCGCGGGCGTCAGCGATGGCGCCCGCGCGTTTTTTTGCCGGATGCGCCGGGACATCGCGTCCGATCAGGTGTATGGTCGAAGACCGTGATGCGACAACGACAAATGCACTTGATGGCGAGAGCAACCGCGGCGGTCGCGGCGATCATCATGATGGTCGCGACGTGCGCCGTCGCGCGGGCGCAGAATTACGTGATCGATCAGGGCGCCAGCGACGCGCTCACCAGGTATCTCCATCTGAACAGCCTGCCGATGGTCACCGCGGAGTTCTCGACCTCGCCGGGCGGCAGCAGGCAGGTGATACTGACCGGGTTTGTGGCGACGCAGTTCGGGCGGCAGGATGCGGAACGAATCGCGCTCGCGTACGTGAACGATCCTAGCGTCAATATGGTTGACCAGATCCTGCTCGATCCGCACGTCGAAGATATGCGCACGGCGCCGCCGGGTTCGCCGGCCGCGGTGGGATCGCAATCGCCCAACAGTCCCAATCAACTCTGGAACAAAACGATGCAGGGTATCTACAAAAACGGCGCGCAGAACCCGCCGGCAAGCGGGCCGATGCTGCCGTAGGGCGCCGGGGCGATCGCGGGCATCGCAACTTGCGGCGCGCGCCGTGGTAGGATCCCGCTTGACGTGGCCGACAAGGTAATTTATCTGCGCGAAAAGCCGGTGTCGCCGGCCGACGAGCGCAACTTCAAGATCAAGTACGCCGAGCTGCTCAATCCCGCGCAGCTAGCCGCCGTGACGCATCGCGAAGGCCCGCTGCTGGTCGTTGCGGGAGCGGGATCGGGCAAGACTCGCACGCTGATCTATCGCGTCGCGCGGCTGATCGAGAGCGGCGTGCCGCCCGGTGCGATCCTGCTGCTGACGTTCACCCGCCGCGCGGCGCAGGAGATGTTGCGTCGCGCCGAGCAGTTGGTGGGAGATCGCGCGGGCGCCGTCGCGGGCGGCACGTTTCACTCCTTCGCCAACAATGTGTTGCGCCGGATGGGCGCGCCGATGGGCCTCAAGCCCAACTTCACCATACTGGATCGCTCCGACATGGAGGACGTGGTCAATCTGCTGCGGACGCGGATGGGGCTGGCGTCGCGCGAGCGCCGGTTTCCGAAGAAAAGCACGATCGCCGAGGCGATCAGCATGGCGCGCAACAAGCGGCGCGCGCTCGAAGAGGAAATCGAGATCGATTTCCCGCATCTCGGTGAGCATCAGACCGAAATTCTCGAACTCGCGAAAAATTACGAGAGCTACAAGCGCGAACGCGGCCTGCTCGACTACGACGACCTGCTGTATCGGCTCGCCGAGCTGCTTGAACAATACGAGAACGTGCGGCGCCGGCTGTCGGACAGCTATCGCTACATCATGATCGACGAGTACCAGGACACCAACCTGATTCAGGCCGAGCTGGTGCGGCTGCTGGCGATGAATCATCGCAACGTGATGGCGGTTGGCGACGATGCGCAGTCGATCTATTCGTTTCGCGGCGCCAACTTCCGCAACATCATGGATTTTCCCGCGCTTTTTCCCGGCACGAAAATCGTGAAGCTCGAAGAGAACTATCGCTCGATCCAGGGAATCCTCGACGTCGCCAACGACGTGATTTCACGCGCCGGCGAGAAGTACACCAAGGCGCTGTTCACGCAGCGCGAGGGCGGCTTTCGGCCGTTCCTGGTGCGCGCGCAGGACGAACACATGCAGTCGCGATTCGTCGCCCAGCGCATCCTGGAGCTGCGCGAAGAGGGGGTCGAGCTCGGCGAGATCGCGGTGCTGTTCCGCTCCAGCTTTCACTCCTTCGATCTGGAACTCGAGCTGCAACGCCGCGACATCCCGTTCATCAAGCGCGGCGGATTCAAGTTTATCGAAACCGCGCACATCAAGGACGTGCTGGCGCATCTGCGCGTCATCGCCAATCCGGCGGACGCCGTGTCATGGCTGCGCGTGCTCACGCTGGTCAAGGGAATCGGCCATCGCACGGCCGAGCGGACGATCGACGCACTCATCGCCGCCGACGATCCGGCGGCGGCGGTTGCGAAGCTTGCCGACAAGGCCCGCGGCGGCGCAGATGGCGGCCTGAAAAGGCTCGGCGCGCTGCTGGCGGAATTGCGCAGCGGCGAGAAACGGCCGCCCGAGCAAATCGCGATGACGCTCGAATACTATCTGCCCGTGATGCGCGAGGCGTACGCCGACGATTATCCCAAGCGCGAGCGCGACCTCGAACATTTTCAGAATCTGACCGAGCGCTACAAGAGCCTCGAACAGATGCTGGCCGACATGGCGCTCGAGCCGCCCAACGATTCACTCGACGGCATGCTCGCGACGGACTCCGACGACGAACGCCTCACGCTCACCACGATTCACTCCGCCAAGGGACTCGAATGGAAAGTCGTGTTCCTGATCTGGGCCGCCGACGGACGTTTCCCGGGACCGCAAAGCGTCGGCGATGACGAAATCGAGGAGGAGCGCCGCCTGATGTACGTCGCGAGCACGCGCGCGCGCGACGAGCTGTACCTGTCGTATCCGATCCATATGTTCGACCGCAGCTTCGGGTTCGTGATGGGTCGCGTGTCGCGTTTTTTAGAAGACGTCCCCGCCGAACTCCTGCAGACCGCAACCCTGCAAGAGTCCGAAGAGTCTTAACAGTGCTACCTCGGTGAGGGATTTGGCGGCTATCGAATACCTTGGAGAAACTCTATGGCCATACGAGAGATAGCTGATGTGGTTGGAGCGGAAAGGTATATGCGCGAACAATTAACTGATGGCACCACTATAGCTCATCTTGTCCTAAATCGAATCGACTTCGGCCGCGGTAAATTTCGAATCGCGATGCCCGATAGCGTGGATCAATCTCCGCCGTTCGATTTCAAATCGGAAAATCAAAGCATGAATGGCGACGAGGAAATGGCGGTCGCGCGCGTGATCAAGTCATTCATTAGCGACCCGAATTGCGTGGTGCTCATGCAGGAAACGCAAATCCGGAAATCAGATCCATTCTCGGGATATAGTTGGTACTTGGAAAAGATTTTTCAAGAGAATCTTGTGCTCAGTTACAAAGATGAGCTTTATTTGCCCGTCGCCGGCCCGGAGTTTGCCCGCATATCGGACGAAGAGATGTTAGGTGTTGTGAGAAGTGCAAGTACCAACCCATTTTCTGCCTTCTTCTATGTGGGCACCGTGCCAACTTCCAAGACGTTGACCGAAGGCGACCTGGAACGAATCTCGACGGAACTAGTTGGCATAGCAGTTGATGCACTCGACTTCGAATCTTTCCTTCTATGGTGGCGAGATGAAGTGCGGTTCCCGTAGTTGATGCCTTTGCAGACCACACCCCTGTAGGATTCCGAAGAGTCTTAGTCGAAGGCCGAGATAAGTGCGACGGCGATCGGCCGCCTTTGGGTTGACAGAACCCTCGCCTAACCTCTCCCGTGAAATAACGGGCGAGGGATCGGAGAACCTATTCGCCGAGCACCTTGATCAGCACGCGCTTGGGGCGCCGTCCGTCGAACTCGCCGTAGAAGATCTGTTCCCACGGGCCGAAGTCGAGCTTGCCGGCAGTTATGGCGACGACCACTTCGCGGCCCATCACCTGGCGCTTATGATGCGCGTCGCCGTTGTCCTCGCCGGTGCGATTGTGATGATAGCGCTCGGGGCTTGGGTCGTACGGCGCCAGCCATTCCAGCCATCGCTTGTAATCTTCGTGAAGGCCGGGCTCGTCGTCATTGATGAAGACCGAGGCGGTGATGTGCATCGCATTGACGAGGCAGAGACCCTCGCGCACGCGGCTTTCTTTGACCGCCTTTTCAACTTCGCCTGTGATGTTCACGAAGTCCATCCGGTTGGGCACCTTCATGGTGAGATATTTCGTATGCGACAGCATGCGTCGGTTAGTCCTCCGATGATCGATCGATGACACTACCCATCGTAGCAATTTTGCTATGGCGGTGGGGCGGCGGGAGCAGCCGCTTCGAACCTGGCGTAGCCGATCAAGTCCTGGTCCGCCGTCGTGTGCATCGGCATCGAGATTTCGCGGAGCACCGGGACTTTCTCGGTGATCGTTCCGGTCGCGGGCGCGTCCTTTGGCACCGTGATGACGCGAGTGCCGACGAAGCGGATGACAGTCGGCAGCATCCCGCCCGTATCGAGGTAGCGCGTGCGCGTCGCCTCGAAGACACTATCGCTCTTGAAGAGTTTCGAGCCGGCGCGAATCAGGTACTCGTTATTGGAGAGCGGGCGGACCAGCGTCGGTTGGCTCATCACATATAGATGTCCGACGGTCGGGCGCAGAAATCCGGGGTAGAGCGGATTGACGCCGAGCCAGTACGGCACGATGATGCGCCGTCCGGGCTTCCAGTCGGTGAGGCTGATGTGCGCCTCGTGATCGTTGTCGGCGAGAATGAAGTCGCGGCCGGCGAAATCGCGCACGATGTCGCGGCTCAACTGATCCTCGGGCGGCGTGGTTATCTCGCCGGTGGGTCCGAAGTCCAGCGCCTTGTCCGGCGTGCATCCTGCGACGACCGCGATGAGCGCAAACGCGAGCGCTACGACGATCGCCATCCCCCGGCGAATCATGTGCGGTATCTCGCGTAGCTTGCCGGGGTTCTCCCGCCGAGCGTCCATTTCATCGGCAACGAGACCTCGCGCAGCACGGGAATAGTCACGGTCTTGCCGTCGGGGCGTGTGAATTCGCGCTTGCCGATATACTGAACGATGGTGGGCAAAAGTTTTCCGGGCGCCAGGTATCGCGTGCGCGTCGTGACGAACACCGTCTCCTGCTTCACCAGCGAGCTGCCCGCTTCGATCATCCATTCGCCGGGGGTGTCCAAAGGTTTTTCGAGAGTCGCCTCGCTGATGACGTAGAAATCGCTTTCTTTGGGCGCCATCACTCCGGGCACCAGGATGTTGACGCCGAACCAGAACGGCAGCTTGAGGAACTTGTCCTTGGGCCAATCCGGAGGGCGCACTTGCGCGATTCGATTGTTGTCGCCGAGCACGAAGGCGCGGCCGCGAAAGTTGAGCTCGACTTCCTCGGCGCTGGCGAAGATGCGCGGCGGCGCCTTGACGGGGGGCGCGGATTTTCCGCATCCCGCAATGGCGGCGGCAATGACCGCCGCGGCGAACGCGAGAGCGGCTGCGGTCTTCAGCTGTTTCATCGGCGGCGCTCCATGGTTTGCGCGCATCCGCCGATGATATAGCATAGGGCGGCGCAATGAATCCGAATCGCACGCCATCGAACGGTGCGCCGGTAACCGTGACCCTGTTGGGCACCGGAGATGCGTTCGCGAGTTTCGGACGCTCACAATCGGGCTATCTGATCGACGCGCCTGGCGGCCGCATCCTGATGGAAGCGGGGCCCGGCCTGATGCCGGCGCTCAAGACCAACGGCGTCGCGCCCGACAGCTTCGATCTGCTGCTCATCAGCCACCTGCACGGCGATCATTTTGCCGGCCTGCCGTTTCTGATCCTCGACTACATGTGGGAAACGCCGCGCAAGAAGGTGCTGACCGTTGCGGGGCCGGCCAAGCTCGAGGAGCGGACGTGGCTGCTGATGCGCACGATGTTCCCGCATTTCGAACTCGACGCAATCAAGCACAAGCTGAAGTTCGTGGTGCTCGAGCCGGGCAGCTCGACGCGGCTGGGCAAGTTCAAGGTGCGCGCAATCCGCAGTCCGCACACCAAGCCCGAAATCTCGCTGTCGTTCAGAATCGACGGCGGCGGGAAGTCGATAGTTTTCTCGGGCGACAGCGGATGGAACGATGAGCTGGTCGAGCTCAGCGCCGGCGCCGATCTGTTTTTGTGCGAATGCACCTACTACGAGAGCAGTCAGCTGACCTTTCATCTCAACTACCCGCTGCTGGCGGCCAATCGCGACAAGTTCAAGGTGCGCCGCATGGTGCTGACGCATCTGGGGCGCGAAGTGCTGAACCGCGCGGATGAGATCGCACTTGAAATGGGCTATGACGGGATGAAGATCGAAATCTGAGCCCGCACGCGCATCGGCGCAAATAAGGATACTCGCCATGGGTATAGTACAGGGCAAGCGGGCGTTGATCGTCGGCGTCGCAAACGAAAAAAGCCTGGCGTGGTCGATAGCGCAGACCCTGGCTGCCGAGGGCGCCGAGATCGCGCTGACCTACCAGGGCGAGATCCTGGAAAAGCGCGTACGTCCGCTGGCGGCGCAAATCCAGGCGGACGTGATCGGCGAGCTCGACGTGAACGACGACGCGCAAATCGCGTCGGTGTTCGCCGCGCTCAAGAAAAAATGGGACGGGCTGGACCTGCTCGTGCATGCGGTCGCGTTTGCCGAGCGCGAAGATCTCCGCGATCGATTTCTGACGGTCAGCCGCGCCAATTTTGCGAAGTCGATGGAAATCAGCGCCTACTCGCTGGTCGCGCTGGCGCGCGCCGCGGAGCCGCTGATGGAAGCGCGCGGCGGCGGATCGATCCTGACGCTCAGCTACCTCGGCGCGGTCCGTGCGATCCCCAATTACAACATGATGGGTGTGGCCAAGGCAGCGCTGGAAGCCTGCGTACGCTACCTGTCGGTGGATCTGGGGGCCAAGAATATCCGCGTCAACGCGCTCAGCGCCGGGCCCGCGCGCACGCTCTCGTCGTCGGCGATTCGCGACTTCCATACGATGGCGCACGAGGTCGAGGCGCGCGCGCCGCTGCGGCGCGCGATGAAAATCGAGGAAGTCGGCAAGATGGCGGCGGCCGTGCTGAGCGATTTTTCGAGCGGCGTCACGGGCCAGACGCTCTACGTGGACGTGGGCTACAATATCGTCGGCGTCTAGCTGCAAGGAGTATCGCGATGCCAATCGTCACCGTTGCGCAGCTCTCGGACAACTACGCGTACCTGGTGATCGACGACGGCAGCAAGGATTGCGCGGTGGTCGATTGCGCCGAGGCCGACAAGGTGATCGCGGCGGCGAAATCGCACGACGCGAAAATCGTCGCGGTGCTGACCACGCACTGGCACGGCGATCACTGCGGCGGCAACAACGAAATCGCGTCCAAAGTGCCGGGACTCAAAGTGTACGGCGCGAGCGCGGAAGGCGGAAGGATTCCCGCGTTGACAAACCCGGTCGCGGACGGCGACCGAATCCGAATCGGCGCGCTCGAAGGCCGCGTGATCGGAATCCCGGCGCATACCAACGGACACGTCGCCTACTATTTTCCAACGCTCAGCGCGGTGTTTACCGGAGACACGATGTTTGTGGGCGGATGCGGCCGCGTGTTCGAGGGGAAAGCATCGACGATGGTCGCGTCGCTGAAAAAACTCGCGGCGCTGCCCGACTCGACCCAGGTCTATTGCGGCCACGAGTACACCGAGAAAAATCTACGCTTCGCGCTGACGCTGGAGCCGGGGAACCAGGCGACGGCGAAAAAGCACCAGTGGAGCCTCAAGACGCGCGCGGAGAAAAAGTTCACGGTGCCGTCCACCATCGGCGACGAGAAGCAGACCAATCCATTTCTGCGCACCGACAGTCCCGAGCTGCGCGCGAATCTGAAACATCGCGATCCGTCGGTGGGCGACGATCCGATCGCGATTTTTGCCAAGCTCCGCGAACTCAAGGACCATTTCTAGCAGCGGCCAGCCCGTGCATCCTTGCCGGAAATAAAAGAGCGACGACGAGAGCTGAAACTTCGGTTCGCTGCTAGAACGGTCTCATCACGGCGAGCATCAGGATCGCGATCAACAGCAGGCTCACCAGCCCGTGGATGACGCGATACTCGCGACCCGTTGACTCGCTGGGATGATCCTCGAGGAAAATGATCCGGCGATAAAAGCGCACGTGATAGAAGAGCAGTATCGCGACCAGCACCAGCTTCAAGTGGAACCATCCCTGGCGCAGCACCCCCGGATTCATCAGGATCAGCACAAATCCAAGACCGATCGTGACTGCGGCTCCGACGTTGGTCGTGGCCTCGAACAATCCGCGCGCCACGCCGAGGAAGCGTTCCTTGGGCAGTCCGACTTCTTCGGGCACACGCGCCAGCAGGCTGGCGATCATCAGCAGTCCGCCCAACCAGAAAACGACGCCGAAGATATGAAGGGCGAGAATGGAGCCGTGAAGCGCGTACATCGTGTTTCCCCGTTGCGTCAGGATGAGCGGACATCGATTGCGCTGGTGGCCGCGAGCGCAAGCATAACCACGGCGGCGCCGCCGAGATAGGGCGCCGCGGGTCCCAGCAGTTGATACGCGAATCCGCCCGCGATGGGGCCGCAGATGCGCGCGAGCGACATGGCAGACTGATTCACCCCCATCACTTCACCCTGCAAATCGCGGTCGGTGTTGCGCGAGATGAGGCTGGCGATCGACGGGCTTGCGAAACCGTAACCCAGGGAGAGCGCCGCCAGCATCGCGAGCAACGCGCCGTGCGATGAAATCGAGCCCATCGGCGCCAACCCAACGATCATCGCGAGCAGTCCGATTTTCAGCAGCCGCAGCTCGCCGAATCGGCCCACGATTTTACCCAGCAGGTAGCCCTGCGCCAACGCCTGCATCAGGCCGGCGAAGGCGAGCAATACGCCGATGCCGAACGTGCCGTAGCCGTAAACCACGGGCACCATCAGCGCAAACGTCGTTTCGAGCGCGGACAATGCGAACGTCAGCAGAAATGCAATCGCGAACATCCGCGCCAGCCGATGGCGGAGCAACTTGTGCGGAATTGCGAGCAGCGGCGCGATGAAATGGGAGAGGTCGAGCGGCGTGGAGCGATCGGCATGATGCGACTCGGGCAGTTTGGCCGCGGCGAAGATGAAATTCGCAAACGTCAGCGCGCTGGCAAAGAACACCGGCACCCGCAAACTCGAATACCCCATGATTCCGCCGAGCGCCGGCCCCAGCACGAAGCCGAGTCCGAACGCCGCACCGATGAGCCCCATGCCCTTGGCGCGATGCGCGTCATCGGTGGTGTCGGCGATGTAGGCCTGCGCGGTCGAAATCGTTGCGGCGCATGCGCCGTGCATCGCGCGCGACGCGAGCAGCCAGAAAAACGTTCCGGCAAATCCGTAAATCAAGTAGC
>Ga0187880_1001410_pt1 | contig 19123 bp, 16 predicted proteins | sample June2016WEW_19_4_FD_132998 | JGI IMG/M metagenome (GOLD analysis project Ga0187880, IMG submission 132998) | Peatland microbial communities from SPRUCE experiment site at the Marcell Experimental Forest, Minnesota, USA - June2016WEW_19_40 | ecosystem: Environmental > Terrestrial > Soil >...
GTGCTGATTCAGCCCGTTTGTGACCTTGGCCAGCCACGCCCGGTCTTGGACCAGCTCCAGCAGTTCCGACGCGGCAAAGAACTTGACGCTGTTCGGCGGCGGATTGCCCAGCGGCTTGAGCAGACGCGCCGCCACCAGAATCGGCACATCATGCGGCTGGCAATTAAGCACCCAGGCCGCTTGTTCCGCCGTCAGACGTGCCGGAAGCTGCCCGAGCAACGATAGAAAACGCTGTTGTTCCTCTTTCATGGCAAGCCCTTCAATCCTCTTTTATCGTGCGCTCAATCCACGAAGCCCAGGCACGGACAGGCTCAGCCGCCTGCGGACCATCGCCACCCGGCATTAATCGCTTTGTTGCCGCCCTTGTCGCAGGCTGCCACCGATTGCGACGGCGCTCGCGCTCATTGACAGCCACCACCCATGCCGCCCGCAAGGACTTGCTGGCTTCCTCCTCCGCATAGAATTCAGGCAGCTTGATTGATCCAATCACCGGCCCCAGGACGTACACCCAATTTCGCCCAAACCACTCCTTGAGGAATGTTTTGTAGTTGTCCGAATTGAGATTGAGCATGCCGCAGAACGCGCCGAGCTTGGCCCGCCACATCATGGCCCCAGGACTCACCCAAGAAAAACGTGTCCCGGCCCGGTTGGTCCCTCTGGAATACCGCACCAGCCTAGCCCCTTTGTCCTCTGCCAACCGCTGCCCGATATGCTTGGCGACGTATTTGCCCACGTACTTGGCGACCCCTTCCGCCGTTTTTTTGATCGGCAGCAACTCCGTCCGACCGAACCCGTACTTGGGCGCCGTCGCCCGCCAGAACTTCCATTCCTGGCGGAGATAATCACTGGCGCTGCGGTAGTCACCCCGCTTGACCGCTGCGAAATCGAACCCGGTGCGGATGTCCTCGGCCATGACGACCAGCAGGTGGTAATGAATCCGCCCGGAAGTCATCCGTTCCATGACGATGATGTATTCCGGGTAACGCGCCCTGAGAACGCCCGTCATGAGGCTGTGCAGGGCCTTCTGCGCTTGCTTATAGGAAACGATATGCCGGGCGAAGGTGAGCGTCAGGAAACCGATTCTTTCCAGACCGTACCTTTCAATCAGCCACAGGACATTGACCTTGAGTGCAAACGCAGTCTTCTTGTGCCCGGCGGACAACTGATTCAGGGTGTCCTGATTTCCCCCGTTGCAGTTGATTGTATTTAGACAAGGAAGAGCCGCGGCGGACGCCCGCGCTGGCGCGCGGGCATCCGCCGCTGGCCCGACACCAGGCGTCCAACGCAATCCGGCTGATTCAGCTCGATTTAGCGCCAGCGCCGGAACATCCGCCGCCGTCGCGATATTTACGTCCGTCATGGACGCAAATATGAGGCGACCTCGCCGCCGCTAAAATACCCCTAGACCGATGCGGGATTTGTCTGAATTTTGCTCCCAGGAGGACGGCCCCGTCCCTTGAATTTCAATTTGATGCGCTGGCAGAATTTTTCGATGCGCTTGTATTTGACGACAATCCCACGAGGCTTGAGAGCCTTCTCGAAAACACGGTGCAGTTGCGCAACACTTTCGAGCCGTTCTATCTCCTGCCACCTCACAAACATGATCCAACAAATCTTTTCCCCTACGCCCATTGTCCGTTCCGTCAGCAGGTCGTCTGGCTTTATGACGACGGCTTTCCCAAACGCCTCGAAGAAAGCCGACGCTTCTAGGTAAGGCCGCTCACAGACCGACGCCAGGGTGTCCTTCATGAAGCCCTTGAATATCGGCTCCCACGCTTTCTGTCCGGCCTTAACCTCTTGACTCAGCTTGTCCAGGTCTAAATCCGGGCGTCTTTGTCTTCCCCAACTCTCCGCCCATTCCGCGAATTTCATTCCTTCCTGGATGACTTGCGAACTCAACGGCACTTCACCCCGGCAAAGATGCTCCCCCGCGTATTGCCTTCCCAGAAATCGGCCCAGGTCTTTGGCTTTCCATTTCTTCAGGTTCTTCAACTTGGTTCCAGGATGCGAAATTCCCATCAGTATCATCAGGAGGTTTAACACCCAGTCTGGCCACTCAGGATCGCTGTTGAGCGGCTCAGGCTGGTGGTCTTCCAAATCACCAAACTTCGTCATAACCTCCCTTATCCATCGGCGCTGCCCCCGGAATTGTGTGCTCATCACCCCAGGCTAAAACCTCGCTGACGCCCTGACAACGGCTAACTGATGCGCGAGCACGCGCCCAAACAGGCCAGCGTCGGCGGTCGCCCTTATTTGTTCGGCTCGCTACGCTCGTTAAACACGATGAGTTTTTCGCTTAGACCATGAATTGCAGAGGCATCCAAAGAAACCCGCAGGGTGGTGCGATCAATTTCGACGCGTGACAAACGGACACCGAAACGGACACCAAAGGAGTTAAAAAGGGTATAGCTGGGTTAAGCCGAATTATGTTGAATAGCCAATGAAATCAGGCATATTGAGAACGCAACGGCGGGAAATTAGGCCGATTCCGACCCTCGCCTCCAACTCCAAGTTGCACTTTTGCAACGGGTTGCAGATGCCAGAGGAGGCCAGTGCCAGTGAAAGTGCCAGTGAAAACAATACCGGGCTACTACTCAACAACTACTCCGGTAAAACTCGGCAATCACTCGCGACGACGGGATTCGCAGCCCGTTTGGTGTAGCTGATACGCCCAAAGCCGCGTTCAGCCTCATAGCTTCGGACAAAACGTCTGAAACTATGAAACGTCGTTACATCCTCTACCGCCGCAAACGCGGCGGCATGTTCTACATCGAAGACACTGAAACCCGGAAGCAGGAAAGCACTGGCACGAGGAATCGCGCCGAGGCCACATCGCTGCTCAACGCCCGGAATGAATCCATCCGCCAGCCGCATCTGAATCTCCAGATTGCCAAGGCATACCTGGCCGGAACGGATTCAGGCGTCGCGACCCGGACATGGCAGCAAGCCCTTGACGCCATCATCGAGACCAAAAACGGTGCAACCCAGGATCGGTGGCGGCAGGCAGCCAAGCAAGCCGCGTTGGACCTGATTCGCCATCGCGTCATTCTCGAAACACAAGCAGAGCATCTGCTCGCCTGCCTCAAGGCGGGCACGGTCAGCACGAATGTTCACCTTCGGAAACTCCACAACTTCTGCCTTTCCATGAACTGGCTGCCGTGGCCGATCATTCCCAAGCGTCTCTGGCCAGAAGTGCGCTTCAAGGAAAGGCGTGCCATCACCAGCGAAGAACATCAGCTCATCATCGGGCGGGAAAAGAACCCGGAGCGGCGCAGCTTCTACGAACTGTGCTGGCATCTCGGCGGTTCGCAAACGGACATCGCCAATCTCAAGGCGGAGGACATTGACTGGCCCAACCAGACCATCGCTTACAACCGGCAGAAAACCGGCAGTCTTGCCATGATTCATTTTGGACCGGACATTGAAGCCCTCTTGCGGCAAATGCCGACAACCGGCCCGTTGTTCCCCTACCTTCACTCCGTTCGCTGCGGCGACCGCGCCACGGAGTTTCACCAACGCTGTCTTGGCCTGGGAATCAACGGTGTTTCGTTGCACTCCTATCGCTACGCTTGGGCGGAGCGCGCGAAAACGTGCGGCTACCCGGAGCGGTTCGCACAAGAAGCCCTCGGACACAACAGCAAGGCCATTCACCGTGCCTACGCCCGCAAGGCGCAAGTCAGACTGCCTTCGCTGGAAAGCTACGAAAAGCAAAACATGGCAGGCCGCATCATTCCGTTGCTGCCGCCCCTGCCAAAGCCCGAAGGCAATGGTCACTCGATTTCGGCGACTGGTTAAACGCCCTGGGGATTACGCGCGCCTGGCCGTAAAATTCGCAACGCAGGGATTACGGCGTAACATCCACATTGCGGCGCAATGCCATCGGCGCAGATGCAAATCATCAGAAAGCGTTCAAAATCAGTGTTATTATGGCGGACTTGTGGCATGGCACGTCGCTTGCGACAGGGGATTGTGTAATGCCGAACGAAGCAGTCGGCCTCTGTTAAAATGTAATATCGCGGTTGCGGGTGATGGCTTGTTCACATCATCAACCTGAATTTAAGGCTGAAAAATGAAATGCAAAATCTGTAATGCCGACGCCGAGAATGGTCTGCTGATTCTTGGAGAAGGTTTTGTTTGCTCCGAAGACTGCGCGCAAATCAGTCAGGCGCGGCATGAAAAATATCTGAACGAGCTGGATTCCGAAGAACTTTTGGACATGCCGGATCAGTTTGAAACTAAAGATTTTGAGCGATGGTGTCTGAAATGTGCAATGAACTGGTTGAGAAACTTGAGCGCCAAAGACAGAAAATTCCTCGGCAAATCCAACCCCATGTTGCTGTTGCCAGGACAACTGGCTCTATATTTCAAAGAGCAAATCCTGCAAAATCTGCACCCGGCATATCACTCCGAAATCAACCACCATGGCCATGACCGGCTTTTTAGTCGGGGGACATACTGTCTGCGGCAGCCTGTTCCGAAAGCGAAAATCATCGAAGCGGCGCAGAAAGCAGATTTGCTCACAAGCGAGACAACATACTGAACCCGAAATTTCAAGGCAACGCGATTTGTTAATGAAAAACCCAGAGTTAACTTTGATTCTCGTGATGCCCCCGCAATTCGGGTTGTTGGGCGGGTTCGCCACAGGGTTGATCAGCCTCGCCAATTACGTTCGGGCCAATCAGGCGAATGTGCCGAAAATCGAGGTGCAACTCCTTGACTTGAGTTCAACTCCATTATCCAGCCTGCAAGAAGTGATCCGGCAAAGTCAAATTTCAGGTCGCATTTCATTTTCAAGCCAGACGGTGGTTGGTGTCACCACGACAACGGCTTCTTATCAAGCGGCGCTGGCTACAGCCTCGGCGTTCAAGTCGCTTTCGATTCCTGGTGTGGAATTCACGACCGTTTTCGGAGGGCCTCATGCCAGTGCCGATGCTGAAATTGTGCTTGAGCGCAACCAAGGCACAGTTGACTACGTGGTTGTTGGCGAGGGTGAAATCGTGATGACTGAATTTCTTCACCGATTTCCGCGCGTCTGTTCCACACCTGGATTGGCATTTTGGCACAATGTTTCAGTTAACTTTAATCCACCGCCTGCCCTCCTGAATGAAAGCCAGTTGGATTCGATCCCGCTGACCTTCGAGGGAGACAGCATTAGCGGCACTCCGGGAAAGTTCGGCCATGTGACCTATGTGAGCGCGCGTGGTTGCCCGCTTAAATGCGCCTTCTGTTCGGTGTCAAATCAGAAGATCAGAGCGCGGAGCGTGGCTCGTGTGTGCAAAGATATACGCCAGTTGGTGGAACTCGGGTTTTCCCGGATTGCCATCGAGGATAATTTTTTTGCGCACACGCCTCGCCGGACTGATGAACTATGCGGTGCTCTGGCTGAATTGCGCCGCGGCGGGCTGGAATTCTCGTGGGATTGCCAGACCCGCGTTGAGTCAATGGATCGTGAAGGGCTAGTGCCGCTGCTGGAGCGCGCGGGCGCAGAGGCGGTGTATCTCGGCGTCGAGTCGCTGGTTCCCAGACATTTGGAGTATCTAAACAAAGCGCCCAATCCAGAGCGTTATCTCGAACGCCTGAACCGGAAAGTGGTTCCAGCACTTCTGGAATCCAATGTTAGTTGCTACATAAATCTACAATTCGGTCTGCCTGGTGAAACAGACGAAGACCACACAGAGACGAAGAAAATTTTGAAGAAAATGGGAAAAGCCGCCGCTGATCATGGTAAGACAATTACCATCTTTCCACAATTGCACGTTGTTTATCCTGGAACCAGCCATTTCGATTTTGGTTGGCGTAGAGACAAAATATTTCCACGAGACATTTTCGAGTCCTTCACCAAATGGGAGGCCAAGCAAGCCCCGGTGCTCAAATGGTTGGGGAAGCACTTCGCTCACGGGACCGGTGGTATTCCCATTGGCATACTGAAACCTAAAGTGCTTGAAGCGAGCCAGTTTGAAACCGATGACGGCGGCGCCGAAAAAATCGTTGATGTGGACGCTGTAATGAGAATCAGCAGCGTATTGACGGATCTCGACGAATTTGCTGGCATTAAAATTTTCAAATACGGAAAATATCTGGTCAACGAGTCCGGGCAAACCCAGGCGGACGGCCGGATCAGCGCAAAACATTTTTGCCAGAAACAACGCGGCGCCGACTTTTTAACGATTACATCTGCCGGCAGAAACTGACCAACGAACACCTATGAAAAAATCCAACAAGTTAGTGGTTGTGCTCCTGGTGGCCGTCATAGTCGCTGGGGTGTTCATTTTCGAGAAAATCCAAAAAGGCGGAGGCAATGCGAATCAAAAGGTCATTGCCATCGCGACTCTCCAGACGCACCCGATCCTCGATGCCGTCCAGAAAGGCGTCATTGATGAACTCACGAGTGACGGTTACGCCAATGGGATTGGGGCGCGTTATATCCTGCTCAACGCGGAAGGAAATATGGGGCAGGTTGCCGCCATCGCCGACGAGGTGGCTGCTCGAAATCCTGATGTTGCTGTTGCTATTTCCACCCCGGTTGCTCAAGCCATCGTGAAGAAGTTTAATGGCGAGATCGTTTTTGGCGCATTAACCGATCCAGTCGGCGCGGGCGTTGTTGATTCTTTGGATGGATCTAATCCAAAGATTACTGGCACGACGGACGCGATCCCCTATGGCGAGCAATTGAAGCTGATTCGGCGAATCAACCCGAACGCTAAACGGCTTGGCCTGCTCTTTAATCCGGGTGAAGCCTCTTCTCAATTCGCGGTCAAAAAAATCGAAGAGATTGCTCCGACTTTGGGCTTTGAAGTGGTGGAAGGACCGGTGAACTCCACGTCTGAAGAATACCGCGTTGCGGCTGGTTTGGTTGGCCGCGTGGACGTTTTGCTGATTTCCACCGATAACACGGTGGCCGCAGGCATTGCGGGAGCGGTGAAGGCCGGCATTGAGAATAAAATTCCCGTTTTTGCATGTGACAGCGGATCGGTGGAAAAAGGGGCCATCGGGGCTGTCTCTGCTGGATACTACGAGATCGGGCGCGATACCGGGAAACTCGTCGTGAAAGTTCTGCATGGAGAAAAAAACCTGTCGGTTGTCCAGCCTGCATCAGGACAAATCTATCTAAACGAGAAAGCCGCAGAACTCATGCACGACCCGTTGCCAACCGATGTTGTCACCAATGCCACTAAAGTATTCGATGAAATTAAGTGATGAATTCCTTCATTCCACTCGATGTTGGTCTGGTGACCGGCTTGATTTACGCCTGGCCTGTCATCGCGTTCGCTGTGGCATTTCGTGTTCTGGCCTTTCCTGATATTACGATTGAAGGCTCTTTTCCGCTTGGAGCCGCAACTTATGGAATCCTTGTCAAGAATGGGGTGGCTGTTCCAATCGCTGTCTGCCTTGGAGTCGCCGCCGGTGCCCTGGCTGGGTGTTTGACGGCTTATTTTCATGTCCGGTTCAAGTTGAACAAGCTGCTTGCCGGCATCATTGTTGTGGCAATCACTTACACCATGAGTCTTCGTATCATGGGGGCATCAAACATCGGTCTTTTAACCCAGCCATCCCTGTTCGATTTTGTTCAGCCGTTGAATCATCTTATGAACAGCCGGTTCCATGTTGGCACAATCATGTTGCTCGGCGTCCTTGTCGGCGCTGTCGGCGTTGCCGCCGCCGCCAGCCTCTCGTCGCGACCGGGCTTGCGCTTGCGGGCTGCCGGTGCAAACCCGGAGTATGCCAGGCTGCTTGGGGTTTATGTTCCAACTAACGTGATTACCGGCTTGGCTGTGACCAATGGTCTGGCAGCAATGGGTGGAATTTTGGCAACCATGAATCAAGGATTTGCGGACGTGGGAATGGGACAGGGGGTGCTGATCCTGGCATTGGCCGCAATGACGATTGGTGAGAAGCTGGTTCCTGAAAAGTGGTTTTCCTACCAATCGTATGTGCTTCTGGCCGCCGTGACGGGGGCGGTGGTCTATGAAGTTTTGGTGACCTACGCCTTGAGCTTGGGATTGGCCGCAACGGATTTGAAGCTTGCCACTGCCGTGCTCGTTCTTCTGGTTATCGCGCTGCGAGGGACAAAGAACGGGCAGCTTTTTCTCGAAGACCTAAAATGAAAAACGGTCACGACATTGTCGAGGTTCGCGATTTGCTGGTGACGTTCTCGCGCTGGGGACAAACCGTCCGCGCAATTGATGGAATGTGCCTGAAGATTCCGGCCGGCCAGGCGCTCATTGTCACGGGCCACAATGGCAGTGGCAAGACAACCCTTTTGCGGGCTTTAAGCTGCCTCTTGACGCCGGAACAAGGCGAGGTTTTTATCGAAGGAAAACCGGCAGGCAAGTTGCGGCCAGCGGATATTGCCAACGCTGTTTTTCACGTCCACCAAGACCCGTTGATTGGCAGTGTGCCAACGATGACAGTTTTTGAAAATCTGGTCTTGGCTGACGATGAGGCGCACGCCCGCCGCCTGAGCAAAAAGGCTTTGGCCGCCAGACACCGCTCCCTGCTGCTGCCGCTGGGGCTGGCAGAACGGCTGCAACAACAGGCAAAGACGCTGTCGGGCGGGCAGCGGCAAATTCTGGCAATTTTGATCGCCAGCTTGCGCCCGGCCAAGGTGATTCTGCTCGATGAACCGCTGGCCGCCCTGGACGCGGCGAACGCCGGCATCTGTCTCAAGCTGATTGGCGAATTGAAAAACTTGGGGAAGACTATCGTTTATGTAACGCATGATCTGAACCGAGTTGGGTCATTTGCCGACCGAATTGTCACCTTGCAGGATGGGCACATTGTGGGCGACAATGCGGCGAACAAATCCCAACGATGAAGGGAACGCTCAAGAAGCTGGAAGAACCGGAGCAAGTTGAGCGACAAACGCTCATTCGGCGCTCGCTGCTTGGTCTGGATTATTGGCTGCGAGGTCGCGCCTTTCGGTTGCCGTTCTGCGATTATCTTAAAATCTTCCTCGGCAGGCCCGAACCCTCCATTATCACGCTCTGGTTCTTGCAAGATACAAAGCGCCCCGCTTTTTCGACGCATCCCGAGGTTGAGACACATTTTTGCGATGCACTCGGAGTCCTGATCCCACACTCGCAGTTGATTCTAGTCTGCTACAATTTGATAGATGTGCGCAGTAGGGGCGACAAGAAAGCAAAAACCCTGTTGGAAAATCTGTTCGCTCATCCTGACTTCACCAATTCACAAGAAGGTAGTTTATTTGCAAAGGCGTTGACAGAAGCTGTGAGCAGTGGGACATCCCAATTGGGAAGCAAAAAAGCGCCAGATAACGACCAGAACGGCGATCTCTACGAATGGAACTGGGATGCCGAATACAAACGGCTTCACACGAATATCAATGCCCTTCTTTCGGATTTACCTCACTTTCGCCTTGGATGCCCATCATCTTCCGCTGTGAACCTCTTTATGTTTGTATTCACAGATTGCAGCTCAAAAGCGGGTGGGGCCAACCGAACCAACCACCGGCCTAGAACTGTTCTTACCGCTGAACAACATGCTTTCTTAAACAACCGCTGCAAGAATTCACAGGATGTGAATGAACGGTTTCTTGAAATGTTCGGCCACGGGGCGGAAGAGGCTCATCGAACGGGAACTGTGATATTGGCCGCGCCTCGAAGGCAGACCGCCACATCCAGCGAAGGTGATCCTTCGGGCATTCGTGAGTTGGAGATGTGGCCCCACATTTACGTTCCCATTCATGTCGAAGGTTCGTCTTGGATTGTGTTGGTCAAATTCCTGAACTCGGAGGAGGCGCATTGGTTCGACACGTTTCACTACTACCATGATGTCATACCGCGTATCGCTGCCATGCTCCGAACTGAAGCCAAGGCGCTTTACCTCGATCTTGTTCAACGGGTATTTGTTGATGAAATTGCCGAACCCGATTTGGGATCATTCCTGCCACGCTTCAACAGGCGGAGCGCGGGCCTGCTCCGTAATTTTCCATTCCCTCACGTCTGTTTGACTGAATCGGAGGGAAACGGTGTGGCACTTGATCTTCCTGATGGACAGCGTGTTTACATCGCCACAAAGCCTAATCGCTTCTTTAATCCTGAATGGACGTATGACCCGCTCGGCGGATTTGACGCCAAGGAGGCGTGCGAGAGGGCAAAAATCGCGTTGGCTAACGAGGAAGAACGAATCCGCGCGCGCTTTCTTGGCCATCGGCACAGTATCGTAAATATGAAACCAGGTCCCTTGCTCCATGCGGCCCTAATCCAAGACGAAGATCAATTAAAGGGCAAGGCACGCACGTTAGTTGCCGACGCTGAAAAGACGACCGAAGTGCTCTTTGCAACGTTGGACTTTGTGATGATGCACCAGCCTCTACAGGGAAAGAGTATTGCCGGAATTCTGGCTTGGCTGAAAGAGCATGAAACTTCTGGTGTTGGGCACGCATCACTGGAAATTGATTCAACAGCGGATTTCGTGCCCCCGCAGAATGCGATGGAAGACGTGTTTCTCGTGTTCTGGAATCTCTGGCACAACGCAGCGCAGAGAGGGGGCTTTACCGTGCAGATTGGTCAACACGATGGTATACGCCGGATTGTTTTTTCTCAGGAGTCTGAATGGCCGAAAAATAAGCGCCAGTGGGTTGATTTTCTGAATGGCATCGCTTCATCGCCAAATACCGAACCAGAGAGGCGGGGGCTGGAAATTGTGGAGCGAAGTCTGCGCCACTTGAGCTGGAAAATAACCGCTGTCGCAGCGCCACAGGTCAAAATCACCGTTGAAATCCCTCCGAACCAGCAATCATGAAAATTCTAATTGCAGACGACGAATACGAGTGGCGTGAACCGCTATCAGAAATGTGTCGCAAGGCGGGCCATGAGGTCGTAGCCGTATCCGATGGCGAAGACGTGCTCAAAATGTCCGAGTCGGAACTTCGCAGTTTCCATGCGGCGCTTCTCGATTACAAAATGCCCACAACAGGTTTGGAAGCGGGCAAGCGCATCAAAGAGCTTTCGCCGGACACGCTGTATATGATGCTAACTGCGCACCGCGACACTTTTACGGTGGAAAAGGCGGTTGAAGCGATGAAAGAGGGCTTCTTTGACTACATTAGTAAGAGTAGCGACGCCTACAAAGAGGCAATGAAACAGTTTCTGCAACAGGCCGAGAATCGCTCTAAGATTAATTTGAGCACGCAAAAACAGAAAGTGGGTTTTTACCGTTTGGACGACATCGTGGGCAAGTGCGCGGCGATTTGCGGCTTGAAGGAATCGGTTCAAATAGTCGCGAAGACCGATACGCGCGTGCTTGTGCTTGGCGAAAGCGGCACGGGCAAGGAACTTGTTGCTGGGGCGATTCACACATCAAGCAAGCGGGGGCATAAACATTATGTCCGTATCAATTGCGCCGCGATTCCCGAAACCCTTTTGGAAAGCGAACTATTTGGCCACGAAAAAGGCGCGTTCACCGGCGCGATCAAACAAAAATCCGGCCGCGTGGAGGAGGCCGATGGCGGCACCATTTTCCTTGACGAAATTGCGGACATGGGCAAGCCGCTCCAGGCGAAACTGCTACGGTTTCTCGAAGACGGCACGTTCACTCGCGTCGGCGGCACGGAGGAGTTGCGCGTGGACGTGCGGCTCATCGCCGCGACCAACCGCGACATTGCCAAAGCCATAGCCGCCGGCGATTTTCGCGAGGACTTGTTTCACCGGCTGAACGTGGTTCAGTTCAATTTGCCGCCTCTGTGCGAGCGCGGGCAGGACATTATTTTGCTGGCGGAACATTTTTTACAAATTTTCCGCGCGGCGTTAAACAAACATATCACCGGTTTCAGAGATGACGCCCGCCAGAAGCTGTTGGCTCATCGCTGGCCGGGGAATGTCCGCGAATTGAGAAACGCGATCGAACGAGCGATGATCTTCGAAACTAAAACTGAGGTTCAGGTTTGTAGCCTGCCGGACTTTCAGATGCAAACCAAGCCACACGAGAAAATCGTGATCGCATCTCAACAAAATCAGGAATCAATTTTGCCGAGCACAAATTCCCCTAAAGAACACATCCGTCTCAACGCTGGCTCCGAAGAATGGAAACAATCGGATGTTGAAAAGGTGCGCGAGGAACTGTTGAAATATGAAGATGCGTATCAGAGATGCAAGGCTTCGGGAATCAAAAGCCCCACTTTCACCGACATGGGAAAACTACTCGTCAGCAGGGAAAAAAACTTTCACACCGAAATCTCAAACTTCTTCAGTAGCAAAACCAATCGCTTGGGCATTACGGGCAACGTGCGTGTGGAGATCATCAAATGGCTTTTAAGAGAAAACCCCGCCCATTGGCCTGGTCTGCTTAAGATCACAGATGTTTCAAGACTTGCCGGATTGAAGGAATAACATCATCGGGCTGGAAGGTGCTCAGAGCGGCCGGTGCATACTCTCCCCGTTCGAGTTCGATCAGTTTACGGTTTTGCATATTGGCTGGAAAGCCGAAAGCCCCGGACGGTTCGGACGCTCTTTTCTGACTCTGTGCGCGCTTGTTTTTTCGGGGCCACAACTTAGAATGATTGCACTCGTTCCGTTGGCTACGGCCAGATTCGGCAATGGTTCCATTACGCCGTAACGCAAAATCCGCCGCTCGCGAATTACGAAACTTGCTGAAGTGTAGCCGGCAAAAGCCCTCATCAAAAAGTCGGTCTGCAAAACGTGTTGTCGGCCAGTTATTTCCACGCCGGACGACGCAGTTTAACATCTGGGCATTATTGCTTGGCACGATGCGTGATAAGGGACGCTCACGAACATGAATGCCACACCAACAATAAATCCGATCACTGAAAGGCGTCACGGTGCCGAATTCCATGAGCCGTTTCACTCGATGCCTGAAATCAACACGCACGCCGAACCCGCATCTGAAGGAAACGGCGCAAGCCCGGCGGCTGCCCTGTTGCCAAATACATGGTTTGCCAAACGGTATCCGGCGGTGCATAAACGCCATGGCAACGCGCTGCAAATTAAGGAAAATCAACAGGGGAACCTCCACGTGGCAGACATCAGCGAAGACTTTTTCGCCGGCACCCTCGGTTCCGAAGGTTCCCCGAAAAACCCAACGGTGTTTGTGCCCGAGGAAACGAGGTTCTACGCCTATAACACCGAAACCGGTCTCTATGCCGAGCAGACGGAGCACGCCCTCGCCGCGCGTTTAAGTCCAATCATGCTGCAATGTGCCCGTGAAGCCGGCGGCGTGGTGGATACTGGCAATCTTAACTTTCGCTTTCGCAAGACTGCCGCCTTGCGTGGCGTCCTTCAGCGCGCCAAGGGGCTTTTGGCGGTGCCGCACAACTTTTTCGATGCCGACTTGGACAAACAAATTCCGTGCGCGAACGGGCTGCTGCGACTGGCCGACCTTAAATTGCTCCCGTTCTCGCCGGCAGCCCGCCGGCGCAACAAACTCGCGGTCGCGTATCAGCCGGGTGCGCAATGCCCAAGGTTTCTCGACACGTTGATGAAGCCGGCGTTGTGCGAGGAGGACATTGACCTGCTCCAGCGCTGGTGCGGCCTGGCTCTGGTCGGAACCAACCTGGCCCAGGTGGTCATGCTCCTGACGGGGACGGCCGGCGGCGGCAAGGGAACATTCATCCGTGTCCTGCGTGGAATCATCGGTCCACAAAACATGGCCACGCTGCGGACCACGTTGCTTGGAACACGCTTTGAACTCGGCCGGTTTCTCGGCAGGACGTTATTATATGGCGCGGATGTTGCGCCGGATTTCTTGAATTGCGCCAGCGCCAGCGTGCTCAAATCATTGACCGGCGCCGACCCCGTCACGTTGGAATTCAAAAGCACCAATGCCCGCCCGGAAATCGTCTGTGCGTTCAATGTCATCCTGACTTCCAATACCCATCTGCGCGTTCGTCTTCAAGGCGACGCGGATGCCTGGCGCCGGCGGCTGCGGATCGTCCGTTATGAAAATCCACCGCCGGAGAAAGTGATCGCGGACTTGTCGGAAGTCATTTTGCACAACGAGGCGCCGGGCGTGCTCAACTGGATGTTGGAGGGGCTTCGCCGGGTTCGTGATGACGGCTGGCGCATGGGAATTTCCCCACGCCAACAAAAAATCGTTGATGACTTGCTAACAGAGTGCGAGTCCCACGTCCGGTTCGTCCGGGACAGTTTGCGCAAGCACGCCGACGGCTCGTTGACCGTGGATGAAATTTACGAGCGGTTCTGCGATTACTGCGTCACGCGCGGCTGGGACACAATGCCCAAAGCGCATTTCAGTTCACTGGCGGAGGAAGCGGTGCGCCGCGAACTGGGTGCCAGCCGGCGCAACGACATCGCGGGTCCGAATGGCAAAGCACAACGCGGCTGGAAGGGCATCGGCTGGAAGTAGCCGGACAGTTCGGACGCGTTTTTGCAATTCATAATCGTCACCGGGTTGTTTCCCCTTGCGCACGGGCCGCATCCCGGACATATCAGACGCCCTTTTTATACTCCCTTGCCGCTGGCCTTCTTTGATGAAATCGTTTTCACCAGCGGCCCGCCGATTCGCTTTCGTCGCGGCAAATAATTTCACTCTCCACGCCGTATAACTTGCGTCGGTTTCGCAATGGTCAAGTTACGTTGTAATCGCTTTAGCAATGGAAAAATTACGTTGGGAGATTTTGTGTGAGCGCGAAATTTTCCCAGCTCGCGAGGTGCCGCACAAATCCGCTGCATTTACAACGATTTATGAGCCGCGTTCATGACGCTTGGTAACTTGGCATATATCAAGCTAAAGGCCCTTGAACGCAAGCCGAACCATCGGTGAACACCGAAAGCGATTAGGCCCTCCCCCTAAAAGTAATCCGCTTGCATTCGGTGAGGGCCTGCCAAAACAAGTCTATGAGCCGCGCACACCAAAGACGAATCAGAGCGAGGGAGAATTACCTGGCACGCCTTGCGCAGAACGATCCCATCAAGTTCGAGGCTGAACTTAGTTACCGTGTCAAAGGCTGGGTGCAAACCATCCGCGACAGAGCCGATGAGCTGTCAGCGGGTTCGGCGCACGAGGTGGCGGATGGAGCCGTGGTTCAGATGCGGCAACTCGCCGCCAGGGTGCCGAATACGCTGCCAGCCGCTGCCAGTGTCGCGGCCGCCATCCGCCACACGGCCATGACGGAAATTGCACGGGTAGTGGACCCGCGCATGGCGCGGTTGGGCATTTGGCCGGAAAAGGATCAATGAACGCCAGGATTTCCGTAGCAGCAATACCAAATACGATTTATGAAAATTACCATTCTGATTTTTTCTTTATTCCTAACTGCGATGACCGGTTTGAGCATGGTGGCGCTGCCACCGGTCGGCGGCACCAACGAATTGGCTGCAATTGAGCGGGCGAACCGAATCAACGTGGAGTGGGCGAACTATTACTATCGTAATGGCCGCGTTGATCGTTTGGAGCACGAGGTCAACCGGCTCGAAACCGGATTCGTTGTCGTGGCCATTTTGGTCGGCTCAACATTTTCGGCATTGATCGTCTTGGCGGCACGCGACCAAATCCGCGAGCGGAAATCCATTCAGAAAACCGGTTCCGAAAAGACCAGTTCTCTCGGTTGACAGCGGCCAGAAACAGGAATGGCTGCGTTACACCGTAACGCAAAATTCGTAGTTCCCGAATTGCGAAACTTGCTCACGCACAGCCGGCAGAAGTGCTCACAAAAAAAGTATATCGGCAAAATCCATTGTCAGCCAATCGTTTTCACGCCTGGCGGCGTAGCACTGCATCAGTGGAGTGTTACTTGGCACGGTCCGTGTTTAAGCACTCTCACAACTATGAAAGCGATAACAACAACCATCCCGGACATACCGAGCAACGCCGTGAAGCTGCCGGTGACCTTCACATATAATACATTTTCAGTTCCGATCAATTTTGGGCGGTCCTTTTTCGGTGATGCGAAGGGCACGCAGCTCTGGAGGCATCCTTTCACCATACGCGCGGCGATTCGCACGCCACGCGACCCCGCCCACAATTCCCGTCCCCGAATCCAAACCTACAACCAACAAAAACAAAATGAAAACTAACATGATCAAACAAAAACTGATGCCAGTGCTTCGCGCCACGGTAGCGTGCTTGCTGCTCATCCCGATGCTCACGGCCTGCAGCCAGCGCCGGGAATTCCGCGTTGCCATCAACCCCGACGAACCGGTGGCCGTTCACGAGGATGTCACGTTGGACGACCGCGTTGTCGGTTACGTCGCCGCCATCAGCATGGACGGCGCAAACCGTTTTGCCGTGCTGCGGGTCACGGATCGCGCCGCGCGGAACGCCATGCGGGTTGGCATCCAGCGTGAACAGCACGGCGGCGACATGCGCCTTACCAGCGTGAACGTAAAAGCGGACGCCCCGCTTTTGGAACCTGGGGCCATCATCCCCACGCGTCAGCCCTTGGCGACAGCCGCGCAAAAAACCGTGGCGAACTTGGAAGACTTCGCGTGGCTCGTTCGCGATTTTTGCACCGATCACCCGGTCGCGGGCATTGCTGTTCTGGTCGTCGGCCTCCTGGTGGTGATTGGTCTGCTGCGCGGCGCAATTCGGACCATTTTTTGTATTTTGCTGATTGTCGCCGCCGTGGTGACAACGGCGAAAGCCGGTCCGCCCAAGCCTTCCGAAGTCGAGGCCGACATTCGTAATTCGGCGGCAACGGTCGCGCGTGCGGAAGAATTCGCCGCCGAGGCCCGTAGGTTGGTCTTGGCGGGTTTGGCGCCGCAGGGGGACGCCAGCGCCGTGCGCGCGTATTTTTTGGTGGATCAAGGCGATTTTTCAGCAAAGCAATTTGCCAGGAAGATTGATCTAATTTCAGGGTGGCGCGCCGATTCCGGGGACAAGGAAAAATTTCACGAGCAATATCAATCGCTCCAACTGCGCCGGGCGGCGGTCGAGGACAGCCTTGCCGAGGTTGCCGCGAAGACACCAAATGGCTTGATCACCTTGTATTTGCTTGAGCGTTCCCGCATCCAGAACCACATCGCCAACGGTGACGCTGATGGCAAATGGGTGCTCACGCAACTTTCCAGCCTGGCCCGCCTCGGCAAGGCTGCCATGCCGTTGATTCAAGCCGGCGCGCTGTCAGTTGACAACGTTGACAGTTGCAGAATCGAGCAGGGAAACATCGTTTTTGCCAACGGCGAGGTTCTTTCGCTGAACGCAAAGTCCGTGATTCCGTCCATCGTGACCAACACCGTGCAGATAACCCGAACCAATGTCGTCAGAGTTACAACACCTGCCCCGCCGCCGGTCAGGATTGTAGAATATCGCACTCACACGAACTTTGTAACTAATATTGACGTCCAGCGGGTCTTCGTCGAGCGCACAAACTTTGTCATGGTTACCAACCCGCCTCAAGTTGCGGTAACGGCGGTGACCGCCAGCCTCACCGGAGCTGTCTCGACGGTTGCCATAGAGCACAAGCCCACCAACAGCGTGGTCGCCGCGACGCACGAACCGCCGCCGCTCCTGGCTTCGTCGCCTCCCGCCGATGGTGGCGGAGCAAAAGCAACGCATCTGCCGTTCATCGGTAAAATTGCCGTTGTTCTTGCAATGGCTCTTCTCGTCATCGCAATCGTGGTCTTTGGCGTGGCTTCGAATGCCCGTCAGCATCCGGCCATTATTGAGCTGGCCGAAGCTGAAACCGGCAGCAGCCAGGGGATTATGCTTGGCGGTTCCAGTGAAGTTCTGGTTTTGGATGATGCCCCCCATTCTGCGCCGAACGAACTGCGCGGCGACCATGCTGCCATCGGTCGCGACTGGCTTGGTCGCGCCGTCCTGCTTGCAGTAGAGGGCACTTCAATAAATGGTCTGCCAACAAGAGCCGGTAAATTTCGCCTTCATTCAGGCGACCGTGTCACTCTTGCCGAATCGGCCGGGGGACAGACTTGGATTTTTGGCGGCATCAATTCAGTGCAGTCGCCAACTATGGAAGAACCCATCGAAGCCAACAGTTAAACAAACCCAAACAGAAAGAACAAAAAACATGAAAACAACAACACACAACTCAAATGAAAACATGCGCGTCTGGAATCCCAGCGTGCTCATTGGCGGCGGAACGGGCGGATTCTCGTTCGCAACTAGCAATCGCCTCCTTGAAATCAAACAACTTGGCAAGGACCGGCTGAATCACACTCCAACACTGGTGATAGATACGGCTGAATCTTCACGCGGCTTTTCGCTGCCGCTGGGACCGGGTCGCGGCTCGGTATCTCTGGAGCCGGACGAAATGATCATTCTCCCGGAGCGAACCACTGGCGAACTGGCCGCTATGGCCAGCCGGTATCCGTGTATGCACCGCGATGCCGAGGTGCTTGCATCGCTTCCGCCCGCATCCTCAAAGGAAGGAGCTGGCGGCCACAAAATCTTTTCCGCTAATACAATCAAGGCGGTTGACCATCAGATAGTCCAGGCCCTTTCCAAATTGTTTGCAGATGCGCGGGACCGGTGCCACTACGGTAAGCTTTGTGACCGGGGCACGCCGGTCATCCAGAATGACGTGTTACACGCCTACTTCTTTGGATCTGGCTACGCCTCGACCTTTGCAGGGACAGTCATCTACCTGTTATTGCGGGCGCAGTATGCGGCAAAACTTCTCGGCCTGCGACTTTGTTCCCACGTCATCATGACCAGCCCGACGGTGGCCAAAACCCATGATTTGACGACTGCGTGGGCGAGCTTCGGGGCGACGGCCATGGAACTGCTGCTGGCGCAAACTGACCCGGCGAAAATCAAAATGGGCCTTTTCTCCGGAGCCGTTATCAGTCCTGAACCGGGTTTGAAATTGTTGGACACCTTTACCGTATGGGGGGCTTCAACCGGCCACCTCGTTGCTGGTGACCGGGACGAAGTCAGTGCCTCCATCGGGATGCTCCTGTATTTTTTATCGCACAGCCACCTCGGCGGCCTTTCCGAGTCGGCCTTTTGCGATCCGCAAAAAGTCGTGCTTGATAAGTCCCACGGATACCGCGGTCTCAGGCGCTTGGGTTTGGCACGTTTCGCGGTCGAAGACACTGAAAACCGCGAATTGGCTTACAATGCCGCCTGCGGATTCCGATGAAAGCGGACACCTGTTCCAATCCATATCGGACACCATTCCGGGCCTGTCGGACAGTTGTCGGAGCGAAGCGACGCTCTGAGGGAGTCA
>Ga0187880_1001413_pt1 | contig 19103 bp, 16 predicted proteins | sample June2016WEW_19_4_FD_132998 | JGI IMG/M metagenome (GOLD analysis project Ga0187880, IMG submission 132998) | Peatland microbial communities from SPRUCE experiment site at the Marcell Experimental Forest, Minnesota, USA - June2016WEW_19_40 | ecosystem: Environmental > Terrestrial > Soil >...
CCACCGCGTCGCGAGGTGGCGCTACGCCGCGAATATCTACGGGCGTGTTGGGGGTGACGGCCGCTGGGACTGGGCGAGTGTTTCCGACAACATCGACGGCTTTCGCGACTGGCTGGATGCGAATGCCGGGATGGTGATGGGAGCACGCCCGCATGGTTTCGGCAATCATCGGAAGTACGAGAGCCTTAGCGGATGGAGCGACGCGGGTACGGGGGCAGTTGTGGCAAGCTACTTGGACTGGGTGGGTCCTGCGTGCACTCACCTGCCTACGTTCGAAGAGGCAACGGTTTCTGCCGGAGATGACGCGTCGGCCGCGTATGACACGTTGTTCAGGTCGATGACTTCGGTTCGACGGTTTGGACGGACTGCTCGGTTTGACTACCTGTCAATGGCCGGAAAGCTTGGCCTAGCTGATATCAGCCCAGGACGCGCCTACCTCTTGGGTTCGACGGGCCCTCTTCGAGGTGCCAAGCTGCTTTTCGATCCACCGGGCGCGAGCTCCGGTGCGTCGGCGTTGGACGATAGGCTAATTCGGCTTAATGAGTATCTTGGCTTGGGGTTTGACGCGCTTGAGGACGCATTGTGCAACTGGCAGAAGAGTCCCGGGATCTTTAGGCCTTTTCGAGGGTAGCGCCTACCCATTTGTAGCGGCGCTTTAGCCGATTCAGGCGCGAGTTGAATCCGACAACACCCGCGTGTTGGAGTTGTCCAACTACGATTCCGGACGAAACGCCTGCCTCATTCGCGAGCTGATGCAGCAGCTTGGCCGTTGGTGTCCTCATCGGGAGGCGGTCTCGTAACGATTTCGGAAGCAGCAGGTCCATTGCGTAGGCATCCGCCCCGCGCTCCTCGTCACTTAATGGCGTTCCCGAATCCCGGTCGATCTCGTCAACGTAGACGGCCTCCGCGTTATTGGCGAGGAGGTGTCCAGCCTCATGGAAGAAGGTGAACCAAAAATGGTCATCTGAGAGGTAGCGGGCGCTTAGGGCGATGTGCGGTGTGCCACCGGGAAGGTAGCGGGCCGCACCGCTCACGGGACATCCAGCTGGTGCTCGAAGCACGACCAGAGCTACTCCGACAGACGTACAGCTCTCGACGAGCGAGGGAACGAACCTTTTGGGGTCACTAACGCGAGTTAACGACCGGAGACCGGGGAGCGACCTCTCGAACTCGACTGGATCCCATGCCGTGCAGGAGAGCCGGGCGGCTTGGCGTTCGGCTTCTCGCAGCCATGCACCGGTGGCGTTCTCATTTAGCTGAGTCTTCTCAGACACTCGGAATTGTGCATGGTCCAGCATTGCTCCGTATGTGCTTTTCCACTCCGGTACATTCCGGACATCGAAGAAGCTGAGGCACGAATTGATCTGTGCCTGCCAACCGGTGGGCCGATCAATCCAGCCAAAATCGGCCATCTGGGCGATGGGCAGCGACTGAGCCCACCTGTCGGCTTCGACTCGGGCGAGATCGTCACGGTAGTTTCCGTCACGGGTCAACCAGAACTCGACTGAGCCTCCGATTGACGTTGAGATCCGTCTGGCAAGTTCGATCGAGATCGTCTCGCTCCCACTGAGGAGTCCCTGAAGCCGAGGGTCTGGCACTCCGATTGTCTCCGCAAATGCCTCCAGTGAGAGCCCGCGCTCTGCGAGGGCGTCTCGGATCGTCTCACCTGGTGGGGAAGCCCAACGGGGCGCGAAATCTGGCGATCTCTCCATCACCGCTCCTCAATCTCGACCACTTGAAGCCGGTGGACCCGGGGCCAGTCTATGAATCCGGCGGAGTCCACCGGCGGGGTGGCGTGATTGGGGCGGCAAAAGAGGTCATGCCCCTGGTCAAGTCGGATTCTGAGCTCTGAGTTCCGGTCGCCGCTAAAGCTTGGGTTGCCTGCCACCAGGTCGCTCATGGTCCCCGCCGCACGCAGGTCAGCGAGTCGGCTACGCAGTCGACTTGCCGCCTCGACTCCAAGCATTGACACGGCCCTGGCTTCTTCTTCGCAGATTGTCCTAAGCATCTGCGTTTTGAACGACAGCTCCATGGGAAACCCCGAGCACGGCCTGGCTGAGCGACGAAGCGGACGGTTGCACTTTGCTGTCCAAGATAGACGGACTCGGACTCGCCCGGCTGGGATCCGCACGAAGTGTTCAGCAACCGCCGAAACTCGGACCGACCGCACGCTTTCATGGGCGTCCTCATTTCCCTTTGCCAAATCGGTCAAGAGCTAGCAACGTGGCACCAGGATCGATGTCAGCGCCTACAAAGCGACGACCACGCCCCGTGCACGCGAGCCCGGTGGTACCACCGCCGAGAAATGGATCCACGACCAGCTCACCGGGTTCGGTAGTCATCTCGACGAGTCGTTCGAATGGCTCAGCTGCCTGTTGCCATGGATGATCGCCAAGATCCTTCGCCCCACTGCCCTCAGCCCATAGGGCGTCGACGATCGGGATGCGAGCTTCGTAGGGTCCTGCCGAGAACATGGCGACCGGTCGCCAGCGCCCGAAGATCTTCTTCCGATGGAAGAGGTTGTGCCGTCCAGGAAGGAAGATGGCCGCGGTCCACATGTACTCAAGGTGCCCGCCAAGTCGTACGAAGTACTCAGGCAGCACGTGCTTTCCGCAGTAGACGACGCAGAGCCGGCCCGGCTTCAGCACGCGGGCTGCGAACGCTGAGAGATCGGAGTACAGGGGCACGCTCTCCAGGCTGTACGGCGGGTCCGTGATGATGGCGTCGACAGACTGGTTCGGCAGATCGGCGAGCACTTCGCGGAAGTCGCCGGTCCTGATCTCCCACCCGGGCCCTTCGATCTGGGCCGGCACCTCCTCAGAACGCCGCCGTGCGAGAGCCGCCAGCCGCGCCTTCTCCTCGGCGCGTCGCAGGTCGCGTCCCGGCCCCTCGTCGCCGAGCACGGCGAGAGCCGCCCGTGCTCGCGCCTCGTCACGAGATGAGCGCACGACGATGGACGGGATCGGCGAAGGACGCGTCGCTGGATAGGTCTTCCGGTCCCGCCCGACGACGGTCGCCGAAGGCGCCCGGACACCTGTCGCATCTGCGACACCTTCGAGGTCGCGCCGCACGGTCTCGTGGTGGACTCCGAGCGCATCTGACACCCGCCGAAGGGACCAACCTCGCTCCCGGAGTCCGGCCACCACCGCCGCCCGCTGCTTTCGGTCGAGGTGACGGCGAAACAGGTTGGCTGCGAGCACAAAGCCGATGCGGTCCTCATCGGAGCTGAAGCGACGGACGTCCCTCGGGTAATCGGGCACGCGGATACCGGCAGCGTGGAGCTCGTTCCAAGCCCTCACGCGGTGGTGGCCATCGAGGATCTCGCCGGTCTCGGCGTCGACGACCGGTGGCACGAGCACCCCGTGCTCGGCGATGTCGGCCTTCAGTGACGCGTACTCGCTGTCGGTAAGCGGCGGGAGGACCTGCCACGCCGCGAATGTTCCGATGCCGGCCGACGTCATGGAACCTTCGCCCTTGGCCGTCGCCAAACGCGGACCAATCCTCGAACGTCATCACTCCGGACCGCCCGTAATCGACGGTGAGAAGCGGCCTGCTGGTGGGCTTCAGTGCAGTACCGGCCTCTGGGAAGGGCTGGTCGATCGCAGCCAGGAAGACCGCACCGCCGGTCCGCCTCTCGTCTGGCCGTCTCGGCCAGGTAGACGGCGAAGACGGCGGCCGGTGGTGCTTCGAGGACGCCGGCCTCGGCGCCCGCTGCCGCGAGATCCAGCTGAGCACGACGCAGGAGAGTCGCGACCACCGTGGGTCCCGTTCCTTGCTGGGTCGGCCGGCCCTCAAGGACACGGGCGAGTCGCTGACGCGAGATCCCGGCAAGTCGGGCCACCTCTCCGAGGCCGATGCCCTCGACCATCTGGCGGACGACGTCTCCGCCGACGCCAGCAATCGTCGCTGTCGCCATCGTGCTCCGATACACCGTCTGGGCTTCATCGGGCCGAACGACGCCGGCCTGGCGTTCGACGAGGTTCGCACCTTCGCGACCGAGCAGGTCGACGACCGGCAGGCCCTCAGCCGGCATACGGGTGAGGAGACCACGTGCAGTCCGCGAGCGCTGGCCGTCAGAGGGCGCGGCACCTGGTTCGATTCCTTGGCACCACTCCCCGACGACGTCGTCGATGCATTTCGGGACGAATGTCGACCGGTCGATGCTGACAGCGCCCGGGTAGAACAGAGGTCGGACGGATGACCCGTCTCGCCATCGCCAGTCGAGGTGCGGCCACGACTTCGGATCGGGGTCGAACAGGGCGACCGGAGCCCCGAGCGTCTCATCGTCGCTTTCCACCGCTGTGAAGGACCTGCTCTCGTGCGCCGCCAGTGCCCGCGTGAAGGGCCTGACGTCGTCGTCGAACCACTGCGCCTGGTCGGGGGTGGCGATCGTGAAGGGACTGACCGCCATCGCCTGGCCGAAGGATGCGATCCGAATGAGCGGGAGCGGACCGGTGCCTGAGTCAGACGTGGCGACGACGTTCCCTGCCTCGGCAACCCAGCGGCGCCGCCCGTCTGCGAGCTGTTCTTCCCCGTAGACGGGGTCGGCGAAGACGCCGCCGAGTCCGAACTCTGAGTTGTGCACGATCTCGCCCATCTCGGGGTCGACGACGAGATACCGGTTGCGACCGTAGGCGGTGACGTCGAGATCGCGGCTGGCGGTGCCGTGGACGAGCTTGAATGCCGGGACACCGTCTAACCCCAGGGGATCGAAGAGCTCGAGGATGCAGGTAAGCGCGCTCCTGGGCAGCAAACGCACCCCAGGAGCGCCTTGGGCGTCCCTGGGGGCACCTGGGCACGTCACCAGACCGCCTAAGGTGCTCGCCGGTATCACGGCCGCGTCGGTGAGGATCGCCGCCACCTGACCGCCGCACTCGGCGACTGATCTGCGCAAGAGGGCCATCACGAGCCGGCAGCCGGCGGTCACGCTCGCGGCGAGCATGGGACAAGAGTCCGGCCCGGGCTGTTCGGGGCGGAGGGTCGAGCTCTCGAAGATCTCGCCCCACGGGTCGAGCACCGAGACTGTGTCGGTCTTCGCCTCGACGAGGGGCCGGTCGTAGCGGGCGAGATTCCCGTAAGAGGTGCTGCTTCCCATGACCTTCGCGGTCCGCTCGCGTCGAAGCTGCGCATATGGGGGCAAGCTCGCATCATCGCGACTGGCACGGCGAAAGCGCAGAAGGAAGGCGAAGAAGTCCACGTCCTGGTCGTTCGGGTCAAAGACCATGCCGCCGGGAAACGTGACAGCATGCAAGTCCTTCTCGATGCCATGCGGCATGGCTCGCCATGCCTTTGCTGTATAGGGCATGTTGTTCGAGGTCACGATCGAAGCAGCAAGGTCGCACCACGAGTACGGCAAGAGCCCGTCGAAGGACAAGGGAGCCATGCAGGAGGTGTACTCACCGTTACCCTTCCGCCGACGGTGCTGGAGCCATGCGCCTTCCGGTCGCACAAGAGCGACCGTGGAGCCCCAACGCCGCCAGGTCTCCGGGTCGATCAGCGTGCCGAGGAGGTCCGGCAACGGCAGTGACCCGAGCTCTGTGAGCCATGCGGCAAGCTCGCTCGTCACGTCCTCGATCTCGACTCGCGCTGCCCGCAAGACGTCCCATGCCCGTATCAGACGGGCGACGGTGGGATAGGCAGCGGAGAAGTCGGCCACCACGGCGGGAAGGCGTCGCCGGATGATGTCGGTCTCGATCATGCCGCCGTGGAACGCTCCGAGACTCGCCCCGAGCACGGCAGGCCGAAGATGGGCGAACTTGGGCCCCGGCGGCGTGATGCCCATGGACCTGAGCGCCGAGGACCCCAGGCCGCCCGCCGAGTAGAGCCGAGACGGCTGGGCACGGATGCCGCGACCTGTTCGGATCACGTGCCGTCCTCCCAGGCGTCGCACTCACCGAGGCAGGCATCGAGCAACTCGACCGTCGCGTCGAGACGATGACCGAGCGTCACAAGCAGTTCCTCGGAGAACACGCCGGGCTCACCGCTCGCCAATGGAACGGCTACACCGTGCGAGACGCAAGCCGACTCGAAGTCTCGGTCAACCGGTCCGCCGAAGGTCCGGGTGAGGTGGCGAAGATCGAGCAGGTGGCCCATACGGGACCCGTTCCGCCTCTTCTCGGCGCCCTTCTTGAGGCCGCCCCATGACATGAGGCAGACGTCCTGCGCCATCTGACGAAGGCGCAGACGTGGATGGCCGGGTCCGTCGTCCCACGAACGTTCGTCGCCGGATTCGCCCCAGAAGCTGAGCGACCACCCGCCATCGAAGGACCAGCCGCCCTTGCCGTCGCTCTCGCGGCTCGGGCCCCAGTGGCGGGCAAGACGACTCGCCACGAAGGGAAGATCGAAGGCCACGAACGTTGCCCGCTGGCCGATCAGGTATCGGAAGAGGGGGCCGGCAGCAAAGCTCGTGGCGTCGCTCACGGCGATGCCGTCGCGTTGGAATCTCACGCCGCCCCTAGTCCTCGCGGCGTAGTCATTGGCAAGCGCCCGCGACGCCATCGGGAGATTGTCGGGGACGACAAGGTGCTCCGCGACACATAGGCCGCGTCGCAACAGCCGGCAGCGTGCTGCGACGAGCTCTTGGCGACCACGAGGCTCGGCCTCGACGGTGACGATCAATATGGCCTGCTGGCGACGCCACGGTGAGCGAGTTCCCGTCTTCGAATGCGCTGGTGGCCTTGGTCGCGGAGGCTTGCCGACCGGTGCTGCTCTCAGCGCCAGCACGACCGGCTCGGGGATCATGATGCCGTCCCCACAGGCGTGACCAGCTGGTCCACTTCCTGGGACCAGGTATCAATGGCTCGCGACAGGTTGTCGAGGAATGCTCGCAGGTCCACGACACTGTCCGCGGTGGCCATGACCCCGAGCAACACTGCGAGGCGCACCAGGCGGGCTGTCATCCGTCCAGCCGTGCCGGGGCCCACCGAGCCAGGTGTGTCGCACCCGATCGTGCGCAAGATGTCATGCACGTCGTGGTGGCACGTCCAACACAGCCCCACCAGCAGGTCCGGGTCGAGATAGTCGCCGTCGCATCCACGGCCGGTCACGTGGTGGCGATGCAGCGGCCCGTGTCCTCCGCAACCGAGGCAGATGCTCATGCTGCCTGCCCCACGACCGCCGGAAGCTCCGGGTACGGACCGCCCTCGATGCTGCCGAGGGAGAACAGAGCTTCGAGCACCGCCGGACGGACCTCCAGAGAGACACCACCGACCTTCTTGCCAGCGAAGTACCGAAGCTGGCTCTCGTCGCCGGTCCGAAGGAAGAGCTGCACGGCTCGACGGTGTCCCGAGTCCAACGAGCGGACCCTGCTTCCCCGGGTCACGACCACTCGGTTGCCGACGCCCTCTGCGATCACGACGACCGCGACAGCCTCACGGTCGGCCGCCGTCGGCACGAGTCGACCGTGGCGCCGCTCTACGGCGCCCGGGAGCTGACGAGCCACCGTTCCGGCCGGGAGACCGAAGGCACGCTCCGCCTCGCGGATCGTCGGGTAATCGCCCGAGCGCACCGAGCCGAGTGCCTCGGCGGCCAGCATCCGGTCGCGAACCGCCGGGCTCGAAAGGTCGGGCTCCCTCTTGCGTCGGAGCAGTCGATTCGCTTCGGTCGGAAGGTCGCTGATCCGCGGCGTGCCCCGCGACGGATGGCCGCGAGCCTGGGACACCGATAGACCGCGAGCAACGCCCCGCTCGATACGCGTGCGGTAGCTGCTCACCGTGAGCTCTCAAGCTCTCGCTCGATGGCGTCGCAGGCTGTCAGCCAGCGGGCGGCGCCGGCCTGGCGAGGCCGCACATCGCCCCGCTCCCAACGCGAGAGCGTCGCGGCGTCGACCTGGACGATCCGGGCCAGCTCCCGAAGACTGAGCCCCGCCTGCTCCCTGATGGCGCGACCACGTCCCGTTCGGCCGAGGGTCCGGCCACGGATGAGCAACGCGATCTCGTCCATCCCCGCCAGTATAAACACACTGAGTATGCCAAAGTCGTGGATTACTGAGTGAGAAATACCTCAGCTCCTATAGCTAAGTCCCCGGACTGTTGCCGAAATGTTGCATATGAGGTAGCCTGAAGGCGTGAAGAAGAAGCCGTCGCTCGGTTGGAGAGATGTCGGGGGCGTGGGTGAGTCCGGCAGTGACGCTGTCGTCGTCGTGTCCTGTCCCGGTCCGGACGACTCCAGGTCCGTCATGCGAGTGTCTTTCGATCCGGACGACGACTACCGCATACGGTCCGTCAGCCTCACGATGCCGGGCCGCATCACCGCCAGCGAGCTCCGGAGATTCCCGTGGGGTCGCTGGATCTCGGCAGCCGACACTTTCTTCCGGGACCCGGAGCTTCGAGCGTGGCGTGCCGCAGTGGATGCTCAGCAACAGGGCTTGGCCAAGAAGCCGGCTTCGGCCGCGAAAGACTCGAAGCCCGTGGTTGCGTCAGGACGCCCCGGAAGACGCGGCCACCCTGATGAGCACTACCGGGCCGTTGCCAAGCGGTACAGGGAGCTTGTGTCCACCGGCATAAGAAACCCGACGGCGACGATTGCAGCTGAGCAGATCGTCAGCCACAACACGGTTGCCGGCTGGTTGCGAGTCGCCCGCGAGCGGAAGTACCTACCGCCCTCACGACCGGGTAAGCCCGGCTGACCTCATAACAGTGGCCCCGGACGGTGCTCTAACACCCCCGGGGCCTGACCAAAGGAGGCTTATTCCAATGGCCGGACACAAGGCTAATCAGGCCGATCCGATTCCGACCGACGACAGGCTCGGAGAGGAGACCGTCGCCGACATCGTCTCGGATCTCCGAAGGGCATTTGCCCGCGACGCTGTCGATCGCCGGGTCGTCGCCGTCGACGGCTGTGGGGCACGCGTCGCCATGCGGCACGGCCATCTCGTCATCGACGACGGCGTCGGCCGGTACCGAAGGACGCGGCGGTACAACCGGGCCACCGGTGACCTGCGCCGGATCGTCATCCTGGCAAGGGACGGCTACCTAACGCTCGACGCTCTCTCGTGGTGCCGTTCGATGAAGGTCGCTGTCATCGTGGTCGACCCGTTCGATGCCACGCTCTTGCTGGCGTCGGTCGCAGATGGAGTCGATGACGCGAGGCTTCGCCGTGCGCAAGCGATCGCCGGCTCGACCGACGACCATCCGGTCGGCCTTGCCATCGTGCAGAAGCTCCTTTCCTTCAAGCTCGCGGGAGAGCAGGCCGTCTCGCGAGGGGTGCTCCGGCGAGCCGACGTGGCTGACACGATCAGCGAGCTGGCCAACGCGATGGGAGACGTTGCGAGCATCTCCGAGTGTCGCCAGCTCGAAGCCTCTGCCGCAGCGGCCTACTTCTCCGGCTGGGTCGCAAACGATGCCACGACACTCTCTTTCGCGACTCGCGACCTTCGAAGGGTTCCGGAGCATTGGCTCGGCTTCAATGGTCGTCGGTCGGTGATTGGTCTTGGCAACACGAACCGACGTGCGGACCGGCCGCTCAACGCGTTGCTCAACTACACCTTCGCCCTCGCCAAGGCCGAGGCAGTCCTCGCAGCCACGGTGCTAGGCCTCGATCCCGGCATGGGCCTTCTCCATCTCGACACGAGAGGTCGGCAGTCCATGGCCCTCGACCTCCTCGAACCGGTCCGACCCACGGTCGAACGTTTCGTCCTCGATCTCGTGGCCACGCGGACCTTCCGTCGCGAGGACTTTGCCGAACAAGAGGACGGCTCGGTCATCCTCGGGTCGTCGCTTCGAGCAGAGCTCGCGGACTCAGTGTCGGAGTGGTCGGAGTCGGTGGCGCCCCACGCCGAGTCGGTTGCCCATTCATTCGGCGAGCTTGTGGCGACCGACTACCACGCGACAGCTCCGCTTACAGGTGCGAAGCGACGTGCGGCCGTGGCTCGGGTGAAGGCTCGCAAAGCGACCTCCGGAGCGCAACGGCTTAGCGTCGCTGCCCATCCGACCAGGACTCGTGAGCCAGGACTAGCGGTCGCCCCGAGCTGCGTCGACTGCGGCGGTGCGCTCGCTCGCTCTCGGCATTTGCGTTGTCCGTCATGCTGGGAAAAGGCGCCCAATCAATCGCAGGAGGTTCGACGCCAGCGTGGCCAAGCAATCTCCGTTGCGCGGGCGGCACAAGAAGCCTGGAGAGCAGGGCATCCCGACGCCGTGCTCGACCGGAGCGACTTCCTTGCCACGATCACGCCGAGGCTGAAGGACATTCCGCTCCGCCAGATCATGGCAGCAGCCGGGGTGACCAAGGCAGCCGCGTCCGACTACCGGAGGGGGAAAAGGGTGCCGCACCCGTCCTACTGGGCTCCATTGGCGGAACTCGTCGGCGTCGAGGCTGCAGGCGTGTCCCTAACTCCGAAGTCAAGCAGTGGGAGTGCGGCATCGTAAGCTCAGACAGTCAGCTCAAGGGAGGTGGCTGGTGCCACGGGCAGCGAGAACTGCTGAGCCACTCGGGTTCGAAGACACCCTCTGGAAGGCTGCCGACAAGCTCAGAGGGTCGATGGACGCCAGCGAGTACAAGCACGTCGTCCTCGGCCTGGTCTTCCTCAAGTACATCGACGACTCCTTCGGCGAGCGCCGGGCGCAGCTTGCGACCGACTTGGCAGCTGACGGAATAACCGGCGAGCAAGCTCAAGACCTGCTGGAGTCCCGGGACGAGTACACCGCTGAGGGAGTCTTCTGGGTGCCGCAGGAGGCCCGCTGGGAGTACCTCCAGGCCAGTGCCAAGCAGCCCGAGATCGGGAACATCATCGACGTCGCCATGGACGCTGTCGAGGTCGAGAACCCGAGCCTCCGAGGCGTGCTCCCCAAGAACTTCGCCCGCCCGAGCCTGGACGTTCGTCGTCTCGGTGAGCTGGTCGACCTCATTGCAGGACTCGGACTCGGTGGAGCCGAGCACAGGGAGAAGGACCTCCTCGGCAGAGTGTATGAGTACTTCCTCGGTCGCTTTGCCTCCCAGGAGGGCAAGGGTGGCGGTGAGTTCTACACCCCCCGGAACGTCGTCAAGCTCCTCGTCGAGATAATCGAGCCCTACAAGGGCAGGGTGTACGACCCGTGCTGTGGCTCGGGCGGCATGTTCGTGCAGTCCGAGCAGTTCGTGGAAGCCCACGGTGGAGGCCGCAACGACATCGCCGTCTACGGCCAAGAGTTGAACGACACGACCTGGCGGCTGGCGAAGATGAACCTGGCCATTCGTGGCATCGAGGCAGACCTCGGACCACGATGGGGTGACACCTTCCACGAGGACCTCCACCCAGACCTCAAGGCCGACTTCATCCTGGCCAACCCCCCATTCAACGTCTCGGACTGGGGTGGGGACCAGCTGCGAGATGATCCCCGCTGGAAATACGGCGTGCCCCCGGCAGGCAATGCCAACTACGCCTGGCTCTCCCACATGGCGTCCAAGCTGTCGCCCCGTGGGGTCGCCGGGGTCGTGCTCGCCAATGGGTCGCTGTCCACCCAGCAGTCAGGTGAGGGTGACATCCGTCAGCGGATGATCGAGGGCGACCTCGTCGAGTGCATCGTGGCGCTGCCTGGCCAGCTCTTCTACACGACACCGATACCGGTGTCACTGTGGTTCCTTAGCCGGGACAAGACCTCTCGTGGATCACAGAGGTGGAGGGATCGCAAGGGCGAAGTGCTCTTCATCGACACCCGCAAGCTCGGGCAACTCGTCGACCGCACACATCGTGAGCTGGCCAATGAGGAGATCGCTCGCATCTCGGGCACGTACCACGCCTGGCGGGGTGAACCGGATGCTGGAGGCTACGAGGACGTGCCCGGGTTCTGTGCCTCCGTCGCTGTCGAGAAGATCGCCGAGCATCGCTTCGTCCTCACACCTGGCCGGTACGTGGGGACTGAAGATGTGGAGGACGACGGGGAGCCGATCGAGGAAAAGCTTGCTCGGTTGAAGGCTGAGCTGTTCGCTGCGTTCGACGAGAGCGACCGGCTGCAGGATCGGGTGCGAGCGGCTCTGGAGCGGCTTGATGCCTGAAGCCTGGAACCACTGCTCGTTAGCCGATGTCGTCACCCTGCAGCGAGGCCTCGATCTTCCCGAATACGGTCGGCGTCGGGGCAACGTGCCCGTACTCGGCTCTTTTGGCGTGACTGGCTGGCACGACGAGGCGGCAGTTGTTGGACCAGGTGTCACAATCGGACGCAGCGGAGGCTCCATTGGCGTTACGACGTACACCGCTAGCCGCTACTGGCCGCTGAACACAACGCTGTTCGTCAGAGACTTCCACGGCAACGACCCTCGATTCGTCTATTACCTCTTGGGCTCATACGACTTCGCTGCATACGACTCTGGCAGTGCTCAACCCTCGCTCAATCGCAACTTCATCGCTCGGATGCCGGTGCTTCTGCCGCCCCTGTCCGAGCAGTGCGCCATCGCCGAGGTGCTCGGAGCGTTCGACGACAAGATCGAGGTGAACGAGCGTGCGACCTCGATAGCCAAGACATGGGTGGTTGCCGCTTACTCCTCTGCTGGCGAAGGGCTCGTGCCACTGTCGGCGATCGCTCGGAGTCGACACACAACGGTGGACCCCTCTTCGTTGGGCGAGACGTTGGTTGACCACTTCAGCCTTCCGGCTTTCGACGCAGGCCAACGGCCAGAGCGAACAGAGGCAACCTCTATCAAGAGCAACAAGCTTCAGGTTCCACCCTCGTCGGTGCTCATGTCCCGCCTTAATCCCCGGATACAAAGAGTCTGGCGAGCACAGGTCGACGGAGAAGTGCCAGCCCTCTCTTCAACTGAGTTCCTGGTCCTCCAGCCCGTCGACGGGCTCACCGCCACCGATATCTGGGCTGTATGTAGCGATGCGGTTGTGAGTGCGGAAATGGCCGCTCGGGTCACAGGGACGTCGGGAAGCCACCAACGTGTTCGGCCACAAGATGCGATGAGCGTTGAAGCCCCCGACCCTCGGGTCGTGCCATCCCAGGTTCGACAATGTGCTGAAGCGATGCTCACACTCGTCGATTCGCTAGACGTGGAAGCAGCGTTGCTTGCCCAGCTCCGTGACGTCCTCCTTCCCAGGCTCCTCTCGGGCGAGCTGCGGGTCCGAGACGCTGCGGCCATCGTCGAGGAAGCGGTGTGAAGTCCTTCCTTCCCGAGGCCGGGGTCGAGGAGGTCTGCCTCGACTACTTCGCCGATCTCGGCTGGGAGATCCTGCGTGGCCCGGACATCGCCCCCGGTGAAGCTCGGACTGAGCGGTCCAGCTACCGGGAGGCCCTCCTAGAGGATCGGCTTTCAGCTGCCATCGCCTGCCTCAATCCCCGGCTCACTTCGGCTGCGATCGAGAACGTGATCGCCACCGTCCGCCGACCTGAGAGCGCTGATGTACTTGCCGAGAACTGGAGGATCTACAAGCTCCTCACGACCGGCGTCCCCGTCGAACGGCGGGACGACAGGGGCGAGATACGACACGACCTGGCGTGGCTCGTGGACTTCGACCATCCGGTCCGCAACGAGTTTGTGGCCGTCAACCAGTACAGCGTGGAGGGAGATCAGAGCACCCGGCGTCCTGACATCGTGCTGTTCGTGAACGGCCTTCCGCTAGGTGTCATCGAGTTGAAGGTGCCCACAGATGAGAGGGCGACGCTCCGGGGTGCCTACGACCAGCTCCGCACGTACGCAGCCGAGATCCCGGCGCTGCTCGTCTACAACGCCGTGTGTGTGCTCTCGACCGGCACGCAGGCTCGTATGGGACCGCTACTAGGCCCCTTTGAGCACTACGCCCCGTGGAAGACCATCGACGGCAAGAGGCTGGCCGCACCCGGCACCCCCGAGATGGAGGTTCTCGTGCGGGGCGCGTTCGACCCTGCCCGCTTCCTGGACCTCGTGAGGAACTTCATCTGCTTCTCCGACGAGCACGGTGTGATGATCAAGCGCCTTGCCAAGTACCACCAGTTCCATGCCGTCAACAAGGCCGCCGATACGACCCTCGCAGCGATGGACAGGCAGGATGGCCGGGCAGGGGTCGTCTGGCACACCCAGGGCAGTGGGAAGAGTCTGGAGATGCTCTTCTACGTCGGCAAAGTCATTCGCCACCCTGGCATGGCCAACCCAACGATCGTCATGCTGACCGATCGCAACGACCTCGACGATCAGCTCTTCGACGAGGTATTTGCACCGGCACGGACACTACCGGAGACGCCCGTACAGGCTGAGTCCCGCGAGCACCTACGGGACCTGCTGCGCTCCAAGGCGTCGGGGGGGATCGTGTTCTCGACCATGCAGAAGTTCGGCCTCACGAAGGAAGACCGGGACGCCAACCGCTCGTTCCCGCTGCTGTCAGACCGGCGCAACATCGTCGTCGTGGCCGACGAGGCACACCGCACCCAGTACGACCTCATCGACGGGCTGGCCCGTAATCTCCGAGATGCCCTCCCCAATGCCTCGTTCATGGGCTTCACCGGTACCCCGATCGAGACTGCCGACAGGGACACGAGGGCCATCTTCGGCGAGTATGTCGACGTCTACGACCTCACGCAGGCTGTCGAGGACGAGGCGACGGTCAGGGTCTTCTACGAAGCCCGCCTGGCTCGGGTCGAGCTACCGGACGATGTCCGAGCGAGACTTGATCAGCAGTTCGACGCCGTCACGGAACTTGCCGAGACTGACACCCGAGAGCACCTGAAGACCCGCTGGGCTCGGGTCGAGGCGATCGTTGGGGCAGAGAAGCGCCTCGCCGAGGTCGCCCAGGACGTCGTGGACCACTGGGAAAAGCGGCAATCTGCAGAGGTCGGCAAAGGTCTCATCGTCTGCATGAGCCGACGGATCTGCGTGAGCCTCTATGACCAGATCGTCAAGCTCTGTCCCGAGTGGCACTCCGACGATGACGCGGACGGCAAGATCAAGGTGGTTATCACCGGCTCGGCGTCTGACGGGCCGGAGATGAACCGGCACGTTCGCAACAAAGACCGCCTGCGAGCGCTCAAGGAACGGGCAAAGGACCCCGAAGACCCGCTTGAACTCGTGATCGTCCGAGACATGTGGCTCACGGGCTTTGACTCGCCGTCTCTCCACACGATGTACGTCGACAAGCCGATGCGTGGTGCCGGGTTGATGCAAGCCATCGCCCGAGTGAACCGGACCTTCCGGGACAAACCGGGGGGCTTGGTCGTGGACTACATCGGCATCGCCGAAAGCCTGCGTGCCGCCTTGGCCGACTACACCGATCGTGACCGAGAGCGGCAAGAGGTCGGCGCTCCCGTCGAGGAGGCCTTGGCACTCCTTGAGGAGAACCACGAGATCTGCTGCGAGCTGCTTTACGGCTGCCCATGGCGAGAGGCTCTGGAGTCGGGGACGGACCGAGCCAAGCTTGAGGCGATCCAGGAGGCGCTGGACCATTTGCTCGGCGGGGAGATGGACCTGCCAGATCGGTTCCTCCAACATGTCCGGGTCGCCAGTCAGAGCTTCACGCTTGTTGTCTCCTCGCCCGAGGCCATGGCCTACCGTGACGATCTCGCCTTCTTCCAGGCCGTCGCGATCAACCTACGCCGTCTGCGGGCGGACGACCGTGCCGGGGTGAGCGACGATGTCGAACTGGAGACAGCTCTCCGTCAACTGGTCTCTGATGCTGTCACCTCGGCAGGTGTCATCGACGTTTACCAGGCATCCGGGATAGCAACGCCAGACCTCAGCATCATCGACGAGGAGTTCGCCAAGCGCCTCTCCACGAACCCTCATCCGAACCTGCAGATCGAGCTGCTGCGCCGTCTGCTGGCCTCTGAGGTCAAAGCCATGGCAAGACGCAACGTAGTCGCCCAGCGGAGATTCTCAGAGATGCTGGAGCGGGCCATGAAGGCGTACAACAACCGTTCGCTCACGGCAGCCGAGGTCATCGTCGAGCTCGTGGAGCTCGCCAAGGAGATGAAGATCGAGCATGGGCGAGGAGCCACCCTCGGCTTGCGTGACGACGAACTCGCCTTCTACGACGCCGTGTGCCAGAACGACTCAGCTGTCATGGAGCTGGGCGACGACGTGCTGAAGAAGATCGCTCAGGAGCTGGTCAAGGTGGTGCGCTCCAACGCGACGGTCGACTGGGACAAGAAGGAGCAGGTACGTGCCTCGCTACGCCGGCACATCCGGCGACTGCTGACCAAGTACCACTATCCGCCCGACAAGCAGGAGTCAGCCGTCCAACTCGTGATGCAACAGGCAGAGGTGCTGGCGGGCGAAGTGGCCGCATGAGGGGGCCCGTCAGCTCTATCCTCCGACCATGTCAGGGCAGCTGACCTGCGGAAACTGTGGACATTCGTGGTGGAGTAACGCCAGCTCGTCGCGAAGCCGATGCGGAGCCTGCCGCAGCGTCGTCTCCGTGCCGGCCGGTGTGCGTCACGGAGCCAACAGTGACGGCAGCCAGCCTTTCAACCGGGAAGCCTGGCGCGACGAAGACGACGCCAGCCCGTACTCGGGAGCCAGTGTTCTCGTCGTGATCGGTTTCGTCGTGGTCCTGGTGGTGGCGGGAGTCATCTGGCTCCGGCGCAAAAAGGCTCCGTCGGGACCTGGTTACGAGCCGACCGTGGGAGCCATGACCCGGTGGTCCTGCGGGCACGAGGTGACCTTGTCACACCCATTGGATCATCGCGTCACGGTTGTCACGGCCCCCTGTCCCTTGTGCGGCTGTCCAGGCATCGTCGGCCAGTACGTCGACGGACAGTTCGTTGAGGTGCGCTCTTAGCTGATCTCTGGGCACCGGTTCGCAGGCCCAGCCACATCGCGTCGTAAAGCAGCGCTTTGTCGGCGCCTTACCGACGACTTTTTCCGCCACCTATACCAAGATCGGATCACGAGTAGCTCGATTGCGTGCTGATTCTCAATCTAAGCCGCACAGGGCCATGGCTTTGGCGTTCGTCTGGTACGAGCATCTGATGGCCGTGACCTTTCCGGTGGAGTCCGGTACCGGCTCCCCAGTCGCTCGGCGCACGTAGTCGAACGACCCGGAGAAGGTTGGATGGTTCGACTGAGCGGTGCTGTTCGACTGGAACACGAACTTGACGGTGTCGTTCGTCGTCTGCGTGGTGCCTGGTTGTACGCCGATCACAAGTAGTGCCTTGCCGGTCGCCGGTGCGACAGTCCCCACGATCTCGAACTCCCCGAGGTTGCCGGTGAAGTGAGTCGAACCCGGTTTGTCGCGCAGCACAAAGGCCTGGTTGGGGCTGCTTGGTTTGCCCTGTCCGGTCGCCCACGCGTATGCGAGCCAGATCCCGTTGACGCTTGAAACCCTAGTCGCTGCTGCGGCACCTCCGCTCAAGGAGCCGAGTGAAACGCACAATGCAGCCACACACGTGGCGACTGTCACCAGGCACCTTGATCTCGTGATCATGTTCCCCCCTCGCTAACCGTTGTTTCGGTTCTCGACCCTAACGCCTCGTACCAGAGGTTCACTGCGGTCGGATGCGGCGGAGCAGCGATTCGGCGGGGAGCCGCTTCTCTCTCTGGGCCGCGTGCCGGGTGGTAGGTCAGGGAACGTTGTTGAACTTCTGGCTAAGCCTCGGTCAACTTGATCGTCCCCGTCCAGGTGGATGTGGTCCCGTCTGTCGTGGAGCCGCCATGAAATTGCGCGGCGGCCGTTGTCTTCGACGAGCTGAGGGGCACCACCGTCGCGAAGTAGAGGTCGGTGAAGTGGAACTCGGTGTCGGTGAGTTGACCAGACACAGGAAAGCGGAAAGAGAAGGTGGTCGTCGGTCCGCAACTCGTCACTTTGGCAAGTTTCGTGTCGGTGCCCTGGACCACGCCCTTGGCGCCGACAACCAGGTTGAAGGTGTAATCGTCGATTTCCGTCGCTGGGCACTCGTGGAGGGCTGTGGGGTATGTGAAATGGCTGACGACGTGCGCTGTCCCGGTCCACACGTCGCTAGTAGGGAAGTCGGCTGACAGCGTGGCGCTCTCGTTGTTAACGAAGTCGTGGGCGACGGCGGTGAGGTGTATGACCGGCGGGGGGTTGTTGGGAACGGTGTAGGTGGTCGTGAAGGTCTTGGTGAGTCGGGACAAGTCGCAGGCCTTCGGGTGGTTGCCGTACTGGGCGCTATCAACCAGGCCGTCGGGGCCGAGCAGTTGGATGTCTTGGATGCCCTCCTGGGGGCCCCGGTCGGTGGGCTCGGTGGCGGTGATGTGCACTTTGATGACTTCACCGGGATGGACCTTTGTGCCGTGAGGCGGGGTGGATCCGACGCTCAGCACCGGCGGCGTCTTGTCGTCGGGAAGCGTGTACTGGTCGGTGATGTCGAAGTACGCGGGCTTGTAGACCTCGACTTTGGTCCTGAAGACGGCACCTGGCAGATCAGATCCGTCATGCAGCGAGCAGTATTGGACATCGAAATCGCCACCGAGGACGCGGGCGTTGTGACGATTCTCGTTCTCCAGCATGGCGAAGTCCTCGTAATACGCCCCCATCGCGACGTCCAAGTAACCCTGGTAGCGGACCCCAGGGGCCGGGGGTAGGACCCCCTTTCCGCGCGAGTCTGAGCAGTAGACCTCGACGACCACTCCGATCGTCTCTGATCTCGCGGTGTATTCCCACGAGTCGCCGCCTGGGCAACCTAGTGCGGTGGCGCTGCTGGGGCCCGCGGCTCGGGGCAGTGGTGTCGTCTGGCCAGGCCCGTGGACGAACGCGTTGCGGTCCAGTTGGCTGGAGGCTGGGCGCGCCCACGCTGAGGCCGCGGAAATCGTGCTCGTCGCGGTTGAAGCGGCGGCAACTAGCGCCACGGCTACCAGGACCGCTCGCCAACGTCGAGTCATCCCCAACCCCCCCCAATCGCCGGGATCAGTTTCGCACGTTCGATCCGAACCCGCTCATCCCTCGCCCGCCCGAGGGTCGAGTCTCCGCGACGTCGGCCCTCCGACGCGGGCCCCCAACTTAAGCAAAATAACGTCATGCCTCGGTTGCGTCGGCGGCGGCCTGTCCTACCTGGGCACTCGAAACCCGCGCGCTAGGTGGACAAGGGCCGCCTCGTGGCCGAAAAGGGGACGCCCGAGATCCTGGGTGGGTCACATCCGCGGCCTGGGCGGGGCGTGAGTGGAGGCCGGCGATTCTGCGTCCCCTCGGCGCCCACGTTGGCCACGATAGGCGCCCAGGTTCGCCCACGTGGCGGCGTAGGGAGTGGGAGGTAGGTCAGGTGGCG
>Ga0187880_1001414_pt1 | contig 19102 bp, 23 predicted proteins | sample June2016WEW_19_4_FD_132998 | JGI IMG/M metagenome (GOLD analysis project Ga0187880, IMG submission 132998) | Peatland microbial communities from SPRUCE experiment site at the Marcell Experimental Forest, Minnesota, USA - June2016WEW_19_40 | ecosystem: Environmental > Terrestrial > Soil >...
GATCACCACCGAGCATCCCAGGGGGGACTTCCTTTCCGATCACGTCTCCAGGTCCTCCATCGCCCCGAGGACCTGTGCACTATTCGTGCTCAGAACTGCGCACTATTCGTGCTCACCCACACCGGGGATGCCGAGGATGAGCACCACGTCGTAGACGCCGGGAGATCCGCGGTGCGGGCCGGCCTCGCCGTGCTGAAACACCGGCACCGCGGTGGTCGTCGTATACGAAGTCACGCGGGGTTTAGGGATCTGTGCATGCACTGCGTTGGCGGACCGCACGACGGGCGCAGGCGTGGCTGTAGCGCGAAGGGGGGCGCGCCGACGTCGCTTCTGCCTCGATTTGGTCCCCACGGTGGCCTTCCTGCTGGGCGCTCGACAGACGTTGGGTCAAGGGACACGGCTCATGCGGCGATGCGCCTGCCTTCGTCCACGTCGTCGGCGGTCCGGGGACGCTGACGCTGTCTCCGGTCGGGTGATCGTCGCGCTACTTCTTGCCGGTCTTCCAGGGGCGCTGGGCGAGATCGCTGGCCGCAGCGCGCTTCTCGGCGACGGTCGACTTCTTGTCGCGGAGGACCTTCGAGGCTGCCTTGGCTGCTTTCTTACTCGTCGGCATCGGGGGACTCCGATGAGCCGGCCCGTCAGGCACGGCTGGGGTCGAGGGCGGGATACGCCCGCAGGCCACACGCCTGTTCGGACAAGTCTACCTGGCGCCGGGCTGCCACGACAAGCGGCGATCGGGAACGATCCAGCCGGCCGGGTAGACTCGGCCGGCTATGGCCAAACGGTGGCGCGGCATCGCGTCCTTCCTTGGGCACTTCGCCGGCACGGTGCCTCGCGGTACACGGCTCATCATCCGCCACCGCGAGATGCCGGACTTCGGGTACGGCGTCCGTGCCGGCGCGAAGCTGCTGGCGTATCACGGTGGTGTCGATGTGTTCGCCGGGCTCAAGACCACGGGGCTGATAGTCGTCGGTAACCCCTATGACCAAGGTACCTCCGGCCGCGAGATTGCAGAGTGCCAAAGCGTCCTTGGCAAGTTCCACTCGAGAATCCTGATCAGAACCGAGGGTGACCTTGAAGTCCCATTCGTCTCCCTCTCCCTTGGTGGTCAAGAGTTGCTGAAGTGCAGATAGCGAAACGCGATCCTGATACGAGCTATCTGGGGTTGCTGGGATGTTGGTCATTGGCTACGGGTTGATCCTTCTCTGTTGGCGCCTGCTGACTGTGGTGACGCGGGCGGCGCCCATCTGATGGGTGCTTGCGCAGGAAGCGGTGCTTGCAAGTATCGTCGCAGTACTTCCTTGACCTGCGCTCATACGGAATTGTCGCATGACACTCCACACACCGTCGATATTGTCCGGTTGGTGCTGCGACCGCTTCTGCCAGCGAAAGGTATATGGCGCCCCCAAGACGGTTGAAAGACGGCTGCAGCTTCATTGCGGGCGGAGGACTCAGCGTGACGAATACATACGGATTGCCCCAAAGGCCGAAGAAGTGGGAGAGCAGTCGTTCGCCGAGTCTCACGAGGTCCTGCCTCGCGGGCCGCAGTGCATCGAGCCCTCCGCCATGGACATCCTCGGGGCCGAGAAGCATCAGGGCCGTCCCAAACTGAGCTAAGGCGATCGGCGATCGCTGGTTGTATCGAACCGAGCCGTCGCTGCGGCGCGGACGAAGGATGTCCATAAACTGCCGGCGGCTCCGCTCGTCTTCCCTGCCCCTCAAGATGTTGACGGCATCGAGGACCATGAGCAGGTTTCGGACGCGGATCGTTTCGTGAAACCACAGCTCCCAGTCCTCCTGCAGCTCGGCGAGGGGTCCGGGAGCCGCGGGTGCACGGAAGGATGGATAGGACAGGAACCCCCATTCGCTGGCGAAGTGAGCGACCGCGTCGAGATCGAAAACGTCCAACGCGGCAAACTGCCGCACTAATACTACAACGCCGGTAAGGGCTCATGAGGGGTGCTCACGGAGCCAGCGGGCCCGGTGGCTGGCGGTGGCCGCCGCCTTGCGACACTGCTGTGCTTGGTACCAGGCGATGGCAGTGGCCGGGTCCCAACGGCAGCGGGGGAGCACCACCTCAAGCAGCTGACGCACTTCGGGGACCGAGGCTGTCGCTCCTTTTTTTCCCCCACTCGAACCCCCAGTGGCTATCCCTGGCGCGGCTTCTCGGATCTGACCGGGCCGGCATAACCCTCCCGCCGCGTCGGGTTCCCTCACTGCCCGGCATCGATCTCCGCGATGGCATTTCGGACCAGGGCCAGGATCTGGCCGAGCCACCGTGCCCTCCCGTCCTCCGGATCTCCGCTGGCTCGCACCAGGCGCATGAGGTCGAGTCGAGCCGCGCTCTCGGCCAGGCTGGCCCTCACCTGCGACAGCCAATCACGGTCGAGCGCGGCGTGCCGCTCTGCGGCCTTCTCCTTCGCCATCTGCCCAGGCCAACTGTAGCGAACAGGTGTTCGCCATAGCAAGCTGCACATCCCCCAAGATTGGGCGTCCAATCGCGCCGAACGGCGCGCTATGCTCGCCGGCAGAGGGGTGGCCCTCGCAACCCATCCGCCTCGACCTGCGTACCGCCGCGCCGCCTCCTCGACGCACAAAGGAAGCCCGCTGGACCGGTCGGCGGATGAGGACGGGGCCCCCTCGCCATAGCCTCCCGAGCGTTCATCTCAGCTTCCCCGCGTCAGGACAGCCAGACCGGTGCTGGCAGGAGGCGCAGTGGGGGCCCGGACGGGCGGGGAAGTCGTCCGACTCCAGGGCCGTGCGGATCTCGTCGCGAGCGTCCGAGACGTCGTTCCAGGCCGCCAGCACCTCGTCGTCGGTGAGCTCGACGGTCACCGGGGTGGCAGAGGGGAGGTGGAGCTGGGTGATGTGGATGGGGCGGGCGGGGGTCATGCCGCCGAGGATCAGGCGATGGATCCCGGCCTCGGCGTCCAGCCGGACGTTGTCCGGGCGCGGGCAGATGGCCCCTGTCTTGAAGTCGATCACCTCCACCCCGCCGAGGCGGCCTCCTTCGACCGCAGCGTCCAGCCGGGCGTGGAGGGTGAACCCCGCGCTGCGGCTGCGGTCCAGCTTGGCGAAGTCCTCGATGAGCGTCACCCGGCCGCCCTGGCCGAGGACGTAAGCGACCCCGGTCCTGACCCACCCCAGGAGCAGCTCGGCCTCGTCAGGGAAGGAGGTCTCGAGGAGCTCGGTCGTCCGGGTCTCGCCGTCCGCCCCGAGGTGCTTGAGGGCCACCTCGAGAGCGGAGTGGACGGCCGTTCCTCGCGCCTGCGCCCTCGTCATGCCGGCAATCCCGGGCATCCGCTCCACCTTCTCAAGGCGGTAGGCCTTGGGGCAGGTGCGGAAGGTGCGGATGGTCGTCTTACTCAGGTGGATGCCGTACCGGCGGGCCACCCACCGGGCACGGTCCAGGGCTTCGGTCTCGGAGAAAGCAAGAGTGGTCACAGCGAACTCCTTCTGGTCATCCGTCGGGCCCGCGGAGCGGGTCCGAGCCTGGGGAGCCGTGACCTCGAGGAACGCCGCGGCGGATAATTGCCGGTGCAACCGGTCACCCTCAAAGGTGGCCAAGGCCCCCGTGTCGCCAGACGGCCCGGGGGCCGTCCCCTCTCTTCCTTCTATGTGGGCTACCATGGTTGCGCTACGGCTATGGCGGCTCAGCCGTATTGACCAGTGTAGTAAGGTCCGTGACGGATGACTCAGGGTTAGCCGTAGCGCAGGTGTGGTGGGTGGGATGCCTCAGAAGATCGCCGAGTTCAGCTGGTACGTGGACCGTCGGGGCTACCGGTGGCGGGAGGGGGTGCGGCTTCAGGCGATGCCCACTCCCCCGGGCAGCTCACTGAATGAGGCCTCCCCGCCCGCCCAAACGGTGGTCGCCCTGGAGGCCAACGGGCCCGAGTACTACCCGGATCCCAACTGGGACTGGTACGCCCCCTCCTCCGCCCTCTACCGCACCTTCACCGATCTCGACGGTTCCCCGGACGGCATCCTCGCCTTCGCCAACCGGTATGGAAGCCTCGGCCTCCGCGATTCCGCCTACGCGCGGGAGGATCCCTGGTACGGGTACGAAGAAGCCGTAGAAGCGCATCTCCGGAGCACCGAAGGGCAAGGCGACGCCGGCCCCGCTCTTCCCGAGATGCCCACAGCCGAGCCTCGCGAGCACCTGGAGGAGACCATCCTCGGATGGAGGGTGGAGCTTGCCGCCATGCGCATGGCCGTCGATCTACACGATGCCCTCGCCTCCGCCCATCCTGAGGCTCGGCTTCGGCCTCATTTCTCCACCTTTGATCGCCAGCAGCCGGATGGCTCCCGCCTGATCTTCACGTACGAGACACACACCGGAGGCACGGGGACTCCAGTCTGGTCAACCTCCATCCGTCATCTCGGAGAAGGGGCCGTCCAGGGGCCGGCCCCCTGGTCCGAGTACCAGGTCCGGCCGAATCACAAGAGCGACTATCTCGGCTTCTACTACCTTGAAGCGCCGTACATCCACGAGGGTGACCCTGACCTTGTGGAGTACGCATGGGTGCTGCTCATCTCCATTGTCAATGCGCACCTGAACACTCGTATCGAGACGCAGCTGCTCATGGACCCGAAGACGGCTCGGCCGGTCTTCTTCACCATGCCGAACTCGCTCATTGGTGCCCTCTGGCTGCAGCTTGCTCAGGCCATTGATGGCAAGAAGGACTTCCAGCAGTGTCAGGTCTGCCGGAACTGGTTTGAGCTCGCCCCCGACAAGGCGCGGTCGGATAAGGTGTATTGCTCCCAGGCCTGCCGCTCTCGCGCTTACCGGGTCCGTCTCCGCCACGCAAAGGGCTAAAGGGCGTAGCCGCTCCGAGCAGGCCCACTGCCGCGGACCGCCATACCTCGGTTTTTGCCGGAGTTGGGACCTCGCCACTGTCCAGGATGTTCCTGAAGTGCCCAACCTGGAAGCTGGTGAGCTTCATGTCTCGGTTTCCGGCGAGCCGCGACGGCGAGGCTTGGCCGGGTTTCGAGGAGCCACCTCTGAGGCCGACAGTCGCATAGGCGTCTTCGATTGCTTCGTCGACGAGGTCCGTCTGCTCCTTGACCGCTCCACCCCGGGCGGGGCTGTTGGGGCTCAGCATCGCTTCGAGCTTCGGCAGGCCCGCGATCCCTACCCCGAGGTCTTCAAGGGCCGTCCCATGGTCGCGGAGGAAGCGAGCACGAGCGGTCAACGTCTTGTGGACGAGGCGGCCAGGCGGGCGCCGGTAGGCTGCGAACTCATCGAAGAGGGTCCGAACCTCCGGGTTGCTCGAACTAAACAGCCATTCTGTGTCGGAAGAATTCATCGGGTCGCTCCTTCCTTCCTGGGCCGGAAGAAGGCACAGACATCACCTTGAGGAGGACGTAGTTTACCGAACATGCGTACCCAGGCGCTCGCTCGGGAGTAGCGAGGCCGAGGTCACCGCTGCCGGCCTCCTTCGACGATCGCCGCCCCCAGAGTCGGGGCCGACGTCCATCCCCAGCCGATGGGTGAGCTTGAGAAGTGCCTCGAGAGACGCGAGTTGCTCCCCCTACTCCGATCCATCGGAGGTAAGTGCGTCCGCCGGTGCCGAGAGAAGGCGGCGTCCAGAGTAAGCCTGAGCTAGCGTCTACGCTGGCGAGGCGAAGGTCAAGGGTGCTTATCCGGTCATATGAGCCTATGGGAGCTCTCCAGAGCGGCGTTACCGGCCCGATCCCGTCAATCAGGACCGGCGCCGGATTCCACAGCTCTGCGTCGCTTGTCCACAGCCTGTGGATAACCGAACATCCGTGCCCAACCGCCACTCTGATGGCCTATCCTTGCCCGGATGGTCCAGGCGGTCTCTCGGCCAGCCACTCAGCTCACCGTCGACGTCCAGGTCGAGGACTGCCTGAAGTTACTCCGCTCTCTCCCGGATGCCTCGGTCGACCTCATTGTCACCGACCCCGCCTACTCGGGGATGAACCAGCACCTCCAGCTGGGGAGGGGGCGAATCGTGGGGGTGTACAAGGCCGCCGGTCGGGCCGGGGCGAAGTGGTTCACCGAGTTCCACGACGACCCGGAGACCTATCGGGTTTTCCTCACTGAGTGCTACCGGGTCCTCCGGGACGACCGCCACATCTACATCATGTTCGACAGCTTCTCCATGCTGTCCCTAGCTCCCTTGGTTCGGGACGTTTTCTCAGTGAAGAACGTCCTGGTCTGGGACAAGGTCAACATGGGGATGGGCCACTACTTCCGCCGGCGCCATGAGCTCATCATTTTCGCCAGCAAGGGGCATCGGAAGCTCAACACCAAAGACCGCTGCGATGTCATCACCGCCAAGCGGATCTACCGAGCCCCCTACCCGACGCAGAAGCCCGTCGCGGTCTTTGATGCCATGGTGGAGCCCAGTGTCGAGCCAGGGTTCCTCGTCTGTGATCCCTTCGTGGGCGCCGGTGCGGCCGCGATAGCCACCCTCAAGGCTGGGTGCTCCTTCATTGGAGCCGACATTTCCGAGCGAGCGGTCGAGATCACCAAATGGCGTGCCGAGCACTTTCAGGAGACCGGCATCGATCCCCTGGAGGGCCCGGATCAGCCGGCTCTCCCTTACCGGCTTCAGTAGGCGAGGTAGAGAAGGAGCCAGGCCCCCATGCCCCAGGCGAGGACCCGGTTGTGGTTCCTGCCCACCTCCCCCCGGAGCCCCGACAAGATCAAGCCGGAGCTTACCGTCCTGCAGGCATTCGAGGGGAAGACTTGGGACAAGACGGCGCAGGCCGAGTTCTTCCGGCAAATCGTTGCGAAAGGTCTCTACGAGTCCGCCGGTCGACCACCGAAGGAACCGGATCAGCCTGGACGCGAGCGAGTTCATCGTGGCCCTCGGGCCCTTGGCCTGGTGCGGGCCAAGACCGGGAGCATTCTCGAGATTACGCCGGCAGGTCATGCGCTCATCGACGGGCATGACCCTGCTGACCTCTTCCTTCACCAGCTTCTGAAGCTCCAATTTCCCTCTCCCAACCACAGGGAGAGGGACTATCAGGAGCTGTTCTGGCTCAAACCCTTCCTGGAGGTACTTCGGCTGGTCCGGAGGCTCGGCAGCATTAGCAAGTACGAGATGCAGGCCTTTGGCCTTACCCTCACTGACTACCACGGCTTCGAGGAGGTGGCGGTCGACTTGGAGCAGTTCCGGCTGGACAGGGATAGGCTGGCACCGGGTCATCCGAGGCGGGAATTTGAAGACCAGGTGCTTCACCAGCGGATGGCTTACGTCTATGCGGAAGACCTCGTGCAGGAGGGTATCTCCTTGCGCGAGCAGGGTGGACGACCGGTCGCCCCTGAAGAAGTGCTCGCCACCAAGATCCGCAATGCCAGGGATTATGCCGACGCTGCGATGCGCTACTTCCAGCGCACCGGCCTCTTCACCTTTACCGACTTCCGGAGCCTTAGACTCTTTCCTGAACGCCTCCCGGACGTGGACCAGATCCTCGCGATGGTCGCCCCCGAACCAGAGGACTATGAAGAGGAGGACCTCGAGCCGTTCTGGGCCTACCTGGGCGATCCAGCGCAACCCGCTCTGCCGTTGGATGAGCGACTCATTCTCGAACGCCGGCTCGAGGTCCTCCAAGGTGACGTCACCAAAGCCGTCCTCGCCGCCACGGGACCACTACCAACCCCCGAGAGCGCCACTATTCCAGAGCTCAAGATCGCCTACTCCAGTCTCCTCGAGAAGGCAGAGGCTGAAGCTCGAGAGCAGCTCCGAAAGGAACTCGCGAGGAAGGACATCATTGACGACCTCATCGCCGTATTCCGTCAGATCACAACTGGTGGGGTCATCGACAGGTCCTTGATCCTGGAATGGAACATGTGGCGTGTCCTGGCCGTCCTCAACGATGGCGACATCCGCAACAACTTCAAACTAGACCGCTTTGGGAAGCCAGTCACTCACGCCCCGGGGAATGTGTCAGACATCGAATGCACCTACGAGGACTTCCATCTCCTGACCGAGGTGACGGTCTCCTACGGGGCCCGACAACACGCCACCGAGGGGGAGCCGGTAACTCGGCATGTGGGGCTGTACCAGCGGAAGCGCCGCGACGAGGGTGACCGCCGACCGGTATTCGGCTTCTTCGTGGCCGCGAGGCTCGAGCCGACGGTGATTGCCGACTTCTATTCGAGCTTCACGAGCAAAGTACGAGCCTGGGGAGGGGCCGTGAAGGTTATCCCGCTCGAGATCGCCGATGTCATCACCTTGCTGGAGAAGTCTCGCGGGAAGGTCGAAGGGTTTCGAGCGCAAGACCTGCGGCACTTCCTCGAAACGACCAGCCTCCTTGTCACCGACTCCATGGACGAGGAGGAGTGGAGGGGCGGCATCAAGCAACTGGCAAAGAGTGGCTTTCGGTAGGTCAGGCATTGTTTGGAGGACCACTCCCCCTGGGTTACGGCTATACCTACTGACTCTGGGCTCACCTACGCCGGCTCCTCCAACTTCAGCGCCTGCTCGTAGCCCGCAACAATGCCCTATCGCTGCGCCTTAGGTTTGTATGTTTTGGAGGCTCGCTAAGTAGCCGGGGCGTTGCTGCGGTGCCATACTTGCCGCATGCCACTCCCTTCCCAAGTCATGCTTGACCTCCCGGGTGGTGGCACCGCGACACTCCGAATCCTTCTCGTCAGGGACGAGGAGGAGATTGGAGCCTGGCTTCGCGACGACGCCCTTCCCCCGCGAGAGCTCACCCTACGCATTCTGCAGCATCAGTTCATATCTTCCTCTCGACGGTTTGAGTTCGCTGAGGCCTCGGACCCGGAGTTGGCCGACTTGCTCATCGGGTGGATAGCGCGGTCTCTGCCGCAACTGGGACCCAGGCTCGCAGCTCGTGACCTTGAGATGGTGGTACAGGCGTTGCGGGAGGACTATCGGCGGCGTCGCGAGGAGCTCTTCAAGTCCGTCTCCCACCTCATCGGCGCCGATGCGATCAGGGCGATCACCCACCAGCAGGCCGCGATGTCGCGTCTGGTTGAGCCATGGTTGGCCCAGCAGGAGCGGATTGCTCGCACGTTCCAGCCTATCATCGGGCAGCAAGCGGCAATCTCACGCGTAGTTGAGCCCTTGCTTGCTCAACAGGCCGAGATCTCAAAGGTGATCTCAGCGGCGATGCCATCGCCAGCCGCTCTGAAGCAGGTGGCTCAACTCAATGAACTCCTGGCCGGTGTAGAGCAGCTGAAGCTCATCTCTGATGCCTTCAAATTCTTCCACGGGTTTACCATCCAGCTTCCAAACGTGCTGGCATTACCGGCATTCCCTGACCTCTCTGTCCTCAGCAGTTCGTTCACGAGAGGGCTGCTCGGTACTAGCCATCAGCTACTACTCCGGTTGCACACACAGGAGCAGGCCGACAAAACCTTGGCCGTTCACAATCTTCACTTTGTAAGCGGCATTCTGCCCTTTGCTGTAGTCACTAGGCTCGGCGCTCTCAGGGATCCGAGGGACGCTCGAGCCGTCATGAGCAGACTTCGCCAATGGATCCGCTCAGAGAAGTTCAGGAACGACTTCATAGCAGCTCTTGAGGGGCACCCGCGATCCCGCCGGCGGATTCACATCATTCGTGATGCGTTGGACGCCCATGCGGCGAGGCGGTACGCTCTCTCGGTGCCAACGCTAATCGCCCAGGCCGAAGGCGTGATCACTGATCATTTGGCCAAGAGTCGTCTCGTTCGCACCTGTGGTGGCAAGGCCTACGCAGTCGTTCCGGGGAGCCGCGAGTTCAAGTTGGATAGCAAAGGGAAGAAGATAGAGCTCAGAGGCCTGGGTCCCAAACTCGGTGAAGTCAAAACCTCCGAGGGTGAGATTCTTACTGACCTAGCTTCGGAGTTGGTCAGCGGCTTTGTGACTCGTCGGAATGAGATCCTCCACGGGCATGATCTTCGCTACGCGACTCACAAGCAGTCGGCTTACGCTCTTCTTGTGCTGGCTGCTGCAGCGCAGTCGCTTTCCGAGCAGAACGGAGGGAAGTGAACGGCAGGGTTCTTAGTAGCTCGACAATTCACCGAGCTTGGTGCGGGTAAGGCGCTATTGTGCGCCGTTCAGAGGCGCCCGTTGCAGCTGCCCCCAGGCCGTGATTGAGCTTGGGCCGGCAGGGAGCATGTGGAGGTAGTTGTCGATCGTAATACTCACCGAGGCATGGCCAGCCCAGGCGCTGACGTTCGCGTAAGAGATGCCCTCGGCCTCCTTGGCATAGGCCAGGGCAACAGAGATGGCGGTGTGACGGAGGTCGCTCGGGTTGTGCCTCTTGATGCCGGCTGCTTGACAGAGACCCTGGCAGATTTGATCGAGGTGCTGGAGCCTCTCCGGCCGGCCGTTGACGGCGGGGAAGACCAGGAGGGCCTCGGGGGAAGTGGTCTGACGCAAGTGGCTCAGGGCCGTGGATGACTCTCGGGAGAGCGCGATCGTTCGAACTCTGGCGCTGCGCTTCAGGGATGCCCGGCCACTCTCGACCTCTTGGCGGATGAGCGCGACATCACCCTTGTACTTGGTCCAGAGGCGGTGAAGCGCCTCGACGGTGTAGGTGATCTTCACGTAGCTGAAGTCTGACGCCACACCACTCCAGAGCAGTCCCAGCGCCTCGCCTGGAGCGAGGGCGTCGTAGGCCTGAAGGCTGAACAGTGCCTCGAGGAAGGCCGCGGAGTGGCGGGCGGGCCGGTCCCGGCGGCGCAAGCGGCCCTGGTGTCGGTGCAGCACTTGCGGGTGCGGGAGCTGTCGTCGTCATGAACCGTGCTCAGGGCGCCCGGTCGTCAGGTGGCGCTGATCGAAGCTGGCGACGGTGCACTCCGACCCGCTCCGTAAGGACGACGAGGGGGGGCGTCGTCGACGATCTCCAAGGAGGGCATCGCTGGCTGAATGCCGGGTCGAGAGACCAGGGCCGGACGCGGTGCGGCCGACGGCCACGGGATCAGCTCGCAGACGTCACCGCTCGCAACTCGGCCGCGGATTCGCGGATGATCTCCGACAGCGACCGCTCATCGGAACCTCCGCTCCAGCGGTCGAATGCAACCCGGAAGACGGCGATTCCGGCCTCCGCCGCCAGCGTCCCAGCGGGCTCGGGGACGTCGCGCTGGCGCAGGGCGCTGGCCATCGCTGCGGCGAGCTTGGCGAGCTTGACCAGTTCCCGCTCCTGCAGCTCGGGGTTGGCAGCGATGATCACCTGGCGCTGCCTGACGATGGCGCGTCGCTCCTCGAAGGCTGCAGCGGCTCCAACCAGGGCGACCGTGATCGCCTCCAGCGGCGGCAGGGAGGGGGCCGCGCCGGTGACCGAGTTGACCAGGAGGTCCTGCAGGTGGGCCGAGCCCGCGAAGAGCACCTCGCGCTTGTCGGCATAGTGACGGAAGAACGTCCGCTCCGTCAGCCCGGCTCGTTCCGCGATCTCCGCCACGGTGGTGGTCTCGAAGCCCCGCCTCTGGTACAGCTCCATCGCTGCTCGCTCGAGGCGCTCGGTTGCGCCGTCTGGCCATCGACCCATACCGTGATCCTACGCGATGACAGCGGTTGACATCATGCAGGGGGGGTGGTACGCTTATGTCAGTCGCTGACATCACGCCCAGCACGAGCCCTGCGACAGCCGGCGACCACCTGGAGGTTTCTGCCATGCGCGTGTTTGTCACCGGCGGATCCGGCCTCATCGGCTCCGCCGTGGTTGCCGAGCTTCTCGACAACGGCCACACCGTCGTTGCACTCGCTCGCTCCGATGCCTCTGCGCTTGCCCTCGAGACCGCTGGCGCCGAGCCCTTGCGAGGGACGCTCGCCGACCTGGACTCCCTCCGCGCCGGCGTGGCGCAGGCCGACGGGGTGATCCACCTGGCTTTCGGCAACGACTTCAGCAGCACCGCTGCTCTCGCGAAGGCCGTCGCCGAGGAGAACGCCGCCCTCGCGACCCTGGGCGAGGAGCTCATCGGCAGCGACCGTCCTCTTGTGACCGTCTCGGGCACCCCACCTGTGCCGGGCCGGATCTCCACAGAGGCCGATCCGCTCAGGAAGGACGGGCCGGTTGGCGGGCGCGCCCGCTCGGTCACGGCCGTCCTCGACCTGGCCTCGCGACGGGTTCGCAGCAGCGCCGTGCGCATGCCCCGCACCGTCCACAACGAAGGGCAGGGCGGGTTCGCCGGCCTGCTGACCCACATGGCCCGCCGGAGCGGGGTGTCCGGCTACCCGGGCGACGGCACCCAACGCTGGCCGGCGGTGCACGCACTCGACGCAGCCGTCCTCTTCCGGCTGGCTCTGGAGCGGGCGCCGGCCGGAACCTCCTGGCACGCCGTGGCCGACGAGGGCGACCCGGTCCGCGAAATCGCCGAGGTCATCGGCCGGCGGCTCGGGCTGCCGGTCGAAGCCATGCCCCCGGAAGCCTTCGGCCCCCTGGGCCCGATCTTCGCGATCGACCAGCCCTCTTCCAGCACCTATAGCCAAAGGGCCCTCGGCTGGAAGCCGACGCGCCCCAGCCTCCTCCAGGACCTCGAGAAGATCCAGCCCTGACAGATCACCTCCTCGAGGGTGGTGATGCTTCCTCTACGGATGGTGGTGGTCATTTCCTCTTGGGGCCTCTCGGACACCATGCCCGTGGGCGATGACGGGCGAAGGAGGAACAACAGTGAGTGCAGAAGTGAGCGAGTCGGAGATCGCGGGCGAGCTACTGGCTGGATTTGTTGATGCCTGGAACCGGCGTGACATGGGCGCTCTCGGGGACGCGTTCGGCGAAGACGCGGGATTCGTCGACGTTCGCGGAACCTTCTTCAGGGGCCGTGACGTGATCCAGAGGCAGCACGCAGACGAGATTGACGGGCCGTACCAGGACTCGGCCCTGCGCAATGAAGTCGTTGACGCGCGACAACCTGTGCCAGGTGTGATCGTGGGTCACGCCAAGATGGAGTTGAACATCGCCGGCAGCAGTCGACGCGCGTTGCTGACCTTCGTGATCGAACGACGCGCCGACGTCTGGCGGATAACTGAGGCTCACAACTCGATCGTATTGCCGCCCACCAGCCAAGCTAAGCCTGGAAACGCTGACCAGCACTGATGGGGGGCGGTGGATACGAGACCGAGACTCCTGCTGGTACGCGCCGGCGAGGCTTGCGCCTCGCTGCTCCTCGATTCGCTCGGGAACGATCAGGTCGGTGCGGGACACCGCTCCGACCAGTAGCGAGCCGCCGGAGAGTATTGCAACCGGGCGGTTGCCGTCGAGGAGCAGGTAGGCCGAGGTGCTCAGGGATGTGGCCGGGCGTGGCCAGAGCTCGGAGCGTGAGACCTCCGAGGTCGACGTCGTCGCCACTCTGCAGTCCGCAATGGGGGAAAGCCGTGGCTCCGCGGCGGAGGCGAGAACCTCGGCCCACCGCGCCTGCAGCTCCCGGCTGCCGGAGACGACGTCGGCGTGGAGGTGGGTCTCGGGGGTAAAGGCGATCGCTAGCCCACGACGCTCCGCTGTCGCCAGGTAGGGGCCGGGGTGGCGGGGTCAACCACCCGGGGCGCGGCGATCGCCCAGGTCGACGAGGTACGAGGAGTTGCCTAGACCCTCGTCGACGAGAGCGAGGGGATCCCGGCGGTGTGGTCAGTCGATCGGCACGAGGCTGTCACATTCCAGGCTGGCTACCACCTACCAGACGAGGGCTGAGCTCACCAAAGCCGCGATTCGCCTCCGGTGCTCGGCCAACACCCGAGTCGAACCGCGCTGCAACCCTGGTGAAAGAACTTCAAATGCGTTGGTCGTAGCTCCGCTGGGCGGCCATCGCGTATTCGGATCCGGCCTCGCCATGGCCGGCGTCTTGGTAAGGCGTAGGCCGTGGGTTCGATTCCCACCTTGGGCTCCAGCCACGAAAATCGGTGGTGCTGAGTTCAGGAACGGCGCCCATCCGCGTCTCTCCGCACCTCTCCGGGTTCGTCCTGAGGCCCCCGCGATGCGTGGGATCTTGCCCTACCCAAGGGTGGGCAAGGCCTTCTAGCTTATTGACCTCGGATTCGAGGTCAGGGAGGTTCGACCTCATGGACAGGACGATTCCCCGGGATCCCGGTGGGCAGGGCGGCCGGCTGGATGGGGAAAGCCTCGGCCGCTGGGATCGGAGCACGGCGGGAGACCAGGCCGCCACCCGGCAGCGACCGGCAGCCGACTTCCTGGCCGCCAAGCGCCCCCGGCGGGCGTACGGCGACAAGGCGGTGGGGGAGGGGCTCGTGACGCTTCCTCGGCCCGCTCCTGGGGCGTCGGTATCCGTCAACCACGCCATCCAGGCGATGCTCAACACCCACGCCCTGGACTGGTCGAGGACGCAGCTGAGCAACTGCCGCGTCTACCTAATGTCTCCGACCGGCCGGTTCCAGACATGGTGCCGAGCGGAAGGGGTGGCTGACGTCGACGAGCTCACCACTGAGGGGGTGGCCGGCTTCCTGGCAGCCATCGCCGACCGCGGCCGCGGCCCTGGGCTGAAGGCGACCACGGTCGCCAAGTACCGGACCCACCTCCGGTCGCTGGCTCGATTCCAGGCGGAGACACCCGGGTACGGGGTAGGGCTCGGGGACATTGACCGGATCCGACAGCCGCGGATGCCGCGGGAACGCGTCGCCCCAGCCCTCACCCGTGAGGAGGAGCGAAGGGTTCTGGAAGCCTGTTCGTCGGTCCGGGACCGCCTCATCCTGGAGCTCTTCCTCGCCACCGGTGTGCGCGTCAGCGAGATGGCGGGCTTGATCCTGCCCAACCTCCAGCTGACCGCCCGGCCGCCCCGTATCGCGGTGACAGGGAGCGTCCACGACCCGGACTGCACCAAGAGCGGGCGGCCGCGGCAGGTCACCTTCCGCAAGTCCTACGGCGGGCTGCCCAAGCGGCTCCTGGACTGGATCCGGGTAGAGCGCGATCCCTTCGGGCGCTGCCCCCGCCAAGAACTCTTTCTTTCGGCCGTGGAGGGGCGGCGGGAAGGGCAGGTACCGACGGCGCTCGGCATCTGGGGCTACGAGCGCCTCTGTGAGCGCGTCTCCCTGCGCGCCGGGGTTCATTTCAGCCCCCACGTGCTCCGGCACACCTGGGCGACGCGGCTCGTCGACGCCGGCGTCAAGCCGATGCACCTCATGGAGGTGGGCGGCTGGAGCAGCATCGACATGGTCCAGCGCTACTACACCGTCAACGACGAGGAAGTGCTCAGCGCCATCGCCGCCGCCAGCGCCTGATGACCGGGGAAGGGGTGGCTCACTCCAGCGGCGGGAGTCGCGGCTCGCGCTGGGCGAGCCCGAAGAGGATCGCAATCGCCGTGCGGTCCCGGACCCCCTGCCCTTGGAGCGCCTTGTACACGGAGCTGCGGCCACAGCCTGTGTCCACTGCGAAGGTCTCCGGTGTCCACTCGCGGACCACGAGGGCCAAACGCAGGCGGATGGGGTCGAAGCGTCCGGTGGCGGCATCCCACGGCAGCGTTGTTGCTCCTGCCGGCGGCAGCCGTGGCCCGAAGTGTGGGGTCGTGGTCGCGGACATGATTCCCGATCATGTCACGGCCATCCGAAGCGCGTGAATTAAAGTAACCCATGCGAGACCATGAAAGTGTTTATGGGATAAGGGGGATTGCCCTACTCGTACCGCACTTCAATCCATAGCGCGGGGAAACCCCTTGCCTCATATGGGTTTACGGTTCGTGTAACAACTAATGTTACGGGCCCCCGACCTGCCCATCCACGGTGCGTATGACGCGTTATGGGGTCTCGCCGTCGTCCCCGGCTCCGATTGGCCTTAGGGTCGGCGGACCCTCGTGGCGTTGGCCGCGTAGAGGCCGTCGTGGCCTGCATGTCGATGGTCGAGGGCTGGCTCGGGATCGCGAGACCCAGGGCCCCTCGAGTTTGTCTTCCCGCAGCCGCGCCAGAACGACGCGGTGCTTGCCCCCCGGTGCCCCCTGGAACGATATGACCAAGGTGGATCAACTGTGGTGGTGGTTGGTGCGGGAGGCTATCAGGCGTACCCTTCGCGCGCGCGCGCGAGTCACAGACTGCAGGACTGCTAGCAAACGCTTGGCAAACGGCTCGGAAACGGGCCGACCTCGACCCATAGATCGGGCGGCACGCAGGGTCAGGGGCCCAGCTCGGTGCATCCCAGCGGTCTTCAGAAGCCTCGGACTGGGGGCGAGCTCATCGAAACGCAGGCGGCTTCTGGCTTGAGTAGCTTCGGAGTTGGATCGGTAGGCTACACGGAGCGGAGCTAGAGCCCACGTTGGGCCACTAGTCGGTGTCAGACAGCGCCGGCACGCCGCACCGCGATGGCATTCGGCCGCGGCGCAACAGCTGCTGACCCGGGCCTAAGCATCAGCGGCTACCTCCATGCCGAGGCGCATCCACGCGAGGCTAAGCTGACCTCCCCATCAGCTGGTCGCCACCACCGAGAATCTGCGCGCGGGCGATGGCCCTCGCCCGGCTGCTTGGTGCGGCAAATCGGCGCTGGTCCCGCTAGCGGCGAACGGACCTTGGCGGGTACATGGGACTGTGAGCGGACAGCCGATGCTCAGCACGGGCATCACGGAAGGCGTTCCGGTCTGGAGCTACGCTGGGTCCGCATTCAGTCGCGGCGGTATGCAAACGTGCGCTTCTCGATAGCCACCGCTCCGTAAACTCGGGGGAAACGGATAGTAAACCGTTCGCACCACTAGGGAGATGACATGGTGACTGCCGGCGAGGTGGAACCAGGCACGTGCGAGTCCCGTAGCATTACGATCGCGTTTCGGCTCACCTCATCAGAGCGCGAGCGAATCGATGGGTTGGCGCTCAGCGAAGGGGTCAGCACATCGGAGTTCGCTCGTCGAGCGGTTCTCGGTGGCGCTCGCGCGAGCGCGACAGCACTCGGTGTGGCCAAGGAATGCGGGCGGGAGGAGATGCGCCTGCAGATTACGGCGCTTGAGGAGGAGCTACTTCGAACGCGCAAGCTCGCCGCTGAGTGGCGCGATAAGGCGGAGGAACTCAATGCCCAGTTGGAGCGGGCGCCGGATGACTTGCTTGCTACTGCCCGACGAGTGGTGGTCGGCGTCCCCGGCTCGCAGGCGGCGCTGGCCATCTATTGGTCGCGGATTGGGTGTCGGGATCGTAACGAGATCCTCCCCATCGTGGCCGCTGTGGTGGCTGAGGATCTCGACCGAATTGTCACTGGGCTCCCGGTCAACGTGGTGGCCATCCACCAGTGCTGGGAACTCGTCGGTCGCGTTGAGTGGTTGATGGACGCATTGACAGTGGAATCGGGTCGCCTGTTTGGCGACGCTGATCGCGAACGACGTCCGGAGTGGGCGCCGCTCGAGGCGCGGTGTGGTAACGCTCGAGAGTTCTTGCGTCTGGCCCTGGAAGCACTCGGGCAATGCGAAACGGGGGCGGCCAACGAACGGGAGCACCGCACCGGGTAGCCAGCAAGCGTCGCTGGGTGCTCGCCACGACCACTGGTCGTTGCCCTCAGCGATGCGCCACCAGCCACGACGGTGGGCAGTCCGCCAGCTACGCAAGAGGTTAGCGAGGCAGGCCGTCCGCTTGGATAGCCCCGGCAGCCGGGGTGATAGTGCTCGATGACGTAGGGGCGGTCCTCTGGCCAAGCGCTAGCCTTCCAAAACCGCGTCGATCGAGTGAGAGGGCTCGCTGGTAGAGCGCTAGCTTTCCAAGCTGGATGTCGCGGGTTCGAGTCCCGTCTCCCGCTCCCAGGCCTCTTGCAAAGTTACCTGCAAAGTTTCGTCGCGGTCGAATTTCGACGCGGTGAGAGGTCGTCGAGGGGGCTCAAGAGAGGGGTTGAGAGAGAGCTATCCTGAAGGGAGCCACCATCTGGAGCTCCGAGCCGGGGCTAGAGTGCCGGATTGGGCGCTCGCCTACCGTCCAAAGGGTGCGACTTTGGGTCGGCGGCGGGTAGTAGGCCCATCTGGCCAGCAGAAAGGTATGGAAGCGCCGCCCGAGGGGCTTGAGAGCTGAGCCGGGGTCAGGCGGCGATTGAGCCCGGTGGAGGCTCACCAGCCTGCCGACGGCGAGCCCGTGCATTCAAGATGTTGTCGAGCATGCCGCCGTCGTCGGTGAGCCTGACTGGCCCGGTCACTGCCCTCTTCACACCATCCCAACCGGCCCTGCGCAGCACCCTCATCCAATCCACAAGCATGGCGGCGGCGGCGCCCAGCCGCTGCCAGGCAATGCCCACTCGCTTGGGGCGATTGCTCGTGTGGTTAGGGCCGACACCGTACTGAATGCGCAGCGCACTGTGCTTGGCCTCATAAGTGGGATGCGAGTGCCGCATGGCGGTGTAGGCGGGATCGTTTCGCCAGAGGGGGAGGAGGAATCGCGGGGCGATGGTGCAGGAGATGGTCTGGGTTCGCTTGCAGTCTGGCTTGATCGGGAGACAACACTTGAACCAGAGGCGGGGAAGCTTGCCCTGAGCGGAGAAGCCGGTCTGCCTAGTCTCCCCTCCGCAGTACTTGCAGCGCGGGATCCCGTGCTCGTCGTAAAGGTCGGTACCGGTGCGCTTCTTGGGTTCGCTCGCGCTGGCTCGCCTGTAGGGGAAAGCGCTGGCGACTCCGTGAGTCGAGTTGAATCGGTAGACGCTGTTCACCGAGAAGCCACGATCACCGGCCACGATCAAAGGCTTGGCTCCGATGTTGGCCACCGCCTTTTCGTAGGCTTCCTCGTAGATGGCGGATTCCTGGCGGTTGGCGGGAACGATGTAGCTGGCCACGGGAGCCATGGTGAAGTGATCAATGATCTCGAACTGATAGTAGCCGAACCATATCTTGACTTTCACTTTTCCTCTGGTGTAGGCGCGTACTGCCGCATCGGGGTCACGAGAGAAGATGTAATGGTCCCCGACCTTCCGTCGCTGTCCATAACGCCCGCGTTCTACAGCTTCGTCCAGTTCAAGTTCCAGAGGGGAGTAGCCGAGGTCGTTGGGTGGCTTGTCGGCATCCGGCGCATCCTGAGCCGACTTCTGCCGAAGTTCCCGGACGATGGTCAGGTCCATCGGAGAGAGGGAGAGATCCTTCTTCTTCCCACGCGACGGGCAGGGGTCGGTTAGCAGGGTGCGGAAGAACCTGCCTGGGGGCTTGCCGGGTTAAACACAGGTGTGAGAGTCTTGCGGGGACGCGTCCCAGCAGGAGATCTCGAATGCGTGGCAGCCCCGATCTGCAGATGAC
>Ga0187880_1001415_pt1 | contig 19095 bp, 12 predicted proteins | sample June2016WEW_19_4_FD_132998 | JGI IMG/M metagenome (GOLD analysis project Ga0187880, IMG submission 132998) | Peatland microbial communities from SPRUCE experiment site at the Marcell Experimental Forest, Minnesota, USA - June2016WEW_19_40 | ecosystem: Environmental > Terrestrial > Soil >...
ATAGCTCGACGCGTCGGAAGGTGAGTGGCCGCTGTAGCGATAGGTGAGTGTGTCCAACAGGACCGGTCCGCGTCCCTCCGAGAGGGTGACGCGGGCGCGCTCGAAAGCGTCGATCACCGCGAGCGGGTTGTAGCCGTTGACCTCCTCGGCGTGCATCTGCTCGGGATTGACCCCGGCGCCGAAGCGGGCGATGGACTGCATGCCCGTCGTCTCGCCTTCGGGCTGGCCGCCCATGCCGTAGAAGTTGTTCATGCAGTTGAAGATGATCGGCAAGCCGCCACCGATGGACCGGTCCCAAAGCTTGCGGTACTGGTCCATGGAGGCGAACGTGACGCCCTCCCACACCGGGCCACAGCTGAACGAGCCGTCGCCGATGTTGGCCACAACGATGCCCGGTCGCCGGTTCACGCGCTTGAACAGTGCCGCGCCGGGAGCAATCGAACCGGAGCCGCCGACGATGGCGTTGTTGGGGTAGATACCGAACGCGGTGAAGAACGCGTGCATCGAGCCGCCAAGCCCTCGGTTGAACCCGGCTTCGCGTGCGAACATCTCGGTGTAGGCGCCGTACACGAAAAAGCGTTCCGCGAGCTCGCCTACCGGGACGCTGTAAGCCTTCTCCACGGGAGCGAGGACCGCGCCGTCGCGATAGGAGCGCATCACGTGCTCCAGTTCGTCATCACTCAACCGGCGGATTGCCGACAGCCCCTTGGCGAGGATCTCGCCGTGGCTGCGGTGCGAGCCGAATATGTGGTCCTCGGGGCTCAGCGAGTAGGCCATGCCCACCGCTGCGGCCTCCTGGCCGATCGAGAGGTGCGCCGGCCCGGCGTGGTTGTAGGCGACGGCCTTGTAGGCGCCCTTGGTCTTTATCTCGTTGAGGATCGACTCGAACTCGCGGATCGCGCACATGTCGCGCCAGATGTGCACGAGGTCCTCGGGCGAGTAGCGGGCGCTCTCCTCTGCGATGGACAGGTTGTAGGCGTTGACCGGGATGTCTTTGAAGTGGATCGCACCCGGACGGAACACCTCGTCGGGGACAACCGGGATGGACTTGGGCATCGACTCTCTCCTAGGCCACTTGTCACTGAGCCTTGAGGATCGCTGCGTGCAGCGCCTCGGCTACGGTCGGGTGTGGGAAGATAACCTCGCCTGCCTGTTCCAGGGTCATCTCCGCTTCGATCATCGCTCCGGCGGCGACGATGAACTCGCTCGACAGGTCACCGATGGCGTGCACGCCGAGGATCTCGCCGTGCGCCGCGCCAGCGAGCACTTTGACGACTCCGGTCTCTCTCACGTGCTCGACGAGAAAGCGCCCGGCGAGCGCCATCGGCACCACGGCCTTGCGATATTCGATGCCGGCCGCCTTCAGCTGTTCCTCTGTCTTTCCCACCATCGATACCTCGGGGTGGGAGTAAATCACCGCCGGAATCGCGTCGTAGCGCATGCGATCGGGCCGGCCGAACATCGAGTTGACCGCCACGATCCCTTCCCGGACCGCCACGTGCGCGAGCATGTGCCGCCCCGTCACGTCGCCACAGGCCCAGATGTTGGGCACGTTGGTACGGCCCTGGGAGTCCACGCGGATGCCTCGGGCGGACACGTCGACTCCTGCCTCTTCCAACCCGAGATCGCCGACGATGGGAGTCCGGCCGGTGGCGTTGAGAATGTACGTGGCCGAGCCGCTCTCCGGTGCGCCCCCGGAATCCTGGTACCGAAGCGTGGCGCCCTCGATGCCGAGCACCGAGCAGGACAGGTGGAACTCGATGCCGCTGCGGCGCAAGATCTTGAGCAGCTCGTCGCCGATGTCACCGTCGCAGCCGGAAGCGATCCTCGGCAGGGCCTCGTACACCGCGACCTGGGTGCCGATCTCATGGAAAAAGGAGGCGAACTCGAGACCGATGTACCCGCCGCCGATGATCGCGATCCGCTCCGGCACTTCCTTGAGCTCGAACACTGACGTGGAGTCCAGAACACGCTCTCCGTCGATGCCGGGTATGGGCGGGACTGCTGGTCGCGAGCCGGACGCGATGAGTATGTTCGCCGCTTCGTGACGCTCCCCGGCGACCTCCACCGCGTTACGTCCGACCAGGCGACCGGTCCCGTGGAGCACTTCCACGCCCGTGTTGCGCAGCAGAGTGGACACACCGCGCTTCAGCGTGCCGACGACGTTGTCCTTGCGGACAACGAGGGACTGCAGATCGAATCTGGGCGCGTCGAGGATGATCCCGAAGGCGGCTGCTTCGCGGCACTCCCGGAACAGCCGGGAAGAGCGCAGGAAGGTCTTCGCCGGTATGCACCCTACGTTCAGGCACGTACCACCCAGCTCAGCCTTCTCAACGACGGCCACGCTTTTCCCGAGACTGCCCGCATGGGCGGCAGCCTCGTACCCACCCGGCCCGGCACCGATGACGATCAGATCGAACATAACGACTGCACGCTCGCAATCTTTTCCTTGACGACATTGAGGAATCTCGCTCCAGGTGCTCCGTCGATCACCTGGTGGTCAAAGGTGGCCGAAAGACCGATGACATCGACGAACTCGACTCCGCCATCGGGCATGCGCACCGGCCGCAGCGTGATGGCGTCCACGCCCAAGATGGCGACCTGGGGTGGATTGATAACGGGGGTGAACGACTCGACCCCGAGCCCGCCGAGATTGCTCACCGTGAATGTGGCGTCCACCATGTCGTCGGCACCCAAAGTTCCCTCGACCGCCTGCGTGGACAGTGCGCTCATCCGGCCCGAGAGCTCTGCGACGCTGAGCTCCTCTGAGCGGTGGACGACGGGGACGACAAGGCCGCGCGGCGTGTCGCAGGCAAAGCCCAGGTTGACGTGCTCACGCTGGTACAGCCGACCTTCAATGAACTCTGCATTGACCGCTGGGACTTCGAGCACGGCCTGGATCACGCAGAACGCCACAAGGTCGTTGATCGTGATGTCCGGCGCGCCCGGAGTCGCCTTGATCTGGCGGCGGAGCGCCAGGAGACTGGTCGCGTCGGCCGAGGCGTGCAGCGTGTACTGGGCGGTGGTCGCCAGCGACTCTCCCATGCGCCGGGCGATTCTCTCGCGCATGCCCGTGAAACGGACCGGTGGCGGCACAAGGTCACCTGCGCGGATCATGCCTCCCAAGCCCGATCCCGCCCCGCGGATCTCGTAGCCGCTGTCCAACAGCCTGCGAGCGGCGCGGGTGACCGGCTGGGTGGATCGCAGCTGGGCGCGAACATCCCTCTCCAAGATGCGCCCACCGGGCCCGCTGCCGGGCGGCGCGGGCGGGCGAAGGCCATGTTCGGCCGCGAACCGTCTCGCCCGCGGGCTCATGCGGCCGACAGGCGGGGCGACGTTCTCCGGCGGCGTTGCGGGTTGGGTCGTGGGCCACGATCCGTTCGGTCGCCGGGACCCCGCCCAATCGACGACGCCGTCAAGCGCCGGTGACACGGCGGTTGCCGTGGGGAACGTCTGCGCGGCTGGTGGCGGGGCACTTCCGCCGATCGCGCCCGCCGGCGTTCCAGCCGTGACGGACCGGACGGGCATCTTCGGGCGATAACCCTCGACCGATTCCCCCTCCTCGCCGATGACACACACGTTGGTGAAAACCGGGACCATCGCGCCGTCATCGAAGAACAGCTCCAGCAGTGTCCCGTCCGTGGGCGCGGTGAGATCGAAGGTGGCCTTGTCGGTCTCCATCTCAGCGAGAACCTCGCCTCTTGAAACGACGTCGCCCTTGCGCTTGTGCCAGGCCACGAGCAGGCACTGCTCAACGGTGTTGCCCAGCTTGGGCATCTCGACTGGTGTCGCCACGTGCTCAGAACCTCCCGGCCGACCTGCGGCTCATGGGGTCAGCCACTTTGGCCATCCGCGGGTGTGGGTGGTTGGCCGGCCACCCTCAGCAGCTCTTTCTCTGCCTCCGCGCACCAGTGCCCGTCGTCAAGCTTGGAAGCGACAGTCGGGAAGGCGCCGCCGAGCTCGGCGAGCGACAGCAGCCCGACGTCTCGGAGAGAGGGATAGATCACGATCTTGCCGGCCATTGATCTTTCCTGTAGGGCCGCCAGCCCGGCTGCGGCTCCCGCCATGCCGGAGACGGCATCAACGGACAGGTTGGTGTCCAACCGCCCAGCGGCGATCCTTCCCAGCAGAACCTCCATGTCACTTACGACCGAGCCGCTGGACCCGAACATGTAGCACTGCCGGGCGATGTAGGTGTCGAGGTCGATGTCCCCCCGCGTGGCCACGGCAATCCCGGCAAAAATGTTGATCAGGCTCCGATCCTCGCTTTGGGCAATCGCGTCCGCGACCAGCGACGGAACCGGCACGAGGATCAGGTGATAACTGAAAGTGCCGGCCAGAGGCTCGTCGTTGGTGTTCAACAGCCGCAGGCTCACGCCGTTGCCCTGCGCCAGGGGCTCCGCCTTGAGCGCGAGGGCGCGCAGCCGTGCGTCGTCGAGGTCGGTACCTACCACGGTGAGACGGTCCACACCCACCGAGAGGCTCCGAATGATGTGCATCTGACCCATCGGTCCAGCGGCACCGACAGCCAGCAAGGAGTCTCCCGGTCGCAATTCCCCCGAGGCCGGGATGGTCGTGTAAGAGTCCGCGGCCGATGACCCGGCGGTCCCGACCCAGCGGGTCATCTCGTAGTGAATGCGGCCGACTCCCACAGACACCGGCGTCCCGATCCTCGCACCGCCGAGGACGATATTGATGATCCCGCCGCCGGCGAGCTTGTCGTTGAGCACGTCGATCGTCGACTTGGACGCCCCGAAATAGGCAATGTCGTCGAAGGCGGCGTCCTCTAGGTCGCGGACGTCGCCCGCGCGTGTCGTCTCCACGTCCGGACCGGCCCAGGCACAATCGACCTCGACAGCCGCGACGATGGTCACGAAAGCCGGCGGCTGACCGGGCTCAGCTGCCTCGGCCAGGCCCGACACGTCGTGACCGTCATCGACGACCACAAGCAGTCGACCACCTGGCGCGAGCGTGCGCCGGTTCGGCGCGGAATAGGAATTCTCGACACAGGCCCACGGCTCGACCAACGCCACGGCCGATGCGCTCGGCTCCTCCGGCACGGGGATCAGCGACCGGACACCGGTTGGGTCCACGACGACCCGCTCGTCCATCAGCACGTACTCCTGGAGCCCGCCCTCGAAGTTGTACCCGAACGCGGCGTTGGAGCCTTTGGTGGGCAGGTAACGGTAGTCGGTCTGCACGAGGCAGCGCTCGCCGACACTGTGCCGAGTCACCTCACTGCCCACCGCGACGATCCGGCACGACACCTCGTGTCCCGGAACGGTCGGCAGCTCGCCGGGCACGTAACTCGGGATCTCCCGAAGCGCCTCCGGGGCAATGCCGGACACGATCTCGCCCTTACGGGGGTGGGCCGAGAACTGGTTCCACAACTTGAGGTCGGAAAAGCACAGACCTACGGCCTCGATCTTGGCCAAGATCTGGTGAGGGCCGGGCCGCGGGACGCTCTTGGCGGCATTGCGCACGAGCCGGCCGGGCCCGACCAATTGAACGGCGTTCTGCGTGGCCGGAAGAGCGTCGTCGTGTTGGTCTGGTGTCATCGTGTCCGTCTGGCGTGATCGTGAGTGACCGGAGTGCCGTTCTTTGCGGGCGATTCCGGGCCTATATGGGATCGTAGACGACCGCTACGACCACACGACAGTTGAGACTAATGGAGCATCACTTGGCCGCCGGTCACAGGCAGAGCCTGGCCCGTCTCGTACTCCTGTTCGACCAAGTAATAGATGGCCTTCATGACGTCGGCGGTCGTGCAGCCGCGCCGCATGGGCACCTTGTCCGTGTAGTACCTCTTCACGTCCTCCACTGTCTGAGCGCCGGGTACTTTCCCTGTATTTAGGTACTGAACGAATAGCCCCGTGTTCGGGTCCGACCACAAGGGTCCATCCAGGAAATTCCCAGGGCAGACAGAGTTCACTTTGATGCCGTCGGCGACGAGCTCTAGGGCGAAGGACTGGGTCAGGCCGACTCCGCCGAACTTGGAGCCCGCGTAGGCAAAGTTCTTCTCCGATCCCGCGAGACCTGACTTCGAGTTGATCTGGATGACGTCGCTCCAGTAGCCGGGGCGCACGCGACGCGGGATCGCCATCACTGGGACTGCCTTCTGCACGCACAGGAAGTAGCCCTTGTAGTTCACGGCCGTCGACAGATCGAAATCGCGCTCGGCCTGAGTCTTGACACTGGCTGCCCTGAGCACGCCGGCATTCGAGATCAGCAGGTCCAAGCCGCCGTAAGCGCGCACGACCTGGTGGATCAGCTCGTCGACCGACGCTGCCGCGGCGACGTCGACGGGAAAGCCCATCGCGCGCCCCTCCCCCCACTCCTGCGACAGGGCCCCGGCAGCCGCCTGGGCACCCACCTCGTTGACGTCGGCAAGGGCGACATGCGCACCCTCAGAAACGAGGTCCTGAGCTATCTCCAGCCCGAACCCCTGTGCCGCTCCGGTCACAAGTGCCACCTTGCCCGCGACGCGTCCGGCGCGGCGGCCGGAGGAAGCCACCTCCCGTCTGTAGGACTCGACCTCCCATTCCTCGATGAACCGTCGCAGCCCCTCGCCGAGGTACTGGACGCCGCCGAGCCCGACGGCACCCGCCATAACCTCGATGGCGTCCTTGTAGACCTGGCGCACCGCGTCGGCCGCAGCCCACGTGTCGCCAGCGGCGAACAGTCCGAGTCCTTTGACCAGCACCACGTTCGGCAATGCCTGGTGCTGGCGCCGGTACTCCCCGACAGCATCCGTAAGGCGCTGCAGGGGGTCACCGCCTGCCTCGTCCGCGAACCACAACGGGAACGACTTGCAGTACACGATCTGGTCCGGGCAGAGAGGACCGAGAGCCGTCACCGCTTCTCCGTCGGTTGCGCCGGCCAAGCGCATCACCGAAGGTGAGTCGTCGAACGTCACGACCTTCATGGCTTCGCCAGGGCTCAGCAGAGCGCGCAAGGCCGGAGCGATTGCGTTGACCAGCTCGTGTGACCCAGCGCCCTTCAAGGTGGTCACGGCGCCGAAAGGCTCAAGGGACCTTGTGGGTGCCAACACGCGCTCCAGTTCCTGGAACAACCAGTCGGTGTGGGCCCGTATCTCCTCAGGGGTTTCGCCACTGACAACCAAACCATGGTTGCCCATGATCACGGCGCGCGGGCCTTCCCTGCCGGTTCTGGCCCGGTAGTCGTCCAGGGCCCTCTCCAGGGTCTTGGCAAGAAGGAAGCCGGGATCGACCGGGTCGATCCAGAGCACCTGGTCTCCCAGTTCACGTTCGAGGATCGCGCTGCCGCCGCCCGCGCAGCTGAAGGTGTTGACCAGCGTCGGGTGCGTGTGCACGACGAAGCGGTTCGGGATGAGGTGGTGCAGCACCGCCTCGACCGAGGGACGTCGTCCTTTCTGAGGCTCGACACGAGCCGCGAGCACCGCCGCTTTGAATTGCTCCTCGCGCTGTTTGGGGTCGGTACTGAGAGTGCTCTCCAGCAGCGTCTGCAGCGCCTCCCGGTCCAGCTCGACGATCCCCTCGAGGCCGATCGTGGCGAGCGCGTAACCGCTGGCCTTGACGAACAGACGGTCACCCAACTTCACGGACGTATTGCCACCGCCGGCCAGCACGAACTGCGGGTCAGAGCCGTAGTAGTGGGACAGGTCGAGGAGATGCTGGAGCGGGCTGGCCGTCGCCTCGAACGATGGCCAAGGCCGCCCGGGCGCCGTCACGGCTGCGCCGTCCCCACTGGTGCGGTGTTCGTCGGCTCCACGGCGCTGCTGGTGTCCTTGCCGGGTCGAGTCAATGCCTCGATGACCCTCGCGCCCAGCCGAGCAAGGTCACTGATGCGCTGCTCGTGGGTCGTGAACCCCGGGTTCAAGCTGCCCGTTGCGTCCACGTAGCCCACGTGACCGCGTGCCGACAGGTACTGGTGCGCTGCAACCACGCAAGCTCCTTCCCAGAACAGCTCCGCCACGCGCTCGGAAACCGGCACGCGGCCCTTGCATTCGGGCGTTATCGGCGCCAGATCGAGCGTGTTGTGCTCGGTGCCGCCCAGCACGACTACCCCGGCGCTGCGCAGCGCCGTCGTGTAGCGATCCACCGTGGTGGCGGCGTTGCGACTCGGGATGACTTCGGCACACCAGATCCCCCGGGCGATCAGCGCGTCAACAAGATCGTCGACCGACTCCTCGAACTGGCACACCGGGGACGCGCCGTCGGCCAGGATGGGGTAGCACGGCACACCACCGAGCGCGAGCACGAGCGCATAGGCCATGTCGGCATCCAGGACGGACTCCTCGACGTAGGCGGGCTTGCCGGCCTTCATCAGTTGCGAGCGGACCTGGTTCTGCACGCTCACCGGGTCGTCAGGTGCCGCGCACTCCGCGCCCAACAAGCGCCGCAGTACCCCGGCTCGTTCTGTCGCCTCGAGCTTTGCGAACAAGACCTCCTGGAATACCTGTGCGACGTGGCGCTCCTGCAGGTACACCGTGCCCGCAGGCACCGCGTAGCGACGCGCCAGCGTCGAGCGGACCGACGCGGTGGTGACATCGGTGCCGACGCCGTTGTCGTGCACCAGTGCGCTCACCCGCTCGATCATCACGTCTATGCGCGCGCTATCGGCGTCACGGATTCGCTGCATCAGCTGCTCCGCCTCGATCGCCATGGGGGCAAAGCGCGTGATGCCCTTTCCGCACAGGTACATGCGTCCCGGATTGTCGGGGTCGTTGACCTTGATGCCTGCGGACTTCAGGTCTTCGACCAGACTGATTATCTCCAGCCCGAAGAGGGGGAAGACGCCACGCGCGCGCGCCGCCGCCGCGAAGCGCGCGTAGATGCTGAAGTCGTAGTAATTGCTCGAGCCCAGAACCTTCAGCCCGGCGTCTGCGGCCAAGTCGACCGCCTTTTCGACTGTCTCGAAAGCAGAGAAGTTGGGCGGTAGGTGAACGTGAGTATTGACCTTGGAGCGCGTGTCCGGCGCGAGATCGTCCGGCTCTGCCCGGTCCTGATCGGGTGCGTCCTGGGCGCCGGTCGGGGACGAGGCGGTCTCAGTAACGCCCTTGAGCCCGAGATCGGGAAGTCCGCGCAGCGAGGCGAGCGGGTCGGGCCACTTTGCGCCAGCCAACGGGTCGGTCGCCGCCTGAGATCGCTGTTGCATCGGCGCTACTCGCCTGCCGATCGCCCGGCGACTCGAGCCTCCGCCTGCTGCCAGATGTCCTCCCGGCCTGACGGCTGGTGGACGGCGCATTCGGTGCTCGTGCGGACGACCGCCCGCATCTCGCTGAGACCGCCCGCGAAAGCACCGTGGGCCCTGGCCTGCACCAGCAAACTCCCGAGCGTGGTCGCCTCTGCCGGGCCGGTGATGACCGGCAGACCCAGGGCGTCGGCCGTGAGCTGGCAAAGCAGACGGTTGTGTACGCCGCCGCCTACCAAGTGCACTACCTCGATGTCCCGCCCGGTCAGGACGCGCGCCTCGTTGATGGTGCGCCTGTGGGCAAGGGCGAGGCTGTCAAGAACGCACCGGACGAGTGCTGCGGGTGTCTCCGGCTTCGGTTCGCCAGATCGGGCGCAGGCGTTGGCGACCCGGCCGGGCATGTCGCCCGGAGGCAGGAACACTGGATCGTCGACGTCGATGAGCGACCGCAGCCCGGGCAACCGGGCAGCCTCGGCGATGAGGCCTTCGAGGTCAGCAGGCTCGCCTGTGCGCCCGAAAGCCGCGACGCACTCCTGCAGTATCCACAGGCCCATGACGTTGCGCAGGTAGCGGACCGTGCCATCGACCCCGCGCTCATTGGTGAAATTGGCGCGGCGGCTCGCTTCGGTGAGCACGGGGCGATCCAGCTCTAGGCCGACCAGCGACCACGTCCCGGAGGCGATGAAGGCGAAGCGCTCAGAGGAAGCCGGGACGGCGACGACCGCGGACGCCGTGTCGTGCGAGCCCACAGCTGTGAGACTGACCGGGCCCTTGAGCTCGGTTTCACGCATCACCTCGGGAAGGAGGTCGCCGACCGGGTCACCGGGATGCCTGAGAGCCGGGAAAAGGTCCCTGCGGATACCCAGCCCGGTCATGAGCTCGGCGTCCCAGTCGCCGGTGGCGATGGACAGCAGCTGGGTCGTCGACGCGTTCGTCACCTCGGCGCCGACCTTACCGGTGAGCCAATACCCGAAGAGATCGGGCATCAGCAACAGTGTGGTGGCCGCCTCGAGCTGTGCCGTACCTGCGGCCGCGACGAGCTGGTACAAGGTGTTGAACGGCAGGAGCTGGATACCGGTACGCCGGTAGAGGTCGGCCGCGGGGATTTGCTTGAGGACTGACTCGATGACGCCCTCGGTGCGACGGTCCCGATAGTGGACCGGGTTGCCGAGAAGCCGCCCGTCACGATCGAGGAGCCCGAAGTCGACGCCCCAACTGTCGATGCCCACGGAGTCGAGCCTGCCGGCCTGCCTCCCGGCCTTTCTCAGCCCGTCGAGGATGGACCGGTACAGCGCCAGGGCGTCCCAGTGCAACATGCCGCTGATCGTCACCGGTCCGTTCCAAAAGCGCGCCACCTCCTCCACGCGGAGCTCTTGGTCTTGCACCACGCCGAGCACCATGCGGCCACTGGAAGCGCCAAGATCGACCGCGACGTGGTGGGTTGTCGGTGACATCTAGGGCGTGGGGGCGGCAGTCACGCCACCGTCGCGGTGGAACGCGTCAGGAGCCAAAGGCTTGATGCGCCTGTCCACGATGGTAGCAACGGCTCGGGCGATCCTCCGGGCCCGGTGGGGACCACCGGGTGCGCCCTGGAAGTCAGGACTGATCACCATCCTCCTCTTTCAGGAGCCCCATCCCGCCTGGCTGCCCTCTGCCCTGAGCTCGATGATTCGCTCGGCATAGCCAGACCGGGCGTAGGCCGCGAGAGGGTCTGGGTCGAGGTCCATCTCCTCGCGCACTTCGGCCAGCAACGGACGTACATCGGTGTTGTATGCGTCCATCAGAACACCGTGCGCACCGAGCACGTCACCCACCTGTTGGCGCTCCCTGAGCGCGTCCCGATCTACGAGCAGTGCTTTGGCGGTCGCCTCCTGCACGTTCATGACCGAGCGGATCTCAGCCGGGATCTTCGCCTCGAGGTTGTGACACTGGTCGAGCATGAAGGCGACGCCGCTGTCAGCCCCGAGAGCTGACGCAGCGACGATCTCGTTCATGATCCGGAAGAGCTGGAACGGATCTGCGGCACCCACCATGAGGTCGTCATCGGCGTAGAAACGGCTGTTGAAGTGGAAGCCGCCCAGCTTCCCGGCCCGGAGCAGCACCGCCACGATGAACTCAATGTTTGTGCCCGGGGCGTGGTGCCCGGTGTCGACCAGCACCTGTGCCCGTTCGCCGAGCCGGATGCAGTGGGCAAAAGAGGTGCCCCAGTCGGGCACGTCGGTGCTGTAGAAGGCAGGTTCAAAGAATTTGTACTCGAGCAGCATTCTCATGCCCGTGGGAAGCGTCCCGTACACCTCGGCAAGAGCCTCCGCCATGCAGTCCTGGCGCCTGGCGATGCTGTCCTGACCCGGGTAGTTGGTGCCGTCGGCGAACCACAGGCTCAAGATCGTCGAACCGGTCGCCTTCGCCACCTCGACGCATTCCTGCAAGTGCCCGATGGCGCACCGGCGAACCGCCGGGTTCGGGTTGCAGACGCTGCCGAGTTTGTAGTCGAGCTCCTGGAAGACGTTGGGGTTGACGGCACCGATCTCCACTCCGACGCTCCGGGCATGCTTGGCCAGGTCCTCGTAGTCGTCGACCCTGTCCCAAGGGATGTGGATGGCCACCGACGGGGCGATGCCCGTGAAGCGGTGTACCTGGGCGGCGTCGTCGATCTTCTCGTATGGATTGCGTGCCACACCGGGCTGGGGGAACACTTTGAACCGGGTGCCCGAATTGCCGTAAGCCCAAGAGGGCGTCTCGATCCGCTGCCGGCGCAGGGCTTCTCGAACCGCAGTTAGGTTGGTCATTTTCCTCATCTTCTCATCTGATGGCGGGCGTCTCGCACTGCGCTGTCCGGCAAGACGGGTGACTCTCAGTCAAGGTGAAAGATCTCCGGGATGGGCACGATGCCACGGTCGGGAGGCCCGCCGCCGAGCCCCACGAAGTACTCGGCCATCTCGGCCTGCCAGCGTGCGTTCACAGAGGTCAATTCCATCGCCTGCTGAGCCTCTTCCAGGTCCTCGCACTCGAAGTAACCGGTCAGGAGACCAGTCGTGTCGAGGAAGAGCGAGTAGTTGTGCCAACCGGCGGTCGAAAGCGCCTCACGCATCTCCGGCCACACCGAGGCGTGCCGCTTCCGGTATTCAGCCAGGTGGTCCGGGTCCACCCGGAGGTGAAAGCAAATACGTTGCACAGGACGATGGAGAGCGTAGAGAGGCGAAGGGCGCAGGCCGGAGCCTGCGCCCTTCGGGACTCATCTAGAAGTGGAACTGCGCGATGTTCGACTTGGTGAAGACAAACGGCGGCCCGAGAACGACCGTCTGGTCAGCAGCAACTGTGTACTTCCCGAGCTTGCCGGCGGTGAAGGTCTGCCCCACGGCATTGGTGATGACACCAGAGGCGAAATTCACAGCCGCGTACGCGGCGAGGTAGCCGAGGTAGGCCGGGTCCCAGAGGGCGAACTGTGGAACAGTCCCGTCCAGAACGTACTTCCTCATGAGCGAGGGCAGGCCCAAGCCAGTGAGATGGACAATGCCACGGTACTTGGCGGTGTCCAGCACCGCTGCCGCCGCGGCTACACCGACGGTGGTTGGCGAGATGATTCCCTTAAGGTTCGGGTACTCAGTAAGCAGACCCTCGGTGACAGTCGTCGACGTGGCCGTGTCGTCCATCCCATAGACGATCTTGACGAGCTGAATCTTGGGGTACTTCTTCAGCTCTTGCTTCATGTAGCCGATCCAGGTGTTCTGGTTGGGCGCCGTGGGAGCCGCTGAGACGATGGCGAGCTGACCCGCGTCGCCCATCTCCTTGGCGATGATGTCGACCTCAATGTCGCCGATGCCCTGCGAAGTCGCCTGTAGGGCAAACAGGTCGCGACACGCGGGAGCGTCAGAGTCATAGGTGACTACCGTGACCCCTCTAGCCATCGCGCCCTTGAGCGTCGGGCAGAGCGCGGCCGGGTCAGTGGCAGAAATAATCAGTATGTTGGCGCCCTTGGTGATCGCCGCCTCGATTGCGGGGATCTGGGAGCTGGGTGTCGCAGAGGTTCCGCTGGTCTCGGTGCCGACCTCACGCAACTGCTTCAAAGCAAAGAGGGCACCGCCGGTCTTGACGCTGTCCGAAGTGGTGAAGTACGGGTTGCCGAGGTTCTTGGGGATCACGAACACCTTGAGGCCCTTCTCCAGGGGTCGGGTTGCCTTTACGACCCGAGGCGAGGATGCCGCCGTCGCCACACCGGACACCGCAACCATGCTGGCTATCGCAAGGCCGACCGCCACCGCGCTCAGCAGCGAGACCCGCAGCCGACCGCTCTTAATGGGGTTGTTCATAAGCTGAATCCTCCATTCCAGTTCCGACCGAGAATAATCGGTTGGATTACAGTTGCATGAACTAAGCAACCAGATAGAACTGTACCGCGCCGCTGAGTCGTCTGCAATAGATCAATTCTGCCGTAAAAGCGAGTGCCCGCGCGACCGTCCGCTTCCAGCAGCTACCCCTCAATCGGCCGGACAATTCTACCGCTCTCCACACGAAAACGATACGGAGCGCTCTCGCGCCATGGCCACCACGGGCAACTCCACTTTTCCGACGACTTGAACATCGTCGCAACTACTCATGCCTGGGACATAGAGCCCCAGACCGGCTCAAATAGAGGGCCCTCCCTGCCCATCTTTGCCTCCACCGTCGCTCGTCGCCAGCGGCTGAGCTACGGGTCGGCTGTGAACGATCGCCCCCTCATGTCCCTGTCGCCGCAAGCGGTGCCGTCCGGCACGCAACCGCGCTTGGAACTCGGGCACACTGGGCACGAGCACGCTGAGGAGCAGCAGGCCGCCTATGACGATGCCGCTCGCCTGCTGGGGAAAGCCGGTCAGCAACAACATATCCAGGAGCCCGGAGTAGATGAGCACGGCAAACACCACACCGACGATGGAGCCTTTCCCGCCAAAGATCGACACTCCGCCCAGAAGAACGATGGCCACAACAGAGAGGACCAGTCCCGTCCCGTTGTCGTACTCGGCGGTAGAGAGCCTGAACGTGTAAAGGATCCCGGCGCCTGAGCAGACGATGCCCGAGACGATGTACAGGATCATCTTGGTTCGCTTGACCCGGAGCCCTGAGAAAATGGCCGCCTCCTGATTGGCCCCCATAGCGAACAGCGACCTCCCGAAGGGGGTGAAGTGCAACACGACTCCAAAGATGACCGCCAGCACGAAGAAGATCACCGTCGAATAGGACAGCCCGATGCCAGGCACACCGTATACCCCGAGGTTGGTGTAGGTAGCGGGAAAGTCCGAGATGATATTCGAGCCGAGGAGGATCTCGGCAATGCCCGCATAGAGCAACATCGTGCCGATGGTCACGGCGATCGACGGCAGGCCGACGCGCGTGACAAGGAAGCCGTTGAATGCTCCCAGAAATGCGCCGCAGATGAGGACCACGATGATGATGGCGGGCATCGGCCAGCCGTGCATCCAAAGCAGCCCGAGCAGGCTACTCCCAAGGCCGAGGGTTGACGAAACTGATAGGTCGATTTCGCCGGTCACAACTATCAGCGTCATAGGTAGGGCCATGATCGCCAGCTCACCGTTGGAGAGTCCCATGTTGAAAAAGTTGTAGTTAGTGAGGAACTCAGGCGACAGCACCCGTCCCACGATGAACACGACCACGAAGGTCGCAAACAGCGCGACCTCCCAGCGCGCCAGGCCCCGCAGGCCCGAGAAGCGGGGGGGTTCGGTACCAGTGGGCTGGGGTTCGCCGACACTGGACGTTGGTGACGGCGCCGGTGGCACTGCACCGGAAGGTGACGGCACCACTGTCGAGACGCCAGTGGCGCTCACGGGCTCAGGGTTCATGTCGGAACGTCCGTTTCCTCATGACCTCGGCGAGCCGGAGGGCAATCCCCCGGTCCAGGGTGATGGCGAGAACGAGGAGAAGACCGTTAAAGGCTGGATCCCAGAACGGCGACACGCCGAGCGCGTAGAGGGCGGTGGCGATGGTGGAAAGGAGCAGAGCGCCAAACGCAGCGCCGGTCGCGCTCCCACTGCCTCCAAAGATGGCGACACCACCTACCACGACCGCGGTGACAACCGTCAGTTCGTAGCCGGTGCCCGCAGTGGAATCGACCGTCCCGTAATAGGACGCCCAGATGACTCCCGCGAGGCCGGCAATGGCTCCGCTTGTCACATAAGCGCTGAAGACGCGTCGCGCGATCGGGATTCCGACCAGGCGGGCCGCATCCGGGTTTGACCCGATGGCGTAGAGCTCGCGTCCCGGCCTGAACGAGCGGAGGGAATACGTGCCGATCGCGATGACGACCGCCACGCAGATTGTGACGTATGGAACGCCGACCACCGAGTCAGAGCCGATAGCAGAAAAGTGCGCTGGCAGCGAACTCGCGGCCACCTCTCCGCCACCGATGATCGAGATGTCGACTCCTCGAATGATGTAGAGGGTGGCGAGGGTGACTACCAGTCCCGGAACACGGGCAAACGCGGTGATGGCACCGTTGACGATGCCGCACACGAGGCCGATCCCGATGCCAACAAGGAAGACGACCGGGATCGGAATCCCATGCACCTGCCCGAAGAGATTGGAGGATACATAGGCAGACAGGCCCAATACCGAGCCGACAGAGAGATCCATCTGCCGGCTGACGACAACCATTGTCTCGCCTAATGCCAGCAGCGCATAGATGGTGGCGTTTAATAGGACGAACTTGATGTTCTGCTGACCGATGAACCGGGGTTGGATTCCCGTGGTCACAGCGATGAAGACGATGAGGACGACGATGATCCCGTACTCCCGCAAACGGAAGACCATGTCGACCAGTCGTTGCGGGCTGCCGGTAGCTTGAACCAGAGCCGTGTCCTGGCTACTCATCTCTGCCACCAGCCGCTGACAGCGCCCTTAAGCGCTGGTGTGCTCATCGTGTGAGGTGTCCCGTTGCGTCGATCGTCACAAGGCTGCCGACACCCCCAACCTGCCCTGTAGCTGAGGCAACGATGCGTTCCTCGGAAACCTCGCTGTGAGAGAACTCGGCGACGAGCCGCCCCTCCCTCATGACGAGGGTCCGGTTGCCCATCCGCAGCACCTCAGGGAGCTCCGACGAGATCATCAGCACGGCGACGCCCTCCTCGGCCGCGAGCCTCTCCAAGAGCCGGTGGACCTCAGCCTTCGTCGCCACGTCGATACCCCGCGTTGGTTCGTCGACGATGAGCAGCGATGGGTTCCGCCCGAGCCATTTCGCCAGCACGAGCTTCTGCTGGTTCCCCCCGGACAAGGTGGAGGCGTTACCGCTCAGCTTTCCGTACTTGAGGCGGAGTCGGCTTGCCCAGTCAGTCGCGAAGCTCCGCTCGAGGGCACCCCAGATGAGCCCTTTACGTTTTAGGTGGTCGTGGGATGCAAGGGCGATATTGCGGTCGATCGCCATCGCCATGACCAGCCCCTGCTGACGCCTGTCCTCGGGGACGAAGCCGACGCCGGCGGCGATCGCACCGATAGGCGACCCCGACCGCAGCGGTCGCCCGTTGATCGACACGCTTCCGGCGTCGCGGCGGTCGATCCCGAAAATGGCCCGCGCCACTTCGCTCCGGCCGGACCCGACCAAGCCGGCCAGTACGACGATCTCACCTGCGCGCACGGTAAAGGACACGTCGGTGAAGACGCCCTCGCGGCTCAGGTGCTCAACTGCAAGGACCACGTCACCGATCTGCTGGCTGCCTCCGGCAGCCCGGTCGACGACCTCGCGTCCCACCATCGCCTGAACGAGGTCGTCTGCGACGAGCCCGGTGAGCGGCTTTGTGAACACGTGGCGACCATCGCGCATCACCGTCACGTGCTGGCAGATTTCGAAGACCTCATGGAGACGGTGCGAGATGAAGAGCACTGCTGTGCCCTCACGACGGAGCAGTTCGATCATCTCGAACAGGCGGTCGACCTCGTGGGCGGACAAGGCTGCAGTTGGCTCGTCCATCACGATGATCGACGCGTTCAGCGAGAGCGCCTTCGCGATCTCCATTATCTGCTGGTCGGCGACCGAAAGCCCTTTCGCGATCCGACGGGGGTCCAGCCGGACGCCGAGACGGTCGACGATGACGGCAATCTCCTCGTTCATCGTCTTGAAGTCGATGCGGCGCCCGCTACGCAGCGGTTCGCGGCCGATGAAGACGTTCTCCGCGACGCTGAGATCCGGGAACACCGATGCTTCCTGGTGGATGACCGCGATCCCAACGGCTCGAGAAGCGGCGGGGCCGTCCAGCCTCACCTCGAGGCCGTTGACAACAAGGCGACCGCTATCGGGCAAGTGGACGCCGGCCAGTATCTTGACCAGTGTCGACTTGCCGGCCCCATTCTCTCCGACGAGACCGTGCGTCTCGCCCCAGTGGAGCTCGATACTGCCGTCGACGAGGGCGTGCACTGCGCCGAAGGACTTTGTCGCATGCTCGAGAATCAGAGCCGGCCCCGGCGCTCTTAACCCTGCTGCCTCGTCAACCGCCACCGACTGGGCATCGTCGACAAATGATTCGCCCTCTGGTTGGTCAGCGGACTCCTGGGAGCTGCTCGTAGGGTCGCCGGGAAGCGGGCTGGCGATTGTCATTTCGACGCGCTTCCTGGCATCTCAGCCTCCGCCCCGATAACTCCGTCGTCTGGACCGTCTGGGTGCCAGCCGCCGCACAGTCGTGTCTCTCGTTCCTGTGCTACGACAAACGCCGTCGTGTACCGTTTCCACCACGATGTCGTTGCCGTTTCTCCTGCCTGCGCACCCTGCCAGTCCGACGACATTCCTCGGTCTCAGCCTTCTTTCGCAAAGGAATGAATCGTTTCAAGTAAGGCACACAGCAAACAGGCGCTGTGGTCCCGTTGGAACAGCCGCCAAAATGTTCCCACGCGAAGGTGGCCCAATCCACCTTGCTCAAGTCCTTACGGGACCGAACGCTAACGATGTAGCTATTCGCTGTCAAGGGACCGGACGATGACCAAGGAGCGCCCCCCCACAGGCACTGCCGATGAGGTCTCCAGTGAAAGTGCGGGACGAGCGGAGAGGAATCGCCTGGGCTCTTCTGGGACCGATCGCACTGCGGCACAACGTCGGGTCACCATCCGCGAGGTCGCCAACATGGCGCAGGTATCCCTCGGCACGGTATCGAACGTGCTCAACAACCCCTCCGTCGTGGCCCCTAACACACGCAAGCGGGTTCTCGAGGTGATCGACTCGACGCGATTCGTTCGCAACACGGCGGCACACCAGTTGAGAGTGGGCAAGAGCCGCACGATAGGTGTTGTCTTGCTGGACATCGCGAACCCGTTCTTCACCGAAATCGTCCGCGGAGCCGAGCACGTGCTGCGTGAACAGAACTACGTCCTGATGGTCTGCTCCACGGACGAGTCGGCCAGACGCGAGCAGCGCTACCTCCGCGTGCTCGAGGAGCATCGAGTGGACGGCCTTCTGGTCTCCCCGGTCGACAGCGACCTGGAGAGCGCCGTCGGGCTGACGGCTCGCGGCATACCGACTGTTCTATTGGACCGGGATGGCAGCAGCCACGGACTGTGCTCCGCGGCGGTGGACGACATTCGAGGTGCCGAACTTGCTGCTGACCATCTCTTCGGACTGGGACATGAGACGATCGCACTCGTCAACGGCCCGGCGACGATCCGACAATGCACCGACCGCAGAGAAGGCGCCCGCCGGTCGGCACGACGGGCTCGCCGCGGCCGCAGTGCCTCGCTCCAAGAGATTGTCGTGGGCGCTCTCACGATCGACCGTGGCGAGGATGCGGTGGCGGCGCTCCTTGCCGCTGAGCCCCGGCCGAGCGCGGTGATGTGCGCCAACGACCTTCTCGCCTTTGGAGTGCTCCGGGGGCTCGCCGCGGCGGGAGTGGCCGTTCCCGAACAGATGGCCGTCGTCGGCTACGACGACGTGGTCTTCGCCTCGATGCTGTC
>Ga0187880_1001416_pt1 | contig 19093 bp, 15 predicted proteins | sample June2016WEW_19_4_FD_132998 | JGI IMG/M metagenome (GOLD analysis project Ga0187880, IMG submission 132998) | Peatland microbial communities from SPRUCE experiment site at the Marcell Experimental Forest, Minnesota, USA - June2016WEW_19_40 | ecosystem: Environmental > Terrestrial > Soil >...
CGTGAGTAAGGTTTCAGCGCCGCGCGTCAGCTCGGAGAAACGCCGGCCGAGCGCTTGATTGGCCCCAAGGCCCAACAAGGTCTGACCGGCGGCGTTCAAGTAGCTGACGGTCAAGTCTTGTTCGAGGAGAAAAACGCTGGTCACCAGCGCATCGAGTAAATCCGTCCCCTCGACGGAGAGCGTGTGCATTTGCAGTTCAGCAGCCAAGCGACGCATCCGCTCGGGCCGCGACAAACGCCGCTACTTGCGCAGGGGATTCAACGGGGCCAACGAGGAGGGCTGTCTTACGTAGAAGGTCACGCTGTCCGTGGTCTGCGTTTCGCCGGTCAGCGTGTCTTTGACTGTCGCCGCGATCACGTAGGTACCGCGCGCCAATGTCGGCAAGGCAAAGGACACGGCGTCGAGCGCCTGGTCCGTCAGCGGGCTGCCGTTCAAATTCCAGATAATTTCCTGGTCCGACTTCAGCGCCGGATCTAGTCCTAAGCGAACCGACACGATTTCGTCGCCGAAGAAAACCTGTTCCTTGACCGGGGACTGTATGGCAAATACCTTGTAGTCGAGACGGCTGGGGGCCTTCGCCGGAGCAGCCGGCGCCGGTGCATGCGTCGTGCGGCCGATACCATTGGCCGAAGAGGACGATATGATGATCTTTTCGGCCCCAGGGACCGCCTGATCGGAGTAATGCACCACGCCGTCGACATCGGTCCACTTGTAAATAACAGCGGCCCCGGCCGCGAAAGCCGCGAACAGGCCGAGAGCAATCCATAGTCGCCGAAGGTGCATAATTGCGAAGCATAGTCTTATCGCCTCCCGCCCACAAAACGGCGTGACGGCGGCGTGACCGCCGTCACCTTTGGCTTACGCACCTGTAAGGAGACTCACAGACTGTAGTACATCTCTATCTCGATCGGATGCGTGGTCATGCGCAAGCGAGTGACCTCCTTCATCTTCAATTCGATGTACGCATCGATGAGATCGTCCGTGAACACGCCACCGGCCTTCAAGAACCCTCTATCCTGATCCAGGTAATCGAGCGCCATATCGAGCGAGTGGCAAACCGTCGGGATCTTCTTGTCCTCTTCGGGCTCCAAATCGTATAGATCCTTATCCGCCGGATCGCCGGGATGGATCTTGTTTTGGATGCCGTCGAGTCCCGCCAGCAACATGGCCGAAAATGCAAAATACGGATTTCCGGTCGCGTCCGGAAAGCGCACCTCGATGCGGCGCCCCTTGGGGTTGGGGATCCAAGGAATACGGATGGACGCGGAGCGGTTGCGCGCCGAATAGGCGAGCTTCACCGGCGCTTCGAAACCCGGCACCAACCGCTTGTACGAATTGGTGCTCGCGTTGGTGAACGCATTGAGAGCACGAGCATGTTTGATGATGCCGCCAATGTAGTAGAGCGCGATGTCCGACAGGCCACCGTACTTGTCGCCCGCGAACAGCGCCTTGCCTTCCTTTTGCAGGGACTGATGCACGTGCATGCCGTTGCCGTTGTCGCCGACGAGAGGCTTCGGCATGAACGTCAGCGTCTTGCCGTACCCGTGCGCAACGTTTTGCAACGCGTACTTGAGAATCTGGACCTCGTCGGCTTTCTTGGTCAGCGTGTTCGCAGCGACGTTGATCTCGCCTTGGCCCGCAGTTGCCACCTCGTGATGATGGACCTCGAACTTAAGACCCATCTCCTCGCAGGCCATCGACATGGCGGTACGGATGTCTTGCTGCGCGTCGACCGGCGGCACGGGGAAATAGCCGCCTTTGACGCCGGGGCGATGTCCCTTGTTGCCGTCTTCGTAAGTCTTGCCGGAATTCCAAGCACCTTCATAGGAGTCCACTTCGTAGGAACACCCATTCATGCCGGAACTCGACGTCACATTGTCGAAAATAAAAAATTCATTCTCAGGACCGAACAGCGCCGAGTCCGCAATCCCGGAAGATTTCAGATACGCCTCAGCGCGCTTCGCCAGCGAACGCGGGTCGCGCTCATAGCCCTGCATGGTCATGGGCTCGATCACATCGCAACGCAGATTGACCGTCGTCTCTTCGTAGAACGGATCGATCACCGCCGTCGCGGGATCCGGCATCAAAATCATGTCCGATTCATTGATGCCTTTCCATCCGGCGATGGACGAGCCGTCGAACATCTTGCCGTCTTTGAAAAAGCCCTCGTCGACGAGACGCGTCGGCACGGTTACGTGTTGCTCCTTGCCGATGGTGTCGGTAAAGCGCAGATCGGCGAATTTCGCTTCTTTTTCTTTAATCAACTTTAAAACATCAACCGGAGTCATTGGTGTCCTCGCGAGGTGAATAAACTCTTAGGTCCCGGGCTCGCCGGATTCTGTGACAATGCAGCTAATGTGCCAGGAAGAGCCATATATGGATCAAGTACTTGCGATCAAGAAACGTGCATTGGCGCCCTATTATGGATCAGACTTACTTTTTTGGCGCTCTAATTTAGTGCATCTGCACCGAGCAGGCACGTGAGAACAACCACCTGGTGCTCAAACATGCCCAATGTGCCAAACAAGTGCAGCCAGCTGCCAGCCTATCTGACCTGGCCAGCGCGAGGACAGCGTGCATGCCGCATCGCTATACTCGCCGCCGTTATCGAAAGCCCACGAGCACATGATGCCCAAAGCACGTCCCACGCCCCCCAAAACCTTTCAGGATCTGATCTTCGCGCTGCAAACATATTGGTCGGAGCAGGGATGCATCATTCTGCAGCCCTACGACATGGAAATGGGCGCCGGCACGTTTCACACGGCGACGTTTCTGCGCGCCATAGGACCGGAGCCGTGGAGCGCCGCCTATGTTCAACCGTCGCGGCGGCCGACCGACGGTCGCTACGGCAATAATCCGTTTCGCCTGCAGCATTACTATCAATTTCAGGTGTCCATCAAACCGTCGCCGGACGATTTTCAAGAACTCTACTTAGGCTCGCTGCGCTATCTCGGCTTCGATCTGCTGACCCACGATATCCGCTTCGTGGAGGATAACTGGGAGTCACCCACACTGGGTGCCTGGGGTCTGGGTTGGGAAGTATGGCTGAACGGCATGGAAGTCTCGCAGTTCACCTACTTTCAACAAGTCGGTGGTCAGGATTGTCGGCCGGTGATGGGCGAGATCACCTACGGACTGGAGCGCCTGGCGATGTACATCCAGGGCAAGGAAAGCATTTTTGATATCGTTTGGGCCGACGGGCCGTTCGGCATCATCACCTACGGCGACCTGTTTCATCAAAACGAAGTCGAACAATCGACCTACAATTTTGAAAAAGCCGACACGCACGTTTTGTCGACTCAATTCGATGCCCATGAAGTTGCCTGCAAGCAGCTGCTCGAGGACAAGCTCGTCTTGCCGGCCTATGAACAAATGGTCAAGGCATCGCATACCTTCAACCTTCTCGATGCTCGCCGTGCGGTCTCCGTGACCGAGCGCCAGCGCTTCATATTGAGGGTGCGCACGCTGGCTCGCGGCGTCGCTGAGGCCTATCGCGAAAGCCGCGAAGCGCTGGGCTTCCCGCTGCTTAGAAGCAACGCGACGCTGCAGGTCGCCTGATGCGGGCACGCGATCTGTTATTCGAATTGGGCACCGAAGAACTGCCGCCGCGCACCTTGTTGAGCCTGTCGACCGCGCTTCGCGATGGGCTGCTCAAAGGCATCGACACTGCCGGTATTCCCCACGGTAAGGCTCACAGCTTCGCGACGCCGCGTCGGCTGGCCGTGCGCATCGACGGCTGCGCAGAGTCCGCGCCCGATCGCCGGGTAGAGCGTCGCGGACCGCCGGTGGCCAGCTCTTTCGACGCGCAGGGTGCACCCACCCAAGCGGCCACGGCGTTTGCCAAGAGCTGCGGCGTCTCGGTTGCCGATCTCGAGCGATTGACGACGGACAAAGGCACCTGGCTGGCGTTTCGTGGCACTGAACCCGGCGCCGCAATCACCAGCCTGTTGGGTGGGATCGTTGGCCAAGCGATCGCCGCGTTGCCCATCGCAAAGCGCATGCGGTGGGGCGCGCGTGCCGCAGAATTCGTGAGGCCCGTGCGGACCGTGATCCTGCTGTTCGGCGACGAGGTCGTTCCCATCGAAGTACTCGGTTTGACGTCCGGCCGCCTCACCGTGGGCCATCGATTCCACGCGCCTCGACCCATTGCCGTCAAATCGCCCAAGACCTATGAGAGCCAATTGCGCCGTGCCAAAGTGATCGCCGACTTCGCTAAGCGACGTGACATCATTCGCGCCGGCGTCAAGGCGGTAGCCGCCGAGGCGGGCGGCGTTGCCCTGATCGAGGAGGCGTTGCTCGACGAGGTGACCGCGTTGGTGGAATGGCCGGTGCCCATCGCGGGCCGTTTCGAGAAGCGCTTTTTGGCATTGCCGCGTGAGGTCGTGATCGCGACGGTGCAGGACCACCAGAGGTATTTCCCGGTGGAGGGCGCCGACGGCCGGCTGACCGGCGACTTCGTCACTGTCAGCAACATTCAAAGCCGCGACCCATCCAAGGTACGCGAGGGCAACGAGCGGGTAGTGCGACCGCGGTTGAGCGACGCCGCTTTCTTTTGGGAGCAGGATCGAAAAGTCTCTCTCGACGCACTCGCAGAGCGCTTGAGTGGAGTGACCTTTCAGACCAAATTGGGAAGCTATGCCGATAAGACCTCGCGGGTAAAGAGATTAGCCGTGTTGATCGGTCAACGTATAAGTGCTGGACCCGAAGTTGGACGAGCCGCGGAATTGGCCAAGGCGGACCTCATGAGCGCCATGGTGGGCGAGTTTCCCGAACTGCAGGGAACCATGGGTCGATACTATGCCGAGGCACAGGGCGAACCCGCCGAAATCGCCCTTGCTCTCGAGGAGCACTACAAGCCGCGCTACGCCGGCGATACGCTGCCGGCAACCAAGATCGGGCAAGCGCTCGCCCTCGCCGATAAGATCGATACGCTGGTCGGAATTTTTGCCATCGAACAGCGGCCCACCGGTACCAAAGACCCGTTTGGCCTGCGCCGCGCCGCGCTGGGTGTGTTACGCATCATTCTGGAATGCCGGCTGGACTTGGATTTGCTCGACCTGCTCCAGGAAGCGGCGGCGACTCAACCCGTGCAGCGACCGGGGGTCGTGGCAGAAGTGTACGATTTCATTGCCGACCGCCTCCGCGGCCTGTTGCTGGAGCGTGCCGACGGCACCTCCGCAGAAATGGTCGATGCGGTTCTGGCCGGCCGTCCCCGATCCCCCTTGGACGTGGAAACTCGCCTGCAAGCGCTCAAGCTGTTTCTGTTATTGCCGGATGCCGGGGTATTGACCGCCATTAACAAGCGTATCGTCAATATTCTACGCAAGGCGCCCCCCGGCGCGATCCCGGCGGTGCAGGCGGCGGCGCTCAAGGAGGAGGCCGAGCTTGCGTTGCACCGCGTTCTCGAAGAGTTGGGCGGGGCGGTGAAACAGGCGATCGCCGAACGACGCTATGCGGATGCGCTGATTGCGCTGACCGGTCTGCGGGCGGCGGTCGATGATTTCTTCGAGCGAATCTTGGTAATGGACGAGAATCTGGCGGTGCGGAATAACCGGCTCGCGTTGCTGAGCAATGTCCAAGCGCTGTTGGTTGGCGTCGCGGACTTGTCGCGACTTCCCGGCTGACATTCCGATGCAGGTAGTTCGCTCGCTGTTGTTCACCACGTACATGATGGTATCCGCCTGCGTGTTCGGCGCCTTCATGTCGCTGTGCTTCTGGGCGCCGTACCGCTTCCAATTCGCAGTCGCCCGATGCTGGGCACGGTGCTTGTTCTGGATATTGGCACGCCTCTGCGGTTTGACGTTTTCGGTCGTTGGGCGCGAGCACATTCCCGCAGGCAATCACATCGTCATGAGCAACCACACCTCGGCGTGGGAGACCATCGCGCAATTCGTGATCTTTCCGCCGCACGTTTGGGTCCTGAAACGTGAACTGTTGTGGATACCCTTCGTCGGCTGGGGCCTCAAGCTGCTCCGGCCCATCGCCATCAACCGGGGCGAGGGCCACCGCGCAGTGAATCAGGTCGTCGAGCAAGGCAAAGCACGGCTCGCGGACGGCCTGTGGATCATCGTTTTTCCGGAAGGCACGCGGGTCATGGCGGGCGAGACGAAGAAATTCGGTGTCAGCGGTGCGTTGCTCGCCACCGCAACCGGCAAGCTCGTGATCCCGTTCTCGCACAACGCCGGGCAGTTTTGGCCGCGCCGTGGTTTCGTGAAGAAGGCCGGTACGATTCGCGTGGTGATCGGCGAACCGATCACGTCGGCAGGGAAAAACCCGCGTCAGCTCAATGATGAGGCGCGGCGGGCCATCGAAGCGGGGTTGGCGCAAATAGCTGCGTCGTGACCGTCATGCCCGAGCAGGCGGTACTGCGGCTGCATCCGGGGGCGACCGCCTCAATCAGCCAGCTGGACCTGTAATTTGGCAAGCGCGGACTTCCACGCCGCTCGCTCCGCATCGACTTCAACCGCCGCGATTTTTCAGTCGACGCCGATCATCACGTTCGACGCCTTGATGACGGCATACGCTTTGCCGCCCGGCTTGAGCCCAAGAGTCTCAGCGGACTTTTTAGTAATGATCGACACGATCTCGATTCCCGGCGCAAGCTCGACGACGACCTCGGTGTCGACTGCTCCGGGCGTGACCGCCTTTTCCGTGGCGCGAAGAACATTGCGAGCGCTCAGTTTCATTTTGACCTCTCCTGACTCGACTCACCCGCCGGCTGAGTCTTGTGATCTTTGGCTTTCGACGGAATCGGCTTCTCTACCTTCACGGGGTCAACGAGGGGCGCTTGCGGCACTTTGTTCGGCAACGAGATGACTTGCACCCACGCATCGGGGGAAGGACCCCACTTGAGTCGCAGCGGCGGCGTCAACCAGATGCCCAAGAGTAACGCCGCATGCAACGCAACGGCAACGCCGAACCACAAGAAGAGCCGCCTTCGGTCCACAGGCTTGGGCGTAATGCGCGAATCAGCGGTTATGATCGCGGGCGACAATTGCCGATATTGCGCGGGTGCCGGCAGCTCGCTCACCGGCGCGGCCCGGGATTTCGGCGGGCGCATGTCCGGAAATTTGATCACTTGATTCATAGGCCTCTCATTTTAGGTGGCAAATGCGTCGAAGACCATGACGCAATCATTGCGCGGATCGCGCAATACGTTCATACCACGATCGGCATGAAGGTTAGCCGCTGAAGACATGTACACCACAGCGGGTCCGGGCGTAATGGCCAGAATGAAGCTCGCGACCAGGAACGTCACGAACGTCGGCGACCTCAGAAGTGTTTCGATCATCGCGGGCTCCAAAAGCGTTCGGGGACATCGCAACGCGATTCTCGTCGGCGTCGCGGAACGCTATCCTAGCTCGCCGCTCGCGCCGTCGGCGCCGGACCGCTCACGCGGTTGAGCCAGGCATAGAGTGCGATGATCGACGCGGCGAACACGATGCCGCCGACCCAGACCGAGGCGTCGGCAAACTCGTCGCCCACCAGCGCAAGCGGCGCCGCCTTGCCGGAAAACACCACGGCCGCCGCCAACAACACGCCGACGAGGCTCTCGCCGACGATCATGCCGGAAGCCATCAACACTCCCAACTGACGCGTGCTTTCAGGATTGGCCGTCCGTGCCGCACGCCGATCGTACGCCCAGCCGGCGACAGCGCCGACGACGATCATCAGCGTCGTCGCCGTCGGAAGATAGATGCCGAGGCCCACGGCGAGCGGCGGCATATGGATGGCGCTGAATCGGCGCAGGACTTCGTCCAACAAGATCACGCCGACGCCGATGAGCGCGCCGCTGGCGATCAAGTTCCAGTCAAGATCCCCTTGGATCACGCCGCGCGCCAGCGCCGATATCAACGTCGCCTGCGGTGCGGCCAACGCCCGCGCAGGATCGACGCCCGGGGCGCCGGCAAAGCCATAGGCGTGGTTCAACAGATCCAGTATCGGTGGAATGATCGTGGCTCCGGCCGCGACGCCGACGATGAGTGCCACCTGCTGTCGCCACGGGGTTGCGTCCACCAGCTGCCCGGTTTTCAGGTCCTGCAGGTTGTCGTTGGAAATGGTTGCCGCACAGAAAACCACCGACGTGACGAACAGGGCGAACGCAACGAGTGCCGGATCGGCCGAGGCAGGCAAGAAAGGCTTCACCGCCAGCACCAATAGCAACGCCGCGCCGAGTACGACCAAAATCCCGACACCGGACAAGGGGCTGTTCGACGCACCGATGAGTCCCGCCATGTAGCCGCACACGGCAGCGACGAAGAAACTCATCAACGCGATGTAGAAGATTCCGCCGATCACGAGAATGAGAGTCTGGCTTCCGAGACCGCTCGCCGCGCTGAAACTCTCGAGCAGCCAGCCGATCGGCAGCATGCACGCCAAAGTCACGACTGCGACGACGCCAATGGGAATATCCTGCTCGGTACGCGGCAACGCCATGCCGCTCGACGTTTTACGCAGTCGTGACGCGGCAATGGCCGCACGCAGGCCCTGGCTCAACGGCTTGATCAGCTTGATCAATGTCCAGATCGACGCGATGCCGATCGTGCCGGCGCCGACGAATCGCACTTGGTGGCTCCAGACGGCTTGACCGACGGCAGCTGCGGCGCCGGCGACGGGGTGCAGACTCGCGAGAATGGGCACTGCGCCTCCCCAGGCGATCAGCGCACCCACCAACATCGCGACGCCCACCCAAAGACCCACGAGATGGCCGACGGCGAGCAGCGCGAAGGACAGGCTGAAATCGTACCCGGTGACGGCGCCCTTGGTTCCAACCCGGAAATATTGAACGACATCGCTCGCGAACAGCTGCGTGGCAATTACCACGGCAAAGACGCTCGACACGACGGTGCCTACGACAATGCCTACCAATCCGTTACGGGTGATCGCGGCGGCGTGCGCCGATTGTTCCTCGGCGCCATGACCGCCCACCTTGAGAACCTCGGCGCAGGCTACTCCCTCGGGATACGGCAGATCCGAATTGGTAACGAGGGCGCGGCGCAGCGGGATGGAATACATCACACCGAGCACGCCGCCCAAGGCGCAGATGGCAAAAGAATACAGATAGGGAAAGCCGGTCCACCATCCGATCATGACGAGGCCCGGCAGCACGAAGATGATGGCCGACAAGGTTCCGGCAGCCGACGCGACGGTCTGCACGATGTTGTTTTCTTGAATGGTGGTGCCCTTGAACCCGCGCAGCACCGCCATGGAGATTACCGCCGCCGGAATCGATGTCGCGAACGTCAGTCCTGCCTTCAGACCGAAATAGACGTTGGCTGCCGTGAACACCAGCGTGATCAAAACACCCAATATCAGGGCGCGTAGGGATAGTTCCGTGCCTGCACTCATCGTGCGCCCACTATACCCAAAGCTCGAGCCCGCATACCGACGGGGTTCGCCGGGTAAGGGCGGCGGACAGCTAAAGCCTCCGAGGCCAAGCTCACGATTGTGAAAACATCCGCCCCGGGAGTTACATTCCATCCTGAATTCGTATCGGAGTGATCGCATGAACCTCAACCAAATCACGTTGCCCGCAACCGATGTGGAGCGATCCGTCGCGTTCTACAAGCGGCTAGGTTTCACACAGATCGTGAGCAGCCTCCCTGAGTACGCGCGCTTCGAATGTCCCGAGGGCGGGGCGACGTTTTCGGTGCATCGCGTGCCGTCGGTTCCCGCGAGCGCGGGAACCATCATTTACTTCGAATGCGAAGATCTCGATGCGGTATACGCACGGCTTCGCTCCGACGGAGTAGTGTTCGATTCAGCCCCGAGAGATCAGCGGTGGCTGTGGCGCGAGGCCTATCTTCGAGACCCTGACGGGAATTCCCTATGCCTGTACTTTGCCGGCTCGAATCGCCGCTTCCCGCCGTGGCGAATGACGGACAGCTCCCGCTCGGGGCCCGTTCCGGAGTGACGCTGTTTTTGGGCGTGCAACAGGATTTGCTTCTCGATGCGATCCGTTGTCACAGGCAACCCCCAGGTTGCTCAGCACTACGCCGCGCCTGAGAGGCGCGGTCGCCCGCCTACACATCCAAATTCGACACCTGCAGCGCGTTCTTCTCGATGAATTCCCGGCGCGGCTCCACCGCATCGCCCATCAACGTCGTGAAGATGTCGTCGGCCGCGACGGCGTCTTCGATGCGCACCTGCATCAGGCGGCGAGTATCCGGGTTGATGGTCGTGTCCCATAACTGGCTGGCGTTCATTTCGCCCAACCCTTTGTAGCGCTGGATGCTCTGGCCTTTCTTGGCCTGATCGAACAGCCACCCCATCGCTACCTTGAAACTCGCTATATCCTGCCGTTCATCGCCGCGGATGATGAATGCGCCCGGGCCCATCAGATCACTCAAGGTCTGAGCAAGCTCGGCAATCCGCAGATATTCCGCCGAGTCGAAGAATTCCCGCGGTATGTGTTTCGCAGAACTCAACCCGTGCTCGAACCGCTGGAGATCGATGCGGTGCCCTCCCGCGGCCAATGTTTCGACGGTAACGCGATAACGCCGCGATACGTCGTCGAGACCATTCAACCGCAGTTCCAAATTCCGGCACCAATCCCGCAGCTCGTCGATGCGATCGAAGGAATCGGTGCTCAGCTTGGGGACGTAGAGCAATTGCTCCAGGAAGCGCTCATCATAACGGCGCGCCCACCGATGCACGATGGCCTGCACTTCCACATACTTTCTGGCGAGCGATTCCAGCCCGAGCCCCGATAGCGGTGGCGCGTCCGCATTCACATGCAGCGCTGCACCCTCGATGGCCGTGTTGAGCAACAACGCATTGAGCTCAAGATCGTCTTTGACGTAGGTTTCCTGCTTACCTTTCTTCACTTTGTACAGCGGCGGCTGCGCGATATAGATATGACCGCGTTCGATCAATATCGGCATCTGACGGTAGAAGAACGTCAACAACAACGTGCGGATATGCGACCCGTCGACGTCCGCATCGGTCATGATGATGATGCGGTGATACCGCAACTTGTCGACGTTGAAGTCGTCGCGTCCGATGCCGCAACCCAAGGCGGTGATGAGCGTGCCCACTTCCGCGGACGCCAACATCTTGTCGAAGCGCGCCTTCTCCACGTTGAGTATCTTGCCCTTGAGTGGGAGGATGGCCTGCGTGCGGCGATCGCGGCCCTGTTTCGCGGAGCCGCCTGCGGAGTCGCCCTCGACCAGGAACATTTCTGAAAGCGCGGGATCCTTTTCCTGGCAGTCGGCCAGCTTGCCGGGCAAGCCGGCGATATCAAGCGCGCCCTTGCGCCGAGTCATTTCGCGCGCCTTGCGTGCGGCCTCGCGCGCATAAGCGGCCTCGAGGATTTTATTGACGATGGCGCGCGCCTCCTGCGGATGCTCCATCAGGAACTCTTCCAGCCGTGCGGCTACGGCCGACTCCACGACGCCCTTCACTTCCGATGAAACCAATTTATCCTTGGTTTGCGACGAGAACTTGGGGTCCGGCAGCTTCACCGACAAAATCGCCGTGAGCCCTTCTCGGGAGTCATCGCCCGTGGTGGCGATCTTTTCTTTTTTGGCGGCGAGTTCTTTTTCAATGTAGTTGTTGAGCGTACGCGTCAGAGCGGCGCGATAGCCGGCAAGGTGCGTGCCGCCGTCTTTTTGCGGAATATTGTTCGTATAGCAATACATGCTTTCCTGATACGAATCGTTCCATTGCATGGCGACTTCGACTTGCGTGTTGCCGTCGCGAGTTTGGAACCACAGTACGGTGGGATGAACCGCCGTCTTGCTTCGATTCAGGTGAGTGACGAACGCCTTCAGGCCGCCTTCGTGTTGAAAGATTTCGGATTTCTCGTCGCGCTCGTCGACCAGCTCGATCCTTACACCGGAATTCAGGAACGACAATTCGCGCAGTCGCTTCGCCAGCGTGTCGTAGTTGAACGAGATGTTAGTGAATATCTTCGAACTCGGCTTGAAGCGCAGCGTGGTCCCACGCTCGCTCGTGTCACCGACGGCAACCAGCGGCGCCTGCGGCTCGCCCAAGCGGTATTCCTGGCGATGCAGCTTTCCGTCACGACGTATGTTCAGCTCGAGGAAATCTGACAGTGCATTCACCACCGACACGCCGACACCGTGCAGACCGCCGGAGACCTTGTAAGACGTGTCGTCGAACTTACCGCCGGAGTGCAGCACGGTCATGATGACCTCCGCTGCCGAGATGCCCTCTTCGCTGTGGATGTCGACCGGAATACCACGGCCGTTGTCGGAGACCGTCACGGATTCATCCGCGTGAATGGTCACCACGACGCGATCGCAATATCCCGCAAGCGCTTCGTCGATCGCGTTATCCACCACTTCGAAAACCATGTGGTGCAATCCGCTGCCGTCGTCGGTATCGCCGATGTACATTCCGGGCCGCTTACGAACGGCGTCGAGGCCTCTTAAGACTTTGATCTTGGTGGAATCGTAGACATCGTTCTGAGCCATAGTGGATCCTAAATTGCGACCTGCCATTCTAGCATTTTCCGGCCCCCGACAGCGAATTACCGGCCCCGAAAAAAGCTCGTTAAATCATACTGTTACCAAGGGTCTAGAAGTCCCGGAATCCGCATACGCCCAGCGTTGATTCCATCCCATCGAAAGCCCTGCATCGTGGCGAGATGGTTCGTTTTGGCGTGATGGTCGATTCATGCACTGGACCGCACACTTCAGATAACCTATTGATTTATATGTATTTATTAAAGAACCGAACTCAGTGCCGGTCGCCGGCGGATGAAGGTCACGCCTGTTGGAGATCGCGGATCGATTCTTGCGTGATAACGGGCGCTTGCCGGGTTAATGTTCCACGTGAAACATCCAGTCCCATGCTCAGATGCGAGTGACGCTTCCCGCATTGATGGCGTACCGTCGGCCCGGCGACCCAAATGCATTGAAATCGGCGCTGAGGCTGGTCACCACTAGCTGCACAGACTGTCGGCTCACCTCGCGAATGAGACAAAACAGGCGCTCGCTATCCAATTCGGCCGCAGGATCATCCAATAACAATGTCGGACGGGCCAAGGCATCCTTCGGAAAAAGATTCAGTTGAGCCACCAGAAGCGCAGCCGCCAGCAGTTTCTGTTGGCCGCGGGATATTCGATCTTTTACGTGCGCACCATTCAGACGTATACCTATCTCCGCGCGCTGCGGCCCCACCTGCGTTATTCCCGCTTCCTGGTCATGAATCCAACTGCCCTTGAGCGCCTCACTCAAGCCCGTATCCCGGCCCCATCCCGACCGATAGCTCAAATGAAGTTCCATGCCCAGCAGTCTCTGGGCTATGTCGCGCGCGCTCTCGGTAAGCTGCGCAACGTATCGGACGCGGGCGTCGTGGATGTATTCCCCCAATCTTATGAAGTCGCCGTCCCAGGCAGATACCGCAGCATGCGGCTGCCTTGCCTTGAGGGCAGCGTTTCGCTGCTTCAAGACCTGTTGATATCGCTGCCATCGATCGACGAACTGATGTTCCACGTGGAACACTCCCCAATCGAGAAATCGGCGACGACGGCTTGGACCCTCCTCGATCAGCCTATGCACTTCCGGATCTATAATCTGCACCGGAAGCACCGCAGCGAGCTCCGCAAGCGAGGACACGCGCTCACCGCTCAGTTTCGCACGGATCCCCTGAGCCGACCCCTCGACGCCGATCCCGGTACGACGTTCCGGCAGATCGACTTGACCGTAGATAGTGAACCGCTCGCTACCCGTACGAATGAGATTATCAAGGCGCCGCGTTCGAAATGAGCGACCGCGCCCCAGAACGTAGATGGACTCCAAGAGGCTCGTCTTACCCGACGCATTCGGGCCACTGATGAGGGTGAATTCGGGATCGAGATCGAGATCGGCGGACAGCAGGCATCGGAATTCCGATACCTGTATCCGCCGAAGCGTCATGGCCTTACAACCTCATGGGCATGACGACATAGCGCGCCGTGGCATTACCCGGGGAACGAATCAGGCAACTACTATTGCTATCGGTGAGTCCCAGCTCGACCTCTTGCCCGTCGATGGCTGACAGCGCGTCCAGAAGATAATTCACATTGAACCCGACCTCGAGATCACTACCGTCGTAGTTCACCTCAATCTCTTCCTCGGCCTCTTCCTGTTCCGGGTTATGTGCTTGTACGGTCAGCATGTTCTTTTTGACGGTTATACGAATGCCCCGATATTTCTCATTCGAAAGGATCGCCGTGCGCTGCAGGGCCTGGCGCAATACATCGCGGTCGGCCCGAATCGCATTCGCCGCAGCAGCCGGAATGACTCGAGAATATTCCGGGAACCTACCGTCAATCAGCTTTGATGTGAATCGAATAGCGCCGATCTGAGCACGAACATGATTGGTACCGATTGCTAAATCGGCGGTCCCTTCCTCGGTCAGCACGCGCTGCAGCTCCAGGACGCCCTTCCGGGGGACGATCACTTGTTGCGAGGTCTTCGCCTTGGCCGCCAGCGTCGTTTCGCACAGCGCGAGCCGATGACCGTCGGTAGCGACGGCCCGCAGTGACAGTGCCTCGATTTCCAGCAGCATGCCGTTCAGGTAGTACCTGACGTCCTGCTGAGCCATCGAAAAATGCGTTTTCTCGAGCAGGCGCAGCAGTTCCTTGCGCGGGATCTGCACCGTCTGTTGCGACTTGATGTCATCGATCACCGGGAACTCAGCCGCAGGCAACGTCGCCAAGCTGAACCGACTGCGTCCCGCCTTGATGACGACCTTTTCGCCTTCCAATCCCAGCGCAACCGACACCTTGTCAGGCAGTGCCCGCAAAATATCCAAGAATTTACGGCCAGGCACCGTGATATCGCCGGCTTCTTGCACCGCCACTTCCGTCGCCGCCACCAGTTCCACTTCGAGATCGGTAGCCGTAATCGACAACTGCCCCTGCCGTACCCCAAGCAGAACGTTCGCCAACACCGGCATGGTTTGGCGACGCTCCACGACCCCGATCACCGCCTGCAAAGGCGCCAATAATTTCTCTCGCTCCGCCGTCAATTTCATGAACTTACCCATCCGCCATTCTTAAATCCAGAATTCTTAAACCAGACTATTACTATGATTATGATGGCGCGCACAATGTTGTATAACACCGAAATCCCATTAATAATCAGTCACTTATAGCCGTCGAAAACCTGCCTGACTCCTGTCGGAGGCAGGTTCGCAACCTGTCGCGGACCTGTGCGTATCTTTATCCACAGTTTCCTCCACAGGTTGTACTCCCCTATCCAGCCAGAGTTCTCAACAGGTTCATGTAATCCTCGCCGATCCGGCGTTCCGATTCGCGTAACTCCTTGACGCGCCTACACGCATGCAGCACGGTGGTGTGATCCCGACCGCCAAACGCATCCCCGATCTCCGGCAAGCTGTGATTGGTCAATTCCTTGGCCAGGGCCATTGCTACTTGTCGCGGCCGAGCGATGGAGCGGCTGCGCCGCTTCGACAACAAATCAGCAATGCGGATTTTGTAGTATTCGGCGACCGTCTTTTGGATATTCTCCACCGTTACCAACTTTTCTTGAAGCGCCAATAGGTCGCGCAGCGCTTCCTTGGCGAACTCCAACGTGATCGGGCGACCCGTGAAGTGAGACGTCGCCACTACTCGGCGCAATGCGCCCTCCAGTTCGCGGACGTTCGAGCGGATGCGCTTCGCAACGAAGAACGCCACTTCCTCCGGTAAATCCACGTTCGACATGGCTGCCTTGCTCATCAGGATCGCAACGCACGTTTCCAGTTCGGGTGGTTCGATGGCCACCGTCAGACCCCAGCCAAAGCGAGATTTCAAGCGCTCCTCGAGTCCGTCAACTTCCTTGGGATACCGGTCGCAAGTGAGGATTACCTGTTGCTGACTCTCCAGCAAGGCGTTGAACGTGTGAAAAAACTCCTCCTGAGACCGCTCCTTGCCGGCGAAGAACTGAATATCGTCGATCAACAGCGCATCCAACGACCGGTAGGCCGTTTTGAAGTCGTTGATCGTGTTGTGCTGCAAGGCCTTCACCATGTCACCGACGAAACGTTCGCTGTGTACGTACGCCAAGCGGGCCTCCGAATTGCGCTCCTTGAGCTTGTTCGCGACGGCGTGCATGAGGTGCGTCTTACCCAGGCCGACGCCTCCGTAGATGAACAACGGGTTATAGGCTTTGCCCGGATTTCCGGCCACTTGGATTGCGGCCGCTTTGGCCAGCTGATTGCTTTTGCCCTCAACGAAACTCGCGAACGTCGAATCCGGATTGATCCTGCCGCCCAGCACACTGGGAGCCAACCGGCGCGATCGCGCGGCCGCCTGATTGGCAACGTCCGCCGCGCCGTTGACGCCCGGACTGCTCGCCACCACGCCGGCGCGAGTTCCCACGTCGAGCACCAAATCCGGCGCGGCACCCTCCGCAAACGCCTGCACTAGCTCACGAATGCGCGCTAGCGAGTTCTCCCCCAGCCACTCGATCACGTAACGGTTGGGCGCCAACAGCCGCAACTGGCCATCGCGCTCGATCGCTTGGAGCGGTCGCACCCACGTATTGAACTGCTGCATCGGGAGTTCGCTCTCGAGCACGCGCAGACAGCGGTTCCATAGCGACTCCGACAAGAGCGCTCTCCTAAGATTGGCGGCAACGGGGCAGAATAGACGAAAGGGCAGGGAGTCTAGCTCCAAGTTGGTGGTGCGTCTATTGACACATCCACCCATGCTCAGTACCCTTGCCGCCTTTCGCAAATCTCGCAGTTCATTGATTTGGCCCGTAGTTTTATCCTGAAGTTGCGCTATGAAACGTACTTTTAATCCCAGTAATTTGCATCGCGCCCGAACGCATGGCTTTCGCGCGCGTATGGCCACCAAGAGCGGCCGCCGATTGCTGGCTCGCCGCCGTGCGAAGGGCCGCAAGCGCCTTTGCCCCTGACGCATTGCGCAGGATTTCCTAACGATCCCCAAGTTGATCAAGAGGCTGACGTTCGAGCCGCGCAAGCGTTTACATCGGCCGGCTGAGTTTCGCGCTGTTGGGCGGCGCGGTAGAAAGTTGAGCGATGCGTATTTCAGTTTGTCGGTTCTGGCCAATCATGAAAATTGTGCACGTTTAGGTCTGGCGATCGCGACGCGCACTTTTGGCACTGCCGTGGCCCGCAATCGCATCAAGCGACTCGCGCGCGAGTCGTTTCGCTTGAACCAACACGTGTTGCCGCCGGTCGACGTCACAGTGTCGGCACGCGACGCCGCGCGGCTTGCGCAACCGCAAGAGCTTCGAGCCAGTCTCGAGAAACATTGGAAGAACATCACGCAGCGATGGTAGAGCTATGCGCCAACTCATGATGTGGACCATTCGCGCCTACCAGCTTGTCTTGAGCCCGATGTTGGGTCCTCGCTGCCGCTTTTACCCGAGCTGTTCCTGCTATACCCACACGGCGATCGAACGCCATGGCGCCTTAATCGGAACCTGCCTCGGGTTGCGCCGTATCCTGCGCTGTCACCCCTTTGCAGAGGGTGGCTATGACCCTGTGCCGGACAAGAGAAGAATCAATGCCTAATACCCGCGTCATGCTTTGGGTCGCGCTTGCCGCCATCCTGTTCCTCAATTACGAAGCGTGGATGAAGGACTATCCCGTATCGACACCGGCGGGATCGGCGCAATCGACGGTCGGCGGCGCCGCCCCGAACTCCTTGGGCGATTCCGTGCCGCTGGCCAATGCGCCTCCGGCCGGAGCGCCTGCAACCACGCCGGCCGCAGCGGCGCAGCAGCCCGCGCTACCACTGGGCGGTACGGCACCCGCATCCATGGATACCCGCGCGGCGGACACCGGCGCGGCGCAGACCGCGGAGCCGGTGCATGTCGTTACCGACGTTCTCGATATGGCCATCAACTTGAAAGGCGGCGAGCTCGACCGCGCCGACCTCTTGCAATACCCGTTGCACAAGGACACGCCCAATATTCCGGTTCGATTGTTCGACAATGCGCCCGGCGACTCGTCATACATCCTGCAGAGCGGCCTCACCGGCGCAGTGGGCGAAGCGGCGCCCACGCATCTGGCGGTCTGGACGTCGGCGGAAAAATCCTACGCACTCGCCGCCGGCGCCGACGAACTGCGCGTCCCGCTGACATGGTCCGATGGCCACGGGCTCACCGTCACGAAAACCTTCATCTTCAAACGCGGCAGGTACGTGATCGACCTCGCCTACGACGTGCAGAACGACGGCGGCGCTGCGCGCAGCCTGGCTGCTTACTCTCAGTTCCTGCGTCATTGGGTACACGCGTCGCGGTCCTATTTCGATGTCGAGACCTACTCCTTCAAGGGGCCCGCGGTCTACGACGGAACCAAAGCCCGCGACCTCAAAGTCGAGAACGAGGCGGACAGCAAATTTTCGGAAGTCGTAACCAACGGTTGGATCGCATCGCTGCAGCACCATTTCGTCTCGGCCATCGTTCCCGAGGCCGGTCAAGCGAACAAGGTCCAGCTGCAAGTCCAGGGCCAACAATATCTGTTGAGCGCGACGGGACCGATGGTCTCCATTCCAGCGGGCGCGAAAGCCGCGTTTCACGAAACCTTGTTCGTAGGGCCCAAGCTGCAGACGCAGCTGGCGGCCGCCGGACCTCGATTGGACCTGACGGCGGATTACGGGTTGCTCACGGTTCTCGCCCATCCGCTCTTCGTCACGCTCAAATGGGTCTACGGCCTCGTGGGCAATTGGGGATGGGCCATCATCATGGTCACCGCCCTCATCAAATTGCTGTTCTATCCCTTGAGCCAAGCGAGCGGCCGTTCCATGGCCAAGATGCGCGCGATTGCACCGCGCATGAAACAGATTCAGGAAACCTACAAGGATGACCGCGAGAAGCTTGGGCGCGCGATGATGGAGCTATACAAGCGCGAAAAGATAAACCCGTTGGCGGGCTGCTTACCGATGGTGGTCCAGATCCCATTCTTCATTTCGTTCTATTGGGTCTTGCTGGAGAGCGTGGAGATGCGGCAAGCGCCCTTCCTGCTGTGGATCAATGATTTGTCCTCGCGCGATCCATACTTCGTGTTGCCTTTGCTCATGGGCGGCGCGATGTTCGCTCAGTTCAAACTGAATCCGGCGCCGCCGGATCCCATGCAAGCCAAGATCATGCAGTTCATGCCGTTGGTC
>Ga0187880_1001417_pt1 | contig 19080 bp, 9 predicted proteins | sample June2016WEW_19_4_FD_132998 | JGI IMG/M metagenome (GOLD analysis project Ga0187880, IMG submission 132998) | Peatland microbial communities from SPRUCE experiment site at the Marcell Experimental Forest, Minnesota, USA - June2016WEW_19_40 | ecosystem: Environmental > Terrestrial > Soil > Wetlands...
ACGGGTGGCGCCGGTCGCGGCGGTGGCCCGGGCGGAGGCGGTCGTGGCCGTGGGGGGGTGCCGGTTGAGGGAGCGAATTACCGCGCCATCTACAAGGACGTTGCCCCGGGGACGGTCGAAGCCGAGATTCAGATTACTTCGACGACGAACCTTCCTCTGCAAGGGGTCTTCTTTGCCATCGCGCTGCCGAGCGCTGATTACGCCGGCGGCTCGGCCCACTTGCTCGCGCCGGTCTCGGCGGCGGAAACTTCCGTCTCGCTCGCGCCTGCGTCACCCCCGGGCACGAATGTCTACGCGCGGGCATCCGCTAAGGGCGTGTGTGTGGTGGCTCCGCGCCGGCAGATCGAGGTGAACTTCTCCGCGCCGGCCGAGTTGGTCATCCGGGACGTTCGCGCCCGCAGCGGCAGCGACCTCGAGGTATCCTTTCCCCTCAGTCTGGGGACTCTCACCAACGGACAAACGGCTCGTGCCGCTTTCACGATCAAGGCTACAGGTGAGATCGACAAGGCTCCGGCGAAGCTCGTGCTGGACCCGTCCCGGCCTGGCCGCAAGTATGACGGCATGGGCGGGAATTTCCGCATCCAGAGCCCGGCCGACGCCGCCCAGATTCAATACAACCTGGAGAACCTGCGAATCGCTTGGGGGCGCGTGGCTATGCCGCTCGACCGGTGGCAGCCCAACGAGGACGCCGACCCAGTCGCGGCCGCCATCCGCGGCACGTTGAACAGCAGCATCCGCGAGGCGATGGAGATGGCGCAGAAGCTGGCCCGGAAGAATATCCCCACGATCATCAGCATCTGGTCCGCTCCGGGCTGGGCCTTGGCCGGGGGCGGCAGCGGGCGCGGGGGGCGGGCGCGCATCAATCCCGAAAAATGGGACCAGGTCTGCAAGTCTATCGGTTCCTACCTGGAATACATGAAGACGAATTACGACGCCGAGGCCATGCTCTTCTCCTTCAACGAGTCCGACATGGGCATTAACGTCCTTCAAAGTCCCCAGGAGCATGCCGAGGCCATCAAGCGATTGGGGGCTTATTTTGCTTCGCGCGGGCTCAAGACTCGAATGCTCCTGGGCGACACAGGCAACCCCACTGGCGACCGGTTCATTGATGCCGCTTCGGCAGATGCGGAAGCCGGCAAGTACATCGGCGCGGTGTCGTTCCATTCCTGGAACAGCGGCACGACCGAGCAATACACGCATTTCAGCCAGGCGGCGCGAAAGCTCGACGTCCCCCTGCTCGTAGCCGAGGGCGGGCTCGATCCCAGCGCGCACCTGTATCGGGCCATTTTCCTCGAGCCATGGTTCTGCCTCAACGAGATCGCACAGTACGTCGAGATTTGCCGCGTGGCCCAGCCGCTGTCCATCCTGCATTGGCAGCTCACGGCCGACTATTCCATCCTCACCGGCGGGAACGGCGGCCGGCCGTTGCAACCGGCGCAACGGTTCTGGCAAATTAAACAACTCGGCATGACTGCCCCTGGTTCCACGGCCCTGCCAATCGCCTGCGACAATCCGAATGTTATCTCCTGCGCGTTTGCCGACCACGGAGCCTTTGTGGTCCATTTGGTCAACAATGGCGCCGGGCGAACAGCTACCGTCTCAGGGCTGCCGGGGAGCGTGAAAGAAATGCGGATCTTCGTGACCGACAATCGTCGCGGAATGCAAGAGACCGGGGGCGTGCCCGTCGTCCAAGGCAGGGTTGAGTTGCCAGTGGACGCAATGAGTTTCACCAGCCTGACCGGGAGTCCGTGAGCCGATTGGCGGGTGACGAGGCCGAGACCAAACTGAAAAGAAAGCCCATGAAGAAAGCACGAGTCAGTTTCAGTGCGTTGATCGGATTACCGCAAGGCTATCGCCCCGATTCGCATCGCCTCCGGGCTGCCAGCCGAGGCACCCGCGCCCCCGTCGCCGCAAGGGCCACCCACTCTAGGTGTGAGCAACTGATCCACTACCCATAAACCAATGAGAACTCCACAATACCTTGTTCTCACCGTAAGTTTCTGGCTGCCGTTCGCGGCCATTTGCTTTTCCGCGGAATATCAGTATCCGTTCCAGAATCCCGCTATCCCGCTGGAGGAGCGCGTCAACAACATCGTCTCGCTCATGACGCTCGATGAAAAGGTAGCGTCGCTGTCGCAACGGCCGGGCGTGCCTCGATTGGGGATTCGGTCGATGATGCAGGTCGAAGGCCTACACGGCCTCAGGGCGGGAGGCACCAACACAGCCGCCACCACTTACCCCCAGTCCATCGGCTTAGGCGAGACTTGGGATACCGACATCCTTCATCAGGTCGGAGCCACGGAGGGGTACGAAGCCCGCTACATTTTCCAGAACACCAATTACCACCGTGGTGCGTTGGTCATCCGCGCGCCCAACGCCGACATGGGCCGCGACATCCGCTGGGGCCGCAACGAGGAGTGCTACGGCGAGGACCCGTTTCTCACCGGGACTCTCACAGTGGCGTTCATCAAAGGCATGCAGGGTGACGACCCCAAGTACTGGCTGGCCGCCGCGCTGCTCAAGCACTTCCTGGCCAACAGCAACGAAAAGGGCCGCGCCGGCTCGTCCTCCGATTTCGATGAGCGGCTCTTCTATGAATACTATTCCGTCCCCTTCCGCATGGGGTGGGCGGAGGGTGGGGCGCGCTGTTTCATGGCGGCATACAACGCCTGGAACATGATTCCCATGACCGTCCATCCCATAATCCAGAATGTGGTGGTCAAGATCTGGGGCGTGGACGGCGTCATCTGCACGGACGCCGGCTCGCTGGGCAACATGATCCGCGCCCACCGCTACTACGGGGATCTCGCGCATGGGGCTGCCGGGGCGGTCAAGGCCGGCATGAACCAATTCCTGGACCAATACGAAGTTCCCACGCGAGACGCGCTCAAGCAGAATCTGCTCACCGAGGCGGACCTCGATAAGGCCATCAAAGGCACGTTCCGGATCTGGGGCCGTTTGGGCTTTCTCGACCCGCCTGAGGGCAACCCCTACGCCAAGATCGGCGCTAAGAGCACCGCTCCCTGGACCACGCAGAAGAGCAAAGACTCCGTGCGTCTGGCCACACAGAAATCAATCGTGCTGCTGAAGAACGCGGGCAGTCTTCTGCCGTTGGACAAGAGCGCCTTGAAATCTGTCGCCGTCATCGGCCCGCGGGGTGATGAGGTCGTTCGCGACTGGTATGGCAGCACTCCCCTCTACACGGTGACTCCGCTAGCGGGCATCAAGAACAAGCTCGGTTCCGGCGTGGCCGTGGAATACGCCGACGGGAAGGACGTGGCGGCGGCGCTCGCGCTGGCCAAGTCCTCGGATGTGGCCATCGTTTGCGTGGGCAACAGTCCGAACCCGGATAATAAGTGGATGAAGGTGAACGATGACAGCGAGGGCCGCGAAGGCATAGATCGGCAAAACATTACCTTGGGTAGCGGGCAGGAGGAACTGGTCAAGCAGGTCTTCGCGGCCAATCCCAAGACGGTGGTTGTCCTCGTCTCCAGTTTCCCCTACGCCATCAACTGGGCCCAGGAGAATGTCCCGGCCATTCTCCACCTGGCCCACAGCAGCCAGGAGGAAGGCAACGCCCTGGCCGATGTCCTGTTCGGCGACTACGACCCGGCCGGCCGGGTTTGCCAGACCTGGCCCAAGTCGCTGGAGCAAATTCCGACCATGATGGATTACAACATCCGCCATGGACGGACCTACATGTATTTCAAGGGCGAACCGCTTTATCCATTCGGCTTCGGCTTGAGCTATACGACCTTCAACTACTCGAACATCAAGACCAGCAGCGAGACCCTGAGCAAGGACGGTACGGTCACAGTCAGCGTTGACGTGCAAAACAGCGGCAAGGTCGCCGGCGAAGAAGTCGTGCAACTCTACGTCAAGCACCTCCAGTCCAAGGTCGAACGGCCGTTGAAGGAACTGCGCGGCTTCCGGCGCGTCGCGATTCAGCCGGGCCAAACCAGGACGGTGGAATTGGCTTTGCCTGCAAAGTCGCTCGCGTACTGGGATATCAGCCAGCAAGCGTTCGTCGTCGAGCCGGACACGGTTGAAATCAGCGTTGGCGGCTCCTCCACCGACGAGAAACTCAAGACGAGAGTGTCGGTTCAGTAGCGCACCTCCTTCACCAGCTTGCACATCAAAATGAGAAACACTTGTCGAAATCGAAATTCTGGTTTGGCTTTGGGCTTTTTGGCGCTGACCATCGCTGCCTTGTCTGTCTGGGTCTCCGTCTTAGCCGCCCCGGTTCCCATGGCTGGCACAGGCGCGTTAAAAGTCGAACAGGGCGCCAACCCGGCCGCCAAGGATTCCTGTTTCCAGTGCCACAGCGTCATCGAAGGCACAAGCGTTACTTTCAAGGATGACGTGCATTACCGCCACGCGATTAGCTGCGCCGACTGTCACGGGGGCGACTCCAAGGAAGAAGACCAAAACCTGTCCATGAGTGCGAAGCGGGGCTTTAAGATCCGGGTCACGCGCCAGGCAACGCCCGACTACTGCGGGCGTTGTCACAAAAACGCCAGTTTCATGCGCAAGTTCGACCCCCAACTGCGCGTGGATCAGTTCGCTTTATATAAGACCAGCGTCCACGCCAAAGGACTGGCGGCGGGCCATATGGGAAGCGCGGAGTGCGTGGACTGCCACGGCGTCCATAACATCCGAGCCGTCGGCGACCCCCTTTCCCCCGCACACCCGCAGCATGTTACCGAGACCTGCGCCAAGTGCCACGCGGCAACGGCAGGCCTGTTTCGCAAGAGCCCGCATGGGCCGGTCTTTACTTCCCAGGAAATGCCCGGTTGCACGGCTTGCCATGCCAGTCATGCCACCAAACCAGCCGGCCAGGCCATGCTCACGGGCAAGCATGCCGTCTGCGCGGAGTGTCATGACGCCGGGTCCGCGGGCGAAAAAGCCGGCGCTGAAATCGCGCGGCTGCTCAAAGGCCTCGAGACTACGGGCCGGAAATCCAAGGAGGCCTTGGCCCGGGCACGCTTGGCTATACACACCTTTGATGTGGCCGCCATCAGGCGAGCCGCAGAGAATGCCACGGCCCAAAACGAAAAGGTGCCAAAATGAGCATACACAGGAGACCGTGGGATCGAGAAGGAGATCGAGATCGAGCCTCGGCAGTTTATCTTTTTGGAGGACGGTCTCCCGTTGAAGGTGGATCTGGTATGTATCGGGTAATTGATTAAACGTGAAACTAACTGAAAGGAAACATGCACCGAATGAATCGACGTGAGTTCTTGCAACGGTCTTTGGCCTTGGGCGCCGTTGCCGCTTATCCTGTGAGCGCCTGGCCGGCGCAGGCCCGCCACGCAAACGACGTGATTGAACTTGGACCCGCCAAAATAAAGGTATCACGCATGGCCATCGGAACAGGCAGTTTCGGCGGTGGCCACAGTTCCAACCAGATGCGAAAGCTCGGCGCCAGCGGCGTCGCCGACCTGTGGTGGGACGGCTACGACCACGGCGTGTTCTTCTGGGACTCCGCCGATTCCTACGGCAGTCATGCGGCCATCAAGCTCGCTCTGAAGAAAATCCCGCGTGAAAAGATCACCATCCTGACCAAGTCCGACGCCAGTGCCGCCGACAAAATGAAGGCCGATCTGGATCGTTTCCGGCAGGAGATGGGGACGGACTACATCGACATCGTCCTGCTTCACGGGCGAATGGAAGCCCAGTGGGACCAGAAGGCCAAGGGCGCGATGGATGTCTTGTCCGAGGCCAAAGAGAAGAAGCTCGTGCGCAGCGTGGGCATCAGTTGCCATTCCGTCGAGGCCATGAAGGTGGCGGCCAAAAGCCCATGGCTCGACGTCTGCCTGACCCGAATCAATCCTGCCGGCGTCCGCATGGACGCCCCGACTGATACGGTACTGCCGGTCCTGGCCGAACTGAGGGCCAACGGCAAAGGACTCATCGGCATGAAGGTCCTGGGCGAAGGCCAATTGGCGGACCGCGTGGACGAGGCTCTGCGATTCGCCGTCACCAAAGATGCGGTCCACTGTTTCACCCTTGGCTGCGAGAGCCGCGCTGAGTTCGAGGGCAACTTCGCCCGCATCGCGAAGGTATCCCGACCGGCCTGAGCGTCTCGCGCAGAATTTCCGGTGCCTGGGTGATATTCGACATTGGCGGGACCATGCAGATGCTGTGTATTCTTTGCAGACAACGTTAGCCATACGCAACGGTCACCAGGCTCCACAAGCCGGCACGAGGCCCGGGCGGCTTTTTGGCGGCAGGTGCCCTGAGTGTCATCGGCTCCGCGTCTTCAACGTCCGCTGCAATCGTCCTCACCGATGACAATCGATATGTCGTCACATCTTCTCACAATCTGCTGCCTGTCATACTCCTTTTCGCGTTGCTGTTCGTGTTTATGGCAGCGCTCTGGATCATTCGAACCCACTGATTTCATAAACGCGCGCGTCATGAAAGCGAAACCGCTTCTCCGGAACGCAAGGCCACAACAAATCAAACATCATCCCATGACAAACCAACTGAATAACATCATTAGACCTCGGTTCACGAGGATCCTGACATGGTGCCCGAAATCCTTGCTCCTGATGCTCTTGCCAATGATGGCCTCCGCCGAGGCCATCCCTTATCCTTCTTACCCGGGCGCCGTGCAGAGCGACTCTTACAAAGTGACCGTGGACGGCCAGCCTGTTTTTGTACACAAGTTTCTCACTTACGACCAATTCAACTGGATGGACTACGCCAGTTTTTCGATGACTGGAAAAGTCCATGTTGAGGTGACGTGCCTAGTGAGCCAGAGGAAGCTGATCACGTGCAACATCAGGCCGCTGGCCTACGGCATCCAGCCGAAGATTGACGGCAACAAGGTCAGTTTCGACCTGGATCAACCGCGGTATCTGATTATCTTTTTCAACGACGAGCCCGCCTTCAACAACACCGGCTTGATGTTGTTTGCCGAACCACCGGAGAAGAATCCCGTCAAACTCGGCGACGCGAACGTGGTCAACATCCAGGACTACAAAGTCGACAACACTGGCAACACGCTCGAAACGACGAACATTAACCAGGCCATCAGCGACGTCGCCGCGAGGCCCGGCGGCGGGGTACTCTTTTTCCCCAAGGGCATTTACCAGACAGGCGCCATTGTGATGAAGAGCAACGTCAAGCTGTACGTCGATGTCGACGCGGTGATCCTGGGGTCCACCAAGGCCGCGGAATACGCGCCGCAGCGGGCCTTCGTGGTGTTTAACGATTGCGAGAATGCCGGCCTGGCCGGGCGGGGCAGCTTCGACATGCGGGGCTATCCGGACTTGTGGCACGACTTCCAACCTGACACTGGGGACGGCAAGGCCAGGGAGCTCGGCGGTAAGGTGATCGATCCTCATCGAACGGGGATCAGGGGCTACGTCGTCAACAACTGCCGCGACATTTCCTTCGACGATTTGTTGCTGCTCCGAGCCTGCTATCATGATGTGAACGTCAGCGGCTGCGAGAACTTCTCCAGCCACAATATCAAGATCGTCAACCGCAAGCAGCAGTACCATGACGATGCCTATAATATTTCCGGCAGTCACATCCTGATCGAAAACGGGTTCGCCATGACCATGGACGATACGTGGGCCCTGCACGGCAATGTTAACGATTTCGTCGTGAAGGGATTTGTCGTTTACAGCTACACCTGCTCTTTGGCTCTCGGATATGGCGGGGTTCCGAGAGCTAAACACGTGCGCCTGGAGGACGTAAACTTCGTGGCCAACCACAATAAGTTCGCCATCTGGATTCAATCCACGCCGGCGTATTTTGTCGGCCGGGGCTATCCCACCGGGGCCAGAGGAAATCCCCTGGACGATTTCCAGTTTGTCCACTGCTCGTTCGAGAGCGACGGCGGGCAGGTCTATATTGATGGCGGCAACGAACCGTTGACCAACTTTGTTTTTGAGAATTGCACTTTCTACAGGCCGGCCAAGCCCAGCCTGATCATGGGGAAGCAAGTCGCCCCGATCCTGTTCAAGCACGTTACGGCCAACGGGGCCGTGATCAAGAACGCCGAAGAGTTAACGCAAGCCGGTTTTGATCTCTCCGTCCCCACCAAGTTCGAGCCGTAGGCACCCGGAACTTGCATATGAAAATCCCCAAACCAATGACAATGATGCTACCGTGAAAACACACTTCCTCACCATCTGCCTTGCTCTGGCCGCCGCGCACATGGCGTCCCCAGGGAGCACGCTGGCGGCGGACGGCGGCTCCCGGCCGCACTTGGAAACCCGCCACGGAGCGCGCCAATTGATCGTTGATGGCAAACCGTTCCTCATCCTGGGCGGTGAACTGCACAATTCCAGTTCCTCGAGCCGCGAATACATGAAGCCGATCTGGCCTCGCCTGGCGCAAAGAAATCTCAATACTGTCCTGGCGGTCATTACGTGGGAACTCATCGAGCCCCAAGAAGGCTGCTTCGATTTCACTTCCGTGAACGATTGCATCCAGGGCGCCCGGCAAAATCACTTGCGCCTGGTTATTCTGTGGTTTGGAAGCTGGAAGAACGGTGAATCGTCCTACCAGCCTTACTGGGTGAAGGCCAACCCGCAACGCTACCCATGGGTGAAAGACCGCTCCGGCAAGACCTTGAACATCCTCTCCACCTTTGCCGACGCCACCCGGGATGCGGACGCCCGGGCTTACGGCGCCTTGATGCGCCACATCCGCCAGGTGGATGGCAAGGAACACACGGTGCTGATGATGCAGGTGGAGAACGAGGTCGGCGTCCTTGGCGACTCGCGAGACCACATTGCCGCGGCGAACGAAGCCTTCGCCAAGTCGGTGCCCAAAGATCTGATGAACTACCTGGTGCGGCACAAGGCCACCCTGGCGCCGGAACTGCGCGAGGTTTGGGCCGCCAATGGCTACAAGACCTCGGGCACCTGGGAGGAAGTGTTTGGTCCGGGCAGGCCGGATTCGATCCCGCCTGTGCCCGCAGAGGAACGCGATACCGCTTGGCACAAGTCATACTGGCTGGTGGACGAAATCTTCATGGCTTGGCGCTACTCGATGTACGTCAACAAAGTGGCCGCCGCCGGCAAGGCGGAATACGATATCCCGATGTATGTCAACACCTGGCTGCAGGAGCCGAGCCATCCTCGGCCGGGTGAGTTTCCCAGTGGTTGCCCGGAGCCCGAAGTCCATGACATCTGGCGGTTCGGCGCTCCGAGTATAGACATCCTGGCGCCCGACCTCTACGTGCCGTTGTTCGCCGAGACGTGTGAACGCTTCATTCGGAACGGCAATCCGCTGTTCATTCCCGAAACCAGCGCCAATGCGGGAAATGCGCTCATCGCCTTCCTGAAGTACAACACCATCGGCTTTTCGCCCTTCGGCATCGAGGGCGGGGGCGGGGTGCCGGGCACTGGCGCGCCGTCGCCCGACGCCCTCGCCCAGACCTACGCCATCCTCGATTACCTGGCGCCGGTGATCCTCGACAACCAGGGCAAGGGCACGATTGTAATGCTGCAGCCGATGAATGACACCAACGCTCCGCCGCAAACCCTGAAGCTGGGTGATTACACCTTGCAGATCGGATATGGCGCCGGTGGTGGTGGCCGGGGCGGTCGGGGGGGCAGTGGCGAGGGGGCTGCTTTCACTAATGCATCGCCGGCGCGCTTTGTCATCAATTCAGGCCCGGGCGAGTATGTCTTTGTCGGTGGGCCGATGAACGTCACCTTCACGCCGAACATGCCTGAGCGGGGCAGCGTCGTGGTGGGGAGCTTTGACGGAACTTTGCGTGTGGATGGCCGCTGGGTGGCCGGACGCCGGTTGAACGGGGACGAAACCCGCAACAACACACGCTGGCCCAGCATGGCATCGTTTGGAATCTATCGCTACACGGTGTTTCAAAGGCAATAGCTTTATGAGAATTCACCGTTTGTCTCCGCCCCAACGCTTTGTCGCCGGCGTTTGCCTCGCGTTGGGCCCGGCGTTTGCTTTCGGGCAATCCGCCAGTTTTCCTTCTCAGCCATACACCTGGAAGAATGTCACCGTCAAGGGCGGGGGTTTCATCTGCGGAATTGTCTTTAACCCCGCCCAAAAGGACCTGGCCTACTGCCGCACCGACATCGGCAGTTCCTACAAGTGGGACAGCCAGGCGAAAAGATGGATTCCGCTGACCGACTGGTGCGGCGTCGGCAATCTCCACGGCTCGGAGAGCATCGCGACTGACCCCATTGATCCGCAGCGCGTCTATATCGCCGCGGGGATGGGGCAAGGCCAGCCGGCGGCCAGCCTGCGGTCCATGGACCAAGGCAAGACTTTTCAAACGGTGGATGTCCCATTCAGGATGGGAGGGAATGAATCTGGACGGGGCGTTGGAGAGCGGCTGGCCATTGATCCGAACGACAATAATATTCTCTATTTCGGTTCGCGCGGGGCTGGGCTTTGGCTCAGCAAAGATGCGGCGCTAACATGGAGCAAAGTGGATAGCTTCCCGCCAGCTTCCACATCGGCAGCAACCCAAACCGCCAACCCGCCCGCCGATGCGGGCGCAACGCCGGCGGCTCCGGGCAGCGCGGGGGGAGGGCCGGGGCGGGGGCGCGGACCAGGAGCCGGCTCACCGCGCGGAGCGGGATTGAGTTTCGTGGTGTTCGACCCCGGCACCGGAACACGCGGTCATCCGACGCAAACGATCTACGTTGGCTCAACGGATCGGGGAGACAGCCACCTCTTCCGCAGCACCGACGCGGGCCAAACCTGGCAACCGGTTCCCGGCCAGCCCGCCAGTTTTCTCGCCATTCATGCGGCGTTCGACACGCAGGGCATACTCTACGTGGTCTATGGCAATGGCGTGGGCCCCGGCGGTGTGACTGACGGCGCAGTGTGGAAACTGAATCCCCGCGACGGCGCGTGGACGGACATCACTCCGGTGAAGGATGCCAACCGATTCCCCGGCGGCTATGGCGGCGTGGGGGTTGACCTCCAGCACCCAGGCACGTTGGTGGTGGCTTCATTGGACCGGAAGAATCCGAATTTACCCCCACGCCAGGACGACGACGACCGCATTTACCGTACGACTAACGGAGGCCAGACTTGGACGGACATCAGTCCAAAATCCCACCGCGATGCCTCGGCTTCGCCCTATGTGGCTTGGGCGGGAGTGTATGATGGCGCCGCTGAGAAGCCCGAGCCATCGGTTGGCTGGTGGATTGATACGCTGGCCATTGATCCATTTGATTCCAAGCACGTTTGCTATGCCACAGGCGCAACCATCTGGAACACGGTGGACATGAATAACGCCGATTCCGGGGGCGACACGCATTGGACGATTTGGGCGGACGGGATCGAGGAGACCGCCATTCTTAACCTCATCAGCCCAACGGGCGGCGCGCACCTGATCAGCGGCTTTGGAGATATAAGCGGCTTCACGCACGATGATCTGGATGTCAGTCCTCCGCAGGGGCCGAATCGGCACCCGCTGTTTGCCAACAACTCATGGCTGGATTTCGCCGAGGGAAACCCCAACGTTGTCGTCCGAATGGGAAGCCGTCCGTTTCACCCCCCCGACGAGGGCACCATGGCCTACTCACTGGACGGTGGACACAATTGGAAGCCATTCACCCTCGGCGGAGAGGCTGCCGCCGGCGACACGCGGGTCGGAGGCGGACGGGTGATTCTCTCGGCGGATGGGGCGGTGTTCATGAGCACCGGTGGAACCCCGCGCATCTCCACTGACCGGGGCGCGACATGGAAGGAGGTGGCGGGCCTGCCTTCAGGCATCAACCCAATCGCCGACCACTCCAACCCCGCGAAGTTTTACGGCCTGGATTTCGCGGCGCATCGAATGTATCTGAGCACCGACGGCGGAGCGACGTTCACGAACAGCTACGAAGTCACCGGCCTGCCCGTTCCGGGAGGTAGCGGCGGTCGTGGAGGGCGTGGTGGCAGCCGATTGGTCGCGGTGGGAGGCAAGGAGGGAGACCTTTGGGTGGTTGGACAAGCGCTCTGCCACTCGAGCGACGGAGGTCGGAGCTTTAGGGAGATCCCCAACCATCCGCCGATTGGCCAGTTGAGCTTTGGCAAAGCCGCGCCCGGCAAAGACTATCCCGCCATTTTTGTGGCCGCAGGGGGCGGCGATGCGGCGGCGGGACTTTACCGTTCCGACGATGAGGGTGCCACCTGGGTGCGCATCAACGATGCGCAGCATCAATGGGGCAACCGGTTCGAGTGCATCGCTGGCGACCCGCGCATTTATGGACGTGTGTACGTTGGCACCAATGGCCGTGGGATTCTGTACGGTGACATCGCCAATTGAGTCGTAACACCAGGAGTCAAACCAGTATGAAACCTCAAATCAGAAAAACCTCATGCGGTCAACTTCGCGCCGCGGTTCTGGCCAGTCTTGGCCTGGTCCTATTCAGCGGTCAGACACCGGTAGTGGCCGCAAACCCGATGCCCCGGATTGCCACCTCCAACGGACGCCACGCGTTCTTCGTGGATGGTGCGCCCTTCCTCATGCTGGGCGCGCAGTGCCATAATTCCAGCGCGTGGCCATGCACGCTCCCCAAAGTCTGGGCGGCCATTGACGATCTCCACGCCAACACGCTGGAGATTCCAGTCTATTGGGAACAATTCGAGCCGGAACCGGGCAAGTTCGACCCCTCGATTGTTGACTTGATCATCAAGGGCGCCCGGGAACACGACGTGCGCCTGGTTTTCCTCTGGTTCGGCACCTGGAAGAACGGCAGCGGCCACTACATCCCGCTCTGGGCCAAAAACCGGCCGGAGATGTTCACTCACATCACCGGCAATCGCGGCCGGTCCGTTGATTCGCCATCGCCCCTGGCGGAGGCGTGCATGAAAGCCGACATGAAAGCGTTCAGCACCCTGATGCGCCACCTCAAGTCCGTCGACCCGGTTCACACGGTCATCATGATCCAGGTTGAGAATGAGCCGGGAGCCTGGGGCAGCATCCGTGACTATTCGCCGGAGGCGGAAAAGGTGTTTGCCGCGCCGGTGTCGGCGGATTTCTTGAAGGCGCTGGCCGGCAGAAACGGGGCCAAGAGCCCCGGTGGGAATTGGCGCGAGGTCTTCGGCGACAACGCCGATGAGTATTTTCACGCCTACTGGGTGGCCCATTACATCGGCCAGGTGGCCGCGGCTGGCAAGGCCGAATACCCGTTGCCTATGTACGTCAACGCCGCCTTGCGGGATCCCCTGACGAATCCCCGCGCCGGCACCTACGAAAGCGGCGGCGCGACCGACAATGTCCTGGATATATGGAAGGCCGCCGCTCCCGCCATTGATATTCTCTGTCCCGACATCTACATGAATGACAGCACAAAGTACCTGGCGGTGCTGGACCACTATTCGCGGCCCGACAATGCCCTGTTTGTCCCGGAAACCGGTGGAGGTGGCCCCGGCAGCCGGATGTGCTTTGCCGCGGTGGGGCACGGCGCTATTGGCTGGGCGCCTTTTGGCCTCGACTACACGCGGGCAACGCCGGAATCCATCGCCCCGGTCGGGATGAACTACCGGTTGCTCGAACCCATCATGCGCGAAGTGGCGCGGCTCAATTTCGAGGGCAAAGTCAAGGCGATCGAAGAGGAAGCGGGCCAGACAAGCGCAACGCTCGATTTCGGGGCCTGGAGCGCCCTCATCAACTTCAGGCCCGCAGGACGCCGGCCCGGTGGTTTTGGCGCCGGCCCCGGCCCAACGGCGCCGGCAAGCGCAACTGCAACCAACAACGCGGTCGGTGGGATGCCCGGCCCTCGTGGCGCAGGGCCGGATGCAGGAGAAGCCGCCCCGCCTCCGCCCACGGGACGTGCCCTGGTTGCGCAAATTAGCGAAAACCAATTCTTCATCCTCGGCAGTTCCTGCACCATCGAGTTCAAGCCGGCGTCCGGAGCGCATCGCGACTGGCTCCGGGTCGAGGAAGCCGAGCCACTGGCCAGGAAGCCCAACGCTTCACACAATGGGCGCGACTACTCGGCAGCTTCCGCCTTCCGTGTGGTCCGCATTCTGAACGGGGACGAGACTGACCATGCCCTGCCGTTCGGTACGACTCCGCAAACATTGCGTGTCACACTGGGCACCTATTGATCCGCGATCAAACTGAAGAGCCACCTATGAAAAACACCCTCGTCAAACTAAACTGGCTGTTCACCGCTCTGGTATTCCTCTGTTCAGTCGTAGCGGCCCAAGCCGGCGGCTACACGAACCTGAGCATCGCCGTCTATTTCCGCTACCAAGAGGTCCACTCCATTCCGGCCAGCCTCGACCGTTTCTCCAACCAATGGGCGAACGTGGAAAAGCAAGTTCGGGTGGACAAGGTCTATCTCGAGACCACGCGCAATACGCAACTGGCCACCGAGTCCGATGTGACCACGATGAAGAAATTCTTCGCCGACCGGGGAATCCAAACCTCCGGTGGCCTGGGCCTGACCGCCAATGAGCCCAACCAGTTCCAATCTTACTGCTATAGCACACCCGAGGACCGCGAGAAGGTCAAGGCCATGACCGAGTTTACCGCCCGGCACTTCGACGAGATCATTCTGGACGATTTCTTTTTCTCGAACTGCAAGTGCGACCGGTGCATCGCCGCCAAGGGAGACAAGAGCTGGACCCGGTTCCGGACCGAGCAATTGGACGACGTGTCACGCGACTTGATCATCGGCCCGGCCAAGGCGATCAACCCCAAGGTCAGGCTCATCATCAAGTACCCGAACTGGTACGAGAGCTTCCAGGGTTTGGGCTACGACCTTGCGGTCGAGCCGAAGCTGTACGATGCCATCTACACCGGCACCGAGACGCGCGACGCCAACTCCGGCCAGCGCCTCCAGTCCTACCAGAGCTACCTCCAGACGGCGTATTTCAACAACATCAAGCCCGGCGGTAACCAGGGCGGCTGGATCGACGGCGGCCGGGATGTCGAACGTTACGCCGAGCAGATGTGGGACACCTTTTTCGCAAAGGTCCCCGAAATCATGCTGTTCAACTCCATGCAAGTTGCGGCTCCTCTGAACACCGGCAACCGGGGAAGCGAGCCGGATACCAACGCCAGCCTGAGTATCGCCACTCTCACGGCCCCCATTTCACAGCCTGACGGCTCGACCTACACGCCGAACATGGTGGCTCGCATCGCCGGCTGCTCCGCCGAGTTGCTCGATCGCTTCTTGGGCAAACTCGGCAAGCCCGTTGGCGTCGCCACGTACAAGCCCTGCAACTCGGTCGGCGAACCGTATCTCCCGAATTACCTGGGCATGATCGGCGTGCCGATTGACCTGGTCCCTGAATTCCCGACCAACGCCCCTGCCGTCTTTCTTACGGCGGCATCGAGTTTCGACAAAGAACTCGTGGCCAAAACCAGGAAGTTCGTCCAAGCCGGCGGCCAGGTCATCGCCACGACAGCTCTGACTGAGGCGCTGGGCGACAAGGGTTTTCAGGACATCGCCGAAGTCCAAGCCGCCGGCCGCCGCGTAGTCGCCACGCGCTTCAGCAGCGGACGCGGCTTCGGAGCGGCCCCGGCCCCGGCTTCCGAATCAGACCTGAACATCCTCCTGCCTCAAATCCGCCGCTTCGAGAACGACAACCGGCTGGTCATCAACTTCAACACCGCCCTCTCCGGCTATCCCATGGCTGTCTCGTGCGCTTATGGGCGAGGCACGTTCTCCGTATTGGCCATCCCGGACGATTTCGCCGACCTCTACCGCCTGCCCCAGAGCGTCCTCAATCAGATCCGCGCGCTCCTTGGCCGGGACGTGTTCGTGAATCTCGATGCTCCCGATCACGTCAGCCTTTTTGCTTACGACAACCGGACGTTCATCGTCCAAAACTTTCGGCCGCAATCCGTCAGCGCGCGCGTCTCGGTTGTCCGCGCCACCCGCCTGCATGACTTGCTGTCCGACCAGACCCTCGCCGGGTTCGAGGACCGCGGTGGTCAGGGCGGACGTGGCGGATTTGGCGGCGGCGGCGGGGGCACCTCATTCCAGGTCCCAGTTCCAGGCCACTCATTCCGCGTGTTTGCTGCTGAATAGTGCCAGACGCATTCTTTATGTCAGGTTTTGGCGCTTTATGCGGGAATAGAAATAGTATGGAACGTGACACTCGCCAGCTCGCCTGCGCAGCATCATCAGCCGCTATGAACCTCACGACTCGCATCGGCACCTCCCTCCTGATTGCTTTCGGCACCCTCTGTTCGCCCGTGCAGATCGGAGCAACGGGATCGGCCTTTGGCGCTGCTGCTTCGGAAATCCCTCACTTGCAGAGGCATGGCACCGCCACGCAACTGATCGTGGATGGCAAGCCGTTCCTGATGCTCGCGGGAGAACTATTCAACAACACCGCTACCAGCCTCGAGTACATAAAGCCGATATGGCCCAAGCTCGTTCAGGCCAACTTCAACACCGCCCTGGTGGGCGTTTCCTGGAACCAGATCGAGCCGCAGGAAGGCAAGTTCGACTTCAAGGTGCTGGACGGTGTGATCCAGGGAGCACGGAGTCACAAGCTGCATCTGGTGCTGCTCTGGTTCGGAAGCTGGAAGAACAGTCTGTCCAGCTACGCGCCCGACTGGGTGAAGCGGGATTTCGAGCGGTTCCCGCGCGCCCAGTTCCAAGGGGGCATCAGCATCGAAGAACTGAGCACCCTGAGCGAGGCAAACTGGGACGCCGATGCTCGCGCCTTTGCGGCCCTGATGCGGCATGTCAGGAAAGTGGATGGTCGGCGGCACACGGTCATCATGATCCAGGTCGAGAACGAAGTGGGAATGCACACGGTCTCGCGCGACCACTCGCCCGCCGCCGATCAGGCTCTTGGCGGGCCGGTGCCCAAGGAACTGATAGACTACCTTCAGCAGCACAAAGACACCCTGATCCCCGAGTTTCGCCAGGTGTGGGCTGCCAACGGCTTCAAGACCTCTGGGACCTGGGAAGAGGTGTTCGGCACGGGCGCCGGGACGGAGGGAATCTTCATGGCCTGGAACTATGCGCGCTACATCGGCCGGGTGGTGGAGGCTGGCAAGGCCGAATGCGCGCTGCCGATGTTTGTGAACGCGGCAATGTATGCAGTTGTGAAGGATCAGTTTACCCCCAGCCGCGGCCGCCCTTGGGACCTGGTGATGGACATCTGGAGAGCCGGCGGGCCGCAAATTGATATTCTCTCGCCCGACGTTTACAGCGTGGGCGACTTCGAGGCGTTTTGCGCGAAGTACACCCAATCGGGCAACCCGCTGCTCATCCCCGAGACGAGCAGCGGGCCGGGATGCGCCGCCAGGGCGATCTATGCTTTCGGACGCTACGACGCCATCGGCTTCTCACCGTTTGGCGTTGACAGGTTGGGTAAGGATTCCGAGCTCACCGGCGTCTATGGTCTCCTCTCGAGACTGACGCCCCTGATTCTGGAACACCAGGGCAACGGCACAATGTCCGCCGTCCTGCTGCACACGAACGACCCGCCTCAGAAGGTCAAGGTGGGGAATTACACGCTCGAAGTCACGCCTGCGAGACCCCGAGGCGCGTCTGGCACAACGCCTCCTCAGCAAAGCGCGCCCTCAATGGCGTTGTTCATTGCGACGGGGCCTGACGAGTACTTCGTGGTGGGCAAGGGCGCAAGGGCCACCTTTTCTTCCAACACACCCGGCACCCCGCTCGCCGGAATGGGCACGGTGGAAGAAGGCACGTTTATTAACGGCCGATGGGTTCCCGGCCGCTGGCTCGCGGGGGACGACACCGAGCAGGGGGATTATCTGTTCCTGCGGAATATGGGCATCCTACGCGTGACGGTGTACCGCTACCGCTGACCCAGGAAGCCCCACCCATGATGCGCGACCCGTCACGACTCGCATCGGTTCTGCACGCTCTGAATCTCAGCGCCGCGCTCAGCTTCGCTTCCGCAGCCTTGGCTGGAGCCGAGCCTGCCCCCAGCCCCCGAGAGATCATTCCCCTCGATAACGGCTGGCGCTTCCACCTTGGTGATGACCCGGCTGCCCGTCGGCCCGACTTCGACGACACAAGCTGGCGCACCCTCGACGTGCCCCACGATTGGAGCATCGAAGGTCCCGTGAACCCGCCGCCGGAGGGCGAGGGTAATGGCGGCTATTTCTCCCACGGCATCGGCTGGTATCGGAAGAGCTTCACGCTTCCGCCCACTACCGGCAAGAAGGTCGTCATCGAGTTTGACGGGGTCTATATGAACAGCGAGGTCTCGATCAACGGCCAGTTCCTCGGACGCCGGCCCTACGGCTTCATCGGGTTTCGCTATGATCTCACCCAGTTTCTCACAACCAACGCCTCCCCCAACGTCCTGGCCGTTCGTGTGGATGATTCGGCCGAACCGTCCCTGCGCTGGTATGCCGGCTCGGGAATCTACCGGCACGTGCGCCTGATAGCCACCAGCTATACACATTTCCGGCTTGGTGGCGGCATCAGCATCACCACGCCTGAGGTCTCCTCGGAGCAAGCCACGGTCCAGACGAGTTATACTATTGACGCGCATTTCTTCACGGACGAGGAACGCCTGGCCTGGGCCAAGGATGTCTGGAAGGCGCGCCCGACGAACCGCGAAGTCCTTCTGCGCAGCAGCGTGCTGGCTCCTGATGGCACGGTGGTCGCCAGCACTGAATCGAGGCTCACGCTCGATAACATGCACCCCGGCCAGCGCGCCACGCAGCGGCTTAGGGTGCCCAAGCCCCGCCTCTGGTCCGACCGCACGCCGGAGCTCTACCGACTGTGCAGCACCCTGACGCTGGACGCTCAGGCGATCGATGAAACCACGACCACATTCGGCATCCGCAAGCTCGAGTTCGATCCCGACCGCGGGCTGTTCGTCAACAGCAAGCCCGTCAAACTCAAGGGCGTCTGCCTGCACCAGGACGCCGGCTCCTTCGGCAACGCCGTGCCGACCGCCGTCTGGGCCATGCGCCTGGCCCGCCTCAAGGAGATGGGCTGCAACGCTGTTCGCACCAGCCATCATCCCTTCGCCCCCGAGTTTTACGACCTGTGCGATCAGCTTGGGTTTTACGTCTTCGATGAGGCCTTCGATGAATGGACCCGCGACTGGCCTTACAACTTCACCGAGAACCCCCGCGGCAAGGCGAATTACGGCTACCATCTTTATTTCGAGCAGTGGCACGACACC